>Ga0210388_10005352_pt1 | contig 10038 bp, 7 predicted proteins | sample IncBWC19OmetaG_FD_155485 | JGI IMG/M metagenome (GOLD analysis project Ga0210388, IMG submission 155485) | Forest soil microbial communities from Barre Woods Harvard Forest LTER site, Petersham, Massachusetts, United States - Inc-BW-C-19-O ...
GAAACCGTCGCGTTCAGCTGTACCGCCACGCCGTCCGCAATGAAGTCTTCGAATCCTGAGCCCCTGGCCTCCAGCTTGTAGCGTCCAACCGGAACCGAGATGAAGCTGTAGCCCCCGCTCTTCGACGACACTGCGGTCAGCGTAGCTCCCGAATCCGCGTTGGTGAGCGTGATGCTGATTCCTGGAACAACTGCCCCGGTGGGATCGACCACGCGCCCTTGCACGCGGCCGGCCGTCGATTGTCCGAAGGATCTGTTAGGGAGGCACAGCACAGAGAGCGAGAAGAGAAGCGTGAAGGCGAGGGCGGAAAAACACTTAGTTCGACAACGACCTGCGGAAGACAGCATTCTCTGCACCTCAGCTGAGGAGAATGAAGACCCAACAATGCCTGCGAATCTGAAAGTGACGAACCAGTTGGAAATATGCAGGGTTGCGAAGCGCAGAAACCTTACATATATTCAGCAAGATTAGTGAAATTTTAATGTCTGTCAAGGAAAACTTGGACCCGCTCAACGGATCGCAGTCCGGGGCGGAAGAAATGACCATGCACGGACACCAGGCCACAATTCGCCTTGCAACAATCGGCGACCTTACCGGGCTTACGCAGCTCTACATCGCATATCGCATCTTCTATGGTGAGCCGCCTGCCAACGATGCTTCGCTGGCCTTCCTCCGCGACCGCATCGAGCGAAATGCCGGGCAGTATTTCCTGGCGTGGAGTGAGGCGAGTCCGCAGCAATCACCCGTGGCCTTCATGCACCTCATGCCCTCGACCAACACGCTGGCCATGCGGCCCATGTGGTTTCTCGAGGATCTCTACGTCGAACCATCGGTGCGCAATCAGGGCATCGCCACCAGCCTGCTGCGACATGCCGAAGACTTCGCCCGCAGCACCGGGGCCGAGCGTCTCACGCTCGCCACCGCGCACGACAATCACACCGCGCAAAGCATCTACCGCAAGCTCGGCTACATCCGCGAAGATCACTTCTTCTACTTTCACCGCGTGCTGTAGGCGGCGTCGCCGCAGCATTTGAGGTCTACTTCATCTGCATCCCCGGCATCGCGGAGTGGTCCATGTTGTCGTGGCCCTGGTCGTCATCGTCGACAGACCAGATCTTCTTAGGGTCCGTCTCATTCGGATAAACATGAACCATCCACCCGAAGAGATGAGGATAGAACTCGCCGCCCGCCGCCTCGCAGGCCTCGCGCGTCGTGATCGAACCGGCGAGTCCATACTTCGCGTTCGGACCGAAGTATTCAGCCTTGTGGCCTTCCGGCGCTTTGCAGAAATTGATGTGCTGATGCCACCGCGCAATGCTCAGCGGAATCCGTTCGTTCAGCTCCGCTTCGCTGGCATCGACGCGGTCCGTGTACATCGCGCCCACCAGCTGATAGCCGCCGTCCGCGGTCTTCTTGTACAGCAGCGAGGTAGGCTTCAGCGGGTCGAAGTGCGTCCACGCCTCGCGCCCATATTCATGTTTCGTAAAGTGATACTGCGGCTGGGGCACATTGGGAAGGAAGATCTCGTAACCATCCGCCAGCGCCTTGCGATAGTCCTGGTAGGGAGCCATCGCCGTCTTCGCCGCGGCCGCCACAGCATCGGCCTTCGCCTGGTCGCCGGGCTTCACAGGTTGCAGCGTCGTCATGTACATGTGGCCTGCCATGTGCGCCATCCCCGCCATGCGCGAAGAGTCGGACACCGCCGCAGTCGGCGCCCCGGTCTGCTGCGGCAGCGCAGATGCGCCCATCGAGCCGGTCAGGATGTAGAAAAACACCGCAGCTACTGCGCGCGAATCAAACCGTCGAATCAGCGAAAGTTGAGACATCGGCGTGTACCTCAAAGTTGATTTCAAAACCCGCCCGCAGCCCGCCGTTCAGGCCACGCCCTCCATCGTTATGACGCGTGGCACGCAATCAATGTTGCGCTCCGGCGTGAATCTATCGCGCCGGATTGTGCAGAACAGCCTCCCGCTTCTGCAGCGTGACGCGAATCGCATCCAGCCCGCTCTCCAGCACCGGCATCTTCTCAAGAATTCCAGCGCCCTTCTGCCCGCTCACCATCGAGCGCAGCATCTCGCACTGGCCGACAAGCTGCTCATCGTGCTCGATCAGAGCTGCAAGCGTGGGCGCCTCCTGCCGATACCGCTGCGTCATGCGATCGTTCTCCGGAACAGGCTGTTGCTGAATCGTCGCTTCGAGCGCGCCGATTCCGCGTGCCAGCCGCTCCAGCCGCTGCGCCGAAGCTGCCGCCGCTGCATCTGGAAAAGGCTTCGCCCGCGAAGGAGCCGGCAGGAACTCGCGCCGGTATTCAGCCTCCGCCGCATCCACGCTGCTCATCGCAATCCCCAGCAGCCATGCGGCTTTGCTGCGCACCAGCTGATCGTCCGCGCGCAGCTGGTTCTCCAGGCGATAGAAGTTGTAGCCCCATCCATAAAACAGATTGGTCGCAATCTGCCGCACCGCGCCGGCGTCATAGAAATCAAGGCTCGACACTATTTATCTCCCGGAAATCCTGTTTCGCCGCGCGCCAATCCTGTCTCCGTGTCCACGGTATAGACACCAGTCGCCTGCCCGCCGATATTGAAGGGCAGCCCCGCTGCCGCATTCGGCGCGGAGACCAGTCCCTTCTCTGCCATCCGCAGCGCGAGGTAATAGCGCACCGCCTGAATCGGAGTCAGCCCGATCGCCTGCAGCGAGATCAGCTCCCGCATCCGCTCATCCTTCGGCATGATCAGAATTTTCAGATCGTTGAGCGTGATTCCATACGTCTTCAGAAACTCCGACAGATGGCTCTTCACCAACTCGCGCACCTCGCCGATGTGCTCGTTGATATCCTCCATCTTCGTCACTTGCACAATCTGGTTGATTGCCTGCTCGATCGCCGGACCCGCATACTCGGCCACCTCGCGCGTATCGATCAGATGCCCGTTGAAGGGCAGATGCGTAATCAGGTCCAGTGCCGCTTCCTTGGTGTCCACGTGGATGTAGTAATCCACCTGGTAGGCCATCTCCGCCATCTCTTCGCTTGTGGCCACACCCTCGCTGCGAATCAGCAGTTTCGAGCGGTTGATGTAAATCACCTCATAGACCCACGGCGAGTTGCCGCCGAAAAATCCCTGTGCAATCGAGCCGAAGATCGGCTTGTCCGGAGTGGTCAGCGCGTATTGTCCCGTCTCATAAACATTCAGCACCGCGCCCCGCGACTTCAGCACGCAGAAATGATTGCTCTCCACCGTGAGCAGCGAACCGGAAACGATGCTTTCGTCCGCGATCTTTACGGCCAGGCTCTTGGTGCCGAGCATGTCCGTTCCATCGCTCAGAATCGAAGTTATTACCTGCCGCGCAATCGCCATTATTTTCATCTCCTGATCAAACCGTCTCGCGCCCCAGCATACTCTACGGACGAAAATTTTTGTGGAATCCCGCGGTTCGATGTCCGGAACGTTCACACCTGTCCCGCGGATCAATCGAACCCCGCGCGCTACTCCGTCCGCAGCGCCGTCACCGGATTGATCGACGCGGCACGCTGCGCCGGAATGATGCTCGCAAAGAATGCGCACACCCCAAGCGCCGCAATCGATCCCGCCAGCACAAGCGGGTCCCATCCCTTCACCTGGTAGAGTTGGGCCGCAATCAGCCGCGAGCACCCGATCGAAACCGGGATTCCAATCGCCAGTCCGATCAGAATCTGCAGAAACGCTCCACGCAGCACCAGCCGGACTACGTTGCCTCTGTTCGCGCCCAGCGCCATCCGCACGCCAATCTCGCTCGTACGCCGCTCGACCGTGTAAGCGGTCACCCCATAAAGACCCACTGCCGCAAGAATCAGCGCCAGCACCCCGAACATGCCCGTCATCCGAGCCACCGCGCGCTGCTGGTCGAAGTTCGAGTCCACCTGCTCCTGCAGTGATTGAATACTCAGCAGCGTCAGGTTCGGATCGACATCGCTGAGCACGCGTCGCACCTGGGCCTCAAGGCCATCCATGCTCCCGTGCAATTGCAGCACGGCGCCTTCGATATAGTGCGTGCTGTCGTCGATCGATTGCATGGTGTCGTTGTCGTACTTCACTCGCTGCGCAAGCGAAACAAAGAACATAGGACGAGCCGGATCGCTTCTGGCCGGATTGTTGTACGTTGCGTTGCTCACCACGCCCACAATCTTGTAGGTGCTGCTGTAACGCGGCAGATCCAGTCCGAAGGACATCCCCAGTGGATCTTCGCCCGGCTTGAAAAATTTGCGGACGAAGCTTTCATTCACCACCGCCACTTGCTCCGTCGACGCCGTATCCTCTTCGCTGAGTGAGCGGCCCCGCACAATATGCTGGTCGAGCGTCTCGAGATAGCCCGCGCCGACGTGATCCCATGACGAGCCCACATCGTTGTTCATGTTGGGCATTCCGTGGCCCTGGCGAATGATCAGCTCGCCCCAGTTATCCTGCAGCGGCGTATATTGCGCCAGCGCCGCGCGCTGCACACCGGGGATATGGCTCAACCGGTCTTGCAATTCGCGATACATCGCATCCAGCTTCGGCGCCGGATACGACGAGAAAGGCGCTGTCAGGCTGATGGTCACGCGATGATTCGTCTCATACCCGAAGTTCTGGTGCTGCAGATTCATCAGGCTGCGCGTGAGGAGCCCCGCCCCCGCCAGCAGAACTACCGACAGCGTAGCCTGCACCACCACCAGCATCTTCTGCGGCAGCGACGAGCTGTCGCGGGTGCTTCGGTTCGCGCCGCGCAGCGCCTCTGCCGGATCGGCATTCGACGCAAGCCATGCCGGAGCGGTTCCAAACAACATGCCAGTCACCAGCGACAGGACGAAAGCAAAGGCCAGCACCGGCAGCGAAGGTGTGGCATCGATCGGAACAAAGGTCGCTCCGTGAAATGTGAGCGCCACAATTGCTTTCACTCCAGCGAATGCCACCGCCAGTCCCGCCAGGCCGCCCAGCACGGACAGCACCACGCTCTCCGTCAGCGATTGCCGGATCAGCCTCTCGCGCGACGCGCCCAGCGCCAGCCGTACCGATGTCTGCTGCCGCCGTGACGCGCCGCGAGCCAGCAGTAGGTTGGCGATATTCGCGCACGCAATCAGCAGCACCAGCGCGCACACCGTCAGCAGAATGCGCAGGCTGTCGCCGAAATTGGACCTCATCTCTCCCACGCCCGCGCCCGCCGGAACCACCTTGATCGTCTGTTTCGACAGCGATGCCTTCACGCCCGACATCCACTCCGGAGGCATTCCGCTGTCGTTCACCAGCCACACCTGCAGAAGATTGGTGAGCCGCGCCGGGAGCGCATTCGGAGAAGCCCCGGGACGCAGCCGCCCGATCACGCGCAGCCATGCCTGGAAGCGATGCACCAGGGAATTCGAGCCGCGGAAGAGTGGCTCCTGCTGAATCGGAAGCCACAGTTCCGGAGGGTCGCTGCGCAGCGTCTCGCCAAAAAATCCCGGCGGCGCGATGCCGACGATCGTAACCGGATGTCCATCGAGAATGAACGAAGAGCCCACCATCGTCGCATCTGACCCGTACTCCTGCTGCCACGCGCGATAGCTCAACATGGCCACCGGTGACGACGAAGGCTGGTCATCGGAAGGAAGGATGGTGCGCCCCGTGAAGGCGCCCACGCCGAAGGTGGAAAAATAATTCCCGCTGACAAACTCACCGTGCATCGGCTTGGCGATGCGGTCGCGTTCGCCGCGCCTCGCACTGAACTCGGTCCCGCCCGCCTGAAACGCCGCCATCTCGGCGAACTCCGGCGTCGTCTCCTTCATTCGCAGGTAAAACGGATACGAGAACATCCCCCAGTGCTCCTGCGGGCTGCCCTCAACGCAGCAATCCGACCCATCGCCGATGCGGTAAAGACTCGCAGGATCGACCACCGGCAGCGACTTCAGCATCACCGAATGAATAAGCGAGAAGATCGCCGTCGTCGCGCCAATTCCGAGCGCCAGCGTCAGCATGGCGGTCAGCGTAAACACTGGCGAAAGACGCATCTGGCGCAGAGCGTACGCAACATCCTGCCGCAGAGTCTGCATGAACACCTCTCCGCACTCATACGAGCAGGGAAAGAGAGATGTTCCCGAAGCTTCAAATTGCTAGAAAGAATTAACCAGGAAAAATTCGACACTGAGAAGAAGAAGGATCGCTGCCAACATCCGAACGTCTGGCTCTTCGGAGGCAGGATTAAGGAGAGCCCTAATGAACCTTCCGCTCCACCCCATGCCGCACGCGCGGCACCGTAAAGAAAAACGAGCTGCCTTCGCCCACGGTGCTCTCCACCCAGATCTTTCCTCCGTGCAGGCCCACCAGGCTGCGGCACAACGCGAGGCCCAACCCCGTACCGCCGCTGGCGCGCGAATCCGAGGCATCGCCCTGCTGGAACCGCTCGAAGATCTTATCCAGCATCTCCGGGGGAACGCCCTGGCCCTGATCATGCACCTCGATCTGCGCCTGATCTTCGCTGATGGCGTGAGCCTTCAGGTAAATCTCGCCGTGCGGCCGCGAAAATTTGATGGCATTGCCCAGCAGCTTGGTGAGCGTCTGCACGATGCGCTCACCGTCCACCCACAATTCGATCGGCTCAGCCTCGATGCGGAAGCGCAGCCCCGCGTGTTGCGCGCTCGGCCGCTGCAGATCGGCGGCGCGGCGCAGCAGCTCATTTGCATTCACCTCCGAACGATTCAGCCGCAGGTTCCCGCTGCCTATCCGCTCGAAATCCAGAATGTCGTTCACCAGATGCACCAGGCGATTGCAGTTACCCATCGCCACCTCGAGCATCTGCTCCGTCTTCTCCGGACGCGCTGCCAGCGCGCCTCCCGCAATCAATCCCAGCGCCGCGCGCAGCGATGTCAGCGGCGTTCGCAGCTCGTGGCTCACCGTCGAGATGAACTCATCCTTCATGCGATCCAGCCGCCGTCGCTCGGTAACGTCCTGGTAGGCCACAACCGCGCCCGTCACCGTGCCGTTGTCAATCAGCGGACACGCCACATACTCCACCGGAATCGAAGTCCCATCCTTCCGCCAGAAAACCTCGTCGCGCACCCGGATCGCGCTCTGCCGGTGCAGCGTGCCCTCGATCAGACACTGATCGACCGGATAGCTCGTGCCGTCCGCGCGGCTGTGGTGAATCAGTGGATGAATCATCTTGCCCTGCATCTCTTCCTGCGAATAACCCAGCATGTTCGCGCCCACCTGGTTCACAAACACGATGCGCCCGTCCATATCGATGCCGTAGATGCCGTCGCCCACAGAATCCAGGATCGATTCGCGCTGCCGCATCAGCGCGTGCAGCTTCGCTTCCGCATCGATCTTCTCCGTAATGTCAATGCCGTGCCCCAGCACGAACGGCTCCGTATCCGGCAGCTGCACCAGCTTGTTGCGGAAGGCGATCACGCAAGGCGATCCGTCCTTCTTCGACATATACAGAAGTCCCTGGTCCTCGCCATGCTCGGCCATCGCCTTCCAGTACAGGTCCCAGCCGTGCTTGTGCTCCATCTGGATAAAGTCCAGCATGTACCGGCCTACCAGCTCATCCGGACGATACCCGAGGTTCGCCGCAGCATGCGTGTTGATCGACAGCAGATATCCCTTCAGGTCGTGCGTGCACACCATGCCCAGCGAGCCTTCCACCAGTTGCCGGTAGCGCACCTCGCTCGAGCGCAGAGCCGTCTCGGCCTCCCGCTGCTCGGTCACATCCACGCCCGTCGTGATGATGAAGTTCACTTCGCCGATCGCATCCGTCAGCGTCGTCACGCTCCACGCAATGCGCCGCCGCCGCCCCTCGCGCGACACCCAGTGCATTTCATACGGTTCGCACGCCGCCCCGCCGCGCGCCGCGTCGAAAAGCTCTTTCGCTCGCTCCTGCTCTTCCAGAGGAAACAGGTCCTCAGGGAACGGCCGCCCCACCAGCTCCGCGAACGAATAGCCTGAAATCTGCTCGCATGCCCGGTTGAAGCGGACGATCCGCCCTGACGTGTCCAGCACCAGCACCAGCGCGCTGATGGTATCGAGTACCGCGGAAACGAAGTTCCGTTCGACCGTCAGGGCCCGCTCCACGCGCTGCCGCGCCCGTGCCGTCCGGTCTTCCTCGCGTGAGCTGATGTAATACTCGAGCCGCGTCACGATCTGCCGTGCCAGCACCTCCAGCATCGCAGCGTTGCTGAAGTGAAAGGCGCCCACATGCGGAGACAGCACAGCCAGCGCGCCGATGATCGCGCCCGTAGGCGTTATGATCGGAGCCGCCATATACGACTTGCTGGAAACCGTCGGGCCGATGTGAATCACGCCCGAGGGGAAGCGCGCATCGTTCCCCGCATCCTCGATCAGCATCGACTCCGCAGCCAGCACCGCATACTGACAGGCCGACGTAGAGAGCGGCTGCTCATATTCATTGAACCCGACACACGCCTTGAACCACACCCGATGCGCGTCGAGAAATCCGATGTATGCATAAGGCGCGTCGTTAATCCGCGCCGCCAACGCAGCAATCTCCGTCAGCGCCGGATCGGGAGCCGTATCCAGCACCTCGTAATGAAGCAGAGCTTTCAGGCGCTCCGCCTCTTTGCGTTGTAAGTCTGTGGCGCTAAATGACATTCAATGCTGCCGCGCTTCCCCTCATGCGGAATCCTGATACAAAATTCTTTCAGAACGATGCCCGTTTGACTCTACCCACTCCGGGCGAGTCAACCGCACATAAGTAACTTGAAAAATTACTAGATAACAACTTGTTGCCGGCGGGATCGTGATCTGCCTTACCCTTTGATGCGAATATCCTTACGGCAGCTTGCAGCAATCTTCCTTCGCGGGAGGCTCCTGATTGCTCGCATCCAGTTCAACCTTCCACGAACTGTCGGCCTGCTTCTTCCAGACTGTCATGTACCGCCCCGCAGTGTCGACAGAATTCCCGTCGCGATCCTTCGCATGGCCGGAATAATGCCCCCATGTAAAGCCCATATCGCCACCCGCGCTCATCCGCCCACCCTCCGGAGTCCAGGTCAGCTGATAATTCGCAGGCGACCACGTAGTCCCCGCCGCAATCGCTGGCCGCCCCACCACCGGAGCCTGTCCGTTTGAAAGCGTGACCGCATCCTCGGCAAACCACTTCGCAAATGCCGGTCCTCCACCCGCGGCCGTATCTCGCGCAAACTTTCGTTCCAGATTGAATAAGAACGCCACATCCGCCGAGTACGAAGGATTCGTCAACGGATTCGCGGTCGAAGCCGAAGGCGACAAAGGATCGACTCCAACCTGCGCACCGGCAAATCCGGAAACTGCAGAAAGAACGGCAAAGCCAAGGACAGCGCGCCGGATCATGAAAGACCTCCGATAGCATCCGAAGCTCGATGTCGAGCTCTGATCTTCTATCAATATGCTATCCAAACCCGCAATTTCCGGCGTCGTCTGCCCCCCTCTGTTCCCTGCGGAGGTTCCCCGCAGACCTACACAGAGGAGATCGGGGTAAAACAAGCGGAGATTCAGGTAAAAAATACAAGGAGATAGAAAGAAAAAGAAATCATGCTGAAGCGGCGCCATCTCCCGATCGTCATCGGCCTCGTCCTCTACGCCCTCGGCGCGGCGGTCCCCACGCACGCCCATCTGCATATGGGAATGGTGCTCCGTCTCGCGGGAGTAGCCCTGCTCTTCCTCTACGCCATCGGCCGCCGCTCCCTCACCGTCTGGATCTTCTTCGGCATGCTGGCCGGCGTCGAACTCGGACTCGATGCGCCAGATGTCGCCATCTCACTCCGTGTCCTCAGCGACATCTTCCTTCGCCTCATCAAGGTCATCGTCGCGCCCCTCATCTTCGGAACCCTCGTCACCGGCATCTGCGGCCATGGGCAGCTTCGCAGCGTAGGACGCCTCGGCCTCAAGTCCCTCCTTTACTTCGAAGTCCTCACCACCATCGCCCTGGTCATCGGACTCGTCGCCATCAACGTCTCCAAAGCCGGAGTGGGACTCACCGCAGCCCCTGCGCCTCACATCGTCCAACACCAACTCATCGCTCAGGCGAACGAGCCCGCCCCCCCCGCCGCTCCCA
>Ga0210388_10005355_pt1 | contig 10037 bp, 7 predicted proteins | sample IncBWC19OmetaG_FD_155485 | JGI IMG/M metagenome (GOLD analysis project Ga0210388, IMG submission 155485) | Forest soil microbial communities from Barre Woods Harvard Forest LTER site, Petersham, Massachusetts, United States - Inc-BW-C-19-O ...
CGTCGGCGGCAGGGGCGGGTGGTTGGAAATCGATTTCCCGCACCCATTCGAAGTGGCGGCCGTCGAAATGCAGGTGACCGGCGAAGCCTTCCTGGCGCGCCAGCCAGGCGCAGTCCTCGAATGACAGGTCTTCGCGGGACCGCACGTGTGAGAAGTCAGGTAGAGGCATGGGCTGCCGCAGATCGATGTAGGCGCGCGGGCCTTGCAGCCAGCGTACGCTGGTCGTGGTGTCGCTGGGCCGGCCGGGCCATGCGATCAGGGAGCGGCGCCACAGGCCTTGGAGCGCGGTGGCGGATGCGATGGGGGGCGCGGGAGCCGCAGCCCTGTCGGTGGTGGTCATGCGGTCGCTGCCCGGTGGGCCTGGGAGCGGCCGGCGAGCCAGTAGTAAGCCGGACCGGTCACCACCAAACCCACAATCCACGAGACGTCGAGTCCTCCCATGGCCCGAGCGACGGGACCGGTATACACGGGCGATACGACGAACGGCAGCTGCACGAGAATGCCTATGACATAACACTGCACCGCGGCGCCGTTTATACGTCCGTAGATGCCGCCGTCCCGGCGGAAAAACGACGGCACGTCATACTGCCCGTGGCGCAGCAGGTAGTAGTCGACGAGGTTTACGGCGGTCCACGGAACCAACACGTAGAGCAACAGCAGGATGAAGTCGGTGTAGTTGGCCAGGAACGAGTCCTTCCCGAGCAGTGCTCCCGTCAGCGAGAGGCCGAACAGCAGTAACGAAATGACCGTGCGGGCGGCCGCCCGGGGAGCCCAGGCTGGGAACAGCGTCTGCCCGAAAGTCAGGACCGACAGTACGCCACAATACAGGTTCATAGCATTCGCGGTGGCTACGCCGACGGAGAAGACGATGAGTACGAGCGGCGCGATGCCGTGAGTCAGTGCGCCGAGCCCGGTGACCAGGCTCTTTTCCGCCGACCCGAGACCGACCACAGCGCCGAGAACCATCGGGAGGAATGAGCCCAACGTGCAGCCCCAATAGGTCGCCCAGAACGCCGTGCGCGTTCCCGTGTCGCGCGGCATGTACCGTGAGTAGTCGGAGACGTAGGGCGCGTAGGCGATCTGCCAAAGCGCCGCTGCCGACACCGTGCCCAAAAAACCGGAGGCACTCAGCGAGTTGCGGGTGAGGAAATCGGCGGGCAATCCGTGCACCCAAACAATCCAGCCGAACGTCACCAACAGTACGACTCCCGACACGTAGGTCATTACGCGGGCGTACGCGTGTATGAGATCGTGGCCGAAGATCGCGGCGATGACACTTAGAACACCCACGAGGACGATACCCGGAACGTCAGACAACCCTGGAGTGACGTCCGCAATGGCTTCGCCACCGAGAACGAGATTCGAGGCCAGGAACCCGATATACATGACGATGACGATACCGACGACCAGCAGGGACCCCAGCGACCCGAACTGCCCCCGCGTCTGTATCATCTGCGGCACTCCGAGCGTCGGGCCCTGTGCGGCGTGAAGTGCCATGAAAATGGCTCCGACGAGATTACCGGCCGTGAGTGCCACGATCGCCCAGCCGAAAGGCAGCGCAAACACCGTCACCGCCAGACCGCCGGTGACGATCGTCAGCAGCATCAGGTTCGAGCCGAACCAGACGCTGAACAGATCGCGTGCCGTCCCGTGCCGTGCGTCGGCGGGGATCGGTTGAATCGTATTGATTTCCAGCCGAGTGGCCTGCTCGCGGTTGCTCACGGGGGGATCGACCTCTTTTGATGACGCCCTCTACGGCCATCGTACTTCTTTGCGCACGGACGGTGCGAGCCCCAACTCTACGGGCTTTTAACATCTAACTTCGACGGGCCGTGTTAGGGCAACAGGCGCGGCGCTGCTCCGTGATGGTGCGCGCGCCGGTGGCCTGTTGCTTTCTGTGCACACGCGCTGCCCGCGTGTAAGCTCCTATTTCTTAAGGCGAATGTGCATCCCTGTGTGCCTATGGGACGCGCGGCACGGGCTTTGCAACGACATTGGGAAATGTGCGTCTAGGGTTCCGGCCTGCTTCAAAGTGGGTGTCTGGTCCGAGAGAGGCAGTCCACGCAACCCGCGGCATCCGCGGCGGCGAGCGGGGATACACGGCGGGATAAAAGCCCGGGAGATCTGATTGCGGGGAGACTCCTGTCCCCGGGACGATCTCCCTTGCAGGGGAAAATCCCGGAACAGTGCCCAGTCCCTTCCGCAAGTGCGATAGCTGCTTGCTCGAGGAGACCGTGTGCTGTGAAAAAGACAAAAATTCTGCCCTCCACCTATCTGAAAGCAACGTCCGTAACAGCGGCCGTCCTGACCGCACTGTATGGCGCGCCCGCTCATGCGGATGACGAAGGCGGCCTGAGCGAAGTGACAGTGACGGCAACACGCCGTGTGACCACGGCGCAGGATATTCCGCTCAGTATCACGGCCGTCAGCGGTCAGCAGTTACAAGAGTCCGGCATCCAGGACATTTCCGCCCTCGCGCACTCAATGGCGGGTGTCAATTTCACGGACAAAGGGCCCTTCGGCGGCGTCAACGGGTCAACCCTCATCATTCGCGGTCTCAACAGCGAGGCCACGGGAGGGCAGCTCGCGCTCGCCACGCCGATCGAGCCGCCCGTCGCGACCTATGTCGACGACACGCCGCTGTTCGTCAACCTGCGGCTGCAGGACCTCGACCACGTTGAAATTTTACGCGGCCCCCAGGGCACTCTGTACGGCTCGGGGTCGCTCGGCGGCACGATCCGGTTTGTGCAGAATGCGCCGGATCCGCAAGCGTTCGATGCCAGGGTCGAGGTTGGTGCGAGTGACACGGATCACACGCACGGGCCCAACGAAAACGTGAACGGCATGATCAACATACCGGTCACCGACACGTTCGCCGTGCGTATGAACGCCGGTTATGAGAACGACGCCGGATTTATCAACGCGCCGCAGCTTTATCGGCTCGACTCCTCAGGCGCACCGATATCCGCGCAGCCGGGTAACTTGCTGAGCCCGCCGGCGCAGTACTCTCAGAACGGTATTAACGGCTACGATTACAAGAACGCGCGCATTTCCGCGCTCTACAAGCCGAACGAAGATTTCCACGCGCAGCTCTCGTACTACTACCAGCTATCCACGGCGGGTGGCTTTCCGCAGGCGGCGCCGTCTCTCGGGCTCGATAACCTGGAAACGGTCGATCGCACCCGCGCCTCGACCAACGACAAGGTCGATGTGGTGGCGCTCACGCTCGACTATGACATGGGCTTCGCGACCCTGACGTCGAACAGCTCCTGGTCACACCATGACAACCACACCAGCAGCGACCTGACCAATCTGTATTCCTACTTCCCGTTCTACCCGTCGCTGTACGGCGCAAATCCGCGTGTCCTGGTCACCGGCCACGACGAGTTCAACGACAAGCCGTGGTCGGAGGAGGTCCGGCTGGCCTCCAAAACCGGTGGGTTCTTCGATTGGGTTGCCGGCGCGTACTATAAGGACCAGAAGACGAACATCCAGGAGCACGAGTTCTACCCGGGCTACCTCGACTACTTTAACGCCTGCGTGCCCACTTACGGAGTAAGCAACGGCGACGGTGTCACGCCCTCACAGTGCGGCATCGGCGAGACGGTCTATAACGCGAATCCGCTTACCTATGTCGATGGCATTCCGATCGTCAAGGACCAGGCCTACATCGGCGACTTCGAGACCCACTTCAGGGACATTGCGATCTTCGGCGAGCTCACGGCGCACGTGACTTCGGCGTGGAGCGTGACGGGCGGAACCCGGCTGTTCAAGCAGACCCTGTCGCAATCCCAGCAAACCGGCCTGCTGTTCGACGGCCCGATCTCGATCGCCAACAATTCCCTGAGCGACTCATGGAAGCGCGCCCTGTGGAAGATCAACACGTCGTTCCAGCTCAACGAGACCAACCTCGTCTACGCGACCTGGTCACAGGGGTTCCGCCGTGGCAGTGTGAACGCGCTGCCGCCCAGCGAGCCCGCGGTGGGGTATACGACGAACCCGGGCTTGTACCGGGTTACGCCGGACACCGCGAACAACTACGAAGTCGGCATCAAGGGGACGGTAGCCAACCGCTTCCGCTACTCCGCGGATGTCTTCGACATCCAGTGGCACAACGTGCAGGAGGGCGCACAGCTCACCCCGCTCGTGCTCCCCGGAGCGATAAACGTGGGTAATGCGTATAGCCGCGGCGTCGAGGCGGAGATGTTCTTCGCTGTCGACCGGCACCTGGGCGCGCAGCTCGATTACACCTACGACCAGACAAAGCTGACGTCGTATAATGCGTTGGTAGCGGATGGGTTGTCGGTTCCGCCGCCGCCCGTTGGGGCGCCAATGCCCGGCACGCCCAAGAATAGCGTGGCCCTGACTTTGACGTACGGGAACATCATGATCGCCAACGGCGAAATGCGGTACTCCGTCAGTGCGCACTACCAGAGCCCGGTGACGCCCGCGCTCTCCGCGACGATTCCGGTCGTTCCGGGCTACACGATGGTGGATACGCGCTTGAGCTACACGGTCTCACACTACGAGATCACGGCTTACTGCAACAATCTCACCAACAATCTGGGCATCAGCTCGTACTCCGACCCCTTCAACTACAGCCCGCAGAACTATCAGGCCATCGTTTCGCAGCCCCGGACCGTCGGTCTGACACTCGTGTATTCGTTCAAAGAGCACTGAGTGCACACCGCGTGAGGATCGTTGCATGAACAGCGTACAGATCCTCGACCGGCTGATCGGATTTCCCACGGTCAGCCGGGATTCAAACCTGGCGCTGATCGAGTATGTGCGGGACTACCTGGCGAGCTGCGGAGTGGGCGCGAAGCTGTACTGTGATGACAGCGGCCGCAAGGCGAACCTCTATGCCGTCATAGGACCCCGCGATCGCGGCGGTGTGCTGCTCTCCGGACACACCGACGTCGTCCCCGTTGACGGGCAGAAGTGGACGTCCGATCCGTTTCACCTCGTCGAGCGCGGTGGGCGCCTCTTCGCGCGCGGGGCGGCGGATATGAAGGGCTTCATTGCGTGTGCGCTCCGCGCCGCGCGACTGGCGGCCGAGCGTGAGCTGCGTATCCCATTGCAGCTGGCTCTCTCGTATGACGAGGAAATCGGTTGTGTAGGAGTTCGCTCTCTGATTGACGATATGGCGACGTGGGCCCATCGGCCGCAGTTCTGCATAGTTGGCGAGCCAACGCTGTTACGTCCGGCGGTCGGGCACAAGGGAAAGACCGCATTGGCGGCGACCTGCCGCGGACACGCTGCGCATTCCGCATCACCAGGTCGCGGCGTCAATGCCATCTACATGGCCGCAGAGTTAATCGACAAGATCCGAGACCGACAATCGGGTATCGAAGCGGACGGGGTGCGCGACGACGGTTATGAAGTTCCGTACACCACGCTCCACGTGGGAGTAGTGCGTGGTGGCACCGTGCTCAACATCGTACCCTCACGCTGCGACCTCGAGTTCGAGATACGTAACCTCCCAGAGGATGATGTCTCACAGATTGTGTCGGGGATGCGCGCTGACGCAGCCGCTATCGCCCGATCGGTCCAACGAGATGACGTGGATGTCGGGATCGAGGTCGAGGTGACGAATGAGTATCCGCCACTGAATACACCACCTGACGCCGAAGTCGTGGCCCTGGTGGCTGCGTTGACCGGTCAGCATGAGCGAATCAAGGTGGGATTCGGCAGTGAAGGGGGCCTGTTCAGCGAGCGGTTGGGAATTCCCAGCGTCGTTTGTGGGCCGGGCTCGATCGACCAGGCGCACAAGCCGGATGAGTTTATCGATCGCGACCAGTTGGATCGCTGTGATGCCATGATGGAGGCGTTGCTGGACCGGCTGATTTAAAAGATTTCGGGGGTATTGCATGATCAGGACCGGCCAGGAGTATCTGGACTCCATCCGCGACGCTCGCGAGGTTTATATCAACGGCGAACGCGTCACGGCTCTCGCCGAGCATCCGATGTTCAAACCGTTGATCGATATCCGTGCCCGCATCTACGACATGCAGCACGGGTCGGCCACGCGTGACCTGCTCGCTTACCGCGAGGATGGCAAGGAAGAGTGGAACGCCATCGCCAACAAGCTGCCCCGCACCCAGGATGACTGGTGGGCGAAACGCCGGGCGACCGACACGATTCTCGAGACAATCGGTGGGATCGTCACTCGCGTCGGCGATGAGACGGTCGGCGAGATGTGGTCGCTGTTCGACGGCCAGGACGTGCTGAACGAAGTGGATCCGCAGTTCTCGGCCAATATCCGCCGTCACATCGATTCGGTCCTGCACTCCGATCCATTTCACGTCTCGGCGAACACCGACCCCAAGGGTGATCGCTCGAAGCCACCGCAGGAGCAGGATCCCGACATGCTCCTGCACGTGGTGCGGGAGACGGATGCGGGCATAGTCGTCCGCGGCGCGAAATATGAGACCGCCGCCGCATATGCGAACCAGGCGTTCACCAAGCCCACGAACGCGAACTGGGGCAGCCAGGCGCTGTCGGATTACGCGGTTGGATTTATCTGCAATTTCAACTCCCCGGGACTGAAGTTCATCTGCCGGACCGGCTTTGCCGGCCGGGCGCCCGCGGCCGACTATCCGCTGGCAAATCGCTTCGATGAGGTCGAGGCGCTGGTCATTTTCGACGACGTGCTGATTCCGTGGGAGAACGTACTTTTTTACCGCCACACGAAGGCGGCGATGTTCATTCGTTCGTGCTTGCACCGGTACTCGGCGTTCGCCTTCGTACAGCGCAACTTGAAGCTCGCGGACATGATGATCGGCGCCGCGCTCTTCAACGTCCGGCAGACAGGGCTCGACAAGCAACAGGCTGTTCAGGAGAAACTGGCGGAGTTGGCCGTCTATCGCGAGGGAATAAACGCCCACCTGACTGCGTCCATCGCGCTCGCGGAGAAGAGTCCGGCGGGACTGCTGATGCCCAACCAATCGCTGCTGTACGCCGGCCGGGTTCTGGCGTGCTCGCAGTTACATCACCTCATGCATATCGCGCGCGAGCTCTGTGGCGGCCAGATCTGTATCACGCCCGACAAGGCCGCGTTCGACGCGCCCGAAACGAAGCCGTGGCTCGAGAAGTATTACTCGGTGAACGAGAGTTGGGTCGCGGAGGATCGCCGCAAGCTGCTCGCGCTGGCGCGTGACCTGCTGAACTCCGACTACGCGGGGCACCGGCTGACGTTTCAGCTTTTCGCGCAGTCGCCGCCGTTTGCGCACCTCGCCGCCGTGTATCGCAACTTCGACTGGGAGGGGCCGCTGCAGTTCGTTCGCAAGGCGGCGGACTTGTCGCAAGCGGTCATGCCCAGGACGGACCGTCCTCCCGGGGACAAGGCCATCCAGCAGTGGTTCGCGCAGGAATAACCCATGCACACCCGCATCCGGAAATTCAACACACGGGACACCTATCCCGAGCAGAAGCTCGACAACGATCTGTGCCAGACGGTCGTCGCTCGCGGCAGTATGGTGTTCGTGCGTGGCCAGGTTGGGCAGGATCTCGACACGGCTGTGAATGTCGGCATCGGCGACGCGGCGGCGCAGGCCGAGCAGGCGATGAAGAACATCGAGAAGCTGCTGGGGGAGGCCGGGGCGAAGGTTGAGCACATCTGCAAGATCACGATCTATCTCACCGATCCGAGGTTCAGGGAGGCGGTGTATCGAACCATCGGGAGCCATTTGAAGGGTGTTTATCCGGTGTCGACGGGTATCGTGGTCGCAGGGCTCGCGCGACCGGAGTGGTTGGTGGAAGTGGATGTGATTGCGGTTATCCCGGATGGGAGTGAGCGATGACGCCGGGGAAAGAACCATGACACTGTCGATCGCTGCGCGTTTTCCCGAGGCGAATATGTTTGGTGTCGCGATTGCGTCGTCGTCGCCGGCGGTGGCTGCTCGATGCGCGCATGCTCGCCGGGGTGCGGGAGCGGTGGCCACCCAGAACATTACGGACCCCTCGTTGGGGCCGCAGATTCTGGATGGGCTCGAGCACCGAGCCGGGGCTCGCGAAGCTCTCGAGGCTGCATTGCATTCGACGCCGTTTGGGGCGTATCGGCAGCTCATTGTCGTCAGTCGTGAGGGGGTACCGGTGGTGCACTCTGGCGCGATGGCGTTGGGGATTGTTGGGTCGGCGGTGGGAGTGGATGCGGCCGCGGCGGGGAATTTGCTAGCGCGGGCGGAGGTGCCTGCGGCGATGATTGCGGCGTTTGAAGGGGAGAGTTGGGGGCCGGGCGCGGCTGCGTCCGGCGTCGGCGGCGACCGAGTCCATTTCGCGGCGCGTCTGTTGCGGGCCCTGCGCGCGGGTGTTGAAGCTGGCGGTGAGGCCGGGCCTATCCACTCCGCAGGCCTGCTCGTTGTCCGCGACGTGAGTTGGCCGATTGTGGATCTTCGGGTCGATTGGGCCGACGACGATCCCGTCGCCGAGCTCACGGCTCTCTGGGAGCGCTACGAGCCACAGGTCGAAGACTACGTCCGTCGAGCGCTCGATCCGGCCGCGGCACCGAGTTTCGGTGTCCCGGGCGATCGCTGACGGACCTGCCGGTTGGCGATCGAAAGCAAGTCCATTGATTACGTGCCCGAGACCGAGCGGCACGGGCGCGTGAGCGACCAGGTGTCTTTCTGGTTTCTCGGTAACTTCCATTTCTTCACCATTGCGATCGGTTTTGTCGGCCCGAGCATGGGGTTGAGCTTCGGTTACACGGCACTCGCGGGGACGTTGGGCATTCTGTTCGGAACCGCGTTTGCGGCGTTTCATGCCTCGCAGGGCGCGGAGCTGGGCCTGCCACAGATGGTGCAGTCACGGGCGCAGTTTGGTTTTCGGGGCGTCGTTGTCGTGCTACTGGGTACGCTGTTCACGTTCCTTGGCTTCAACGTCGCCAACAGCGTGTTGTCCGCGCACGGTTTGAACGGAATTCTGGGGTGGAACGAGAACGCGGTGACGGTTGTCACCTCGCTCGCCGCGGCGCTGCTGGCGATCTATGGATACGATTGGTTGCACCGGATTTTTCGCTGGTGCTTCTTCGTTTGTCTGCCACTCTACGCCGCGCTCACAGTGGCCATCGTGTTGGGCAAGGTTCCGGCGACCCATCCGATGGTGGGTGGGTTTTCGGCTGTCGCGTTCGCGGGCCAGTTCGCCGCGAGCGCGAGCTATAATATTACCTATGCGCCTTCGGTTTCGGACTACTCGCGTTATCTCCCGCGCAGCACGAGTCGCTATTCAATCATTGCGGCGGTGTATGCCGGTGCGGCTTCCTCGGCCGTTTGGCTGATCGTGGTCGGTGCGTGGCTCGCTACCCGTCTCGGCGCTTCGGATGGCCTGGTGGCGCTCAACGACGCGGGCAATGTGTTGCTTCCCGGCTTCGGTGTGGTGCTGTCGCTGTGCTCGGTCGCCGCGCTGACCGCTGCGACCGGCCTTAATGCCTACAGTGGAATGCTCACCGTCATCACCGCGTTGAATTCGCTGTTCCAGACCCGTCCAACGGCGCGTCTACGAGTGATCACCACTGTCGCGCTTGCCGTGGTCTGGGCGACGCTGGCCCTCCGTAGTACCGCAAATTCGATCGAGCTGTTGTTCGCGGCCCTCACCATGATGCTCTACCTGCTGGTGCCCTGGACGTCGATCAACCTCATCGATTACTTCTTTGTCCGCCGGGGGCGTTACGTGATCCCCCAACTATTTGTCGCCAATGGCATCTACGGGGCGTGGGGTGCACGCGGGCTGGCCGCTTACGTCATAGGTTTCGCTGCCACGTTGCCTTTTTTTGTGTTGCCGGGCGTATATGTGGGGCCGGCCGCACAAGCCCTGGGCGGAGTGGACGTTGGCTGGCTGGTAGGGCTGTTGGTGTCGGGTGCGGTGTATGCGTGGTTTTCACGCTCGATCGACCCCGCGCGCGAGGCATTAGCGATTGGCAATGGCTGATGGCGATCTGTTGTGTAGGCAGCCTCTGACACGCGTGCGCGGCGGGCGAACGACAGACTTAGGGTGAATCTCCCGGTAGATTGCTGAGAGTGGTGCATCAGCGCGCCGAATCC
>Ga0210388_10005356_pt1 | contig 10037 bp, 9 predicted proteins | sample IncBWC19OmetaG_FD_155485 | JGI IMG/M metagenome (GOLD analysis project Ga0210388, IMG submission 155485) | Forest soil microbial communities from Barre Woods Harvard Forest LTER site, Petersham, Massachusetts, United States - Inc-BW-C-19-O ...
GCAGTATGACGGCGGGATTATCGTGTGGCCGCGTAACGAACTCGCCCCGGCAATACAGGTAATCCAGCGCTTCCGCGCCATCGTGGGTGACCACCACCTCATTGGCGAGATTGTAATCCTCCAGGGCCGTGAGCGAGAGTTCCACGTCTCTGGGGTCGTCCTCAACCATCAATATGCGTCCTAGTTTGTCGTTCATAATCCTTTTCGTTGGGTTCAGTGTTTAGGAACGGAGAAGTAGAAGGTGGCGCCTTGATCCACCGCGCCGTCGGCGCGGACCTTGCCTCCGTGACGGTGGATAATGCGCTGCACGGTGGCCAGTCCTATGCCGGTGCCTTCAAAAGCGTCCGGCTTGTGGAGACGTTGAAATACGCCAAACAGTTTATTTACATACCTCATATCGAAGCCTGCTCCGTTGTCCCTCACAAACACCATTACCTCATCTTTATCGGCGTCCGCGCATCCGACCTCGATTTCGGCCCGCGGCCGCGTGCGTGTGAACTTAACCGCATTCGAAAGAAGATTGACGAAAACAAGCCTGAGCATAGAACGGTCACCGTGGCAAACTGGAAGTGTACCGATTTTCCAAAGGATATCGCGGCCGTCCGCCTCCTGGCGTACCTCGTTGAGAGCTTCCTTTACGAGTTGATCCAGGTTCACCAGCGTTTTGTTGGTCTCCACGCGGCCTATCCTCGAAAACGCCAGAAGGTCGTCAATGAGGTGGCCCATCCGTGTAGCCGACTCCAGGATTATCGTCATGTAGCGGCGGCTCTTGTCGTCCAGCATGGCCGAGACCTTTTTTTGAAGCAGTTCCGCATAACCAGCCATATGGCGAAGAGGCGCGCGCAAGTCGTGGGAAACGGAATAGGCAAAAGCTTCCAGCTCCTTGTTGGTGGCTTCCAGTTCAATGGACCGCGCGGCCAGTTCCTGGTTGAGGCCACGAATTTCCTCCTCCCGGTGCTTGCGCTCGGTAATGTCGTTGTTCGTTTCGAGGATCGCGTCCGCCTGGTGGTGTTCATCGCGCCGCAACGCCCAACGGCTGGCCACCACTACCTTGCTTCCGTCGGCTTTGGTATGCTCGAGCTCGCCCTCCCAACGTCCCGTCCGCAGCAACTCCGCGCCAATGTCGTCGAGCGGCGCTGGAAAAACTGTCCGCAGGATTTCGTGTGAGCGCTTGCCAATCGCTTGCTCCGGCGTCCATCCATACAACTCCTGGGCCCCCTGGTTCCAGTACGTAATAGTGTCGCTCATGTCACGGACGAAGATGGTGTCATGTGTGAGATTGAGCAGGCTGGCTTGCCGGGTTCGCTCTACCACTTCCATCTGGAGTTGGTCGCGGGCTTGACGCAACTCTCGCTCGATACGTCTTCTAATGGAGCTGAACCATACGATCAGTGCGGCGAAGGCCACGAGTACGATGAGGGACGGGACATCGGCGAGAGTAAAATCGAAGCTGTAAAGAGGCACCAGGAAGAAATAGTCCAGGCAAAGTGCCGAGAGGACGATACATAGCGTGGCCGGACCCACTCCTCCGTACCACGCATTGATAGCCACCGCGAACAGAAAAAGCGGAAGTTCCGCTGCGTGAAATTCATAGTGTTGCAGCACCAGGCCCGGCGCCAGGGCAATCGCGACAGAAGCAACTGCCAGGCCGTATCGCAGGATGACCGCTCGGGTTGTCTGCACACGGGTGATGGACGACGCCATGGCTCGCCTTACGTCGACCTTGGCCACGCTCCGCGGCGCCAAGGAGGGATGGAGTCAATTCTAACGCGCCTGGTTCGATCCCTGCAGAAGCGCGAGATCGGCGGAATTTGGAGGCCCGAATTCTGTGGGGTTTTAAGCGGTGCGCCCGGCATGACTAGAACATGCCACCTTCTGGTTCGTAGCCAAGCGGCAATGCCTAACACCCTGATTACATACCAAAAGCACATCTGTGCGTGGCAATTGGGTGGGTTGTTCCTAAAGCGGGATCCACACGATTCGGTTGAACCATTCGTCAGCTTCGCTGGCGTTCCGATTAGAGCGAGCTCTTCAATCGCGTTCGAGATGGGAATCGCTTCGCGTCGCAGGATAACGCCGGGACTTTGAGCATCGGACGCGAAGCGAGCGAAATGTGCAGGCATCGTCCGCCGATCCTGGCTCACGAGAATTCGTCCAGAGTGCGGCGATCCGCAAAACTTCTGGATCTTTCAAATCTGCGAGGCCGGCATCCGCAGCAGTGCGGATGTCGATCTCGGGAGCTACCCGTCGCAACCCGCGTATGATGCGGCCGTCCAAGTCGGCGTCAGCCTGGAATCTGACTCGCATGCCGGGCCCGCTGCAGCTTCGCAATCAATTCTGCGTTCGTTTGTCTTGATTGCTGATTTTGCAACTCGGCGGCACGCTGTCCTTCAGCAAGGTACGCATCAATTGCCTTTTGGTTCGCGAGGTAAAATGCCAGAGTCCCGTGCACCTGTTCGAGGGTCAAGGCAGCATAACTCTCCACCATGCTCTCCGCCGACATGCCTTCGCGGAAAAGATAGATCAGGGAATCGAGGGATACACCGGTGTCCCCGATCTGATATGCGCCTTCGACTGTCCGTACATATTCCTTCGGCATCGAGCCTCCCTACGTCACCATCTCGCACGCCAGGCCGCACAAACTGCACAGGGTACTCGCGTGCAGCCGCACACCGCCGGATTTCCGAGGGAGCGAGCCGCCGGATTGGAGAGACGTGCGCTACGTCCAGTGCAAATTGAGGCCAACGGTTTTCCCTCAGGCCGAGACGAGCAATTCAGTCCTGATCTTCCCGAAGAAAAGGGGATATCGGAGGGCCTCATCCTGCTTGAAATCCTCTGCAATATCGATAGCGGGAGTTTGCTATCCATGCGCCCGCTTTGCGCGCAGAAGCTGCAAAGCGCCGTCAGCGCGCCAGACGCACCGCCTCCAAAAGATCAACCGGGAACTGCTCCGGTTGTTTGCCGACATCGCACTAGCTCACCATCGGTTGTGCCCAAACATAAAGCGTAATAAGAGAACGCGACGGGCTGGTCATTCTCCCGTCGCCGTCGTCGTCCAATACATTACAAAATGGCCGGGCAGCCGCAGGGACTCACCAACGACACCTAAGAACGACTCACCGCGATCGGGTTTGGGTACGAGGAAAAGCGTCCGCCATGAGTCCCACGTTCCCCATCTATTAGGATCGCTGGAATACGGTACGAAGTAGACCGAGTTGTTCATCGCCATCCGGCTGGCACTGAGCTGCGCAGCCAGGCTCTCCAGGTTGGCCACCGCCGTATCGAGCCGGATACCCACCAGATAGTAGGCTTTCGAGCCTTGGGAGATGGAAAAGACCTGCCGGATAATTCGCGTGACCAGTCCTTGGATGGCCGCGCCTTCGGGAACCATCACGTTGCCTTTTTGCTTAACATTATGCGTGACGGTAAGCGAGAACTTCGTACCCTGGACCGTCGTTCGTTGGTCAATGTCTTCACTCAGCCTGGTTTGCAACTCCAGCGTTGCCGGCAAAAAAGTGGTCTTCTGGGCGCGCCGGCGCGACCGCCAGGCCCATCCTAAGCGCAAGGAGTCGGATTCCAGAGCCGCAGCCGCGTGCCATTTTGCTCGTGTCCCTCATACGACACGATAGCAAACCCCGTTGCTGTCGCCGGCTGAAGCCGGTTCCGGTCCAGGGAGTTTCAAGATGCAGGGAGTAGCGCACTTGTGCACTCCGAAGGGCGCAAGGCTGAGAGTCCGGATTTGAACCTGGAACTTCCGGCTAGCCCCGTAGTTCAGTCTCGGAAGGGCGTCGCCGTGTTTATCGCGCCTGCGCCAACATGCGCCGGGAACGGACACGCCACAGCCAATAGAACATCGCCACGAACACCAACGCTACGGGAAGGGCGCGCATCGCAGGGGTCGTAAACGGTTCGGGAAGCACCTTGGCGACGCGTGCGCGGATCGAGAAAAACGATCCAGCCGCAATGAAAAGTGCGAAGCACATCCGCCACAGGTGCCGCCGGATCCGAGGAGTTGCTCGTAACGCTCCGGACCGCATCACGCGAATATCACCGGTGGCAGCCAAGGTCGTGACTATCGCGAGAAAGAACGGCATGAAAAACGGGATACCGTTGATCGTACCGCCAGGACTGGCAAGCGCCTTGAATCCCAGACCGACTTCGACGAGCGTAAGCGCGACCGCCACCAGGAGAGCCGTCGAATTCAGCCACCGAGTCCAGATTGAGACAGGACGGACAGTAGTGAGCGCCGTGATCACGAAGTAGGCCGACATGAAGCCGCCCAACACATTCGGGTTGGTCAGACTCTGGCGCAGCGCCAGGACGGAACCGCTAATGCCCATAGTGAGCATCGCATAGACGAACAGCAGGCCGCTTCGCCGATGTAGCGTGGCCCCTTTCGAGGCCACCAGCGCCACACCGCCAAGGATTATTGCCAATCCGCCTGCGACGATGTGCACCGGTAGCAGCATGATGGACATACGTAGAGACCCTCTTCAATGTTCAAGGCATTCGTCGGCGCTGCCTGCTATATTCCTATCCGATTAATGCCGATCGAGTACATTCTCATGCGCGATAATGAAGCGATCCCACAAGTACCCAACACAAGGAGTCTGCCATGAACCGTCGCCATCTCCTCGCCGGACTCGCCTTGGCGAGCGTTCGAGCTAATCCACAAACGCGAACACCCGACGCCCCCGGCCCTGCCGAATCACTTTACATTCCCAAGCCCCAACTGGTTGAAGACCGCCGGTTCCTCCACGATTTCATGGAGGAATTCGCGTTCGTCGATCTGGTAACGGTCTCGCCCTCGTTGCGAATCACCCATATTCCGGTTTGGCTCGACCGAACCGCAGGCACCTATGGAACGATTCACGGGCACATCTCGCGCCAGAATCCGCAGAGCAGCGCTTTCGATGGCAAGCAGACTGGGGTCATCGTCTTCCACGGACCGCACGGATACATCTCACCGACATGGTACGCGACCACCGGAAACGTCGTTCCCACCTGGAACTTCGCGGTGGTTCACGCGACTGGAAAGCTGCGGCCTGTAGAAGGTCACAAGGAACTGAACGAGTTGCTTTCAAAGTTGATCGCTAAATTTGAGGCCTACGAGGGCACGAGCTACGACTTCGCCAAAGTGAACGACACCTACAAGAACGGCCTCATGGGTGGGATCATCGGCTTTGAGCTTGAGATCGAACTGCTTGAAGGTAAGTTCAAGCTTGGCCAGGACCGGAGCCCGGCTGATAAGCAGAGCTTGCTGAAGAAATTGGGAGAGGCGAAAGCGCCGCCGACGCTTCGCGAATTCACGGCGAACTTCTATGAGCGGCAGAGCAAGGCCTGAACTGCCGTAGCAATTGCGATTTAATAACCAGAACATGAATTGTCTTAGATTGGTTATTTCGTCTATTTCTGAACTTTGTGGTCCCCTAGAAACCCAGCAATCCTCAGCACGAATAAGCTACAATCTCCTTCCATAATGGCTAAGAAGCTGGCGGTCACAATCGCAGGTGCAGTTTCATTGGGAAGCTACGAAGCCGGGGTTCTTTGGGAAGTTCTGGATGCAATACGACAACATAACGAGGACCAGAAGACTCCCCCTGAGGACAAGATCATCATCGATGTGATTACAGGTGCGTCCGCAGGCGGCATGACAGCGGTGATCCTCGCGCAAAAGCTCCTCTACGGCGGTGAAGAATTCAAAGCTGCCTACGACAATCCTCTCTACAACACATGGGTGAAACGAATCAGCCTCACAGGATTGCAGGCGACAGGGATAAATGAGAGCGCGCTGCAATCGGTCTTTTCTTCAAATTTGATCGCGACGATTTCTGTAGAGTCGGTAATGGCGCGTTATGACAACAACCCGCCACCACAGGCAGACCCGCACCCTGCGGTCGACGGAAACCTCAGCATCGGCCTGGCCCTGACGAATCTCAATGGTCTCGCGTATACCTACCCGGTGACGCCGGGAGGCCAATTTACCTACATTGACTACGGCGACCAGATGACTCGCCGGATTATCGCCAACAATTGCGACAACGCAATATTCTGGGAGCAGCTGCGGCAGGCAGCCGTGGCATGCGGTGCGTTCCCGATCGCTTTCCGCACACAAGATATAGTGCGATCCAAGCAGACCGACCCTGATGATTACATCAGCCCTAACCTCGCATGGAACGGCGATCCAGCGACTTTCACGTATTCCGACGGTGGAATCTTGCAGAATCAACCGCTAGGGATGGCCAAGAACCTTGTGGACCCGATTGACGAACATGTTCAGGAACAGCGCTTTTACCTTTTCGTTTCTCCCCATGCCAAAGATCCGACACCGACCGTCTTTCCTTCGAGTAAGGCGGACTATTTCCAAATGGCAAAGCGACTCATCGGCGTGGCAGCGGGTCAGGCCGGGTTTCAGGATTGGATCACGGCGAGAGGCGTGAACGAGCGTGTGCGTCGGCTCGATGAAAGAGCCGACGAGCTGAAAAACGTGATGCTGCAAGGCGGAATTACCGTGGATTCCTTACAATCGGTTGCGGCCCAACTTCTTCCCCTATTCTTCCCGCACAACGAGCATTTCCCGCCCGGTGCGACGCAGCCGGAAACGCTTCCGGAGGCACAGGCGCGCATTGCGAAACAGTACCAGACGGAGATGGATGATCTTGTGAATCTCCCCGGCGGCCAGAACGCATTCCGCGATTCGATTCTGACCTTTGAATCGGCGGCGGGGCTTGGTGCGCGAGACCTGATGACCATCTACGGAATTACCGCGAAAGAAAGCGAACTTGCAGGCGCCGGATTACAGTCGTTCCTGGGATTTTTCGACCAGAAGTACCGCGATCACGATTATGATGTTGGGCGCGACCATGCTCAGAAAATCCTGACCGATCCGGTTTTAAGTACTGCCGGCCAGCTTGGCCCTCTTCGTTTTACGCCTGGAGCTCTTAGGCCTATTGATCACAGTCTGGACGGCCAGCAACTCCACAACTTAACCCCAGACGACACAAAGGAGTTCAAGCGAGGGATGAGAAGGCGTGTCAATGAGATGCTCAAAGAAAGTTATCCCGCTATGGTCATAGTCGATCCTCTGGCCGATCTTGTCGTAGACATGATAATCACCCACGTAACCAAGCCCTGACGCGGCGTTCTATTGAACAGCGCAAACCCGAGAACGACCGGAATGATGTGTGGGAACAACACTATCGCCAATCGCATGTTCGTGAGGAAGTCGAATCCGATTTCTTAAAAGCTTTGAACCATGAAGAATAAATTTGAAGGCGTTCAATCGCAACAAAGTTAACTGTTCTAAATACCTTCTCAATCAATTCCATCCGATGGTGCATAGTTGTATTGAAACGATTTCCGGATGCATTCGCGCTCCATCCCTTGATCTTCATCATCCGGTCATCCAGTTCTTCGTAGAACTTTTGAAGGACCAGGTATTCGTCTTTAGGCCTATCTTGATTCGTTCGCGATCGCGCCACGCTACCAACAATTCGGTTCCACGATTTACGCCATTCGGCAGCTACCATCCTGCACTTGGCCGGCGTTCCCGATCAGGCTATTCAAAAGTTGCTGGGGCGCGCTTCAGTCCGAACCACACAAGAGATCTACACACACCTGACGTCGGATACCGGAAGCAAACGGCTGCGAAGATAGATGAGATTTTCGGGCCTGTAGCGGTCAAACAGGCGAGAACCAGGCCCAGTTAGGGCCGTAAGTTATTGAAGAAAGTGGTGCGCCCGGCATGATTCGAACATGCGACCTTCTGGTTCGTAGCCAGACGCTCTATCCAACTGAGCTACGGGCGCGCGATCCCCATTATAGCAAGCGTCCGCTATTTCTCTTTCGCCGCCGGCGCGGCCTTTCTTAGCGCCCGGGTCTTGATTCTGCGATTGATCTTGCGCTTCCGCTGCCGTCCATAGCGCGACTTATCACCGTTGTTTGCTGACATCGTGCTCCCAGCCTAGCAGGTTTACCGGGTATACTTGTCTAACCGCATGGACATCGCGCTCGGATTCCTCATCGGATTTTTCCTTTGGTTTATCGCTCGCGTAGTGGTGGGCGGCATTTTCACCGTCGATCAAAACGAGCGCGCAGTGAAGACCAGTTTCGGACGGGCCGAGCGCCTGCCCGGCGACAAAACCACGCTCGACGATACCATCGCCGGCTTTCTGGCCGAAGACGAACGCACGCGCTACGTCTACCCGCAGGTGCGCGTGATCCCGCCCGGTGGGCCGTATCTGAAAATGCCGTGGGAAAAGGTCCGCAAAGTTTCACTCGCCACCACTACCATCAACATGGCGCTGGATCTTGAAAATCCGAATGCCAACGAAAATGGCACGCGCCTTGAGGCCGTAACCAAAGACCAGCTCAATACCGGACTGACCGGTCAAATCCGTTACCACGTGAGTGAGAACAATCTGTACGCGTTTCTATTCGGCATCAAGCAGCCGTTCGTTCATGTGATGGGATATTTCGTGTCGGTGCTGCGCCAGAGAATCGCAAATTTCGAAGCCAAGCAGAATTCCGCGGCCATTGCGGGCGCCGATGCCGGCGGAGAGATGATCGGCGTGTCCATCAACGATCTGCGGAAAAATTTGCGCGACCTCAACGAATACATGGATCAGGAGTGCAAATCCACTGCCGCCCGCTACGGCATTGTCTTGGATGCTTCGCTGATTACCGGAATCGATCCGCCGCCGGAAGTAGAGTCCGCGCTGGCCGCTATCAATACCGCGCACAATCAGGTTTCGAGCGATATCAGCCTGGCGCAAGCCTCAGCCGACCAGAAGATCGTGCAATCGAGACGAGCAGTGGAGATCGAAACGCTCAAAGCGCAGGCCGAGGTGCAGCCTATCAAGTTACTGGCCGAGGAGCTGGCCCAACTGGAGAGCGCGGGCAATGGCGTGCTTGAGGCTTACCTGCGGAACGTGCGGTTGCGACTGTACGAGAAAGCCTCCGCGGTTTACCTGGAGGCGCGCCGATGACCATCCTTGTCGCAGCTTTGATAACTTTTTTGGCGTTGTGGATCGTGGTGCCTTTCCTTTTGGCGCTGGCGCGGCTTTTCGGGCTCTACGCCATCGTCGGGGAACGGACCGCGCGTGTCTACGTGCTGTTCGGCAAAGTTGCTGGCGTATTGAGCGAGCCCGGCCTGCATTTCCTGCTTTTCGAAATCGGACCATCTGCATTCTTCGTCAACTTCCTGGGTAAGTGTTATGTGCTGGATCTCCGGCTGGATCAGGAATACCGGCGCAGCGAGCCGGTGAATTCCGAAGAAGGCGCGCCCATGGGCATTGGCATCTGGTATGAGATGTGGATCAGCGATCCAGTGGCGTATCTCTTTAAGAACACCGATCCGCGCGGCTCCCTGCGCGCCAACGTCAGCAATGCCACCGTGCGCTGTTTGAGCAATATGCCGCTGGCGGATATGCTACAGACCCGCCATCAAATGAGCCAGACAGTTCGAATGGAAGTTTCGCCGCAATCGCAGGTGTGGGGCTATCAACTGGGCTCAGTGTACATCCGAAAAGTGCATTTCCGCGATGCCGAGATGATTCGCCAGATCGAAGAAAAAGTGGTCAACCGCTTGCGGCAGGTAACGGCTGCAATCCGCCAGGCGGGCGCGAACCAGGTGAGCGTGATCGCCAGCACGGCTGAAAACCAAGCGTCGGTGGAGTTCGCCAAGGCTGCAGCCATCCGGCCCAGCACACTGGGGCAAGCCTTGCGGGAGATCGCGCAGCAGCCCACGGTGGCTTCGGCGCTGTTCGATATCCTGGAAACCCAGAAGCTGCTGGCCAGCGATGCGCGGTTGATCCTTCTTGCCGCGGGCCCGGACAACCGCGTGCTGGCCGATCTGCTGGCCGGCACCAGCGCGCCGCCAAAACCCGCCGCGTAACGCGTCCCCTTGCTCACGCGCGGGGCTACGCCGTGCGTGAAGCGCACACCTGCGTTTCCCCGTCACGGTGCGCACTAATGCTGGCGTGCCCCTGGTACCCGAATGTAGCCCCGCGCGTCAGCAAGGGGACATGCGAAAATTG
>Ga0210388_10005358_pt1 | contig 10036 bp, 5 predicted proteins | sample IncBWC19OmetaG_FD_155485 | JGI IMG/M metagenome (GOLD analysis project Ga0210388, IMG submission 155485) | Forest soil microbial communities from Barre Woods Harvard Forest LTER site, Petersham, Massachusetts, United States - Inc-BW-C-19-O ...
TGACCCATCCTGATCGCGCACCCAATCTCATTGAGCAGGCCAACGCAGCTCTCGGCTCCATCGACATCCTCGTCAACAATGCCGGCATCACGCGGCGGGCGCCCGCCGTCGACTACGCTCTCGCCGATTGGGATGACGTGCTGGCCACAAACCTCACCAGCGTGTTTCGGCTGTGCCAGTGCGCCGCTCGTCCCATGCTCGAGCGAGGCTCAGGGAAGATTATTAACATCGCTTCGCTGCTCAGTTTTCAAGGCGGAGTCACTGTCCCTGCTTATGCCGCCGCAAAAGGCGGAGTCGCGCAACTCACCAAAGCGCTTGCCAACGAGTGGGCCTCACGCGGCGTCCAGGTAAACGCGATCGCTCCGGGCTATATGGCTACCGACCTTACGCAGGCTCTGCAGAATGACCCTACACGCGCCCGTCAGATCCTCGAACGCATTCCCGCTGCGCGCTGGGGTTCGCCGCAAGACGTTGCCGGAGCTGCCGTCTTCCTCGCCTCTTCCGCAAGCGACTACATCAACGGCCATATTCTCGCGGTTGACGGAGGATGGCTGGCGCGATAGTCGCGCACGCGCATGAGCCTCATTTCAATGCGACCAGCCGTGCGTGCCACGCTACTTATCGGCCTGCCGGTCGTGCTCAGGGCGCAATCGCCACAGGCGTTGCCGCAGTCTTCCAGTTGATGACGTGATAGATTGCCTGCTCAGTGCCGACGTTTCTCAAGCCGTGCAGTTGGTTCGAGGCGTTGAAGATCACCGACCCCGGACCCACCCGCTTCCACTCGCCGTTGACCAGCACCTCCACCGTCCCCTGCTTGATGATTACCATCTCCTCATTCGGATGGCGATGCGGCGGGTGCGGAGATTTGCCGGGGTCGAGCGTCGTTACATGCACTTCGAGCTCGTCAACAGTCGCGGTGCGCGCCTTGAAGAACGACCGCACCGATCCCACATCCGTCGCCTTTGCCGGGATGGCATTCCAATCGAAGACAGCGGACCCCATCAAAGGCGCATTATCTGCAATCGCAAATGCGCCGGTGGTGCCCATCACTGCAATAAGCGCGACAAACAAGTCTCTGCGAGTAATCATCATCACTCCCTCGTTTCTAGAAGTTAATCCTTACGCCAGCCTGCGCGGCAAACGGAATGCCGACCGTGGTTCCAGGTCCGAAAAAGTCTCCCAGCGCGCCTCCCGCCAATCGCAACTGATTGGGGTTGCTGATGGGTTGCGAATTGGCGAGAGTACAGGATGAGGCCCCGTTTGAGCATACTGCCGTGATGTTCGTGGGTTGGCCAGGTGGCGGATTCGCTTCCTCCGATGGAACAGGAAGCGTGGCGATGTTAGTCACATAATTTGCGCCGGAATTGTTGCGGTTGAACAGATTGAAGAATTCCATGAACGGGGTTGCCGTACCTTTCTCACCAAACTTCCACGGTCGGCTGACGCGCAGATCTGTTTGTATGTAGGGCGTGCCGCGAAACTGGTCCAGAACCGTTGGAATACCGTTGATCAAAATGCGTCCGCTATTGTCGGCTGTCGTAATCGTGAACGGACGAGCGCTCTCAGCCTGCGACAGCCCGCTCACCTCGACCCCGAACGGCGCATGCCAACTTCCGGCTAATACGAAGCGCTGACGCACATCCTCTCCTGAAGGCCCGTAATCACCGGGCCCGAAGGCATTCAATGGATTGCATACGCCATTCACGTAATCGAATAACTCGCCCAGCACGCAGCCCCAGGTCTGCGCTTTGGAGAAAGTGTAATTCGCAACCAGGCTTAATCGACGTCTCAGGCTCCCCTGTAGATGAATCAGCAGCCCGTTGTAACTCGAACGATTGTCGGAGTGGTAAACGTTCACATCGGGAACAACCGTGGCCTGGTCGGGATCGCTTTGTGGAAGAAGCGGGGTAAACAGGTTTGTCCCGCCTGTGTAACTGTACGCACGATAGGCATGGTCACCCTGCTCATGAACAACGTCGGCACTAAGCGCCCAATTTGCGCTGAAGCTATGTTGCATGCCGCCTGAAATGTGAATGGCGTACGGAGTCCTGTATCCCGCATCAATGAGATTCGCAACGCCGCCAGAGGAATCGCCGGCGACGCATCCAGCATTCTCAGCGCCGCTTGGATTCGCCGCTGGGTCAACACATGTTTCGGGCGCATTGTTGACTGCCTGGAAAGCCGTCGCCCAGCCGTTTTGCGCCAGATCGTTGAAGTAGAGACCAAAGCCACCGCGAATTACGGTAGTTCCACTGCTCCCCGGTGCATAGGCAAACCCTAAGCGAGGCGCAATCTGCATATGATCGTCTTGTGGCGTCCCGTTGACGAGGGGAATATCAAGGGCCGCGAGGGTGATGTAACCTGGGTTTTCGGCCTGGCTGCGCCCCGATCCGTCAAACAATCCATAAGTCGTCGAATAGCGCAGTCCATAATTGATCGTCAGCGCGTGAGTTAGACGCAATGAATCCTGCGCATAGAATGCCAGACGCTGAATATTCTGCGAGAATCCTCCACCCAGGTTCGACGTGGAGGCGCCTGCGCTCATGTCGGCAATGAATTGAGCCGTATTGGTTAGATAGTAGGTTGGGTTTTGCGGAAATTGATAGAGTATCTCCTGGTTCCCTGGAAATGCGCCGCCAAGCACCGGCTCATGAATGAAGTTGATACCAAATTTGAGCGCATTTCGCCCATGTTCCTCGCTCAGATCATAGCGAAACTGGTACTTTTCCTGGTTGCGCCCGGACGGGAAGTACGTGATCGGTGTCGCAAATTGATTATCCCCGAAGGTCTCAAAGCCGGAGACCGTCAACGATGTGGCACTAAATGGGAACGCGAGCGCGAACCCTAGGTCGGAGTTGCGGGTTTGCGTCAGATGCAGGCCGCTCGCATTAAAGAGGATTCTTCCAAGCAGCGTGGGAGCAAACATATGTTCATTGGCGACGATCAGGCACATATAGTTGTTGTGCGTCAGCAGACCGGTCGAGGGCAGTGTGGCCTGCTGCACCAGATCGTCATGCGTTGTGTAGGTATCGGCAGAACCACGCAGATACCATTGCGTTTTGGATGACTGGGTCCAGTCCAGGCGCTCCGATGCAAAATAATCGCGGAATGGTATGGGTACATTTGCCGGGACATCGATCGAACTGACTCCCGAAATCAGACCCTCTGAAGCCAATGTGGCCAGCGCATCGAACTGCGCGATGCTCGCCGGGCTGTACGCGATGCTCGCGTCTTCGTGCACGCCTTCAAAGGCTGTAAAGAGCCAAAGCTTATCTCTGAGAATGGGCCCGCCGACGGCGCCAACGTAATTCTGCCGTGAGAATGGCTGCTTTGGGTTGGGTGCTGGATTTTCGATCGGAAAACGCGCGTTCAATTGAGAGGCTCGCTCATAGAACGCTGCATCGCCGTGCCACTGATTGGTGCCGCTCTTTGTTGTGAGCATCACGGAACCTGCAGTTGTGCCGCCGGTATCCGCATCCTCCTGCGAAGTTCGAACGGCAAACTCCTGAATGGAGTCCGGTGAGAAGTTCTGCAGAAAGCCGCCGATGTAATCGTCGGAGTTATCACCGCCGTCTACCGATAACTCGTTGTTCAGCCCCGAGCTTCCTCCGGTAGAGACGGCGGTAATGCGCGCCTTGGTCGGGTCGGATGGTTCAACCGGCTCAGTACCCGGAGCAAGATAAGCAATATTCGCAAAGCTGCGCGCCGGGAGCGGCAACTCCTCAAGGTCCTGGCCGCTCACCACGCTCTGATGAACCTGGCTGGCAAGATCGATAGGCTGCGTGGTGATAGAAGAACTTTGGGCTTGAACATTCACGGTCTGATTGATCACGGGCGGCTTCATGGTCACCGTGATGTCGCGAACGAAGCTTACAGCCACGACCACATCCGCGATAGCATCAGAAAAGCCGTGTGAGCGCACATTCACGCTGTAGGTTCCAGGTTTCAGGTCGTCGATGCGGAAGTCTCCCTGGCCATCGCTGCGGACGTTGCGAGCAAATGAAGAAGTATTCAGGCGAATGGTGACGGTCGCCGAAGCGATGCGAGATCCCTGTTCATCCTCAACAATGCCGCGCAGCGATCCGCTCGGTGTCTGCGCTTTCAATCCGGCTGCAGCCACGCAAACCATCCCTCCAAGAATGAAATCTCTCCAATGCATTCTGCCCTCATTACACATATATTGACACAGTCAAGTTGCCATGGACTTTCCCGTTTCGCAGCGATTGAAGCTTAAAGGGATTGTGAGGAATACGGGCGACCCTCTAAGATGGCTTAGATCGCCGCTTCCATCTGGAGTTCACCAAACAATGATTGACTCCCTTCTAAATCGCTCGCGTTTAATGACTGGTTTGGTCTTCGCTGGAATGCTCGCGAGCTTTCCGCTGCTGCCCTCGCTGCTTTCCGCGCAGACGCCAACGCCTGTTCCTCTCCCGGACATGCACTGGCGCATGATTGGCCCATTTCGCGGCGGCCGCACACGCGCGGCGACGGGCGTCGCGAGCCAGCCCAATGTCTTCTATGTGGGGCAGGGGGATGGTGGCGTGTGGAAGAGCGACGACTATGGTCGCACATGGAATCCGATCTTCGATGCGGAGCCGTCGCAGTCGATCGGGGCCATTGCCGTTGCGCCTTCGAATGCGAATATTGTCTACGTGGCCAGTGGAGAAGGCCTGCATCGGCCCGACCTTTCCGTAGGCGACGGGATTTACAAATCCACAGATGCAGGCAAGACTTGGGAACATCTTGGCCTGCGCGATGGGCAGCAGATTCCTGCGCTGGCTGTCGACCCGCACGATCCAAACAGGCTTTTTGCGGCCGTGCTCGGACATCCATACGGCGCGAATGATGAGCGCGGCATCTATCGCTCTACCGATGGCGGTGCGACCTGGACCAAAGTGCTCTTCAAGGATACACGCACGGGCGGTGCCGACGTTGAGATCGATGCCAACAACCCGAGCGTCGTCTACGCATCCATGTGGGAAGAGACGCTGGGTCCCTGGGAAGACGGCAACGACTATGACGGAACAAACGGCGGCCTGTTCAAGTCGACCGATGGCGGGGATACGTGGAAGAAGTTGACGAAGGGATTGCCTGACGATGTTGTGCATATCCAGGCTGCACTTTCTGCCAGCGATTCCAACCGGCTCTATGCGACACTTGCCACCACGCATGAAGGCGGATACGGATCGGGCGCGGGTTTGGGCGTCTATCGGTCCGACGATACGGGCGAAAACTGGTATAAGGCCACTGACGATCCGCGGCCAGCTTTGAAGATCGGCGGAGGCGACCTGCCCATCGCACGGGCGGATCCAAAGGACCCTGACGTTGTTTACAGCGCGAGCATCGTAACGGAGCGTTCGGTTGACGGCGGAAAAACATGGATGAGCCTGCGTGGCGCTCCAGGCGGCGATGACTATCAGAACCTGTGGATCAATCCGGACAATCCGAACATCATTCTCCTGGTCAGCGATCAGGGCGCGGTCGTCAGCGTGAATCGCGGTGAGACGTGGAGCTCGTGGTACAACCAGCCCACGGCGCAGCTTTATCACGTTGCAGCTACGAACACGTTTCCCTACCAGGTGTGCGCAGGCCAGCAGGAGAGTGGTTCAGTGTGCATTTCGAGCCGCGGCAACGACGGCGAGATTACCTTCCGCGAATGGCACCCAGTTGCGGTCATTGAATATGGATATGTCGCGCCCGATCCGCTGCATCCCGAGATTGTGTTCGGCGCGGGCCGGTCGGAGGTTTCGAAGTATGACATGGTCACAGGCCAGGTGCAGAATGTGACACCGATCCCCGCGCGCAATCCCGCGTATCGCTCTGATCGCACCGAGCCGATTCTATTCTCGCCCATCGAGCCTCACGATCTTTACTACGCCGCGAACATGCTCTTCGAGACAAAGGACTACGGCAAAAGCTGGCAGGCGATCAGTCCGGACTTGAGTCGTGAACACGCGGCCCAGCCCGCTTCGTTACAGCCGCTGCCAGAAAAGGATGCAGCGAAAAGGCGTGGCGCCATCTACGCAGTTGCCGTCTCGTTCAAGTCGATCGACACGCTGTGGGCCGGCACTGACGATGGCCTGGTATGGATCACGCGCGACCATGGAAAGAACTGGAAAAACATCACGCCGCCAAGTCTGACCGCATGGAGTAAAGTTACGCAGATCAGCGCATCGCACTTTAACGATGCGACGGCCTATGTGTCGGTAAGCCGCATGCGCATTGACGATTTGCATCCATACATCTTCCGCACACGGGATGGCGGAGCGACCTGGCAATCCATTTCGGCGGGCCTTCCCGAGAATTCACCCGTCAACACGGTGCGCGAAGATTCGGTGCGTAAGGGGCTGCTGTTCGCGGGGACCGAGACTGCTGTGTGGGTTTCATTTGACGATGGCGACCACTGGCAACCGCTACAGTTCAACTTGCCGCATACATCGATGCGCGATCTGCTGATCAAGGATAACGACCTGATTGTCGCCACACATGGCCGCTCCTTCTGGATTCTCGACGACATTTCGCCGCTGCGCCAGATTGCCGATGTCAAATCGGACTCTGGTGCGGTTCTATTCAAGCCGCCCCCAGCTTACCGCCTGCGCCGCAGCACTTATCCGGATACACCACTCCCCCCCGATGAGCCTGCCGGAGAAAATCCGCCCGATGGCGCGGTGATCGACTACGCGCTCCCCGAGGGGACTTCCGGCCCAGTGACGCTCGAGATCCTGGACGCCAGCGGCAAAGTCGTGCGGAAGTATAGCAGCAACGACGCGCCTGAATCAACCGCGGAGGAATTGTCAAAGCAGTTGATTCCGCTCTACTGGCTGCGAATGCCCAAAACTCTTCCAGCCGCGCCGGGGCTGCATCGCTGGGTTTGGGACGTGCGGTACGCCACACCAACGGCGACCAACTACTCCTATCCAATCTCCGCCGTGCCGCACGATACGCCGCGCACACCTCAGGGGCCGCTGGCTCTTCCCGGAATCTATACTGTGCGACTGACCGTGGCGGGCAAAACCCTGACCGCTCCGTTGACCATCATGATGGATCCGCGAGTGCATGCGACGCCAGCCGATCTGCAGAGTCTGTTTGCGGCGCAGATCAAGCTCGCAGCCATGGTATCGAAAAGCGCGTCGGCTTCTCTTCAGGCTCATTCAGCGCGAGAACAATTGGAGACCCTGTCGAAGGCAGCGCCGCCCGCAATCAAAGATGCAGTCGAGAATCTCGACAAGGAACTCGCTGACTTGCTGAGCGCCAAGGAAAAGGCCGCCGGAGGCGAAGCTGAGCCGGGACTCGACGATGTGGCGGGCGAATCAGCCGCGCTGTACGAGCAGGTTGGCATGGCTGATGCCGCGCCCACCGCAGCGCAATTAAAGGCTGCCGATGACGCGGGCAAGGAGTCGGCTGAGGTATTGGAACGGTGGGAGAGGTCCAAAGCAACGTCTATCCCGGGAATGAATCGTAAGCTTGAAGGAGCGCATCTTCCGGTTCTGAACCTCGAACAAAAGCCGCAGAATATGCCCGAAACTGGCGACGAGGATTAAAGACCGATTTCGAAGAGATCAGAACTTTGAAAAACTGACCATCACATCTCTGCGAGCTGCAACCGGCTTGCCTTTTTCCGTGGCGGGAAAGAACTTGTAGTGCTGCACGGCCGCGACAGCCTTTTCATCCAATCCAAAGCCCAGGCCGCGGCGCACGTGTACATCTTTAGGTAATCCATCCTCGCCCACCAGGACGGTTACCACGGCCACCTGTACCAACGGATGTTTTACGAACGGATCGGCAAAATCGGCGTCGACCGTGTGGATAAGAAACGGCGGGGTATATGACCGCGGCTTGTGATGCTTGTCTTCCAACTGGCTCTCATCCGGTGGGGGAAGATCTCTCTCTGCGATAACGACCTGCGGAATGGCATCGCTGCGATCGGTGTGAAATACAACGCGAACGTCGATCCAGATCGGCACCGGCTTCCCGGCCAGCGCTCCCGGCTGAAACGTTGAATGCATAACCGCTGCTTGCGCATTGCGATCGAAAGGGTTGCCATGACCGTGAAGAAGCTGAATATGCGATGGATTGCCATCGATGCCAATCACCATGGCCATCACAGTCATACCCTGGACGTCTTTGGCATTTACGCCGCTGGGGTAGAGAGCCAATACCGTGCGCAGCACGCGGGGCGCGGTAACTTCGGGGCCCGTATAGTACACGCCATCCTGATCGGGAGCCTGGTGGATCGACCGGTTGATTGATTCCGCGTCCTCGCCCCGCAATCCAACTGAGGCCAGCGCCAGAATCACTAGTCCCCATATTTCGCGCTTCATCCTCTCCCCCGCTCCCGTCATACCCGCATAGGAATATCGCTTACCCAATGTTAGATAACAAACAATAAGGATGAGATAAGGGCGAGAGAGTGCGTAGCGAGTTATCCAACTTCAAGAGCAACGCGTGACAATTCGCCGCCGGCGCATTCCATACTTATTGCTTACTAAGGTTTATTCCCTTCCTTGTATCTCCCTCATGCGCCCCTCACATTCTCCGCAGCATACTGAATCATCGGAGGTAAGTCATCGATGACACGCAAACTAACTCTGGCATGTGCTTTGACACTTGCTCTCGCAACTTTAGGAAGCGCACAGACAAACTCCTCTTCGACCGGCAACGGGTCGCAGTATTCAAAGACTGAATTGAAGAGGATGGCGCAGGATGCACACACACCCAGCCAATACGTCGTGCTCGCCGGCTACTATGGGAACCGGCAGACGGACTTTCTGGCCCAGGCAGCGGAAGAAAAGCGGGAGTGGGTGCGGCGCAGCGCAAACATAGTGTCTATCGCCGCAAAGTATCCGAGGCCCGTGGATTCTGCACACTATCTCTATGACTATTACACCTACAGGGCCATGGAGGCAGGACAACTCGCGGCAAAGTATTCGCAACTGGCCGGCCCCAGCGCGACGAAGACTAACTAACTAGATCTATTCAATCCGCATAATGTCGGTTAGCGGACATACACGCGAAAGGGCGAGCCTGAGAAACAAGGCGTCGCCCTTTCCCATATGTGTTCCATATGTATCCCTTATGCATTCCTCATATTTTCCTGAATAGACTGAGTTAAGGCGAGTTGAGAGCCGGCAAGACGAGATTTCCGCAAATGTCAACTCCGAATGTTCTTCGACAGCTATACGAGTTGCGCGCTCTTCGAGTTACACTTCAGTTCCTTATCGCGTCAGCAGCGATTGCGACACTGACTTATGGCGGATTTGTTCTGCAAGTAAATCTGACTACGATCAGTTTTCTCTATTTGCTGCTTGTTATCGCAACGGCGTTGTACTGCGGTTTCTGGCAGGCTTCTGTGACATCGCTGATGGCGGTCGCGTGTCTTGATTACTTTTTTACCGCACCTGTGTTTCACTTCTATGTTACCGATCCGAAAGAGTGGGTTGCGCTCGGAGTCTTCCAGATTTCGGCGGTTGTTATTAGTCGGCTTTCCACAAAGGAATTGCGCAGTTCCGCCGAGGCAACGCTGAATCGCATGGGAATGAAGCAGTTGTATGAGTTGAGCCGGAACTCGCTTCTGCTTGACCTGAGCCAGCCTCCCGGACCGCAGCTTGTGGTGCTGATCCAGCGCATATTCGATGTTCGCGCAGTGGCACTTTTCGACGTCAATCTTGTCCGCCAGGACAGGGCCGGAGAATGGAGCGACGGAGAAGAAAATCTGGCCAGGGAATGCTACCTGAGCGGAGTGGCAAAGGACGACCCTGCCACAGGTACCTGGCGACGCATTCTGCTGGCGGGCCCGGGGCCGGTGGGGGCACTGGTAGTGCGTGGCGCACTCAGCCCACTGATTGTAGATGCGCTGGCATCGCTTGCGGCTATGGCCGTTGATCGCCACCAATCATTTGAAAAGGAGGAGAGAGCTGAGAACGCGAGCAAGTCTGAGCAATTGCGGGCGGCGGTGATGGACGGCCTGGCGCACGAGCTGAAAACGCCGCTCACGGCGGTGCAGACGGCCAGCTCAGGTCTGCTTGAGCTTGGCCCT
>Ga0210388_10005360_pt1 | contig 10034 bp, 11 predicted proteins | sample IncBWC19OmetaG_FD_155485 | JGI IMG/M metagenome (GOLD analysis project Ga0210388, IMG submission 155485) | Forest soil microbial communities from Barre Woods Harvard Forest LTER site, Petersham, Massachusetts, United States - Inc-BW-C-19-O ...
CGATGCAACCCAGACGGCTCGTCACTGCAGGCTGTAAACTCAAGCTTGATCGCCAAGGTATGCAAGATCATCGAATCCCGCAATGAAGCGCCGCCGCTCGAGGAACTTGCGGCCGCGGCGCAGTTGAGTCCCAGTTATTTTCACCGTCTCTTCAAGGCGGCCACTGGCCTTACGCCTAAAGGATATGCGTCTGCGCATCGCTCTTCGCGTGTTCGCAAGAAACTTAAGAGTGGGACCTCAATAACCCAGGCTATTTACGATGCGGGTTTCAACTCGAACGGCCGATTCTATGAGAAGAGCGGCGCCATCCTGGGGATGACACCAACCCAGTTTCGCACCGGAGCGGTGGATGAGGAAATCCATTTTGCAGTGGGACAGTGCTCACTCGGCGCCATTTTGGTTGCCACCAGCAAGGTTGGCGTTGTGTCCATTTTGCTTGGCGACGACCCTGATGTCCTGGTTCGTGACCTACAAGATTGCTTTCCCAAAGCGGTGATCATCGGCGCAAATCATGAATATGAGCAATTGATTGCCAAGGTCGTAGGCCTGGTTGAATACCCCCGCTTAGGTCTCGAGCTGCCGCTGGATGTTCGCGGCACTGCGTTCCAACAACGAGTCTGGCAGGCATTACGTGAAATACCGGCGGGCAAGACCGCGACCTACTCGCAGATCGCGCACCGCGTCGATTTGCCAAAAGCGGTTCGCGCGGTTGCTGGCGCCTGCGCGGCCAATAACATTGCTGTGGCAATTCCCTGTCATCGAGTGATTCGGAACGATGGCGCGCTATCGGGCTATCGCTGGGGAGTCGAACGCAAGCGAGTCCTTCTTGATCGAGAGTCGATTCACACCTAAAGACTGTGCAGGAGCGTCTGCACACCCGAGGCGGAGTCGGGCATCATGAGTGCGCCGCGCTACCGGGCGTCATGAAAAATGATTCCCAGGGTGTGCCGATGACCGTCTCGAAGCGTACTCACGCCGTGCCGCACATTCACTCGATAGACCCCTCGTGTTCCTTGCACAGGGCGATTGCTGACCGCGAAAACCACGGCATCACCTTGCTTCAAAGGTACCACTTCGACTCGCGATTGCATACGCGGCCGTTGTTCGGTCAGCACAAACTCGCCCCCTTCAAAATCTATTCCCGGGCGTGACAGCAGTATCGCCACCTGCAGCGGAAAGACCTCTTCGCCGTAAAGGTCCTGATGCAGACAATTGAAATCGCCGACACCGTACTGCAATAGCAGAGGCGTTGGATTGACCTGGCCGGCGGCGTGACACTCACCTAAATAGTTTGCGTGAGTCTGCGGAAATCGCCTACCAATGCGCATGCGCTCGTGCCAGCCGTTGGCCACATTGGCGAGGTGTGGGTAAAGGGCCGTTCTCAACGCCTCCACCAAATCTGGCAGAGGATAGGAAAAGTACTTGTATTCTCCGCGACCGAACCCATGCCGCGCCATCTTCACGTGGCTTCGAAAACCGTTATGGGTCGAGTAGAGATTTGTAACTTCTTGGCACGCTTCCGAGGACAGGAGCCGAGGTAGAGCTGCCCAGCCCCGCGCATCGAGCTCGGACGCTTTATGCAGCCACTCAAATGCCTGAATCGAATCGACTCCGCTCGGACCCGACATCATAAGTTCCTTTTCGAACAACGGTCCCTGGACATCGCAACGCGTACACCCAAAGCTTAAGTCGTAGGTATTGTCGAGAGCAATGGCTTCGAGCAACCTGATTCCTATCTTCAAATGTTCCCCTTAAAATCGAATAATCCGTCGCCGCGCTGCCGACGAATGCATGGGATTGGGCAGCAAGATTCAGAGCGTTTCACTCCGGATTCGTACCAAGTCGAAGGCGGAGGATAACAAGGCCATCGTCCGTCGCTGGTTCACGCAATTGTGGGGCAAAACTTTAGTCTCCATCTGTGGTCGAGGAGCTGGGAGATCCGCATATGCACCTGCAGTATTCCTGCACAAGCCGCGTCGAGGCCATGAAGACATCAAGAATTTCGTGACGGGGCCGCGTAAGGTTTTTCCGGTCCTCAATTTCACTCGTGCGGCGGATCTTATTGCGGAAGGCGCGCGCGGTCGCCTGGTTCCACCGTTACATAGGCCAGGAAGTCAGCCCGAAATACTAGATCTGCAGGCGAATTCGGGGTTAGCTGTATGAACAGTTCCGCCAGACGGTCGATAGTTGACCCGTATTGTTTCCGAGTATCCAATTGCCTTCGCAGCAGTGGTTGCAATTGCATCATGTGTCACCAACGCAGCAACGGATCGAACACTAAAGAAAAGTAACTGATCGACTTCCCCGAGTTTTGACCCCTTTACATATGGTCACTTTGCCGCCGCTTCTGAGTCCGTAGCGTCTCAGCCGAGCTGCCGCCCTTGTCTGGGTCAGCCGCCTCGCTATCTCGCACTCGCGTCTGCTCATACCGTTTGCCCAACAGGTAGGCCACTGGAAACCAGATCCCTGAAACAATCGCACCGAAGATCGCAAGCCCGGCGACGCCATAAGGCAAGATTGCGGCACTTACCCAGGCTGAGCTGAAGTCTCCGAAGCGATAGACCACCGTATCGATAACATTTTTCGCCTTGTATCGGCCTTCCTGGTCGACAACGGTAAAAAGCATTTCGCGTGTAGGTTTGGCGACCGCATACTCTGCAACCCGGCGCACGATTTGCACACCGCAGAGCACTAGGAGGACGGGCGAAAAGGCGATCGCCAGGAACGCCACCACCATGATGAACGGATTTAGCAACAATCCCATACCGACGCCAAATCGCGCAATGAATCGGCCGCTGCCAAGCAATTGGACGATGAGCGCGATGCTATTGACCGAAAAGTCGATCACTCCGTACGCCTGAGTACGCGCTTCCCGACTGGTGAAGGTCTTGGTGATGAGTTCGCCAAGCTGAAAGTACACAATCGTCGAAATCCAGGTCATGAGTAACAGGAAAACGGCTAGCAAGAGCAGATATCGCGACTGGAACAATAAGCGAAAGCCATCAAACGGGTTGCCCCGAAGACGACGATCGAGCGTAGTGTGTTGCGTTTTCAGACCACTCGCCACGAGTCTGCCCTTTTCGCGTGCCAGCATGTGCACCAGGAGGGCCGTCGCCGCGAACCCAGCCGCCGATACCAGCAGAAGGTTGTTGTTCCCGATGCGTGTCGCCAGGAGAGCGGCGATGGCGGGACCCGCAATGCCGCCCAAGGTGCCTCCCGCTGCGATGAAACCGAACAAGCGCTTGGCCTGAGCGCGCGAGAAGATGTCCGCCATGAAGGTCCAGAATACCGAGATGATGAGCATATTGAACGTGCTGACCCACACGTAGAAACCAGCAGCGATCCACCGATCCTGATATAAGCCGCTCGCAAATAGACCGTAGAAGATGAGCATGGAGATCGCAACGAAACCGTAGATCCATGGCAAGAAAGTTGAGAGCCTGACGCGCGACACCAACCCTGAGTAGAGCGGGGCAAATAGTAAACTCACGACCAGTGTCGCGGTGAACAGTTCTTGCAGATGGTGCACGCCGTAGACGGTCCCCATGGCATCGCGCACGGGTTTTAGCACCGAATAGCTGCCGAATAGAAACATGAAATAGAGCAGCCCCAAAGTGACTGCCTTAAGTTCATAAGGCTCGATGGCGGCGATTGACTTGAGCAAACGCGCGGCGATCGAGGATTGGGCACTCATCGGTGATCTAACCTCTTTCATGATGGCTCTCATGCGTTGAAAATAATTCTTGTGCTAAATGCCCCTGGCGTCTCGGGCTTCGAGGTCAGCCAACGCGAGGTAGGCTGAGCACTCATGTGACAAACATGCGAGCAAGGCACACACGCGCGTCACTCGCCGATGGTTCCGGGAATATCGCGAAATCCGAATTTAGTCGTATAAGGCATCTAAATAGGCAAACGTGCGTACCCGCATTGGGCGCGTCCGATAGCATCATGCTATCCGCCGCCCAGTTCCGGGCGCAATTCAAAGAGCACGAGCGGAGCGCAGCGCGGTGCGAACGTACAGTCCATCGGGAATTCGCGCAAAATGTGAAAGCCGTAGCCAATGCAGAACCCCGATAATGTCGATAGCGCGATGGTGGTGGCCTGCGAGGCCGTGTGCACCGGGTCGCTGCAGCCAATCATATTTAGGGGATCCCTATGCGCCTATTATTGTTCGCCTTCTTTTCCGTCATCTCTTCATCTTCGGTCCCCGCTTTTGCCGGGGCACGTCAGGACGCCAAAGTTTTGATGCCGTCTGATCCAGGCTATCTGAAGGTCGAGCAGGACTGGGGTTTTTCCGACGCCCTCGTGACCGGCGATACAGTTTATCTCTCTGGGGTGGTTGCCGGTGTTCGCGAAGGCGAAACCGACCTGCGCGCGGCTTACACTCGCGCATTCGAGCGGATAAGTGAAGTTCTCAAGAGCGCCGGCGCGAGCTGGGACGATGTTGTGGACATCACAACTTTTCATACAGACGTGACCGCGCAAATGCCGGCCATCATTGCCGTGAAGAATAACTATGTAAAGCCACCTTTCCCCACCTGGACCGCGATCCAGGTTTCCCGATTGATTCCGCCTAACGGCATCACCGAGATCAAGATTACGGCAAAACTCCGTAAATAGGGGAATCGACCGCCGCACCCAGATATTCGAGCGCGTTGCTTTCTCTGCTTATGCTGCGTTGTCGCAATTGAACCGGCCGCCGGCGTATTTACAAATTCGACTTCATCCCGCGTGACAGGCTCCAACACTTCGTAAAACCGGCGAGCATCTATCCGTATTAGATCGGTCGTCAATTGGAATAATCCGCGATGAACTGGCGGGAATGCCTTCATCGTCAATTGGAACGTTTGGTCGCCAAGACGTTTGCGATGGCGAAAAGCTGAATTGAATCTCGATCGAAAGCCAGAAACCGCCTTCGTATCGCGGGTTCTGGGTGCTAGAAGCTTCGCAATTGCAAAAGAAACTGCTGTTAGCGGCTTGGACGACCCAGAGTTTGTCAGGGAATGAATCCGCCGCAGGAGAGGGATACGTCTTCGTACGTTGTGAATACAATGGTTTGGCGGCAAAGCCACGCTTGCTCGTCCATCACCGTCTTGCTTTAGCGCGGGCCGGAAACAGAAAGGCAAGTGCGGTAGGGAAACGCGCGGCCCACGCATCTTCGTCGTGCTGGCCAGGAGTAATATTCACCAGAATTCTGTTCGCAGCTACCCCGTCGGCTTGCAATATTGTTGCGGCCATGTTGATGTCTCCAGTCACCGTCTCAATTGCGTCCGGCGGGGATTCCTCGGCCCCAGCGCCAAAATAGATGCGGGCGGGCCAGACCTTGTGATGGACTGCCTCTTTCAGCACGGCGTGATCCTTCACGTACAGAGAAGGACTCTCGATGAGTAGGCGGCCAAAAACATGATTCGTGTGAAGCGCGACATAGAAGGTGACGAGGCCGCCATAGGACGATCCGCCTAGCCCAGTGTTCTCGGGGCCAGTCCTAACACGATAGTTCTTTTCGATGAACGGCATAACTTCGCGCGTTAGAAAAGCGGGATAATCGCTCCCGTGTACGTCCTGCAGAGGCGGCTTCAAGGAATCGTCCGGAAACGGAAGATATTCGTTGGGCCGGGAACCTTCTGTCGCCTCCACTTGCAGCCGCGATTGTGTGTGTTTCCCGGCATTATCGATTCCGACGACGATGAGCGGTGCGACCCTGCCCTCGGCGATGAGTCGAGTCGTCGTCTCGTCAACTTGCCACTCTCTAGGCCCAAACACTGATGTGCAGACATCAAAGAGATTCTGACCATCGTTCAGGTAGAGCACGGGATAGCGGAGATGTGCGCTTTGTTCGCTGCGATACTCAGCGGGCAGGAGAATTCGCAGTTTTCTGGTGTTATGAAAAATCCTGCTGGTGAAATCGCGGATTTCCAGATCGCCGGTAGCCGTGCATTGGCTGGGTACTGTCGCCTCGCTTGTACCTGCGAAACTAGCGGCGATAAGGCTCAACGAACATATTGATTGCCATACAGGCATTGAAACACTTCAACTCCAGGAGAGCTACTCGGATGGCCTCTGAACAACGGCGTCTCCCTTAACGGTCATTGCATCCTTCAAAATCATCAATAGTCCAAGTGTGATGAATGCTTCACTCTCCAACGTACTTACGGGTGGCAGATGGCTTCGTGACACCGAACCCGCACTGAGCAGACAATGGCGCAGTGCAATCCGCTCAGGATGGCATCTCCAGTCCATATTCCAGAACACACGCCTCAGCATCGCATTGATTTGGCCGGGCGCGCAATCGAGCGCTCGGGGTCCAAATTGGTGCTGCGCCACGAACTCAGTGGTATGAGCGGCGTTGTGTGCGTCTCCAGCGGGCGTTTCCATGTAGCCCGAGTGGCGTAAGCTAACCCATCCAAGCTCTTTTTAATCGACTGTTGCCATTCATTTGAGGCAGTATCACCCTGAAATTAAAGCGAGTTCCCGAATGCTGGCATCGCGGGAGCCATAGTCATGAATCCGAATCGAATGCACCCGTTAATCGTGATGATTGTCTTGTGTTTTCCTGAATTCATTTCAGCTGCCATACCCGGGTGTCCGCCGGCGGGCTATGACATCACTACCCTTAGTGAGCTTAAGCAGAGGCATTTCGATATCGCGAATGCCAACGAACGTCAGATCTTCGCTCGCAATTTGCTGCCTTGTCTAAACTCGCCGGACGCCACACTTCGCGATCGCATCGGATATGAAGCTTATGCGACTTGGCGACACAACAAATCCCTTGATACTGCCACTTGGCAATTTATAGAGCGCTCGCTGCTTGTAAAGTTGAATAACGGCGAACCTGATCCAGACGGAGTCATCAAACCCTTCGCTGCGCTAGTTCTCGCAGACGCGATTAAGGCGGACCGCGCGGCACCGTATTTGAGCGACGACGAAAGAAAATCGCTACTGAACGCGGCGACCAACTATCTGATCGCGATGCGCGACTATCGCGGCTTTGACAATGACGTTGGCTGGCGACACGGTGTAGCGCATGTCGCGGATTTGCTCGCGCAGCTTGCTCTATCGCCCAGCTTTGGAAAGGTGGAGATGGACCAGATTTTGACGGCGATCGCTGTGCAAATCGTCCCGACCGAAACTCATTTTTACGTATATGGTGAAAGTGAGCGTTTAGCGACGGTGGTTGTGGTTGTCGCCTCGCGGGGCATGTATACCGCAGAGGACTGGGGCGCATGGTTGGCGAAGATAGCCAGCCCCACGCCTTTGGCGAGTTGGGACGACGCCTACTGGAGTCAATCGGGGCTCGCGAAGCGTCACGACACGATGAATTTTCTGCTCGCCTTGTATGCGCAAACGGCATTTGATAAGCGTTCAGCAATTAGCCAACTGGCGCCAATGGCTGTGAACGCAATGAAGCCACTGGGCTGAGCATTGGGAGGGTCATGCGCACACGAATTGGCCGGTCAGGGAAGATAACAAACGGTTCGCCCCGCGACTCCGCAGCGTAGTGATGAGGAAATGCATTGTGTTTGCCGTGACTCGTGTAGCTCGTCGCGTTTGGAGTGGCCAGATCCACGGAGTCTGACGGAGCGGCCAGTCCCCAGACCGGCGCCGGGAATTAAGGCAATTTGTCCGTGTTAAAAGGTGCAATGCAACGCGCCGGTTGCCTAAGAGGACGCCATTAAGCGACATCCACAGTCAAGGTCGAACGCCCGACGCTTGGAGGCGAGTCGTGGAACCCGCGACATTTGGTCGGTACTGTATTCTGGCGCCAATCTCTTGGACATCGCCGGACCACTGCAAGTGTTTGCGACGGCAGCCGAGCAGGCGTTCCTGCACCGCCCTTCCACCCCCGTCGCTTATCGCGTCCGACTCCTCAGTCGCGATGGCGGTTTAGTCCGTACCTCGTCCGGCGTGGAAATCCAGACCGAACGATTCCGCCTACCCGCCCGCCGCCAGCGCGTTACATTGATTGCGGCCGGCGGCCATGGCTCAGATGCCGCCATGCAAGATACTCGCTTGCTGGAGTGGCTGAGAGAGTTGGCAAGGGGCGCGGAGCGCATGGCGTCTGTTTGTACAGGGGCCTTCCTGTTAGCGGCCGCCGGTCTGCTGGATGGACGGCGAGTGACCACGCATTGGGACTATTGTGGTCGACTTGCCACGCAATTCCCGCGAGTCAAGGTTGAGCCCGAGGCGATCTATATTGAGGACAGAGGACTTTGGACCTCGGCAGGCGTGACCTCCGGCCTCGATATGGCTCTCGCTCTAGTCGAGCGTGATTTGGGACACAAACTTGCAAGCCTCACGGCACGCAGACTCGTGTTTTATTTGCGCAGGCCCGGTACTCAGTCCCAGTTCAGCATCCCGCTCATCGCACAAACGGCTGACAAACACCGGCTCTCGGCGCTCACCGACTGGATTTTGGCACACCCCGACTATCCACACGCTGTCGAACACATGGCGGCGAGGGCCGCGATGAGTCAGCGCACGTTGTATCGAGTCTTCCGCGACGAATTGCAGATGACGCCGAACGATTTTGTTGAGCGGATCCGTTTGGAAACAGCGAAACGGCTGCTCGTAGAGGGCAACGACTCCCTAGAGCGCATCGCATTCAAGTCTGGATTGGGTTCACGATCGCGGATGTGCGCGCTCTTTCACCGCAGGTTGCAGACCTCGCCGACTCAATATCGAGAACGCTTCGGTCCTTGAGACCCTCTTTCGTCTGGCAGAATTCGGACGACGATTGGCACTACGTCAATGGTACTGCCGTGCAGAATTGCGCATCTGCAGGAAACAGGGAGTGCCGTATGAGTGAACGACCGATCAGCCGCCGCACTTTGTTGGTAGGCGCGACATGGGTGGCGACTGCAACCGCCGCGCCCCGTTACTCCGCCGTCGCGGCACCGGCAGAGCGCTTACAGGCACCGGCCGATAGAATACCTGTCGCCTTTATCTTAGACGACAGCGCAACAGTGATTGACTTCGCTGGGCCATGGGAGGTCTTCCAAGATGCTATGGTTGGCAGTCATCCAGGATTTGAACTGTTCACGGTAGCGCCGCGCAAAGTCATCCAGACGACCGGCAACTCTACTCCGAAGGAAACGGGCATGACCTTGACGGTTGATCATGTTTTCCCTGACGCCCCTCAGCCGCGGATTGTCGTTATCGGCGCGCAGTCAGGTATCGAGGATCCGATGAAACTCGATTGGATACGTCGCATGGCGCCGCGCGCGGATGTCGTCATGTCGGTTTGTACGGGGGCTTTTGTGCTCGCCAGCACCGGATTGATCGATGGATTATCGGCCACCACCCACCATGATTTCTATGACGCCTTTGAAAAGTCGTTTCCGAAGGTTAAATTGCTGCGTGGTCGTCGATTCGTTGACAACGGCAAGTTTGTCAGCGCCGGCGGCCTGACCTCCGGCATCGACGCATCTTTGCACATCATTTCGCGCTATTTTGGCGATAGCAGCGCCAAAGATACGTCTCTTTACATGGAGCACAACAGCAATGAGTGGCGTTCGGGGATGCGAAGCTGAGCCCGCAAATCGCGACACCGCGCGCAGCCAATTCGCCTTTTAAGCGCGCGCCCCAGCGATGGGGAGCGTGAATCATCGGGCGAGTCAGTCCTGTATATCTTCCAGCCGGCAAATGAATCCCCAGCCGCCACCGAGTTCGCTGATCGCCAGCACCAGTTCGTTGCTGCCCTTCTTCAAGGGGAGGTAGACGGCATCGTTGTCGGCGCTGACGATACCTAAGAATTCGGGATCCCGAAAAGACTGGGCGCTGCGGCCGCGATAAAGGATCTTGCCGTTAAGGAACACACTGACATCGTCGCTATAACCGATGGCGAGCCTTTTTACTTGGTCGCGGTCGGAATCGATGGTGGTGCGAGCATAAACGAGTTGCATGCCCGATTGGGGTTGTAGCCGCGTAGAAAAATCACCCTGAAACGATACCCTCGGGTGCGGTGCCTTGCGATAGCGATAGATGACCACTAGGCCCGGCGACTCCGCATCGACTTCCTGCCATTCTATGCGCGC
>Ga0210388_10005361_pt1 | contig 10032 bp, 8 predicted proteins | sample IncBWC19OmetaG_FD_155485 | JGI IMG/M metagenome (GOLD analysis project Ga0210388, IMG submission 155485) | Forest soil microbial communities from Barre Woods Harvard Forest LTER site, Petersham, Massachusetts, United States - Inc-BW-C-19-O ...
CTTCCGGCCGGGCCTTATCCTTTTCACGTATCTGCATCTGGCGCCGCTGCCGGAGTTGACGCGAAAGTTGACCGAGACCGGGGTCAATTCCGTGGCGTATGAAACCATACGCGAAGACGACGGCTCACTGCCGCTGCTGACTCCCATGAGCGAAGTGGCCGGCCGAATGGCCATCCAGGTAGGCGCGCAATACCTGGAGGCGCCCAACGGCGGGCGAGGCGTTCTGCTGGGCGGTGTTCCTGGAGTTGCGCCGGCCAGCGTGCTTATTCTGGGTGGCGGCGTGGTGGGTCACAATTCGGCCAAGATGGCCGTGGGCCTGGGCGCGCACGTCACCATTATCGATCGCGATTTGGAACGCCTGCGCGAGCTCGACGATATTTATAGTTCCCAGGTTGTCACGCTGGCATCGAACACCCTCACCATCCGCGATTCCCTGCGGACGGCGGATCTGGTGATCGGCGCGGTATTGATTCCCGGCGCGGCTGCGCCCAAGCTGGTGCGCCGCGACATGCTGAAAGGGATGAAGAAAGGCGCGGTCATGGTGGATGTAGCCATCGACCAGGGTGGATGCTTTGAAACATCGCACGCTACCACGCACACCGATCCGATTTATTTCGTGGACGGCGTGTTGCACTATTGCGTGTCGAACATGCCCGCCGCGGTTCCGCACACCTCCACATTCGGACTGACCAACGCAACATTTCCCTACCTGGCGGAATTATGCGCCAAGGGTCTGGAGCGAGCCTGCAAGGAAAATCCCGCAATTCGCGAAGGCGTCAATACGTACGGCGGTCATATTACGTATCCAGGCGTCGCGGAATCGCAGGGATTGGGGTGGAAGGCGCTCAGCGCGGTGATGTAGGTTAGCGGAGGGGCGTCATTTGACCCGTCCCTTGTGCGGGCACATCTGCGCGACACTAGGGGCATGACGGGGAACCTGGAATTTTGTCCTTTTTGTGGCGAAACGTCGGCGGTTCGTCCGAAGCTCCTGCTCATTGACGAAGCATGGATGCCAGGACCAGGCAAGGACCCCAGGCACGCCTATTTTGCGGACCTCCGAGTTGATGACGTTCAGGCTAGAAATCTTCGCGCGCGTCCGCTGGAGCAATTCATCGACGGCTCTTATTGTGATCGGTGCAGCGGGGGCTTTGCAGCGGAGCAGGGACTCCGAGAAGGCCGGCGGCGTTATCGGCAGGAGGGTCGTAATCTGGCGTGGCAACCTGAGATTGGCTTAAAGGCCCTCAGCGGCGAACTGATTTCGTTAGATAGCGAGCTGCCGGAGTTCTTATCCTAGCTTTCCGCCGAGAGTTTTGCGTGGCCGCTGCTTGGCGGAGACGGATCGGATTATGGTGCAGCCCCGCCCGGATTCCGGCAACGGCTTTGCTTGCGCCACCGCCGCGTCGAGTAGCGCTTCTACTTCGGGCTCCCGCAGCACCGCGGCGTTCGGAAGGCGGATGAAGCGATTCTGCTTTCCCGCACCCAGCAGTATTTTCTTTGGATCGACTAGCGTCGCACCATGATTAAAGGACAAGCCAACACCCTTGGAATTCGCGGCCAACGAGACAATGTAATCCGTCGGGCGTTCGGTGGGAGAATAGCCGATCACGAAGAAATTGTAGTTGTCGTATACCATTTCGGTCGCGGTGGGAAACCGCTTGCGCAGCGCCGATCGTATGGAGCGGATCAGCTTGGCCATCGGCGGGTCGAACTTGGCGATGAAGGCGTCGACGTGTTTCGACGGCGAGATCACACTCATACACCCTCTAAAAAACCTTCTCTGACTTGTCGCTCTTTATCAAATGACCGTTCTCCTGCTCCTTCATCACCAAAGTAGTCCGCACGGCGTCGCCCTGCACCTTCCAGAATTTGGTGATTTCGCGCTGTTCGTGACGATTCAGCACAAACGCGGCTGGATGCAGCAGCGTTTCCGGTTTATTCCATTGGCCCCCGCTCCGGGCTTGCCCGGTAACTTCGATGGCGATCGGCGTGGTGACGCTGTTCTCGAGATTAGCCACCTTCAGCGTCACCAGAATCAGGTCGTCCGATTTCTTCTGCACGCTGATCGACGTGGATAGATGGGGCGGATGAGCGCACCCTGCGAGGCCAAGCAGCAGGATGAGCGAAAGTTTTCTCAAGCGGGTCTCCTTCTGACTATTAACAACAACGGCACGGCCGCCAGTTGCGTGGCCATGGCGAAAATCACGGCGGAGTCGAGCGACCTCCCGTAAAGGATACCAATCGCGCTGCTACCGGCGAACCAGAGGATGCCGTAGGCAGTGTTGAAGATTCCATAAGCGGCTCCGCGCCGTTCAGCGGGAACCAGTTCCGCGATTTTCGCGCGCAGCAGGGATTGTTGAGCGCCCATGCCGGCGCCCCACAGCGCCATGCCGCCCAGCGCCGCGTAGAACGATCCGAAAAAAACAAGGGGGCCGGAGGCTGCCGAGAACAGGACGCCCAGGATCAACACCGGCATGCCGATGCGATCGAAGAGCTTTCCGAAAACAAGCGCGGTGATGGCTTCCACTCCCATAGCCGCCGAGTAGAAAACCGGAATCTCGGCAGGGGTCGCTAGCGAGGTCTTACTAAAGTGAAATGCGATCAATGGGAAATCGACGAAGCCGGCCGCCAGCAGACCGGCCGCAGCCATGTAAATCCAAAATGCGCGCGGCAGTCCGTCAGGCGCAAGGCCGCCGGCTTTCGGTTCTTCAAACCGCGATGGATCGGGATAAAATTTGATGGCCGTAAACAAACTGGCCAGCGCCAGGCCGGCTGGAATGGCCAGCACGGCATAAGCGCGCGGGTAGTGGTGAGTTTGCGCAAGAACCAGAGCGACCAATAATGGCCCCAGGAAAGCGCCCAACTGATCCATGAATTCGTGCAGCCCGAAACCCCAACCGCGTCCGACAATCTTGGATGCCTGCGAAAGCATCACGTCGCGCGCCGGAGTGCGGATGGCTTTGCCGGCGCGTTCGGCGATGATCAACGCTGCCGCCACTCCCCAATGTCCGGCCAGCGCCATGAATGGCACTGCCAAAAGGTTGACTATGTAGCCGGCAATGGTGAGCGCCCAATAGGCGCGCGTGCGGTCCGCGGCGATGCCGGAAAACAACCGCAGCAGATAGCCTGCCAACTCGCCGGCGCCGGAGACGATGCCGATTATCGCAGCGCTGGCCCCCAGCATCCCTAGAAACGGACCATTGATGCTGCGCGCGCCCTCATAAGTAACGTCGGCGAACAGGCTGATGGTGCCCAACGCGACGATGAAGCGGATGGCGGACTGACGCGATGCGGCGGCCACTACGGGTGAGATGCAGCAACCGGCGATCTGGCTTCTTCGAGCGCCTGCTCTACTTCGGCTTGATATTCCTTCAAAAGGCGCTCGCTGGACGCTTCAAAGCGCATCACCAGAACCGGCTGCGTGTTGGAGGCGCGCAGCAATCCCCAGCCTTCCGGAAAGATCACGCGGACGCCATCGATGTCCAACGTCTTGCGGATCTTCTTGAAATGGGCCGCCACGCGCTCCACCACGCCGAACTTGATATCGTCCGGGCACTCCACGCGGATCTCGGGCGTGGAGACCATGTGCGGCAATCCATCCAGCTGGGCCGAGAGCGGACGTCCGGACTTAGCCACGATCTCGATCAGCCGGCACGCGGCGTAAAGTGCGTCGTCGTAGCCGTAGTAACGATCGCTAAAGAACATGTGGCCGGACATTTCACCGGCCAGCTCCGCGTGTTCTTCTTTCATTTTGGCTTTGATCAGCGAGTGGCCGGTCTTATACATAATCGCGTTGCCGCCCAGCTGATTGATCTGGTCATACATCACCTGCGAGCATTTCACCTCTCCGATGAACGTCGCCCCAGGCTTGCGGCTGAGCACTTCGCGCGCGTAAATCAGCAGCAGCAGGTCGCCGTAGATGACGTTTCCTTTTTCGTCCACGGACCCGATGCGGTCTGCGTCGCCGTCGAAGGCGATGCCCAGCTCGGCGCCGGTTTCCCGCACTTTTTCGATCAACTGGTTGAGATTGGCCGGGACGGTGGGGTCCGGATGATGATTGGGAAACGTTCCATCCATTTCGAAGAACAGCTCGGTGACGTCGACGTTCAGCTTTTCAAAAATCCGATGAATCACCGGTCCGGCTGTCCCGTTGCCGGCGTCGGCCACCACTTTGATGCGGCGCTGGAAGTGGAACTGCGATGCGATTTCCGAGACATAAGGCGTGACCGCGTCCAGCGTAGCCAGATTTCCCGCACCCTGCTCGAAATCCTGTTTTTCGATCAAGCGCCGCACATCCTGGATCGCTTCACCGTGCAGCGTGCCGGATCCGCAGACGGTCTTGAAGCCGTTGTATTCGGCCGGATTGTGACTGCCGGTGATCATGATGGCGCCATCGGCTTTGGTGTGCTGCGCGGAATAGTAAAGCACCGGTGTGGGGACTACGCCGATATCGGTGACGTCACAACCGGTGGCCGCGAGCCCCTTCACCAGCGCGTCACGGAGGCGGGAAGAGCTGAGCCGGCAATCGCGCCCCACGTTAATTTTGCGCCCGCCGCTGCGGCGCCGCAGATAGCTGCCCAATCCACGGCCCAGCAGTTCGATATCAGGGCTAAGAAGTTCTGAATCGGCAATGCCCCGGATATCGTACTCCCGGAAGATGGTGGGCTTGAGCATAAATTCAATTCTATCCACCCTGCCATCACTAGTTCTGGCAAGGCCCGCGGCATATCCAGCGATTGGTGCCCACGATAGCGTCAATCTCATCGGCGACCTCGACGAATCTCGCCTGCACTCCGGACTGCGCGCCCGTACAAGATGCGTCGCCGACCACGCTCTTCGTTTTCCCGTCGATCGATATCGAAATACCAACGCTCGCAGAATCAAAGCACCATCGGAAAGCCCTGTCCTCGATGCTGAAGAACCTGATGCCGGCAAGTTCGTGCAGGATTTGGCGGAACTGTCCGCTGCTAACCATGCCGGTGCGCTCCCTGGTAATCGTCACCACCCCGCTGGCCAACCCGCTCATCTGAATCCCCGGAAAATTCCACCCGCCCGCTGTAGTGGATTGTCAACCGGTAACTAGGGCACCGTCCGAAGCACCTTCCTCGTGACACTTGGATCGTCACCGAGTGCATGTCCCGAGGGTTGGTCAGATCGTGAGCCCAGCCTGGCCACCAGACCGCCACGAGCGCACCAATGGCGAGGGCGATTCCGGCCAAGCTCCATCCCGCGGCCTTAACCTCCGATGCATCCGAACGCGACCGTGGCGGCGAAAACAGTGCGGCAATCCCTGAAAGAGGAAAGCCAATCAGGACCAAGTGTGGTGTCAACAGCGGATGAATCCAGAGGGGCATACCCATCCATAGCGCGGGAACCCAAATTCCGAAGTGAACAACGTATAGAACAGCCTTCGCCCAAACGGGAAGGTTGTGCCTCCGAGACACCAGCCAAAGAATCGAGGCGCAGACAATTTCCGCGGCAAAGATTATCACCAGCGGATTCAGCCAGAACGAACCGTCTGATGGCCCTCGCCACGTAAGTTTCAAAACCACCAAATAGCAAAAGGGCGCCGCGAAAAAAGCCGCAAGGCCACGGAGGACTGGCTCATTCACCCGCGTCCTGCCGAGAAACCTCGGCACCAGAAAAACAGCCAGGACCAACGCGAGCGCCGAGATCAGAATCGTGAGTTCCTCGCCGATCCGGCCCCACGGGGCTTGCTCCCTCCTGGCCAGAGTGCTTGTCGTGACCGCATTAATCGGGCCAAGGTGCAAAATGTCGTTGATCCTGACAGCGCTCCGCCGAAAGTAATATCCAACGTCGCTCGCCGGATGCTCGGTTAACAGGTTGCTGAAGATGTAAACCAGCAGGGCATAGCCAGGCGCGGCCACCATGTTCCACGAAAACGCGACATCGCGCAGCCTGGCATACCGCGGCATACGACCGTCAGATGGCCAGCTCGTACCGGAACGGCCTGTGCCGGTTGCTCTTCCAAAAATACGCGAGAATGATCACGCTGGCCACTGCCGCGTAGGCGCACCAGAGTGACGTGAAGGCGTACCGCTTGGCCGCCATTACGATCAGCAGAATAACCAGATTCGCCGCTCCGAAGACGACCATGTCCTTGATTTTCGAGAAGAACAGCGAGCCGCATGTCGCGATCACGTACACCACCGCCACGGCCTCATTATTCGTGGCCTGATTAATGTAGACGATGCTGTTTTCCTTGACGAACACCTGCGTTGGAAAGGCCGTCAGCGCCCACAAGATGTAGAGTGTCGTTGCGCCACCGATTATGAGAAACGGCAGCATGCGCCTGCGGCTCTTGGCCGTGGGCTCGAACAGCATCACGCTAAGCGGCAGCAGAAAGGGAAGCAGCCCCTGCGCGTAGAGCATGAACGCCGCGCCCATATCATGCGCGACAGCCGGAGAAAGCATCCCGTCCAATCCCAGCCACACGAACCCCTCAATGAATTGGTGGATGGCGAACAGCGTGGGCAGCGTTGCGAATAAAAGTTCCCGCCTATGTTTGACCTTGGTTAAAGTAATAACGCCGATGGTCGCCAAAACGCCGCTGCCGGTGAAGTTCGCTACCGCTGAAAAGCACATTCTGTCTATTGTATCCCCTCACCTCAGCCCCTCCGCGATCCACAAACTCGATATCCCGTGTCCAAATGTGTAAACGCGGGTCTTACCGTCGGGAGTGATCATCGGAGACCACAGCGCGCGCCAACCCTGGGGATTGGCATCCTCGCGCCACAGTGCGCGGCTGCCCGTCTCTATGTCCACCCGGTCCGTCCTGCGCGCATCTCGGGAGGCCAGCGCTTCTACGAAAACTGCCTTGCTATCCGCCGCCCAGCCCAACACTTCATCGCCGGCGGTGAGATTCGGTATCGGCTTAGCCGCTGTTCCCGACAAATGCCTGACCCACCATTTGCCATCGGGATCCAGGATGAAATAGCGCTCGTCATCGGGAGCGACGTGCAGCCCTGTGAACCCGGGCGGCGGCTGTGCGGCGCCGGCAAGCTGCTTCGGCTTTCCTCCCGCTACATCGCCGATAAACGTCACGCGCGCGCCATTCCTTGTGCCAGTGAAGACAAATCGCATGGAGTCGTCAAGCCACGCATCGTGAGCTGGATTCTCCACCCCGTCCGCCCGCAGCGTATATTCGTCGCCGGGTCCGGTTGGAACATACACGCTCTCGGCCACGCCGTTCTTCTCGCGTGAAACCGCCAGCCATTTTCCGTCGGGCGAGATGCCCTGTAAGTAGGGCTTCCCGTTTTCGAAGCGTACCGGCAATGAGTCGCGTAGAAAGCGCACAAAAAACCCGTGGCGATTGGAGGTAAAGTCAAAAAGAGCCACCGCAGCCCCGTCGTCGGAGAGGCCAAACGAGTAAGTGTTCAGCCACGAGAGGTCACTGGGCTCTACCCCGTCGCGATAGAGCATCACTCGCCGGAAGCTGGTTCTCTCCATCAAAAGAATCTTGCCGCTCGGCGAAACATCCAGCAGCGCGACATAGCCGGGATAACGGGCCAGCATGCGTCTTTTACCGTTCAAGCTGAGACCATAAATTACGCCCAGCTCGCTCGATTCCAAAGACGTGTACCAGATCTCTTTTCCATCCGGCCTCCAGAGAACCGGAAAAGCCGTTAGCTCTCTTCCGGCCACGCGTCCCAATTGAGTAACTTTGCCGGAGCGGTTCACCACATTGACGAGCCATTGGTTTACCTTGCCGACGTCATGTGCGACGAAAGCCACACTCGCGCCATCCGGCGAAACGGCGCATGAAAAAATCCGACGGTCGCTCTCGAACAGCGCGTGGCCGATAGGATATTCCAGGCGCTGCCTGTTGCCCACGCGGCGAACAATGGCCAACTCGCTTCCATCCGGCGACCATTCCGCGCACACCACCCGATCCAGCACCTGGCGCGGCGCGCCGCCCGCCAAAGAGAGGCGCAGCAGAGTGCCCGCTTCCTCTCCCGAGGGTGTGACGATGGCCAGTTCGCCGCGGCTGGATATGGAAGCTACCCACCCACCCGCGGGGATGCTAAGCTCGCGGGTTCCTCCCGCGTTGTCGATCAGATAGGTGTGTTTAACACCGTCAGTTGGCGTAAACGTGTAGAGCGGCAGTTCTCCGTAGAAATGCGCATCGTTGACGTTGCCATCCGATGTGACCACCGGAGTATAAGCCGGCCAGCCGACAGTACGCCGCGTGTTGAGCCAAATCACTTCAACGACGATGGCCGCCGCCAAAAACAAAAGTCCTCCAGCGGCCAGCCACCAGCGCGGAACAGCGCGGGATTTCAGGACGCCCGGCGGAGGCCAGCTTGTTCCCGAGACGGCCTGGATGGCGAATCCAAGGTCGGCGGCGGATTGGAAGCGGCGCGCGGGCTCTTTTTCGAGGCAGCGCCGCACAATGCGATCGAGGGCAGGGGAAATCGGCGCTTCGATATCCGGTGGATCGTTTTTCAAAATCGCGTGCATCACCTCCACCGACGATGCTCCGGTGAAAGCCCGCCGGCCGGTCAACATTTCGTAAACAACTACGCCGGCGCTGAAAATATCGGAGCGTGTATCCACCGTCTGGCCCCGCACCTGTTCCGGCGACATGTAACCCACGGTGCCCAGCACCGCGCCTGGATTGGTGACGGCGGGCACGGTCGGAGTGGTTTCGGGATGACCGCCGGGTGAGGAGAAGGCTTGCCACGCCAGCCCGAAATCCAGGATTTTCACCCGGCCTTCCCGCGTCAGCATGACATTTTCAGGCTTGAGATCGCGGTGCACGATGCCGGCGGCGTGCGCGGCCGCGAGACCTTCGGCTATTTGCGTGGCGATCTCAATCACTCTGCGCGCCGGCAGGGCACCCTGGGCGATGGCGTGGCGCAGCGATTCGCCATCCACCAGCTCGGACACGATATAAGCGGTATCGCCTTCGCGCCCCACATCGTAAACCGAAATGATGTTGGGATGATTCAGTGCGCTGGCGGCGCGGGCCTCCCGCTCGAATCGGATGGCGCGTTGAGGGTCGCCCGAGACCTCCTCGGGCATAATTTTCACGGCGACATCGCGGCCGAGTCGGGCGTCGCGCGCGCGATAAACCTCTCCCATTCCCCCGGCGCCGATCTGCGCAAGGATCTCGTACGGACCCAGTTTAGAGCCGGCCGTGAGCGGCATGGTTGTGGAACAAGCTTAGCAGCGAAAACTAAGTACCATTTTCCGCCAAGAGACCTTCTTCCAAGGTAGGATGAGTCGACAAGCTGGGTCGGGAGTGTACCAAAAATGGAAACTCTATTCCAGGATCTCCGTCACGCCATTCGCATGCTGTTCCGAAGTCCGAGCTTCGCGCTGGTCGCCCTGCTGCTGGCGGCAATCGGAATCTACGGCGTTATTTCGTATTCGGTAAACGAGCGCCGGCACGTAATCGGGCTGCGCATGGCTCGCGGAGCACGATCGGCTCAAAAGCGCACGATCCGCTTACCTTAACGCTAGTCTCGCTTTTTCTAATCGGCATCACCATCGCAGCGACGTATCTCCCAGCTCTCCGCGCCACCAAGGTGGATCCCATGGTGATGCTCCGCCACGAGTAGAAGCAGCCGGGCTTGACAAAACCGTCGAATACTATCACAATGTAGTTCTAATCATGCTGGGTGAATTTGAATACGCTTTGATCACCGCGGCCGCGGGGCTCGGTGACAACGCTTACGGCGCAGCCATTCGCGAAGAGATTGAGACGGCCACAGGACGAAAGTGCTCCATTGGAGCGCTCTATACGACGATCGATCGACTGGAGACCAAGGGTCTGCTGAAAACATGGATGGGCGAAACTACGCCGCAGCGCGGTGGGCGCGCGAAGCGCATGGTCCGTGTGACGCCAAAAGGCGTGCAGGCGGCGAAGAGCTTCTACGATGCTGTCACACGAATTAGCCGTCGAGCGTCGTGGGTCGCGAACCGGGCCGGGAGCGCGTCATGACGAACTTGATTGAAGTTGCCGCGCAACTGCTGGGGCCCTACGAGCGTGAAGCCGTGCTGGGCGATCTC
>Ga0210388_10005362_pt1 | contig 10031 bp, 5 predicted proteins | sample IncBWC19OmetaG_FD_155485 | JGI IMG/M metagenome (GOLD analysis project Ga0210388, IMG submission 155485) | Forest soil microbial communities from Barre Woods Harvard Forest LTER site, Petersham, Massachusetts, United States - Inc-BW-C-19-O ...
TGCTCGCGGCATTACGTGCATGGCTGAAGGATTGAACGTGTCACATCCGCGCGCGCGCATTCTCATTGTCGATGACTTGCCGGAAAAGCTCCTCGTCTACCGCACGCTGCTCGAGGATCTGGACGCGCAGATTGTCGAGGCGCATTCCGGGACCGAGGCACTGAAGCGGGTGCTCGAAGGCGAGTTCGCCGTGCTGCTGCTAGATGTCAACATGCCCGACATCGACGGACTCGAGACCGCCAACCTCGTCCGGCGCCACAAGAATGGGCGGCATACGCCGATCATCTTCATCACCAGCTACGCCGACGAGATGCAGACGGCCCGGGGCTACGAGCTCGGGGCCGTTGACTACATTCTCTCGCCTGTCATCGCACCGGTCCTGCGGACGAAGGTGCGTGTGTTTGTCGATTTGTATGAGGCCCGGGTGGCCCTGGCGCTGTCGAACCAGGAGCTCGAAACGCGCGTTACCGAGCGTACGGGTGAATTGCAGAGGAGCAATGAACGCTTGCAGGCGGAGATCGCCGAACGGCTCCGCGCGGAGGCCGAGCGCGAGGCCCTGCTCGCGCGCGAGAAGGTGCTCCGCGCGGAAGCGGAAGAGTTGAGCCGTTTGAAAGACGAGTTCCTGGCGACAATGTCGCACGAGTTGCGGACGCCGCTGAACGCCATTTTCGGCTGGATCACACTCTTGCGGACCCGTCGCCTGGATGAAGCCACGGAAGAGCGTGCGCTGGAAACCATCGAGCGTAACGCGCGGGCGCAGAAGCGGCTCATCGAGGATCTGCTCGACGTATCACGCATCGTGACAGGGAAGGTGGCGCTCGAACTCGTCACCGTCGATCCTCGAAGGGTCGTCGAAGCGGCGCTCGAAACGATGCATCCAGCCGCGCAGGCGAAGGGCCTGAAGATCGTGCCGCTGCTGGACATCGGAGCCGGCACCGTACGCGGCGATTTTGCCCGGTTGCAACAGATCGTGTGCAACCTGCTGTCGAATGCGATCAAGTTCACCGATACCGGCGGCCAGGTGGAGGTTTGCCTCGCCCGCCGTAACGGCGAAGTCGAAATCAGCATCTCGGACAGCGGCCAGGGCATCAAGCCGGAATTCTTACCCCTGGTGTTCGATCGCTTTCGCCAGGAGGACGGCTCGATCAGCCGCCGCCACGGCGGACTGGGGCTGGGACTTGCGATCGTACGGCACCTGGTTGAGTTACATGCCGGTAGCGTCGATGCACAGAGCGCGGGCGAGGGTAAGGGCGCGAAGTTTATCGTGCGTCTCCCGGCGCGCGAGGCGAACCTGTTACCCCGCGTGACGGAAGCGCCCGCGAGTGGGATTGTGTCGGCGGCGATGTTGATGGGAGTGCGCCTGCTCGTCGTGGACGATGACCCGGGCGCACGGGAGTTGATCAGCGGTATGTTGGAAGGTTTCGGCGCGCAGGTCAGCGTGGCGGAGAGTGGCCAGGCGGCGCTGTCGCTGTTGTTTGCGCAGCGGCCGGACGTACTGATTGCGGATCTGGGCATGCCCGGGATGGATGGGTATGCGCTGATCGAGCAGGTGCGCGCGTTGGATCCTGACTTTGGCGGGCTGACGCCCGCGGTTGCGGTGACCGCGTACGCGTCACCGCAGGACCGGCTGCGGGCGTTGCAGGCGGGGTATCAGAATCATGTCGCCAAGCCTGTCGAGGCGGAAGAGCTGGCTATTGTGATCGCCAGCCTCGCGGGGCGGCCCGCTCAGGATAAAAGGGCTTAGCTCGTTGGCGCGCCTAGTTCATTGGCGGAAATTCGCGTGCCGCGATTTCCGCAAGCGCGTCTAGAGCGGTGACCGCCCGCGGGCAAAAGGCGCGGCTTTTGCCCGCGAAAAGCGGGCCGGTTGGGGCGAGGGCTTTTGCTTCAGATCGGGTTATCGGGCACTAACACCGTCGAGCCGGTCGTACGGCGGCCTTCCAGGTCGCGATGCGCTTCGGCGGCATCCGCCAGCGGGTATGTCTGCCCGATGAGCACGCGGATTGATTTATTCTTCACCGCCGCGAACAACTCGCGGGCCGCGCTGTCGAGCGCCTCCCTCGTGGAGATGTAGTGAAACAGCGTAGGCCGCGTCAGGAACAGCGAGCCGCGCTTACTCAACTCGAGCGGGCCGATCGCCGGCGGCGGCCCCGACGCATTACCGTAGGTCACCATCACACCTAAGGGACGCAGTGAGTCGAGCGACTCGATGAACGTGTCCTTTCCGACCGAGTCGTAAACCACCGCCACGCCCTGTCCCTTGGTGAATTTCTTCACGCTCGGAACGACCTCATCGCGGCCGGAAATGAGTACGAGTTTGCACCCATGCTTACGAGCGAGCTCCACCTTCGCCTCGCTCCCCACCACTCCAATGACCTTCGCGCCGAGCGCCTTCGCCCACTGACAGAGGATGAGCCCAACGCCGCCGGCGGCAGCATGCACCAGGATAGTGTCGCCCTTGGCCACACGGTAAGTCCGTCGCAGTAGGTAGTGCGCCGTCAGCCCCTTCAGCATCAGGGCCGCGGCCTGCTCGTCCGAAATACCCTTCGGGACCTTCACCAGCCGATCGGCGGTGATGTTGCGTACCTCGCTATAGGCGCCGGGTTTTGAATACACGTAGGCGACGCGATCGCCAACGCGAAAGCCGCGGACTTTTCGACCGACTGCCGTGATGACGCCGGCGGCCTCACGCCCGAGCCCACTCGGGAGCTCACCCGGATAGAGGCCGGTTCGGTCGTAGACGTCGATGTAGTTCACGCCGATGGCGGTGTGGCGCACCTGGGCTTCATTGGGCGCCGGCTTGCCCGGATCGAAGTCCTCGAAGCGCAACACTTCTGGACCGCCGTGCTCGTGGAATCGAATGGCTTTGGGCATGTTGTGCGTGGAGCTCCGTCGGGTCCGACCATCCTGGTCGCTTAGGATACCGCACGCTTCGCGGGTTGGCGGTGGCGCAAGTTGCCTAGGCGCCCCGCTCCCCTTGTCTTATTATCTCGACACTACGGGGCTTGCTGCCCTGTTCCCCTATTCCTTATTCGCTCGACCTGTGCTTGAACCTGCTTACAGCGCGGCGTCGTCCGTCTCGCCGGTGCGGATACGAATGACGCGCTCGATTTCGGTGATGAAGATTTTGCCGTCGCCGACTTTCCCCGTTTTCGCGGACTTCATGATGGCTTCGATGACCTGGTCGACCAGGTCGCTGCGGACCGCGACCTCGATACGGGTCTTGGGCACGAAGTCGACCACGTATTCAGCGCCGCGATATAGCTCGGTATGGCCGCGCTGGCGCCCAAAACCTTTCACCTCGGTGACGGTCATGCCCGAAACGCCGATATCGGACAGCGCGGCACGCACGTCGTCGAGCTTGAACGGTTTAATGATCGCGGTGACCAGTTTCATTTGCGAGCTCTCCGTCGGATATCCAATGCGTTATTTATAGAAAGTGTTTCGAGCGGCCGGCGTCCCGGTGGCCGGCATACCGGCGGCCGGCGTACCGGGATTTCGCGGCAGGAGAGAATTTGCAGCTTTCATGCCACGAGATGGATCAGGTGTAACTGGCTGACTTCCGGCCCTGTTTTGTACATCCGAAACGAGCTTTGCACCATTCTGGCGCGACCCTTTGTGGCAGTTGCTCGTCGCTGGTGCGGTGAAAGTCCCCTCTCATAGGCTATCCTTTGCGCCGATGTTCGACCAAATAGTCATCGTCGGTGCCGGTCAGGCTGCCGTCCAGGCCGTTGATACACTACGCCGCAAAGGGTTCACGGGGAAGCTGGCAGTGGTAGGCGACGAGCCGTGGCTGCCTTACCAGCGGCCACCATTGTCGAAGAAGTATCTCGCCGGCGCGCTCGAGCGCGATCGGTTGATGATCCGGCCAACGCAGTTCTACACGGATCATTCCGTGCAGACCCATCTCGGCCGTCGCGTAGAAGAGATCGCGCGGAGCGAGCAGAGACTGCGCCTCGATGACGGATCGACTCTCGCATACGATGCGCTGCTACTGGCCACGGGGAGTCGACCGCGCAAGCTGGTTGCGCCTGGCGCGGACTTGGGCGGCGTGCACTATCTACGGACGATGGCGGACGTCGAGCGCATCCGGGCGGACTTCGGCCCCGGAAAGCGTCTCGTCATCATCGGCGGCGGCTACATCGGTCTCGAAGTTGCCGCGACGGCGCGCGAGCTCGGTCTCGATGTGACCGTGCTCGAGATGGCCGACCGAGTCATGAACCGGGTCACGTGCACTGAAATCTCCTCGTTCTACGAGAAAGAGCATGCGCGGCACGGCGTACGGATCATTTGCAACGCGAAGGTACGTGCGCTTGCTGGAGACCCTCAGTCACGGCGCGTGCGCGCGGTCCTGACAGAGGATGGCGCCGAGCATCCTGCAGACGTCGTCATCGTCGGTGTCGGCGTGTTACCTGCAGACGAGTTGGCCGTCGCAGCCGGCATCGAATGCGCTAACGGCATCAGCGTGGACGGCCACTGCCGCACATCGGACCCGCACGTCTACGCCGCAGGCGACTGCACGCATCACCCGAACCTGCACTACGGCCGCCACCTGCGGCTCGAGTCAGTCGACAACGCTTTCGAACAGGCCACTACTGCCGCGCTCAACCTTATTGGCGCGCCCACCGTGCATGACAAGGTTCCCTGGTTCTGGTCGGATCAGTACGACCTGAAGATGATCATCGTTGGGATTTGCCACGGTCACGATACAGTTGTAACCCGTGGGAATCCGTCGTCGCGGAGCTTCAGCACCTGCTATCTGCGCAACGGCGAGTTGATCGCCATCGACAGTGTGAACAGCCCGAAAGACCAGATGGCCGCCCGCAAAATCATCGCGGCTCGCGGTCGGCCCAACCTCGACAAGCTTGCTGACGTGACGGTTGCGCTCAAGGACGCCCTCTAAACGCAACGCGACATAAGTCGTCTCCAGAGTGATACATCTCACAGTGCGATGCACAAACCTGTGGGAATATCCCCTTAAAGCGGTGCAGCATGATTAGCGCCGCACACGATACCAAGGGGTTATGTTCAATCGGAAGCTGTGCACAGGGAGTGCGGTGCTCGCCTGTCTCGCACTCTTCCGAACTGCGACCGGCGCGCCCGCATTCCAGGTTCTCTATCACGAAAAACTAGAGATCACGCCGCGCGTCGATGCCAAAGGGCAGCAGCACGTGAGTTTCGACGCTTACGGGCGTCATTTCGATGTCAACCTCGAGTTGAACGAGAACATCCGCCGGGGTGTCTCGAGCGGGCGCTCTGACATCAAACCCTTTCGCGGCACCGTCACCGGACAATCCGGCTCGTGGGTGCGCCTGACACAAACCCGGGATGGCTGGCGCGGAGTGATCTCCGACGGCCACGAGTTGTATGCGATCGAGCCGGAAAACGAATTGCAGGCGGCGCTTGCGCCGGCGTCGGGTGCGGGGAGTGCCTCGTCGAGCTCAGCGCCCGTCATGTATCGGCTCGCCGATGCCCTCATGCCGGATGGCGCTGGATTCTGCGGCACCGACCTCGACGAGAGCCTCACCTCGAATGCCTCGCGGCCCACGGCGCTCAAGGCGTTCACACACATCGCGAAAGATATCTCGACGAAGGACACCGGCGAGGCGACCACGAAGGCGCTCATCGTCGGCGTCGTTGCGGATCACGAGTTTGCCGACAGTGTCGGGTCCGATCCCGAAGGCGAGATCGTCTCGCGCATGGATATTGTCGATGGGATCTGGTACTCCCAGGTCGGCGTCGAGATCATTCTCGGGCCGATCACGGTCATGACCGACGCCAACGACACCTTCTCGGCGACGACCGATCCAACCACCCTGCTGTCGGAGGTCGCCACGTATCGCGGCAAACTCCCATCGAGTGACGGGACCGGACTTACGCATCTCATGACCGGCCGCTCGATGGATGGCAACATCATCGGCATCTCCTATCTCGGCGCCGTCTGCAACGGTGACTACTCGGCCAGCCTTTCGCAGAGCACGGTTTCCACTACGATGGGCGCGCTCGTCGCAGCCCACGAGCTCGGCCATAACTTCAACTCCATCCACGATGGCGTGCCCGGCGTTTGCGCATCGACCCCGCAGACGTACCTCATGGCACCCACCATCAACTTCAGCAACCAGTTCTCGTCGTGCAGTCTCGGGCAGATCAACGCACTGGTAGCGACCGCGTCGTGCCTCAAACAGGTGGCGGCGCCCGCTTCGACCCCTTCGGATTCCAGCACGGGACCGAGTACGTCGAGCGGCACCACTTCCAGCGGAAGCACCTCTAGTGGTGGTGGCGACACGGTGAGCGACCCCACCACCAGCGGCACGAGCAGCACTAGCGGTTCGGGCAGTAGTGGTGGCGGCGGTGGTGGGAGTCTCGATCTCGCCTGGCTGGCGTTTCTGGGAACCCTGCTGGTGTTGCAGCGGACACGGCCGCTGCAACTGGCGACGCGGAACCCGACGCCGTAATCGACGTCCGAAACGTCAGTGACGCCACGCGTTTGTGATCGCGTGTGACTTCAGACGTTCGCATCCACCCACGACCCCCGATCCTACGCACCTCAGAAGTCTTCCATTGCTGCGTCGCTAAGTCGCACAATATTCCGAGCGAGCTTTCGCGCTTGCCAACACTCCACGGACCCGGAGCGGAAACATCAGGACAAGGATGAGACTCATGGCCATCGCTGACAAATTGGGAGAGCTGCGCTTTCCGGTTACCGCAAGCATCGTGGCAACGCTGATCGTGACATTTCTGGGCGCTGTCTACTGGTACTCCACGGCGAGAATTCCGGATACGGTACTTTTCGTCGCTGCTGCCGCTGCTGGTGCCGGCAACATTCTAGGCGCCTTTTACACGGCGAGAGGATTGGAGTTGACGGCGGCCGTGTTAGCGCGCGATGAGGTCAGGTACAAGACCGCTCTCGCCTTTGGATTTATATCGAAATGGAATGACCCCGCCATGTTCGACGTTCGCGACGCTGTACGGGAGCTTTTAAATGGAGATCACAACTCGGTCGAGTTCGCGGAGCACCTGGTCTCCCGCGAGACGAACGTGATTCATTTCCTGAATTTTTTGGAGGAAATGTCCATTGCGATCGAAAGGGGCGGAGCTGACCCTCATGTACTTCACGAAGCCTTTCGAGGAATTGCCCTCACGGCCTGGAGCAAACTTCAAGCGTGGATCGTGGAACAAAGACGCAGGCGAAATGCTCCGAGACTGTGGGTCAATGTCGAAGGCTTGGCCAGGACCTGGAACTAGCCTGAAGCCGAACTCTTTAAGTGCGACATCAAACTGGAGAAAACATGACACGAGAACTTGCAATTTAACGGGCCGCCGACTCTTTTAACCCAACAGAAAAGGCCGCCCACGCGGCCTTTTCACTTCCGCTCTCGCGATAGCGGGCCTCTTAACGCCCGCCCCTAAGCAAATACCACCAACAAATCCTTAGCATCCACCTGCGCCCCCGGCTTCGCGACCACCTCCGCGATCTCGCCGTCCATCTCCGCGCGTACGGCAGTCTCCATCTTCATGGCCTCGAGCGTAATCAACACCTCGCCGCGGGCCACCTTGCGACCGACCGCGGTAGCGACGGTCGCGACGGTACCGGGCATGGGAGCCCCAAGGTGCTTGGGATTGCCCGGCTCCACTTTCCGCTGCGGAGGACGTTGCGCCACCTGTTTACGGTCCGGTACCCGGACCGGCCGCGGCTCACCATTGAGCTCGAAGTAAACGGTGCGTGTCCCGTCGTCATTGGGCTCACCCGAGGTCACGTAACGAACAATGAGCGTCTTGCCACGCTCGATATCGACCATAACCTCTTCGCCAGGCTGCATGCCGTAAAAGAACACGGGCGTCGGCAGAATCCCGACATCGCCATACTGCAGCCGATCGGTCACGTACTCCGTCCAGACCTTCGGATACATGAGGTAGGAGGCCAAGTCGTCATCCGTCACGGGCCTGGGCAGTTTCTTCTGAATGTTCGCCCGCTCCGCCGCCAGGTCGGCCGGCGGCAGTGAAGCCCCGGGACGCTGCGACAACGGCTTCTCGCCCTTCAACACCTTCCGCTGCAGACCCTCGGGAAAACCACCATACGGCTGCCCGAGATCACCCCGAAAGAGTTGCACCACCGACTCCGGAAAAGCCACATCGGTCTGCGGATCGAGCACCTTCTCCTTGGTCAGTCCGCTGGTGACCATCAGCAACGCCATGTCGCCGACGACCTTGGACGTCGGGGTCACTTTCACGATGTCACCAAACATCGAGTTCACATCAGCGTAAGCCTGCGCAACCTCCGGCCAACGGGGAGCGTCGATCCCGAGCGAACGGGCCTGCTCACGCAGGTTCGTGTACTGCCCTCCGGGCATACCATGCACATACACCTCGGAAGCACCCGCCCGGATGTCGCTCTCGAACGCCGAATACAACTTTCGCACCTGCTCCCAATAGGCGGACAGCATACGGATGTTATTCGGATCTATGCCCGGATCCCGCTCACCGAAGCGCAACTCCTCGACAATCGAGCCCATATTCGGCTGCGAGGTGAGTCCGCTCATTGCGTCGATGGCTGCATCCACGGCATCGGCTCCGGCCGCGACAGCCGCGAGCACGCTCGCGCCCGCGATTCCGCTCGTATCATGCGTGTGGAAATGCACCGGAAGTCCGATCTCGTCCTTCAACGCCTTCACGAGCGCGTAGGCGGCGCTCGGCCGGCATAAACCTCCCATATCCTTGACACCCAACACATGCGTGCCGGCATCCTTCAGCTCGCGCGCCAACTTCAGGTAGTAGTCGAGCGTGTACTTCTTCTCGTGCGGGTCACTCAAATTCCCGGTGTAGCAGATCGCCGCCTCGCAGAGCTTCCCTGCCTCCACTACCGCCTCGATCGACACCCGCATGTTCTCGACCCAGTTCAGCGAGTCGAAGATACGAAACACGTCGATACCGCGCTCGGCGGCGCGCGCGACGAAGAAGCGCACGACATTGTCCGGGTAGTTCGCATAACCGACCGCGTTCGCCGACCGTAGCAACATCTGCAGGAGCAGATTCGGCATACGCTCGCGAAACTGCTCGAGCCGTTTCCAGGGATCTTCCTTGAGAAAGCGCATGGCGACATCGAACGTCGCGCCACCCCAGCACTCCATCGAGAACAACTGGGGCAGCAGGCTCGAGTAGTACGGCGCGATCGCCGTCATGTCGATCGAGCGCATCCGGGTAGCGAGCAGCGATTGATGCGCGTCGCGCATCGTCGTATCGGTAATGAGAACGCGCTTCTGCTCGAGCATCCATTTCGCGAACTGCTCCGGCCCGAGCTCATCGAACTTCTGCTTCGTGCCAGGCGGCGGTGTCCCCAGTGCAACCGACGGGAGCTTGGGGCGATCGAACTTCTCAGGCCGGCCGCGGCTCTTGGTCTCCACGTTGCCGTTGACGATGGTCTCGCCCACATAGGTGAGGATGCGCGTGGCGCGATCCTGCTTACGCGGCCAGCGAAACAGCTCGGGCGTCTCATCGATGAAGCGGGTCGTGTACTCGCCGCGCGCGAAACGTGGATTGGTAATGACCTGGTCGAGGAAGCGGAGGTTTGTAACGACACCTCGTATACGGAACTCCCACAATGCGCGGTGCATGCGCGCGATCGTCTCTTCCGGAGTGGGAGCCCACGATGTCACTTTCACGAGCAGGGAGTCGTAGGAACGCGTGATGATCGCGCCCGTATACGCGGTCCCCGCGTCCAGCCGGATACCAAATCCCGCCGGGCTGCGGTACGCCGTGATTTTTCCGTAGTCCGGAATGAAGTTGTTTTCCGGATCTTCGGTCGTGACCCGGCACTGCAGGGCGTGGGCGTTGATCCGGATGTCCGGCTGCGCCGGAACGCCGCTCTCGGGCGTGCCTATGCGGGCACCGCCCGCGATCCTGATCTGCGCTTTGACGATATCGATGCCCGTCGCGCACTCCGTGACCGTGTGCTCGACCTGGATGCGCGGATTCACCTCGATGAAGTAGAACTTCCCGGTGTCGGCATCCTGCAGAAATTCAACGGTGCCCGCGTT
>Ga0210388_10005363_pt1 | contig 10030 bp, 5 predicted proteins | sample IncBWC19OmetaG_FD_155485 | JGI IMG/M metagenome (GOLD analysis project Ga0210388, IMG submission 155485) | Forest soil microbial communities from Barre Woods Harvard Forest LTER site, Petersham, Massachusetts, United States - Inc-BW-C-19-O ...
TGAGGCAGGCCCGAGATAGATCATCCCTTTATTGATTCTCGGGATGTGGACATTGGGGTCGAACATGGGAACAGTATAGGCGAAGAAAAGGTGAATTGTCATGGCCCATTTTCCCCGTCGAAAGAGGGCCTTCTGGAGTTCTAAACTGTTGAACAATACGCCGGATTTCGTGCCGGTGTAACCCTAGCGTTGCAGGGGACTACCTCATCATGAAACTTCCAGATCAAGTTCCTCGAAATTCAGCTACGGCGATTCAGGACTAGCTTTGATGGCTCACGCAAGCTAAGTCTTATCAATCCCTGCAAGCCGCATGGCCTTCGTTGGCTCTGGATTCGCCATGAACCATTTCCAAATGTTACCGCTTCGTAAATTCTCCGCGCTCAGCAACGTTATGCCGACATCGAGACCGAGGGTGTCGGTGGAGATCCATCCGGTTTCCGGATTGAAGGCATCTGCTAAGCCGTATTTGCCCCAAATCCTGTCGCCGTACTTGTCTTTTAGAGCGTGCATCGCCGGAATGCAGATGTCCGGAGTGATCATGAGCGACCCGCCGGAAGCGCACGGCACGACGCTTCCATCGATCCTGGATTGGCGTGGCGGACCGCCCCATGCGGTGTAACCCTTGGGGCTTGACGAACTGGTAATGCCCCAGATCATGGGAGTGTAGTCGGAGAACTCCTTTGCCAGGTCGGTGTAACACCATTCGCGATGGGCGCGGGTCGCGGTCTGGCAATTTGCCCACCAGTCGATTTTGCTGGCCCGGTTCTCGCGGCGGCCGCGGAAGTCGAACCAGGCGAAGGGATATTGATAGGTCCACAAAAGAGATTTTCCAATGTAAGAGTAGTTCAAGTAGGAGTTTGAATCGCGCTCCCATGTATACCAGGCATCAGGCGGAAGCGCGTGCGTCGGAGAGCCAATCCCGAGCAGGTACATCGCCGCAAGCTGGCAGTATTTGTCGTAGCGGAACTTGATGAAACCTTCGGGCCGCCAGCCGTGCGAGAGCAGTTTGCCATCGCCGTTGGTCATCCAGGGAAAGTCATAGCGACTGTAAAGCAGCGTCGAAAGGTCGGATATCTCATGGTCTTCATGGAAGAACTGCCGGCAGGTCAACGCAGCGGCAAGGAGCCAGATGCAATCGCTGGTTGAAACTTCTGCGTCCTTCCAGCGCTCACCGGTGTGGACGTCGTTAAAGTGATAGAACCATCCGTTAATGGCGAAGACCTTGCCGTTGGTGTAGCTGCGAAGCGCGCGGCGGACGCGGTCCTTCGCCTGGTCGCGAGTGATCCATTTTCGCTCTGCACCGATGCAGAGTGCTGTAAGGGCGAAGCCGGTGACGCCTGTGCTACCGCGTGGCTCATCGCCTTTTTTTTCGTTGTCGGCAGGATTGCCGTGGATAAGGTCTCTGCATATTCCTGTCTCAGGATCGATCGCGTCCCAGAAGTACTGGAAGCAGCGGCGAGAGAGATCATCGAGTAGCAGATCGTCATTATGACTTTTTGCGATGGCAAAGCTTCGTCCATAAACTGCCTCCGCAGTTGCGCAGGCCGTCCCCTTCAGAAAGATGCGGCGATTGACCAATGTCTTGAACGCGTTCATCTCTTCTCCTGGGCAGAACGGTTGAGCAGTTACATCGACCAGTCCGCTGCTTCATAGAGCGGCACGTAGACCTCCTGTGTGATACAGATCCGGGGCAGCAGGATGGCAGTTTGGAGGCCAGTGCGAACTGGGCGTCGCCGATACGCTCCACACGCGGCGGGTGCCTATAAGGTAACGCAGATGGTAGACGCCGTCCGGGAAGTGGACAGGCTTCCCGTCGTGCATCGCGAATCCAGGCTTAAGCTTGTTGTTGGCGAGCAGACGATCAAGGTAGGGGCGGCGACCGTCAGTCAGACGGACATGTAACTTCAGGCGGACAACTGGGGACTTCATTCGATTTCTCCTGAAAGGAAATACCGATCCGGAGCGAGCGATCCCCATTATCTGTAGCCCAATGTGGAACTATTGCTTGTAAGTTACTGATTATAAATCTTATGGGAGTGAGGAATTCATATCTATATATAACTTTATTATTATCAATAATATACATTCTGAAATTGAAAAACTACCCCCAGATATACCCCCAGCACGACGAGGCTAACGCTATGCTGTGAGCGTTTGAATCGGTCTTGCATGCCTGGTTTCGGCAGTGTCCTAGTCGAATTCCGGCGTGGCCCCTTACGGACTTAGCGTTGTTACCTCCGCTTGCAATGTTTTAGCAGTGGAATCCGCTTTGCCGTTTTCGAGTATTTGCTCCTGGTCAAGTACCGGAACGACCGCCGCATTATGGGCGAGATTGAAACGTCCCATTGTCAGATAGGTAGCCGCGATGCCAGCCAGAACATAGGGCTGCAAGGCGATGATGGGTAGTGCATATTTTTTTGTCTTCAGAAGAGACTCCACTACGCCTCGCGGAGTGTGACTCCGATGAATACTTCCCGGTATCTGAGGAATAATAATTTCATTCAGTTCAAGTTGGTCATGGCGATGGGCATAAGCGGTCAACGATTTAGCAATCTGTTTGGGCGTCGTGATCGCGGCATCCGCCGTGATGCTTTTCTTCACCGCGTTGGGGTAGTAGAAGTTGAGAAGGCGTAGTGAGAAGTCGGCACAGTTATTCGTAATTAGATTGAAGTGACCAAGATTTTCTCTTCCGTTGTACTCGGCGATCAGGCGATCATCCTGTTCATCACTTGTGGCGATTTCGAAGCTGTAGATCTTTCGTATGTACGCCGCTCCCAACAGCTGTGACCAAACGTTTTTTCGATCATATTCCGCGACCGGCGACGCCAGAGATTGAAGGTGTTCCTCTGCATAGTGCTGCCGCATTCTTTCGACGGAGGCAGCATCGGTCCGCTCAGGCACATCCGCGGCATGCTCCACTGCGTACAGATACGGCACCAGGGGAATTGCAACCCACTCCAGCTTCCGAATCCGGAAATAACGGCTGATCACTACTCCCGACTCGCCAGGTTGGCAACGCCGCAACAACGTGGGTGTTTCTGCACAAACGTGATTGAGATAAATTGCCGTGTGACCTGTTGGTATAAGGCTGCCAAAGAACCCGTACGGCTCCTCAACCAGGAGTGCGACATCACCGCGTGCCCTCTCTGTTCCCGCTAAGGACATGAAAACGAAGAGGGACAGCAGGCACAAGCCGTATCCTCTAGCCTTCCAAGCCGTGGCCACACTTCGTTTTGATGGATGTAAATCCATATAGAATCCGCCTTCGCTCGAAGAAGTGAGAAACTATGAAACCAAAATGCCTCAATCGAGAACTCTCGCTGCTCGCTTGGTCCTTGGCTCGAGTAAGCGAATAGTCTTTGGAAAAGACCAACGGTTTGGACACGCGGCAAATAATCTGATTGTTGGCAAAACATGCGCGGCCCGTAGATCCTGAAAAACCTGACCAATCGGGCAGTAGGTCTCCGGCCGCCGAGGTCCGTCCCGTAGTCTGGCCAAATTCACTGAGATCGACGGCGTCCGCCCCCTCCAGAACTCCGCGTACGGCCTCCGCCTTGCTGTCGTTGAAATTGCTGGGTCCGCTGCGCACCTGTTTGTCGTGCCTGTGCGTCTCGATCGAGCTGTTGAATTGTCCCGGAAGAGATTCCTGGCTGTTGTGCAGCACCAGGTCTGTTGGCTGCGCCCTGACCGGCACGCTGCTGGGCCTGTGCCCCTTGTGTCCGGTCTGCATTCTGGGCGTGAGGGGTTGGCTTGGGGCCCGTATCCGACCAGCCGCCGTTCTCATACTTCTGCCAGCCGCCGTCCGACTCCTTGCGGTAGACGTCTCCATTCTTGCCGGCATACATATTGTCGTTCTTGCCTTGGGCAACGAACCCGCTATTCCCGTTGGCTCCACTGACACCGACGCCGCGCGCTCCTTCCGATGTCCGAAAGCCTGCCGCAGTCCCTTGCGACGTTGTTCTATGCGCGGTCTGTGCCCACTGGTCGCCGCGTACCGCGACGGAGCTGCCCCAGTTGCCATAGGCATTCGAGCCCTGGCGCGTCGCACCATAAACACCGGTATAGGGGTTGTAAGTGCGCGCTGCGGTCGCACTGCCGTACGGGCCATAAGCTGAGACAGACCTGCCATACCGGCCTGTTGAGGGGTTGTACCAGGCCGATCCCGTCACACCTCCGTATGGCCCATAAGCACCTCGTGCAACACCATAGGCACCGGTGTAAGGGTTGTAGGCGGCGCCTACTCCATAGGTAACCGGATACGGTCGATATATCGGATAGCCGTAGGGCGGGTGGTAATAGTATGGAGGGTAGTAGTAGCCCGTTCCGTATGCAATCGTTAAGCCGACTGCCGCACCAACCAGGAACATGCCCAGGTATCCAGCCGTTGAGTCGGACTCGACTGTCTCTGGAGACGTCTGCGTCTGCGTCACATAGGTAATGTTGTAAACCGGTGAGCTTGGCGGAATCGTGTAGATCTCTTTGGGAACGGAGCTCGCAACCTTCCACGGACCAGTCGGGGCTGCGGACATAAACCACACAGCCTGAAAGCAGAGGTAATACATATCTCCGACCTGGATCACCTTCTCCTGTGTATTGGTGGCGTACGAGAGTGTCGTAGTATCGATTGGCTTGAACTGAGGCTCGCCATCGTAGTGGACTTTTACCTGGGCCTCGGCTTCTTTGATATTCACAATTGCGGTGGTGGGGATCTGTGCCAGGAGGACGGCATCCTGTGCTTCTTCAGTCCCTGGTACCGACGCCAAAACGTTTGAACCGGGGCCATTGGGCGGGATCTTCGCAAAGTCCGACGGCAAGTCCTCACTTGCATAAGTCCAGGGGCCGTCCAGCGTAGTGGCACGGAACCATCGTCCTGAAACCAGGAAGTAGTATTTCTGTTCGTTCGTTTGGACAAATACTGCGCTCTTCGTATTGGTCGCGTACGTCAGTTGGGTGCCGGGGATCTTTGAATAGACAGGGGCGCCTTTGAACTCGATCACCTCCGCCGGAACGCTACTGAAGAAGACTGTGGGTGCAGCGCCGGCCGGGGCTTGAGGAGGTATCGCTTTCTTGACCTCTTCCCAGTTCTGATCGGCGGGCAGCTTACTCATCTCCTTCGGAAGTTGCGCCGCCACGGTCCACGGCCCTTCAAGGTTGGCCGCTGTCAGCCATTGCTTTCCATTCAGCAGGTAATACTTCTTTCCGGCTGTATCGAACAAGACTGTCCAATTGGCGTTAACGACAAACTCCAGCTTCGTCTTCTCTATCGGCGCGCGAACCTCCTTGTTGTCCACCAGCAACAAAACTGTCGGCCCTCTACTGACAAATATCTTTGGAGGATTGTTATCGACCTGCACCGCAGGCCCGGACACTTTGCCTTCCTCTACTTCGGCAGTCAAACGGTCGAGAGAGATCGTCATCGTGTTGTCCGGCTTGAAAAACGTGCGGACTAATTCATCTAATTTTGCGTCGCCAGCCACGTCCACCGAGGGAAATCGCGTGTCAATCAACTTGATATTGCTGATCAGAACGGTGCGGGTCTCCTTGTTGGCATCGGTACGCGCTTGGATCGAAACCACGCCTGGCGTCGGCTTTCCTCCTGCGGGAGTCACCGAGATTGCGATTCGGGCATTCAGGGTACGGTAATCTGTCCACTGATCAATCTGCGGTTGGTAGTAAACAATACGCGCGCCATTCTGGGTCATCTCACGCGGCCAGCCGATGTCCTCGGCGAGCATGAGACTGGGGATACCAATGAGGAGTACCAAATAGGCAACTAGCTTTCTCACGCGAGACCTTTCTTGTGGGCGAAATTTACGTGTCATTGTCAGAGCCTCCGCTCAAGTCTCTAGATCCAACTGGCGTAGGGCTCCAATAAAGAGGAACGGTCGCTTCGACTCTCGTGCCGGAGCCAGGTTTCGAAGCAATTGCGAATTTCCCGCCGATGAAGCTAAGCCGTTCGCGCATACTGATCAAGCCGAGCCCCGCCCTTATGTTCTTCTCATTTGGATTGAAGCCAACTCCATCGTCCGAGATCATCAGATGAATTTGGTCTAAAGTTCCCATCAGCTCGACGTCTACATTCTTGGCGTGAGCATGTTTAGCAATATTTCGCAGCGCTTCCTGCATGACCCGAAATAAACAGAGGGAAACGTCCGCGGAGAGGTCATTGAGAGCGCCGGAGCAATTACACGAGGTCGGCAAAAAATATTGGTCCGCGAACTCTCGGCATAGAGCTTTGGACGCAACGACGAGACCAAGCATCTCTAGTGTTGATGAGTGATATCGATGTGAGAGGTTGCCGACAATCCGCCCGAGCTCTTTAAGTTTGCCACCCAGCCGGACTAATCCTGCATCACTATCAATGCTGGCATCAGATAACGTTAGTCTTATTTTTTCGAGTTCCATGTTAAGGAGCGCCAGAGACTGACCGATGTTGTCATGAAGCTCACGTGCTATATACGTGCGGTCCGCCTCTTGAGCGTTGATCAGGCGCTGCGCCAAATCCCTCTGCGCCTCTTCAACCTGAAGGCGCATCGTGACGTCTTCTGCAATCAACAACGCACACGGCTCACCGCCAAACTCAATGATCTCGGCTGATAAAAATGCGCTGAGACGCTCGCCTTTCTTCGTCGAAAACATCGCCTGCTGGCCGCGCAGGCGACCCTTGGTGAGAAGCCTGCGAATGACCCGCTTGCGATCTTCCGCATTGCTCCAAAAGCCAAGTCTTGCTTTACCAAGGACCTCTCCTCTGCTGTACCCCGTGCGCCGCTGGTAGGCTTTGTTTATCTCGAGATAGCGGAGACCATTGAGCTCAATGATGCAAAGCATCTCCGGGCTCGCGTTAAATATTGCTTCGAAATTGTTTCGGGTCTGATGAAGGTTGGGTCCCATTTCTTCTAAATCTCCCGAAACGGTCGAAATCGATTTCCTCTCGCCATAGTCTGGAACATTTTTACCCGGTCTGATCAGGTACATCGTGAGAGATCGTTTCGGTAGACAGTCAGGGTTGCTCAAATTACTACTGCGGTTCTCGATCGGACGCATGAGGTCGTGCGGTCTGCTCTTTCGTCGACGCTTTGATATTGCTAATTGGCAATTCATTACTTCGTCCTGTCTTTCGTACCAGCGGAGTGGCGCACGACTCCGACCCCTGTGAGGGGGGTATATAAGCCGAATTTCGCTCGATTAGGTGTTGCAATTGGGTATGCCGCGCAGCAGACTAAATTGTCCCAAGACCTTCCTGAAAAGATTCCGAACGATGAAATTTCACTCTCCGAGAGGACGTGCCGCGGCTTGATGGTTTTCACAGCAGGCTTCTATCTATTAACGGCCTCAGGGAGAGTGAACCTCCGCTAGTGCTTTTTCCCGCCACCTAGTAATTCTTGCAGTTACCCCCGCGGTCCCAAGGTGCAACGATGACTACGCAGCTGTCACCGGGTTCTGCACCCAAGGGCCCGCGTGGAGTTCTGCGTGTACGGCGGGGACGGGATCTGCGGTGGGCGATCATTAGCTGCAGAACAGACAGCGATCGACGCCCCTCTACGGCTAGGTGTTCTTCCTGATGTCGCAGCAGAGAGCGAAGTACGCTTGCATGCGAGCACGCGCGGAGAGTTTGGATGAAGTACCTCTTGTTCGTCGCGATTCTTCTCCTCAACAATGCAGCCGCGTTCGCACAAACAGAAGGTGCCCGCATCTCTGGCAGGCTGACGGACGCGAGCGGCGCGGTGATTGTCGGGGCGCAATGCACCATCACCGACGTTGACACCAACGTCTCGGCCGTCGCTACGAGCAACGAGGACGGGATCTACGTCATCCCCGGCCTGCATCCGGCCACCTACCGCTTAACCATCGAAAGGGAAGGCTTTCGCTCCATCGTCCAGCCGAGTCTGCAACTGTACGCACAGGACGCCGTCAACGAAAATTTCATGCTTGCAATCGGTCTCAGGACAGAGACCATAACCGTTGAGAACAACGTTTTTGGCCTCCAAACCCAATCTGCGGCTGTCAGTACAGTAGTGAACCAGCAGTTCGTGGACAACATGCCGCTTAATGGGCGCAGCTTTCAGTCCCTGATATCGGTGGCGCCTGGCGTAGTCTTCACCTCCACCCAGAACGACGGACCTGGCCAGTTCAGTGTGAATGGGCAGCGTAGCGACTCCAACTACTTTACGGTCGATGGTGTCAGCGCAAACTTCGGCGTTCAAATAGGTCAGCTCAGTCAATCTCTGGGCGGCATGATACCGGCATTCACCTCGCAGGGTGGCACAAACGGATTCGTCTCCGTCGATGACATGCAGGAGTTTCGCATTCAAACCTCATCGTATGAGGCCGAAACTGGACGTACTCCCGGCGCGCAGATCTCGATCGTCACAAAAGCAGGCACCAACAACTTCCACGGCACGGCCTTCGATTACCTGCGCAACGACATCTTCGACGCCCGCAACTACTTCGACGCGCCTCCGCTTCCCAAACCGCCGCTCCGCCAGAACGACTTTGGCGGGACCTTTGGTGGACCTATCATCAAGGACAAGACCTTCTTCTTCTTCTCCTACGAAGGGCTTCGGTTGCGCCTTCCCCAGACTGCCTCAGAGCAGTTCTATACCGCGTCTGCACGCGCGGCCGTTGCGCCGGTCTATCAGCCTCTGGTCAATGCGCTTCCGCTCCCGGATCCCAATGCACCCCTCGTCGACCCTACCTGTGACAACATTACGAATCCATGCCAGGCAATCATCATCGCCGCCTACTCCAATCCCTCAAGCCTCGACTCAATCAGCTTCCGCATCGACCATAAACTCACCCAAAAAATCAATCTGTTTGCACGCTATAGCCACGCGCCGTCATCTGACGCCACCCGCAACTGGGAAGAGGTGGAGTATAGCAACGTCGGTATGGATACCTTCACCGTGGGCGCCACTGTTCTGTTCACTCCTGCCATGCTGAACGACTTCCGCGCAAATTGGAGCCAGGGCTCCGCCAGCGACACCACCTCCCTCACGGACTTTCATGGTGCGGTGGTGCCGTCTCTATCGACTCTATTCCCGCCATCGTCTCCCTATGCTCCCGGCACAGCCCAGGCCCTCGTCTTCTTTCCGGATGCTGCCCAGGCGGTCAGGCAGGGAAGGCTATACGACAACTCGCAGGGGCAGCTCAACTTCGTAGATACACTCTCCTGGGCCTTCGGAACACATCTGCTCAAGTTCGGCCTGGACTATCGACGTTTAACCCCCACGGCCCAACCCGATAGTGGATATTCTTTTTTCCCCTCCGCTTTCCCACTGTTGCGAGCAGGGACCGTAGACTCGGCCCTTTTGTCGGCGGGCGATCCTTTTTCCGTAAGCGTGAATAACTACTCATTGTTTGCCCAGGACACATGGAAGATAACAAACCAGCTCACCCTCACCTATGGGTTGCGCTGGGAGATCAATACTCCGCCAGTCGCTGCATCAAGCCAACCTGTTTACGCGACGCAGGGAATCTTCAACTCGAATCCGCTTGCGGTGGTACCCGGTCCCCTCTGGCACATCAGATTTAACGACTTCGCCCCACGCGTTGGCGCTGCATACCAGATCACACCCAAAACAGTGATAAGGGGAGCATTCGGCGTCTTCTACGATTTGGGGTACGGCAGCTACGGAGATACCTCTGCCTTCTTCCCGTATAGCCGCTCGAGCTTTGTCTCTCTCTCCACGCCCGTGCCATTTAGTCTGACGAATCCGGCCTTCCAGCCTCCGCCATTCTCAACCGCCATCGATAAGAACGTCCTATATCTAGTCGCCGTCGATCCAAACCTGCGCCTTCCCTTGGTCCTGCAGTGGAACACAGCCATTCAGCGGGAACTGGGAAAGAACCAGACGTTGTCGGCAACCTATGTGGGTGCCGACGACATGCGTCTGTTACGGGAAGACATTATCCGTCCCCCGCTGCTTGTAAACCTTGGCACCGGCGGCACTGTCTTCGCTGTAAGGAACGCCGGATACTCTCACTACAATGCCCTTCAGCTCCAGTTCCAGCGCCGAATGTCTCACGGCCT
>Ga0210388_10005365_pt1 | contig 10029 bp, 4 predicted proteins | sample IncBWC19OmetaG_FD_155485 | JGI IMG/M metagenome (GOLD analysis project Ga0210388, IMG submission 155485) | Forest soil microbial communities from Barre Woods Harvard Forest LTER site, Petersham, Massachusetts, United States - Inc-BW-C-19-O ...
GACCGCCAGGAAGCGCTACCACTATATCGCCACCGTGCTTTCTCGCGGCTCTTCTTTGCGGTCGCGGCTCAGTTTCGTCCGCCGCACTTCTGCCAGCTAAAACTCCACCCGCGCCCCCACTTGCCCCGTCCGGTTTCCACCGAAATCAGCCGGCCGCGCCGAAGTGATCAGCCCCACGCTGGAACTGTCGATCGCCAGCACTGGATTCGCGAGATTCAGGTGATTCAGCACGTTGGTAAACGAGCCCTCCACCTTGATCTTGACGTGTTCGCCAAGCGCGAAGCGCTTGGACAAGCCCGCGTTCAGGTTTATCGTCCCCGGACCCGTCACACTACCGATGCCCGAGTCACCGAAACGTCCGATCGGATTCGCGTACCCCGGGTTTCCAATGAGGCACGGCGTACCCACCTGCCATCCGGGAGTGCCCGGGCAAGTGAATGCCCCGGCATTGAACCAATTGGCTGCTGACGGATTGCTAAGGCTGGGATTGCCGATTATATCCGGCGCCTGATTCCGTCCGATGATCCCTGAACCGGTACCTGACGGATCGCCGCCTGAGAAGTAAGGCGTCAGGAACGGCCCGCTCTGCCACAGGAAAATCGAGCTTAGCTGCCATCCACCCACAATGGCGTCGGCAAAGTGATTCATACCGCCCAGAAACTGGCGTCCGCGCCCCACCGGAAGTTCATAAATCACGGAAGTGATCCAGCGGTTGCGCCGCGTGGCTGAGACTGGGCCATATTCGTGTTTGAGGTCCAGCGCGTCCATGGTGCGCTCACCGGCATTTTCACCAGCGAACTGATTGTTGTCGTAGCCCTCATTATCGGCCAGGTTTTTCGCGAACGTGTAGGCCGAATTCAGTGTGAGCCCGGCTTTGTAGCGATGGTTCACCTCAATCTGCAGCGCATTATAGAAGGCATCGGCGCCGTTCGCGCGCGTATTGATGACGCCCCAGTTGGGGAACGGACGGCTGCTCAAAGGCTGGTCTACATAGTCGGTGGTTGAGTAGTACGATTGATTCAAGTTCGGCGCCCACACCAGATCGCGCGTGGCCATGCCGATGTAAGATACGCGCAGACCGGTATCGAAGCCTAGATCGCGGTCGATCGAAAAATTCCATTGTTCCGAATACGGATCTTTGTAGTTGATCTGGTTCGCCGTGCCGAAGTAGTCGGTTCCATTCGCCGGAACCGTCACTCCCGAGCCGCCAGTTTTCACATTCGGCCACTGAATAGCCGGAACTCCATTGACGATGCTGTTGTTGTACTCGTAGGTCGCCGACTGCAAAGTGCCGGTGAGGGCATAGTAAATAGAGCCCAGCACTTCCGTGTTGTACACGCTGAATCCGCCGCGGAACACGGTCTTGTTGTCGAAAGGCCTGTAGGCGAAACCAAAGCGTGGCATGAACCGGACCGGCGCTGTCCTCAGGCTTTCGGGAAGCCCAGCTTGGCTGGCGGAGAGAACCGGCATGCAGGGCGCGCCGTTCACACTCGGCCCCGTAGTGCTTCCATATGGCGTGCAGGCATTCGCGCTCTGAAGGAAACCAGTGGCCAGCAAATCCGCGGACCCATCCGGATAAATCACCGCTCCGGATTTTGCAATGGCGGGGTTGAAATTGCCGATGTTCCCAGAAGCGTCCGTATAGCCGGGATGGAATTCGAACCTCAACCCGAATTCCAGCGTCAGCCTGGGGTTCACCCGGAAACTGTCCTGCGCATAGGCATTGTAGTGATTGGTGATGCCGTCGTTATCCATTTTGACGTTATCGAAATCGGTAGAACCCGGTATACCCAGCAAAAAGTCGCCGAATGGGGCGCCCGTGAACTGTCCGGTGAAATTGAATCCGCCGTAGTTGTCGCCGCTGATGAACCCCAGAGGATCGATGGCCTGGATATGGCGGTAATCGAATCCGAACTTGAGCGTGTGCTTGCCGAGTGTCCAGGTTACGTTGTCCACAACCTGCAAGGTCCGGCCATGCGTAATGCCTTGCAGCCGGTCGGCATTGAGTCCCTGCAGATTGCTGCTGCCGAATTCGACATCGGGCAGGCCGTTGAAAAACGCCGGAAGACCCACTAGGCCTTGCAAGCCCAGCGACTGCGCGAAGGTGGCTCCGTTGTAAGGATTCGAGTAGCCGGTGTTTTGCCGGGTGAATCCGAAGCGCAGTTCATTGAGCAAATTCGGCAGGATGGTGTAGTTGTAAGCCAGCACCAGCAGGCGGTAATCGTCGGGATTGCTGTTGGGGGGAACCAGAAGATTTTGCGTCGAAAACTGGTTGATGTCTTTCCAGGTCCAGCGGCCGAAAATCGATTGTTTCGAAGTAAGATATTGATCGATCCGCACATCGTATTGGTCCGAGTTGTAGCTGGTATTCTCGTTGGCGATGTAATTGGCGGCGTGGGTAGTGGTGAGGTTGCCTGCGTTCGGCAGGGGAAACAAGCTAAGAAACTTCTGCGCCACTGGGCTAATCAGGTTCGATGGAATCGTGTCGTTGGGAAATGGTGCGCCGGTGAACGGATCGGTAACGGTAACGCCCTCGGCGCTGAAGTTGCCGTTGCGCATGGCCTGGGTGGGAACTTCATTTTGCACCGTACTCGCTCTCGGGTAGCGGAAGCCTTCATAGGTGCCGTAAAAGAAAGTTTTGTCTTTGCCGTTGTACACGTGTGGGATCCTGACCGGCCCGCCCACGCTGGCGCCGAAATCGTTGGCCACGAGTTTAGGCTTGGTTGTTTCGCCGAAGTTGAGGGCGTTCAGCGCCGCATTTTGGCTGTACCAGAATAGGTCGCCATGAAACTGATTCGTTCCACTTCGCGAAACGGTAGTGACATCGCCAACCTGGCCATATTCAGCCGGATTCCCGACGCCCTGCACCTTGATTTCCGCGATGGACTCAGTGGAAGGAAATGCATTGGTGAGAGGTTGATTGCCGGTAACATCCGTGATAGAAATGCCGTCGAGCGAATATTGCGTCTGTGACTGGATGCCGCCCTGAATCGAGAAATTGCCGCTATCATCGGCCTGCACGCCTGGCAGAACTTGAATCAGCTGGTAAGGGCTGGTGTTTCCGTTCGCCCGGATATTGGCGGGCAGGTTGAGCAACTTTTGTGGATCGAATGTTTCCTGGATCACCTGCGTATCGGTTTCAATTACGCCCGCTTCTGAGGACTCTACCGTCACCGCCTGCGTCATCTGTCCGACGTGCAACTCCGGATCCACGCGCAATGTCTGCCTCGCAACCAGCAGCAGGTCCGTCGCGGTAAACGTCTCAAAGCCTGTTGCCGTCGCGGTGACGAGATAGTGCCCGGGCAAGATGTTCAGCACTTCGTAGTCGCCATTGTTTTTACTTTTTACCTCATGCGATTCATTTTCGTCGGTGTTCGTCACCTTGACGGTGACATTTGCCACAACCGCTCCGGAAGTGTCTTTCACCGTTCCGATAATCGCGCCATAAGTCGACTGGCCGTAAGCGTTGGTCAGCGCCATGCTCAGACCCAGGAGAAAAAGCACACTACTTTGTTGCGACATCAGTATTCCTTTCAGTCCCAGAGAATTTGGTTCAAAAACGAACGAGGTAGTTCTAGAGAGACTAGCAGGACGTTATTGCAGCGCCATTGCGGAATAATTTCGGAGCGATGAATTCACTTACAGTCGAGGTCCAGCCGTAGTGCTCCGAGGACGCGTTCGGGATCTTCAGTCAGATAAAAGTGTCCGCCCTCGAATTCGCGCCGGAGGAATGAACCGGTTGTTTGCTCGCGCCATCGATCCAGCTGTTCGCGAGCGATGCTCAAATCGGACGATCCGCTGTAAACTGCGATCGGGATCGCGAGCGGAGGTCCAGGTTCGTAAACATAATTGCGATACAGTCGCGCGTCGGCGCGCAGAATCGGGAATGCCAGCTTGAGCGTCTCTTTGGTCACGTCGCCCAATGCGGCTAATTCCTGCTCGAGTTCCGCATCGGACGGCTCGCCTTTACGGGACGCCTCGGTCCGATCCTGCGGCGCGCGCGCGCCAGATACGATCAGCACTCTCGGTTCGGCAGTTCCCATGCGCCGCAACGCTCGCGTCAGTTCGAAAGCGATTCCGGCCCCCATGCTGTGGCCGAAAAATGCATATGGCGTGTTTAGCAGTGGCCGAATCGCGGGAGTGAGCGTATCAATCAGCTCGCGCATGTCGTCAAATGGCCGCTCGGACAAGCGCATCTCCCGTCCTGGCAGCAGCACGGGAATCACTTCAATGCCGGGCAGCGCGCCAATCCATTTTCGATAAGCCAGAACACCCGCGCCGGCATAAGGAAAACAGAACAGTCGTAGCGTGGCGCGCGATTTCGCCTCCAGCGTCGGAAACCACGCCCGGCGCTTCAAGCGCAGAGCCAGCAACTTCCGCTTGTCTTCAGAAAGCTGCGGCGCAACTTCACTACGCCGCTTCGGCCGGCCTAGCAGTTGGAGCAAGAATTTCTCGAACGGTTCAACAGTGAGCGTGCTCGCGTAATTCAGCGCAGCAGCGCGAGACTGCGCCGAAACTTCTTCCCAGTGCGTCCGGTCTTGCGTTAGCCGCCCCAGTGCGTCGAGCCACGGGCCGATATCTTGCTCCGGAACTGTCGCCACCGGCACCATGTTCTCATCGAGCGAGGATTGATATTGCGTGACCGGATTTACAGGCAGCAGATAGGGAACGCCCAGCTTCGCTTCCTTCAATCCACCCGTGTCACTCGCCATCACCGGCACGCCTCGAAGCATGGCTTCCACCACCACGCGCGACCGCGCTTCGGCCCACAGCGATGGCGCCAGCACCACGCGTGCCTGACGAAATAGGTCATCCAGATTATCCACTGGATCGATCAAGGTAATATTCCGCCGCCGGCGCAGCTCGGCCAGATCCTGCGCGCTGGTTCCCCATATAGGTACGGCGGCAAATTCGAGCAGCGGGGCGCGCTCGGCCAGCGCCAGGAATATCGAGATTCCTTTTACCGCGCAAGGATTCACCATAACAACGAAGCGATTGTCGAACCGTCCTAGCTGGTGCACTTCCTGACGCTCCAGCAGCGAAATCGGAACGTGGATGCCATCGAGCCCGCCCCATTGCCGCACATAGCCCGCCACGTACTCACTGACGCCGACAATTCCATCGGCATGGCGCAACAACTCCGTCTTCGCCTGATTCGGGCTGGAGCTATCCGGTCCAAAAGGAACCGCAATGGTCGCTCGCACCAGGTACACCAGGCGCGCACGCGGGGCGCGGCTCGCGATGTCGAACAGAAGCTGCGCCGGGTCATCCGTGGAAGTGAGAATGACATCGGGATCGAATTCGGCCACTTGTTGCGAAAAATATGCGCGCAATTGCGGATTGAGCGTGAGCGTGCGGACGGCCACTCCGTTTAAGTCAAAGCGCACGGCATCTCGGGTCACCTCAGCCCTCAACCCGCGTGCTTCCAATTCAGCCAGGAACCGCTCATGTTCCTCCTCGCCGAATTTCGCGATGCGCGCGATCACCCGCGCTTCGTGCCCGCGCTCAGCCAGCGCTTCCATCAGCAGCCGGTTGGATTTGTCGCCGCCGCCGAAGCTCGGATAATACAGCGAGTTGTGCGCCAGCAGAATCCGCATCGGTTATCGGCCATCGAGCGACAACAGCAGCTTTTCAAGATCGGATGCGTCGAGGCCAGCCACGAAGCCCAGCGCAGCCGCCCGGCAACGTTCCGATTCTGCATCGTATAAAGCCCGGTTTTGAAGCAGCGAACCCAGCGCCTCCGTCCAGGGCCCCAACTCCTGCTCCGGAATCACCGGCCGCGGCATGTGCGTCTCGTCGAATTCCGGCAGATAACGTTCGATGCGCTGCACCGGAATCACAAAACCGCTGCCTTGCCGCGCCTCCACCAAACCGCCGGAGTCGCTCGATATCACGGGAATGCCGCGCAGCATCGCCTCCATCGCAATCAGCCCGAAACCCTCGTACCATAGCGACGGCATCAGCAAGACGCGCGCCTCGCGAAGCGCCTCCTCAATATTGTCAACACTCTCAATAAGCTGGATATTCTTCAGTGACGCCAGCGCTTTCCGGTCGTCGCTATTGGTGGCCCATCCAGCCAGAGCCCGGAAAGGATAATCCGGAAATCGGCGCGCCAGTTCGATAAAAATGCCGATGCCTTTCACCTGGCAAGGATTGACCATCAGCACCGCGCCGCCGTCGAAACAACCCAGCCGCGCGAAAGGAGCCTGGCCGTAAATCGGAGGATGAATGACGGCGGGTCGAACGCCCGTCGCCTGTTCAATATAGCCGGCAGTGGAGTGGCCGATGGCAACCACGGCGCGCGTGGAGCGAATCATTTCCGTCGCGCGCGCATCCGGATTCCAGCTCTCCGGCCCAAACGGAAAAAATTGCGGCGTGTGCGCCAGGTACACGATTCTGTCCGAAGCCACGCGCGTGGCTTCGGCGAGCAGCAAGTGGCTCAAATCCTCGGACGACACCAGCACGAAATCGGGATTGAATTCGCGGATGTGCTTTTCCAGGACCGTCCGGCGACGGGTGAAATATTTTACGCTGTGAATTTCAATCCCGGCCACAGTATCTTCGGCGTCTTCGCCGATTGAGGCGCAGACTACCCGGCACGCGTGCCCGTGTTCGGCCAGATGCGCAAGCCACACCAAATTACTGCGCGTGGAACCGCCGCGCGCCGGAATGTACGACGCGTTGGATGTCAGAAGGATTCGCATCCAGATTAGGACAGCGACACGCCTGGATCCTCGGCCGCGAGCAGCGCCTTCACTTCGTCGTCGGACAACGCGTCGATCTCTTTATACAGCGCGTCATACACGGCGCCGTCTCCCATTTGATTTCTTTCAATCCTCGCGGCCAGTTCGCCCAGCGTGAGATTCGCCGAATAGACATCATCGATGGTCAGCTCTACGCCGAAGGTCTCCCGCACCCGCACGATTAGCAGCACCGCCAGCAATGAATGGCCGCCCAGATCGAAAAAGTTGTCGGAGGCAGCGATCGCTGGTTTCTTTAGAAGCTCGGACCAGATTCGGGCCAGGCGGGCTTCCGTATTCTCGCCCCCTTGCTCACGCGCGGGGTTGCGCCGCACGGCGTTCAAAATCTGCATCGGAGTGGAAAGTGCGCGGGCGATGTGCGCGTAATCCGGACGCTTGTGCGGCGCCGGCTGCGGAGTTTTCACGCGCGCCGCGGGGACCTCCATGGAAGGCCTCCATCGAAGTTCGGACATTTCCGTGGCCGGCAGCCGGTAACAAAATCCCGACTCTGTTTCCTGCTCAAAGCGCGCGCCCACTTCATGCAGAAACCGCCGCGCCGGCTCATTTTTCGCCGTGAGCCGCAGATTCGCCGTCACCGTACTTAGCCCACGCTGCAGCGCTACTTGACCCAGGTGCGCCAGCACTCGATGCTCCACGCCGCGGCCAAGGACGCGGCAACTCAGCAGCAACGTGTCGATCTCCAACTGGCCCACCAAGGCATTGGCAGGCGAAAGTCCAAGTGGGGCAGGCGCTTTCGCCTGCCAACCCAACGGTCGAAAAAGCACCACACCAGTCAATCCATAATCCCCAAACCGGTCCGACACATCCACAGTCAAACACTCCAACTTCCCACTCGCAAGAAGCCCACCAATCTCGGCGGCGGTACGTCGCATGGTTGTGAAATTGAATTGATTGGTGCGCTCGGTCAACTGCGCCACGCGCACCAGCTCGCCAGGTTCGCACGGTTTGATCTGTACCCGCAGCTCCAGCGTACTCATGAAGCTTTCCAGGTTCGAAGCCTGCCTCAGTTCGCGTCCGAACTCCAGCGCCGTTTTATAATGCGCGCTGCGATTGCGATCCTCTTCCGTCACCAATACGTGATCGAAAGCCCAGACATGATCCAGAAAATGCGGAATCTCGTCCGTCTCCGCAGGCAACGCCAGAGCCAGAACTTCTGGAATGCTCTCCGCCACTTCGGCGCACTCCTTCGGATTGTCGTCCGCCAGGATGAAGCTATCCAATCCGAGCGAAAGCTCGTTCCCGAGGGCGCTCAGGTTCGCGCTTTTTGCATCCCAATTCAAGCGCCACGCCACAAAATGGTGCAGCTGCAGCGGCATCTCCGGATGCTTCGCGAAAGTCTCCAGCACATCCGCTTCGTTGTTCTTGCTGGCCATCGCCAGCAGCATGCCGGACTGCTGCTGCTCCTTCATGAACTCCTGCAGGGCGCGCCGCGCCGGGTCCAGCGTGACTGCCTGCGGGCCATCCTCGCCGCAGATTCCTTTCCACAGCGTGTTGTCGCAATCCAGCGCGATCACTTTAAATGGAGGCGAGAATAATCCGTGCATCAGCCGGACAAGTGCCGTGCCGAGCGCGCAAAAGTAAAGTTCCGTATATGGAATTCGTCCCAGCCGTTCGCCCTCCTCATTCCACGGCTCGTCTACCGGATACAGTTGCTGGATTTCCTCATGACTGAGGTACAGAATGCCGGGAGTTCCCTCCAGCATGGTTTCAATGCGCAGCGCCATTTCGTGAGCGAACTGCCGGCGCGCGGGTGACGGCGGGCATAGAGCGAAGATCAGAGGCACGCCCATCCGCGGCAGCGCCTCGCGCACCAATCGGATCACCTCATCCAGATTCGCTTCCATTCGCGCCAGTGTGACGGCATCGAACTGCACTAGATCCTCTAGCCGTATCAGCAGGACATTGAGGCCGTGCTGGTTCGCGGCGAACTCCCCGGCCGGATCGGTAAGAGTCTGGACGATCTGATTGTAAGGCGCGAAGCGAATTTCGCAAGGAACGTCCAGCTGCCTACCCCAAAAGCTAAGCACGGGCTCAATCGGTTCGGCGGTAAAGGTAGCGCTAATAGCGAATCGAAACTGCATGCCTTCCAAATTTGAGGATAGCGGACTTGTGGCTTGAACCCCCAACCAAAGCATCGAACTCGCCAGGGAAGACCTTGAGGCCCAACGATCCCGTGCCACCCAACAATCCGTTGCTCCCCAACAATGCCTTGTCCCCAACAATGCCTTGTCCCCCGACAATTCCTTGAATCTCCAACCCAGTGGGGCGGACCCCCAGGTCCGCGCGGGTCCCCCAGGACCCGCTCTTCCTCAGCCAAAGGCCGACGTGGGCGTCGGCCGCGGACCAGGGGGTCCGCCCCACGTTGCCGCTTGGAGTTAAACTCAGGTAAGCGATGCGTTTCCTAGTCTGGGGCTTGATTCTTGCCTGCAGTGCGCAGGCCGTCGATTTCAACAAAGACATCCAGCCTCTCCTGACCGCGCGCTGCTCCGGCTGCCACGGCCCCCAGCAGCAGATGAAAGGGCTGCGCGTGGATCAAGCCGACGCGCTGCTCAACGTGGTGGTCCCTGGAAACAGCGGCGCCAGCAAATTGATCCAACGCGTTTCCAGCACTCAGAAGGGATTCGCCATGCCTCCCGTGGGCGCGCCACTGACCAGCGCGGAAATCGCACTGCTGCGTGCCTGGATCGATGAAGGCGCCAAGATTCCCGCAGCCGCCACTCACGCCGCAAATTCGAAAACGTCGCGCTGGTGGTCGTTCCAGCCAATCAGCCATCCGTCCGTTCCCGAGGTAAGCGACCGCAACTGGCGGCGCAATCCGATTGACAATTTCATCCTGGCGCGTCTCCAAGCCGAACACATCCCGCCATCGCCCGAAGCCGATCGCAACACTCTAATCCGGCGCCTCAGCCTGGATCTCACCGGATTGCCGCCCACTCCCGCGGAGGCTGACGCATTCCTCGCCGACAAACATCCCGACGCCTATGAGCGATTAGTGGACCGCTTGCTGGCCTCGCCGCATTACGGCGAAGCGCGCGCCCGCGCCTGGCTTGACCTGGCCCACTACGCCGATAGCGACGGCTATGAAAAAGATCTGGTTCGTCCCTGGGCCTGGCGCTACCGGCAATGGGTGATCGATTCCTTCAATCGCGATCTGCCGTACGACCAGTTCACCGTCCAGCAGATTGCGGGCGATCTTCTGCCGAACGCCACCGCGGATCAAAAAGTGGCCACCGGTTTCCTTCGCAACACGCTCACCAATCGCGAGGCG
>Ga0210388_10005367_pt1 | contig 10026 bp, 7 predicted proteins | sample IncBWC19OmetaG_FD_155485 | JGI IMG/M metagenome (GOLD analysis project Ga0210388, IMG submission 155485) | Forest soil microbial communities from Barre Woods Harvard Forest LTER site, Petersham, Massachusetts, United States - Inc-BW-C-19-O ...
ATCGGGGCTTGAACACGGCACGTATCGCAATGATTGTTGCCGCAAGCGTCACCGCGGCCGGTGCGAAAGACGCGCGTTCGGACTTTTCGGTGAGCGTCGTCGTTCGGCCGGCGGCCAATATCGAATTACGCTCCGTACCGAGCGGCCTGGATATTTCCGCGGCGGACCTGCGCCGCGGCTACATCGAGGTGCTGCAACCGACCCAGTTGACGGTGCGCAGCAATAGCCCCAACGGCTATGCCCTCGAGGTCCTCACGGTCGCGCCCGTGCTCTCATCCATGATTGTCGAAGGCCTGAATTCCGATGTGGCCTTGGGTTGGGAAGGCGGCACCATTGTGCAACGCTGGCAAAAGCCGCAGGCCGTCAATTTATCGCTGAAGTTTCGCTTTGAACTCGCGCCGGGTCTCAGCGCTGGTAATTATCCTTGGCCCGTGCGCCTCGCGGTGCGCCCGCTGGAATGAACAGTACGCCGGCGCAGTGACGTTGACCGTCGCGCCTGAAAGGCCTCCCATCCCAGTAGCCCATCCGGGCGCGCCCGGTCAAACTCACAGTGCCGATATCTAGTACGTCACCGTCACCACGATGACGTCGCTGTAAGCGCCCGGCGCCACATCCTGAGAAGCGGGAATCAGGCCGTACAAGGTCCCGGTGGCGAAGTTGCTGCCGCCCGCCGGCACGACGAAGGGTCCTGCGCTGCCCGCGAACGAACCGCCGCTGCCGTCGCCGATGATCTGGTTGTAGGCCGTGCTCCAATAGATGTTGTAGTTGAGTGCATTGACCCCCGAGAGCATCTTTCGCGTGGCGTAGCTGCCGCTTAAACCCGTGCTCAACGACACATTGACCGTGACGTTGGCCGAGCCCGTGCCGCTGCCGTTGCAGGTTACTTTCAAAGTCCCGGTTGAGGCATCGGCGAGCGCGCTCAACGGATTGTAAATGCCGAATGCAATGCCGCCCGCGCTTGCCGTGCAATTGACGGTGGTGGCGGCTTGGGCGAGCGGTGCCAGAAGCGCGCTCAAACACGCGGCGAGAACAGCGTGCGGGACTTTCATCGGTTGTGCACCGTGGTGTCATGATTTTCACGGCATTGAACCGTGCCCATATCCGGCAACGGGTCGTCGGGCGGCGGCGGTTCCAATCGGAAACTGCAGTGTCCGCCGGACCAGTTCGCCTCCGCGGACATGCCATGATCGTAGCCGGTCACGTACACCATTCCGTCGAGCACCACCGGGAACTGCGTGCCTTGAAGCGTGACCACCGCGCCCACGGGCACGGGTTTGCCATCCTCGGTGACCAGGCGAAATGTGCCGCTGCGCACGCGTTCGACGGGAAATCGCGCGATCACGCCGCTGCGGTATGGCGGCGCCATGATGGTGCTGCTGGCGGCAATGGTGGTATCCAGCGGCAAATCCTCCGGGGTGATGCTGATACGGTTGGCCTCATACGGCCGCAAGTTGTAGAGCAATGCCCGGCCGCTGGCATCGGTGTGCGTGGTCAGTTGGTTTTCCACGTACACCGGCACATCGGCGAGGCCCGCGACATCCACCATCGCAAAACTGCCATTGACGGAGCGCGTGGTATTGAGCTGACCGTCGAGGAACGTCATCGCGCCGGAAAGATACGCGCTGCGCCCGTCGAGCCCCTGATTGCGTGCCGCCTCCAATTCCAAGTCAGCGCCGTTGAATTGCTGGCGCCAGTCGGCGTCATAGTTGCCTGCCGTGGATGCGCTTAAGCGATAGCCCGTGCCGGGTCCCACGGGCGGACTTTGGGTCAGCGAGGCGATGACCTCGTTGGCCGGCGCGCCCGGGCCGCTGCCGCCCACGGTGCTCAAAGTGGCCGCACGTCGAAAATCCAGCGGCAGCACGAAGATCAAATAGGCACTGGTCGAATTTTGCGCGCCGGTGGAGAGCTGAGCCGCGGTGCGAGTCTGAGTCAGGGTCAAGTTGAGCGACCCGACGCTGCCCAATCGAATGCTGTGAGTCAGCCCCAGCGTTTGTTGCGTGGGTGAATCCCGGTAGGTTTGCCGCACGTAGGCAAGCGACAGGGAACCGAAGCGTCCCAGCCCCAGGCCGGTCTGCAACAGGCTTCGTTGCCGCATGCGCATGGCCGGATCCAGCGCCTCGCCCACCTGCGAAAAATCGCTGCTCGCCCACAGGCTGCTGGCGATGAAGCTGGTATTCGAGCCGCGATGTTCAAACCCAACGCCGCTCAACCAGCCCGATCCTGAGGAGTCGCCGCCGTTGGCGCCGGTGAAATTAATGACGCCGATTTGTCCGAGACCGAAGGCTGCATTGAGGCCCGCGGCGTGCGCATCGCCGGCCAGATATTCAGCGTGACCCTCCAAGGTGATGGCATCGGTGATGCCGCGCCGGTAACTGGCCTCGCCCAACATCGGACCGTAGTCATTGCTTTCAAGCGCGTAGTTGTCGCGGATCTTGCCGAGATTGACGGAGTATTGCGATAGCCCTTGCGCAAGCAGCGTGACGCTCGAATAAAACGATTGCGTGAGCACCTCTTCGCGCCCCAGCGCATCGCGCACTACCACGCTGACATCACCGGTACCGGACACCGTGGGCAATCGATCGATCACGAAGGGCCCGGGCGGCAACTGGCTGCTCGTCACCAGTTGATTGTTGACGAAGACGTCCACCGTCGAGGGCACGGTCGCGGTACCCGACGTGGCCAACAGCGGCGTGGTCAACAAATCGGGGCGCAAGCCGAAATTTTTGCTCCAACGAACGCCTGCGTAGCGCACCGCGTTGCCCCAGCTGCCGCCATCGCTGATGTCATCGCCGAGATTCAAAGTCTCGAGCGTTGCCGGGAAATCGCGCGTGTACGTGGTGTCGAGCCGGACCAGTTGGTTATCGTCGTTGCCATAGCGCGCCACTGCCGTGCTGGTCAGCACCCCCGCGCCGGCAAAAACGCCCAATTCTGTAAACGCCCCGCCGATGTTCTGACCGTTGATTTGCTGCGCCGAGAGTTGGTAGTTGAGGAAGGCTCCTGGCGCGGCGGGCGTGATGTCGGGCGAGCGGCGCTCCGCGGCGCTCAAATGCGTTGTGTCGAGCGATGCCGGAGGCACGGTGATGACGGCGCGTTGCGCGGCCTCGTCAATCGTGACCGTGCAACCCTTGATGGCCTTCGGATCAAAAAAGCGCCGGCCTTCGTGCACGTACGGCACAGTCGGCGGCAAGCGTAGGCGCAGGCGCGCAAAATCGCTTTCCTCCAGGTACAGCTGCCCCTCAGGGCCGCGCAACACGACGGTCATTTCTCCCGGCTCGCTGTTGCTCAACGTGACTTCCAAGACCGCCTCAGTGAGCTGCGGCGCGTCGGCCGCAATGGCGCTCTGCGCCGCAAGACATAACAGCATGATCAGCAGTCCGGAATATGTCTGCAGCGCGTAGGCAATTCGAATTAGCCCTGTCATGGAAACGCGCCAATCGCGGCTCTTAGAGATCGCTGGGTACTACGTCGGCGGAAAAATCTCCCTGGTCGCTGTGACCGCGGATCGGAATCGTTCCCTGTTTCTTGGCATCGGCCGGCGGCGTCAAGGTCCAGCTCATCCGACTTCCGGGCAGCACGTACTTCGAGGTGACACCGTGCAGCGGCATCAATGACCCGGGAAATTGCGCCTCGAAATCGGTGATTTGCAGATGGCCGCTGCCGCTATTGGTTGCGGCCACTTCGAGCTGACCGTTGGGCAGCCAGCGAGATTCCCACGCCAATTCGGCGCCGGCCTTGCCGTGCGCCGGCGCGACGAACACGGGAATGCTCAAGCGCAGCGCCACGCGCAGACCGGTGAAATCCTTGGGCGCCGCCTGCGGTACTTCCTCGAAGATCACGCGGTAGGTGAGTTCCTGAGCGCTGTCCGGCTCGCGCCGCAATGCGACGCGAACTATTTGTTGGCCGTTCGCCGGAATCTGCAGCACCGGCGGGGTCGCGAGTAATTCGCGCGTATCGTCGAGTTGCTCGGTGCCGCCTGACTGCGACCAGCGCACGACCCGAATTTGCACCACGACCGGGCTGTCATCCGCGTTCATGATGGTCAGGGCTTCGGTTCGGTGAGCGCCCGTGAGCTCCGCACGAATGGGGGAGATATTGAACGTGCTTGCGCTTGCCGGCGCGGTTGCGGCGGCGAGAAGCAGCAGCGCGATGAGCGTTCGCATCCTAGTAAGTGACGGTGACGGTGATCGTATCGGTATAGCTGCCCGGTACGGCAGCCTGGTTGGCCGCGCTGTCCGGCAATTGACCGAATACCGTCACGGCGTTGGCGGTTGCCACGCCTGCGCCGGTCCCCGCAACCGTCTTGCTCGTGCCGCTGCCGTCGCCAAAAATCTGGTTGAAGGCAGCGGTGGTGAACAAGTTGTATTGTAATTTGTTGGCGCCGGAAGCCATCAGGCGTTGCGCCACCGTGCCGCCGGTGGTGGTGCCGCCGTTCAGTGAAATCGTATAGGGCGTATTTTTGGTGCACTTGACGCTGATGGTGCTGTTGTTTGAGATCGCGCCGGCGCCCGGGGTGTACGCACTGAATGCGAGTGTGGTCGCGGTCGCTGAGCAGGTCGCTTGCACGCTCTCGGTGACCGCGAAAGTCGTGGTAGTGGTGGCGGAGCCGGCGACGCCCGCCCACACCGCACCAAAGATCAGCGTCATTGCTTGAATCTTGCGCATCGAATCCCCGAGAAATCGAACCTACCAACCGGACCCTTTGCGGCGGCCTGCGCCGCCGCAAGAGTCCTCAAAGATCAATACGTAACCGTGACCGTGATCGTGTCGGTATAGGCGCCGGGAACTGCCGCTTGGTTGGTGGCGTTGTCCGGAACTTGGCCGAAGACCTGCACGGTATTGGCGGTCGCAACGCCGAGGCCGGTTCCGAGAACTTGACCAGTGCTGCCGGTGCCATCACCGAAAACCGTCGCCAGCGCTGCGGTCGTATACAGGTTGTATTGCAGGGTGTTGGCGCCGGAAGCCATCAGACGCTGCGTGAACGCATCGCCCGTGGTCGAACCGGCGTTCAGAGAGACCGTGAATGGCGTGTTCTTGGTGCACTTGATGCTGATGGACGTGTTGCCGATCTGCGCGCCGCCGCCCGGGGTGTAGTTGGGGAATGCCAACGTCGCAGCCGTCGCGGAGCAAATCGATTGCACCGTCGCCGTCACCGCGAAGGTCGTGGTGGTTGTGGCAGCTTGTGCAATGCCCGCGGCCATTACTCCGGTCGCGAGAGTTGCAGTGAGAATCTTATGCATGAAAACTCCTAGAAATTGCCGTGTGACGTCATTGCCGGGAAACCCCGAGTGGCGCTATTTTTGCTGGATACGCCGAATTCGTTGTGACCCTGCTCTCATATCGGCCAGCCGAGGCTCAAGTTTTGGCGCAATCTGCCGGCCCCATCTCAATTTGCCGGCAAAGCAAGGCCCTGGGCGCCGCGTGCAGAGCCGCGTGGTGCGCAGATTTCTGTGAAGCAATTCCGTATTCCCGCGGACGGTGCTACGATTCTGCCGTTCTGCCGCCAGGGTCGACCTTGTTCAAAGCGCCTCATCGCATCCAATTTCGCATCGCAACCCTGGTTGCGCTGGCGTTATTCATTGCCCAGCTCGGCGCGATTGCTCATGCCTATACGCATCAACCCTCGACGCCTGACGCTTCCGCCTATCAACAGACCGCGAACAACCATGCGTCCTGCGACGACTGCCTAAATTTCGCGCCATTGCTCGCTGCAGCCGGAACACCGGCGCTCTTGCCGTTTTCGCTGCAGCACACGCAGAGCGCCCCGCCCGCGGCGGCGCCGAGTTCTTTCCGCAGCCATCGAACCTACCTCGCCTTTCGCTCCCGAGCACCGCCCGTCACACGCTGATTCTCTTTGAGATTCATTCCAGCCGCAGTTTGTTGCGGTCGTGCGTGTTAGACCAGGAGTGCTTGATCCATGTCTTATGTAGTTCGCTTCGCGAGGCGCCATGCGCCCGCGATGGTTTCCATACTGTCTTTGTCGGGCTTCTTTGCCCAAGTGCAGGCGGCGCCGGCGCCCGATGCGGTTGCGAGCGACGCGCCGGCGAGTGACGCCGCGGCAAGTGATGCAAACACCGCTGACGCTTCGAACGCTGACACGGGCGTCGATGAGGTCGTCGTCATTGCGCAGCGCTTGAATGAGGCGCGCAACGGCATTCAGACTCAGACCGGCGCCTCGACCTATACCATCAATGAGGCCGCGATCGCCGCAGAGCCGGGTGCCGACAATCAATTGCTCAATCAGGTGATCATGCAGGCGCCGGATGTCGCGCAGGACTCCTTTGGGCAATTCCATGTGCGCGGAGAGCACAACGGCCTCCAATACCGTCTAAACGGCATCATCCTGCCGGAGGGCATCAGCGTTTTCGGGCAATCGCTCGATCCGCGCCTGATTTCCTCGCTCACGCTGGTCACCGGCGCGCTGCCGGCCGAGTACGGCCTGCGCACCGCGGGCATCATCGATCTGAAGACCAAGAGCGGCGTGATCGATCCGGGCGGGTCGGTGTCCATTTACGGCGGCAGCCACGGCACCATCGAGCCGAGCTTCAACTACGGCGGCAGCGAAGGACGCTTGAATTACTTCGTCTCGGGCGACTTTCTGCGCAATGACTTGGGCATCGAGTCCCCTGACGGCAGCTCCGATCCCATTCATGATCACACCAAGCAATATCATGGCTTCGGCTACTTTGAATACATTCTCGATGATGCCAATCGCCTGAGCGCGGTGTTGAGCAGCTCGGTCGGCGACTTTCAAATTCCCAATCGCGGGGGATTGACCCCGAGCCTCACCAATGCCGACGGCTCACCGCTCACCGTTGAGGGTCAAACCACTTTCCCCAGTGCGGCGCTCAATGAGAATCAACGCGAGCTCAATCATTTCGCGATTTTGAGCTGGCAGCATTCGCAGGGCGCGCTGGACGTGCAGACTTCCGCGACTGCACGCTACTCGAGCCTGACCTTCACGCCCGATCCGCTCGGCGATCTGTTGTTCACCGGCATCGCTCAGGATGCGTACAAGCAGAACGTGGCCTATGCGCTGCAATCCGATGCAGCCTACAAACTCGACGACGCACATACGCTGCGCAGCGGCATTTTCCTGCAGAGCGATCACTCCGTGAGCCTGACCAACTCGCAGGTGATCGCTCTGGATGCTAACGGCAATCAAACCAGCGACGTGCCGGTCAGCATCATCGACAACGGCTCAAAGACCGAGTGGATCGAGAGCGTGTACCTACAGGATGAGTGGAAAGTCATTCCCTCCCTGACCTTCAACTACGGTCTGCGCTTCGACAAATTCACCGCCTTTACGGCGGCTCATCAGGTGAGTCCGCGCTTCAACGCCGTTTGGCAGCCGCTGGATGACACCACGGTGCACATCGGCTATTCGCGTTATCTATCGCCGCCGCCCTTCGAGCTGGTGGGCGGGGAGACCATTTCGAAATTCTTGAACACCACCGCCGCGCCGGGAGTCACCGTATCGAACTCGCCGCTGGCGGAGCAGGCCAACTATTACGATGTCGGCGTGCAGCAGAAGATCACCAGCCAGTTCACGCTGGGCCTCGACACCTACTACAAGCAATCGCACAACTTGATCGACGAGGGTCAATTCGGCGCACCCATTATACTAACGCCCTTCAACTACACGTACGGCAAACAGTACGGCGCGGAAATCACCGCCAATTACACCCAAGAAGGCTTCAACGCCTATCTGAACCTCGCCTATCAAAGCGCCAAGGGTAAGGATATCGATTCCGCGCAATTCAACTTTTCGCAGGACGATCTTAACTACATTGCCAGCCACTACATTCACTTGGATCACGAGCAACAGTTCACGGCCTCAGGCGGCGTGTCGTACCTGTGGAACCACACGACGTTTAGCGCGGATTTCCTCGAAGGATCCGGACTGCGCGCGGACCTGCAATTGCCGGACGGCACCTCAATTCCGAACGGCGATCACTTGCCCTACTACACGCAAATCAATCTCGGTGTGAATCACATCTTCCACTTCACGGACTCGAGCACCATGACCGTGCGTGTTGATCTGATCAACGCGCTCGACAAGGTCTATGAAATCCGCAACGGCACCGGTGTAGGCGTGGGCGCACCGCAATTTGGGCCGCGGCGCGGCCTGTTTTTCGGCATATCGAAGAGCATCTAGCGCGGAGTCCTCAGCACTGTGAATTTGACTGGGCGAGCCTGGATGGGCCACCTTTCAAGCGCGACGGTCAACACCCACGGGTCGCGCCGGCGTAGTGATATCGACCGGCTCAAGCACTGGTCAGGGCGACGAGCGCTAGGCCAGCCGGTCAAAATCACTGCACCGTTAGACTTTTTCCAGTGCCGCATTGAGATCCGCGATCAAATCATCCGCGTTCTCGATGCCGACGGAAATTCGAATCAAGGCATCGGTTATTCCGAGGCGATCCCGGGTTTGCTTGGTCACGCCGGAATGTGTCGTGCTCGCCGGATGCGATATCAAGGTTTCAGTGCCGCCGAGGCTCACCGCCAGCTTGATCACCTGCAGGGCATCAAGCAGCCGAAAAGCCTCAGGTTCGCCGCCCTTCACGGCGAAGCCAAAGGTCGAACCGGCGCTCTCGCACTGCTGCTTGAACACCGTCGTGCGCGGATCGTCCGCCGCCAGGAAGCCCAGGTAGTTCACGGCGGCGATTTTTGGGTGCTTGCGCAAAAAGTTTGCCACCAGAGCGGCGTTTTCCGCCGACTTGTGCATGCGCAGCGACAGCGTTTCCATGGAACGCATGATCATCCAGGCCGTGTTGGGATCCAGCTGCGTGCCCAGCGCGCCGCGCAGTCGTTTGACGGGATCCACCGCGGCGCGCGAACCGACGACGCCGCCCGCGACCAAGTCCGAATGTCCGCCGACATACTTGGTCAGCGAGTACATGACCAGATCGACGCCATGCAGCAGCGGCCGCTGGAAAACCGGTCCTAGAAATGTATTGTCGACAGCGACCGGCGGCCGACCACCGCTCTGGCGCGCACCGATCATGTCCGATACTTCGCGCATCAGTTTGAGGTCGACCAGGCTGTTGGTGGGATTGGCCGGGGTTTCGACGATGATGAGGCAAACTCGGCCCTTGGATTCCGCAGCCTTTTTCGAGGCGGTCGCGGCGGCTTCCAGCACAGCGTTGCGATCGTGACCCAAATTGAATCCGACCGCGCCCACGCCAAATCCCGGCAGCGTCTTTTCGATCAGCGTTTCGGTGCCGCCATACAAGGGCTGACTCATGAGGATCACGTCGCCGGGGCGTACATGCGTCCAGATGACAGTCGAAATCGCCGACATGCCGCTCGAGAATACCGCGGCTGCTTCCCCCTCCTCCCACAAGGCCAGGCGATCTTCCAACACTTCGAGGTTGGGATTGTTGAAGCGCGAATATACGAGACCGGAGGATTGGCCCGCGACCGGCTCGCGTCGACCCGAGGTGTAGTCGAAGAAATCTTTGCCATCCTGAGCGGTCTTGAAGACGAATGTCGAAGTCAGGAAGATCGGCGGCTTCAGCGATCCTTCCGACAAGCTCGGATCAAAGCCGTAGCCCATCATTTGGGTCTCAGGCTTGAGCACGTGTTTACCGATTTTGCGCTTATGATACGTGTCGTAACTCACGCTGCCCCCAAGAAGTTAAAAATCATGGCCCGCAATATAACACCGTGTTGCTGCTAATCATTGCCGCCGCAGCGTTCCTGTGCACCCTGTCGGGCGGCCTGCTGGCGCTGCGGCTGCGCGACAAACTGCATCTGATTTTGGGCTTCAGCGCCGGCGCCGTCATCGGCGTCGCATTTTTTGATTTGCTACCCGAGGCAATCGACCTCGGGGCGCCCCATCTCTCCCCGGCCGCAATATTGGCGTGGACCGCCCTGGGCTTCTTGTCCTATTTGGTGCTCGACCGAATTCTGCTCTTTCACGACAACTCCGCGCCGCGCGCGCGCTTCGCGGCCGGCGTGCTCTGCCTGCACAGTTTACTCGACGGAATCGCCATCGGTCTGGCTTTCCACGCCTCGCATCCGGTA
>Ga0210388_10005370_pt1 | contig 10020 bp, 6 predicted proteins | sample IncBWC19OmetaG_FD_155485 | JGI IMG/M metagenome (GOLD analysis project Ga0210388, IMG submission 155485) | Forest soil microbial communities from Barre Woods Harvard Forest LTER site, Petersham, Massachusetts, United States - Inc-BW-C-19-O ...
TGGTGGTGCTGGTGGTCACATACTGGGTTTGAAAGAAGCGCTCCGGAAAGTACTCGATGCGAACTCCGAAGGAAATTTTCGGCGGCGTCGCGGTGATGTCGGTACCGGGCGTATTGTCCTGGTTAGTGGACGGTGACGTCGTGGGAGGCGGCGTAGGCGGAGGCGCGGTCGGCTGCTGAACGGTTTGCGCCAGTCCTGCGGAACCAAAGATCGCCATGGCGCAGATTGTGAAGCGAACTTGCTTGCAGATATTGTTCATTTGTGGTCTCAGAACCGCAGCCGCACCGCAAGCTCAATCGACCGCGGTCCACCCGTTCGGAATAACGAGTTTACCGCACCGCCAAACGACTGGTTCAACATCTCCGTGACGACACCAAAGTTCGGACTGGCCAGATTTGCTCCTTCTAACGGAGAGGGATTTGCAAAGTTCGGATGATTAAATACGTTGTACGCCTGAGCGGATAAGTTCAGGGAGATTCGTTCGGTGATCGGAATCGTGCGGCGCACGCCTAAATCCAACTGCTGCTCGCCGAAGCCGCGGAGGACGTTGCGCCCCAGATTTCCCTGCTCAAAACCCGACACGATGTTGAAGGCCAGCACGTTCAACTCCTGACCGCCCGGCACGTTGGGGTTAGGGATCCACACCGGCAGTCCGTTGTAATTCGGACGAACCTGCGCGAAAAGGCCGACGGTGGAATTATAGTCGCCGTTGGGATTGGTCGTGGTGCTGACCGTGGTGCCGTTGATGCTGACGGCTCCGCTATTCGAGCTGATGGTCTGAAGGTCGAAAGGCAGGCCGGTACGGGCCGTCTCCACCCAATCCAGGTACCAGTGGCGCAGAGGGGCGCCCAAAATACCACCAGGAGCGGGCAGACGGTAGGAACCGGAGAGACTCAGATTCTGGCGAATGTCGTAATCGGAGGAACCTTTTTGTCCGCCGCCATACAAGTTGGCGAATCCACCACCACCGCCGTCGTTCGACGCGGTATCGATCGAGTGCGACCAGGTGTAGCTCAACTGCATCTGCAAGCGGTCGCTCAGGCGTTTGCGAAACTGCATCTGCATTCCGTTGTAGGAAGAAGTGGCGCCATTGGTGGCCTGGGACACGATATCGAAGGCATCGGAATACTCGGGCGACGTCTGCACGCGCAACAGGTTTTGGCCGCGGGTCGCGGCATAGCCCAGGCTCAACACGGACCCGGAGCCGAAGTGTTGTTCAATCGTGGCGTTCCACTGATAGATACGCGGCGTCACCAGACCGAGCGCGGCCGTTGTGATTTGGCCATAAGGACGCGTCGGTGGCAACTCCGGGGCCCCGAGATAGATCGGCAACAACGGGAATTGCGCCTGCGAAATCGTGGTTACCGATTGATAGGGCGCTCCACCAAATGCGCCTGGGGTGGTGCCATAACCCAGATCGTAAAAGACGCCGAATCCGGTGCGGAACATGGTTTCAAAACCCGGAGTCGTATTCATTTCATAGGCCAGGCCAAAGCGAGGCGCGAGGTCCCACCACTTGGTCGGATAGATGGGGTCGTTCTGCGTAACGCCCGCGACTGCATTGTTCGAAAGGGCGAAAGGCTTGGGACCTTCACGCGCGGTCGGAGCCGGATTGACGTCCCAGCGGATACCGTAGGTGACCGTCGTCCTCTCCGTAAGACGCCAGGTATCCTGGCCGTACAGGGAGAAGTTTAGATAAGTGGGATAAACGACCGGCAGGCTCGCCGTAACCACCGCGTTCAGGGCGCTGCCGGAGGTCAAGGAGTAGGCGTTGCTCGCAATTCCGTTAAACGAAACGTTCTCCGAATAGGGAACCCGATCCGTGGTCACCAGAATCCTGCGGACGTCGATACCGGCTTTCTCGTGATGATTTCCCACCACCTTGGTAATCGAATCGACGACGTTGAACTGCTGCTGTTCGCTGGCGGAATGGCCGCCGTAGGAATACCCGGCCACGCCCAGCATGTTCAGATTGAAAGTCGCGGTGTTATTGTTGAATCCCGCAGGAAACACCTCGGCCGCGGTTAACGGCGTCGCGCCGCCGTAGCTATCCATGATGGAGTAGCTCGAAGCGGTGGATCGCGAATAGTTGACGCGCAGATCGTTCACCATTCCGTTGGGGAGAATGTGGCCCAGCCCCGCGGTTACCAGGTCAGAGTGCGACGCCTGGTGCGTGAGAATGTTCGGGGAAACAGTTTCCGAGCCGCGCCGCTCCGTCGAGGACGGCGACAACGCGAACCTCACGAAGAAGGTCGTTTTCGCGGAAATAATCTGGTCCAGCCGCAGGCTGGCGGACTGGCTGAATGCCGGATTTGAAACCACTGCCTGATATTGCGCCGCACCGTCCGTAAGCTGTACGCCGTTAGCAATCGGAAACGCGTTCAAAAACGGCTGCAACGGAGCCGACGTGGTTTGCCGCGTGGTGGCAGAGGGTACGTTGGCAATGATGGTGAAGGGCGCGGACACACTCAGTTGATCGAACTGGGCGAAGAAAAATGTTTTGCCCTTGATCACCGGCCCGCCTACGGTCCCCCCCGGGCGATTTTCTCGCTCTTTGCCGCGTCCTAGCCCGAGCGAGTTTGCGAACCAGTCGTCGCCGTCGAGCCTTTGGTTGCGGAAATAGTAATACAGCGATCCATGAAAGTCGCTGGTGCCGCCGCGGCTGGTCATCGCGATCTGCGCGCCGGGCGATCGGCCGAACTCCGGCGCAATCGAAGCGGTTTGGATGTTCATCTCCTGCATCGCGTCGATATCGATCAACTCCGTCGCCCCACCGGCCGCCGGTGTCGGGCCCGCCACTCCTCCGCCGAAGCCTCCAAACCCTCCTCCGCCGCCGCGTGCTCCAGGGCCTGCGCCCACCGACGTGTTCAGGCTAACGCCGTCGAGCGTATAGTAATTGGTGTTCGACCTAAGGCCGTTCGCATTGATGCCGCCATCTCCCAGGCCACCCGCGGCCGTGCTGATACCTGGCGCCATCAGCACCAGCGTTTCCGCGTTTCGCCCATCGATCGGAAGGTCCTGAAAAAAATTCTGGCCGATCGGCACTCCTTGGGCCGCGTCATTCGAAATCAGATCGACCTTCTCTTTTACATCGACCGCTGTAGACTGGGCTGCTGCGACCTTTAATTCCACCGTCAGCGTTTTGCGGTCACGAACGCCCACCGGCAGGCTCCTGATCTGATATTGCTGGAAACCGGTCTTCTCGATCTGCACCGAATAATCGCCCGGCGTCAGCGAGTCGAAGATCACATATCCGGCCGTGGGCGTCTGCTGATGGTAGATCGTCCCTCTCTGGCTGTTGATGAGTGTTACGCTCGCATCCGGCACCATCGCATCGGTGCTGTCGGTAACGGTGATCGTGAGAGATGCGAAGTCCTGTGCGAAAAGCACGCCGGAGAACAACGACAAAGCGAGCCATCTAGACATGGATTACACCTGATGAAGATCTCTCCACCATGGTGCGGGCGCACCAAGACTCTAAGGGGAAAACAAATAGATTTGACAACAAAACTCTCCCACTACGGTGCAGTCCAAAAGGAGTTCATCCGGATTGCACATGTTCTAGTGTACCCAAAAGACGCTTACCTGGTTTGGTTCGATTCCACGCAATTGTGAAGAAGTGTGACAGCGCAGATCGAAGCCGCAAAAAGCGGGTTAAAGCGTGCGAATCTGATACCCTGTGCCACGGACGCTCACTATCATCCCCCGGCCATCCCCCAACTTTCGCCGTATGCGGCTGACGTGAGTATCGACGTTTCGCTCGAACGGCGCCGCCAAGCGATTGTAAAGCCTCAAACTCAGCCGGTCGCGCGAAACCACTTTGCCGAAGGACCGCATCAGGCATTCCAGGATCTCGACCTCCATCGCGGTCAAATCGAGCGGTTTACCCTGAAAGCAAACCTCCCGCGACGCCGGCATCAACCGCAGTTCGCCGATCTCGATCGGCTCCGCCGCCGCATTGCCGTTGATTTTGGTGCGGCGAAGGATGGATTGGATCCGCGCCAGCAGTTCGTCCGGATCGAAGGGTTTCGCCAGATAGTCGTCAGCGCCCGCCCGCAGACCGTTCACGCGGTCCGACCGTTCGGCCTTCGCTGACAGGATCAAAACCGGAATCTGCGACAGGTCCCGGACCCGTTTTAAAACCTCAAATCCGTCCGCCGCTGGAAGCATGACATCGAAAATCAACAAGTCATACGACCCGGTTCGCGTCCGACGCAGACAACCCTCGCCATCCGATTCAAATTCCAGCAGATATCCGGATTCTCCGAGAAGCTCTTGCAGCATCCCGCAGTTCTCGACATCGTCATCGAAGACTAGAAACTTCATCCGTCACAAAACTTCACAAAGCTTAGTCTCCATCATACTTCAGAGATTGCGGGAGAATAGAAAAGGGGAACGAATGCTATCGAGAAGTCTCTGGGCCCTGTTCGCCGCAGCCGTCTCATTGCACGCGCAATCCGGGCCCGCGCTCTCGGTGGACGCGGCCGCCAACCGGCATGCGATCAGCCCTTGGATTTACGGCATCAACCAATGGAGCGACAACGGCATCCAAGGCATCATGCGGATCCCGCTCATTCGCTGGGGCGGCGACGACGCCACCAGTTTCAACTGGTCCGCCAGCATCAAGAACAACACCGGCGACAATCCCTGGGTCTATGAAAACTACTCCATCTCTCCGGGATTCGATTCCTTCCACCTGCGTAATTTGAAGACCGGCTCGGCCAGTCTGAGCACGTTTCCGATTCTCGACTGGCTCCCGAAAGCCGTTGGCGAGTGCAGCTTCAGCGTCAAAAAATACGGCGCACAAAAAGCCACGGCCCCCGACAATCCCGATTGCGGAAACGGCGTCCTGACCAATGGAACCAACGTCAATAACGATCCCAACGACGCCTACATCCCTGTGACTCCGAGCTTTTCGCAGCAGTGGATCCAGCATGAACTCGCCACCTATGGACCGGGCAACGGCGGAGGCATCCGTTTCTGGAGCCTCGATAACGAACCCGAATGGTGGGATTCGGTCCACTACGACGTCTACAAGAACGCGTCCAATGGAAAGCCCGGAGCCAGCTACGACGACATGCTGGCTCGCGACATGACGGGCGCGCTCGCCATCAAGCAATCCGACCCAACCGCTCTGGTGACGGGTCCGGTTCCCGGAGGCTGGTCCGGCATGCTGTTTTCAAAACAGGATATGTACGCGGGCTGGGGCACGGCTCCCTATCAATACTGGGACAACCCAACGGATCAGAACGCGCACGGCGGCGTGCAATGGATTCCCTACTTCTTGCAGCAGATGAAAGCGGCCGAGGCCAAGAACGGCTTCCGTCTTCTCGACGTTCTGGACGTGCACGCGTACATCACACCCAGCGGCCTAAGCAGTTCCGCAGGCGATGCCACCATGGAGACTCTGCGCATGACCTCGACCCGTGCGCTATGGGACCCCAGCTACACGGTCCCTGGCGGCGGTTATGAAGACGCGACCGGTACGGAGCAGGCTCCGCAAATGGTCCCGCGCATGCGCCAGTGGGTTGCCAACAACTATCCCGGAACCATGACCGGAATCACCGAATATAATTGGGGAGCGCAGGACACCATCACCGGCGCGATTGCGCAGGCCGACATCCTGGGTATTTTCGGACGCGAAGCTCTGGACCTCGCCACCGTCTGGCCGAACACTCTGACGCCTGCGAATCCTGCGGCCTTTTCCTTTAAGTTGTTTCTGAATTACGACGGCAATGGCAGCCAGTTCGGCAACACCAGCGTGTCGGCGACCTCCAGTAATCCTGACGTGCTCTCCATTTTCGCCGCGCAACGCACGGATTCCGCGCTGACCGTGCTGGTGCTGAACAAAACCACCGGTGCGATCACGGACACCATCAACCTCGCGAACTTCAATCCCTCAGAGACGGCGCAGGTGTGGCAATATACGACCGCGAACAGCGCCGCGATCGTTCGCCTACCCGATCTTTCCTTCAACGGCACCACGCTCAGCGCGACCTTCCCGGCGTATTCGATGACGCTGCTCGTCATCCCGCAATCGCAAGGCTCCATGATCGTCGGGCAGCCGACCATCACCTCAGTAAACAACGCGGCTTCCTACAGCACCACGGGCGTTTCTCCCGGCGAAATCGTGACCATCTTCGGCATCGGTCTGGGTCCTGCCAACCTCGCCTATTTGCAGGAGGATTCGAACGGACTGGTGAGCACGTCCACCGGGAATTCGATGGTGTACTTCAACGGCATTCCCGCGCCTATGGTTTACGCATTGAACAATCAAGTGTCGGCCGTGGTCCCTTACGAAATGGCGCAATACTCGACGGTTTACGTCGTGGTGGAATACTCCGGCAACGCGTCGTCTCCATTTCCCGTGACGATCGTGCCCGCGATACCCGGCATCTTCACCAACGACTCCTCCGGCTCCGGCCAGGGAGCGATTCTAAACGTGAAAGACTCGACCAGAAACGGCCCGCAGAATCCGGCGGCTCGCGGCGATTATGTGACCCTATACGCGACCGGTGAAGGAGCCACCTCGCCTCCTGTAGTCGATGGCCGAGTCAGCGGAACGCCGTTGCAAACGCCCGTGCTCTCCTGCTCCGCCTCGATCGGCGGTCAACCCGCGCAAATCCAATATTGCGGCGCGGCTCCCGGCGAAACCTCCGGCGTGTTGCAAATCAATGCCCAGGTGCCACAGTCAGTGGTCCCCGGTAACAGCGTGCCGGTTGTCATAACCATCGGAACCGTTCAAAGCCCCGCGGGCGTAACACTAGCCGTAAAGTAGGGACAGGTCCCGACCTGTCCCCCCGCAAAGCCTCTCGCATTTTTTGTGGCGCACGCGTCCACGCGTGCCGCGTCGACATTCGTGTCGACGCCCGCAGCTAATCAAAACCCACTATTGCCCCAAGCCTCCGAAGCCGTTACCATTCTCCGATGACGACCCCGGCGAGACCCGGCCGAACATTCCTGATCCTCTTCGTCCTCGCCTTCCTGGCGGCCGCCGCAGCCCTGATCTATCCCTTATATGTAATCCGTCCCTTCCGCCATCAGGGCCCGACAGAACTATTGGTCGCCCTGGCCGTCCTCCGTTACCGCCCAGCATTAATGATCCTCGCCGCGCTCTGCTCGCTAGCCGCTCTAATTTGGTATTGGGCCCAGGAAAAACGCATCCTCCGTCGCACATTCTCATTGCTTTCCGTAATGGCCGTAGCAGCGATAGCCGTCCTTTCCCGCGTGAACGTCTACGAGATCATGTTCCATCCGTTCGACCATCCTTCCTTCTCAAGCGCCGGCCAATCGAAGCTCGATGCCGACGAGAAGGTCATCGCCGTGGCCGTAGGACAGGAAGCGCGAGCCTATCCGATCCGCATCATCTCCTATCACCACGTCATCAACGACCTGGTGGGCGGCGTCCCCATCGTCGCCACCTATTGAACGCTCTGTCACACCGGTCTGGTGTGGAGAGCTGAGAGCGAAGGTCTGCGGCTGAAGTTTCACTTAGCCGGCATCAACAACCAGAACTTTCTCATGCGTGACGAGCAAACCGGCACCTACTGGCAGCAGATCAGCGGAGCCGCCGTCTCCGGGCCGTTAGCCGGCCGCCGGCTGACGCTCGTTCCCTCCGATGAACTCACCTGGGGTTTATGGAAAACCGAAAATCCTGGCGGCACGGTGCTCGATGATCTGCCCAAATATGTTCAGGGTTACGCCCGCAAGGATTGGGACGTCCGCATGCGCCGCGCCCCAACTGTCCTGAGCTATCCCGAAAACGGAGTCGCACAGCGCGACGTTATGCTGGGCATCCAAGCGTTCGGCGCCAGCCGTGCGTTCCCCTTGGACTCGGTGCTCAAAGAAAAGCTGATTGAGGACCACGTTGGATCCGAGCCCGTAATTTTGGTGGTTGGCCCAGACGATCAATCGGTCCGAATCTTCCAGGGAAGAATTTCCGGCGTTTCAGAAACTCCAGAATTTTACCGCGTATCCGCCGCTCAGTTCATGGACGACGTCACCGGAAGCACGTGGAATTTTCAAGGATGCGCCGTCTCCGGCAAGTCGATGGGAAAATGTCTGTCCCGCGTTGAAGCAATCAAGGATTACTGGTTCGACTGGCGTCACTACAACCCAACCACGACGCTCTACCGGCCGCGATAAACTGCATACAGAACCGCCATGCGTAAGCATGCGGACAGCAATGGACAATCCTCCAATCAAGCTCTTTAAATCCAAACAGGATTGGGCCGCGTGGCTCGAAAAGAACCATCGGAAGAGCCCCGGCCTCTGGCTGCGACACGCGAAAAAGGATTCACCCGTCCGATCCGTAACCTACAAGGAAGCACTCGAAATCGCTCTCTGCTACGGGTGGATCGACGGCCAGAAGAAACCTGAAAGCGAAGAGGCGTGGCTCCAGAAATTTGTTCCGCGCTCGGCTCGCAGCGTCTGGTCGAAGATCAATCGCGAGAAAGCTCTGGCCTTGATCACTACCGGCGAAATGCAGCCCGCCGGCCTCGAAGCAATCGAAAATGCCAAGAAAAACGGCCGCTGGGAAGGCGCCTACGATTCGCCCGCCGGAGCAACCATCCCCGAAGATTTCCAAGCCGCCCTAGACGCAAATCCCCGCGCCGCCGGATTCTACAAGACGTTAAACCGTGCCAACACCTACGCAATCCTGTGGCGAATCCAAACCGTGAAAAAAGCCGAAACTCGCGCGAGGAAAATCGAGCAATTCATCGGAATGCTGGAGCGCAAAGAAAAAATTCACCCCTGATTCGCTCCGGGTGGCGCAAGCTTCACCTGCAGCGTCGGCTTCAGCCGGCGTCCGTTATGATTCCCCGATACCCTTCAATTCCGTACAAACATAAACCCCTGCCGCGACATTCTTATACTCCTCAACCGCTCCGCCGGGCCACTCAATCACCACCCGATCCGCCTTCTCCCGCCGACCGATCCCGAACGTCAGCGCCAACTCCGACTGCGATAAATAGCTCGACCCCGTCTTCACCGTTCGCGATTGCGTGCCCTCTGGCGTAATTAGCCGCACTACCGCCCCGATGCCATCGCGATTCGATTTCGTCCCCACCAGCCGCAGCCTCACGGAGCGATTCTTATTGGTCACATCATTCCGATACAGCAGCGCTGGCCCCCGATTCGTCGTGATCAGCAAGTCAACATCGCCATCCCGATCGAAGTCCCCATAAGCAATCCCCCGCCCAACTTTAGGAGCCGCAAAATCGGATCCCGCATCCGCCGCAACATCCCGAAATGCTCCATGCCCGTCGTTCAAAAACAAGTGCGGAGCCTGCGCATACCCGACATTCCGCAGCACCCGCGCCGTCTCATCGATATGCCCGTTCACGGCAACCAGGTCAAGCCACCCATCCAGGTTCACATCGCAGAACGCGCACCCAAACCCCAAACTGTTGCGCGAAGCCTGTCCGATCCCCGCCTTCCCCGATACATCCGCGTACGCAGCCCCGTGCAATTGATACAACGCCATCATTTCGTTGTCGAAGTTGGTGATCACCACACCCGGCGTGCCGGAATTCTCATAATCGGCCACGTCGATCCCCATGCCCGCCCGAGCCTTCCCGTCCTCGCTGAACGCCACCCCCGCTCGCACCGCGACATCCTCGAACGTCCCGTTCCGCAAGTTCCGATACAACTTATTCGGCTGCGTATCGTTCGCGACCAGAATATCCGGCCACCCGTCGCGATCGTAATCCACCAGCGCCACCCCCAGCGACTTCGACGTCGTATCGAAAATCCCGCTCTTCGCCGTGACGTCTTCAAACGTCCCGTCCCCGCGATTCCGAAACAGCCAGCAAGTCGAGCCGTGATAAGCTTCCGGCGTGCAATACGATTTGCGCTTCCCGTCGACGCTGCAATAAATATCGTGCTCCGGCGACCATTTCACGTAATTGCACACGAACAAATCCAGATGCCCGTCGCGATCGAAATCGAACCACATCGCCGAAGTGCTGAAGGAGCTTCTCCCTCCCAGTCCCGCCTTCTCCGTAACATCGATAAACG
>Ga0210388_10005371_pt1 | contig 10020 bp, 4 predicted proteins | sample IncBWC19OmetaG_FD_155485 | JGI IMG/M metagenome (GOLD analysis project Ga0210388, IMG submission 155485) | Forest soil microbial communities from Barre Woods Harvard Forest LTER site, Petersham, Massachusetts, United States - Inc-BW-C-19-O ...
TTCGGCGGCTCGAAGCTGACACGCAAGCTGGACTCTTCGAGTTTGCAGAAGAAATCGACGGTCTTCTCCGCAGGGCCAATCGTGGGATCGCCGGATGCAGTTTTCTTCGGGAAGAAGAAGATGGCGGAAGAAACTCCATGGGAATCGCGTTCGTAGGTCACATGGCTGGGCGAAATCTTCTGCTTGCTCTTTTTTAGCTCGAGGTAAGAGTTCGCCTGGAAAAATTTTTCGTCGCGATGCATAAAGGGGCCCATGTCCTTCGATTGGACGATGATCTGATACTCCTCCTGCGGCTCGTTGGCGTATTTCTCCACGTCGAGATCTTTCTTATCGCCGTGCAGAATTGCTTTGCGGGCGGAGGCGGCGCGCATCGGGCGAGAGGACGCCCAATCCACAAAAAAGTCGACGTCGCCGCCGATAGAGTTCTCCGCCGAAGTGTCAGTCGAAGAGGAGATGCCTCGATCGCGGCCGCCGATCTGAGCGTTCTGTTGATTGTCCTTCGCCGAGTACTTGCCCCAGGTGCGGGCAACGGGAGTCAAGCGGCTCCAGGGCGAATCGGAAAAGACGCGCTGGATATCCTTCTCGTCCCATTGATCGTAAGGCTTGCTCTTCCAGGGCGGGTCACTGGCCCAGGCCAGAGCGGCAAAAAGCAGAAGGGCAGAGAGAAAAGCGGGAATGCGAAGAGTATTTCGCAGCGGTGGATGTTGTTTGCTCATAACGGTGCTCCTCTGGGGGCGGATTTCCAAACATCTTAAATCTTCTTCTCGCTATTTTGAAGATGGCCATTCTCTGTTCGCCGACGCGAGAAACGGAACCCAAAAACCAAAGAAGCCGAGCTTTACGCTCGGCTTCTTTAGGGTGCCATGCTGGAGGGGTGTGTGGTTCCAGCAGGGGGTCAGAAATTGACTTTGAGGAAGATTTGTCCTTGCCGCGGGGTGTTTGCCTGGCATGGAGTGTAGGCTACGGTTCCATCCTGAAGGATGGTACGACCGATTCTCCCAAAGTTGGCCCCGTCATTGACGCCCGTATCCGGTCCGCAGATCTGCATACGGTTGAAGATGTTGGCGTACTCCATTCGTAATTCGGCCCTAACGTGTTCACCGAAAAAGAATTTCTTGGCGAGAGCAAAATTTTCGTTGCTCTGAAACGGGTTTCGGAGGTTACTCAAAACGCGGGGTTCATTCCCCTGTACAAACCCTGGATCGGAAAAGGCGGCGATATTGAACACGGGCAATCCCTTGTAATAATTGTTGTAGTTAACGCTTAAGGCGGCCCCGCTGTAATTCGCGCGGTTGAAGCCGTTCAGGAAGGGATCCTCGTTTGAATAAATCGTAATCGGAAGTCCTGAGGCATATTGAAAGAGGCCGCTCAACTGCCAGCCGCCAAGCACGTTCTTCATTAGCGTGCCGCCGTGGTTCAGGAACTGCTTTCCAGGGCCGAGCGGGAGCTCATACACACCCGTGATGTTGACGACGTGCGTCTCGTCGTTTTGGCTAACGGACCACTCCGCTTTCTGGTTGAAGCCGTTTTCCGCGCCAAAGTTAAAGCTGGAGAATCCGCTATCGGTGTTGGACATGTTTTTGGAGAGTGTGTAATTGACAAGAAAAGTGAGACCGTTCGAGAAACGCTTTTGCACCTCAGCCTGTAGCGCATTGTAGGTGGAGGAACCGGCCATGTTGAACTGGTTGGTGAGCCCTCCGGCCGACTCGCTGGGGTTGAACTGGGGGTAAGGGAGCAAGGCGCGAGAGAGGCCTGCACCTGAGCCGTAGTCGCACAGGAAATTCACATAGGGTGTAAAAAACGTTCCCGATAGGCCGGGATTGTTTGTGTTTGGCCCGCAAGTGACGGTCGCCTGGGAATAGCCAGCGGTCTGGAGGTCAGCCTGGGAGACAGCCGAGGTCCAAGCAGAGTTGGGGCTATTCGGAGACATGGGGCAGTTCGGATCGTTTTTGTTGCCGCTGGGACAAAACATAGTCAGGTACTTCGGATTCGTCTGGTTGATGGGGTTGAGCATGGAGGTGAGGTGGACGGCCCTGTTGCCTATATAGGAGACGGAAAGGAGCATGTTGCCAGGCAATTCGCGCTGCACACCGCCGCTCCACATCTGAATATAGGCATTCGGGCCGGGATCTTTGGAAAACTGGTAGAGAGGTCCGCTAGCGTTGAAGGCTGTGGGACTAAAAGCAGAGAGAGAAGGCACTCCGAGTGGTTTGCCGTCCCAGATTCCGTAGGCCGGGACGTTCGTGCCGTTGGAGTTGACCTGGATCTGCCCAGCGGAGAGGCTGCCGTAATCCACAGAGAGCTTGTTGTTTCCAAACTCATAAGGACCTTCGTCGAGGAAGTTGACGGAGTAACCGGCCAGGACAACCGTTTTGGGAGTCAGTTTGTAAGCCAAGCCGATGCGAGGACTAAAGTCCTTCCAGTGGATATCGGCGCGCCGATATCCTGCGCAGGCGGAACAAGTGCCCAGAATAGCAGCCGCACCTAACAACGGCTGGCCATTGGCGGGGTTGACCGCCGCAGCATTGGGAGCCTTAGGATCGAAGAAGGTAACGTTGTTGTTGCTTTCGAGGAAGGGCCGCGGGATATCCCAGCGAAGTCCGGCATTGACGGTAAGTTTTGATGTGATTTTGATGTCGTCCTGAATATAGGGAGCAAAGTAGATGTTGCGCAGCTTGTTTTCGGCAACGAACCTGCGGAAAGCGGAGTCCACGTCACCCAACAGGAAACTAGCAAAGGCAGCTCCTGTAGGCCCGCTGTCGTTGGTGGGATCGGCGGTGGTTTGGGACTTGAAGGCAAATCCGCCACCACAACCCTGGCACTCGTGATCGTCCTGATAGGCGCGGCGAATCTCGAAGCCGAAGTTGAAGGTGTTGCGGCCATGAATGTACAGCCAGTTGTTGTCGAAGCCCAAACCCAGCTTACGGTTGATAGAGAAGGTCTCGCCGTAAAGGGGACCGCTGCTGGCTTGCATGCCCCAACTGGTAGGATTGAACGTCTGGCCGCTATTGCCTTGGAAATTGATAAAGGGGAGGGTGGCGCCACCCGTGACTCCGGGAAAGCTCACGCCGTTCTGCGTGTTGAACTGAAAGTTGAGCTCTCCAAGCCAACTGAATCCGGCGGTCATGACGAGGTTGCTCGAGAAGGTCTTCGAGTAGGTGAGGATGATACCTGTCCCCCTGTCGGGACTTAGCTGTGCACCCGAAAACTCATTCGTGAACAAGGCGCAGTTGTTGCTGCAACCGAGATTGGTCCAGTTGTCGCGCCACCAAGCGAAGTGGAATGCCTGGGACGTTCCAAAGTTTTGGTCAATCGTGAAACCTACGTTCGCTTGCTTAGTAGGCAGGTCGCTGAGCTGCTGCGGTAGATTGTTGCTTAAGGATGGAAAGCTGGGCTTAGGGATTTGAGAGAGTAGGCCCTTCGAAAGCGCGCTGAAGCATGCTGTCGGGATTATATTTCCGGCGAAAGGTTGCCCTGGAGCAGGAACTGTACAGCCGGCGGGAACTGCCGCACCGGTGAAGTTGGATGGGACGTAAATCTGGTCCGCCTGTACGCAATTGGCATTTATGCCAACTCCCGGAGGGCCTGGAGGGCAGACTTGGCCAGTCGGGGCGCTAGAACTTGGTTGGCGATCGTTACAAAGCCCACCAGTGAATCCGTTTGTACAAATAGCCGAGAAATCCCCACCGACCATGGGCTGTGTCGGGACGGTCAAGGCGCCGCCAGGAGGTGCATTGACGCGATACCAATCCCAACTGGTGTAGAAGAACGTCTTGTTCCGACCGTCATAGATCTTCGGAATCCAGACCGGGCCGCCGACGGAAAAACCAAAATTGTTCTCGACATCGTGCGGGAGGGGCCCCTTCACGAAGACGTCGTTGGAATTAAATCCCGACCCGGTAGGATTCACGCCCAAGGCGTTAAAAAAGCTGTTCTTGTTAATCTCAAAAGCGTCGCCATGAAGCTGGTTGGAGCCGGATTTAAGGCGATAAGAGGCAACGCCTTGGGCGAAACCATATCTGGCGGAGAAGTTCGTGGTCAAAATATCCGGTTCGTTGACGAGCTCGAAGGGAGGATTGTAGATGGTTTGAAATCCCTGAGTTTCGGCCTGGGCGATAACTACGCCGTTGAACATAACTTCGTTCTGAAAGTCGACGCCGCCGTTAATACGGTGGCTAAAGGAACTGCCAGTGACACCGGGGACGAGGAACAAATAGCTGTCAATTTGACGGTCACGTCCGCCGCCAATGAAAGTCGGAACTTCCTCAAGGATGGTGCTCTGAATGACGGTGCCGAGATTGGGTTCATCTGTTTGAAGTGTGATGGAGGGGGCGGTGACTTCGACGGTGGTGGTTTCGACGCCGGTGCGTAAGACGGCGTCGGCAGTGGCGGTCTGGCTAACGAAAACGTTGACGTTCTCGAAGACGGCCGTTTGAAAGCCCTGCCTTTCAATTCGCACCGTGTAGGCGCCCGGGATAAGGTCGGTAATGAAGTAGGTGCCTTGCGATGTGGTGACAGCGGTATGAACGATGCTGGTGGAATTGTTGGTTACGGTGACTTTGGCTTCGGGAACGACCGCACCGCTCTGGTCCGTCACAGTGCCCGTTAGACCGCTGAGACCTTGCGCATGCATACTAGACGGAGAGAAACAGAAGCAGAGGCAAACGGCCAAGGATATGGCGACGGGAAGCAGTTGCCGGGAAGTCCAACCAATAAATGTATAAAGAATGCCGCGGAAATTCGTCATGCTATTACCCCCTCGCAGTCGTTGCACCCAGAAAAGAAACGGATATCCCTCGCGATAGCCCGCACATTTGCGCGGCAGTCTTCGACACTCAGGGGAGAGAGTCAATACACTCGCATGTCATCTCCACATTCCCGATTATCTATCTGAAAAAAAAGAGGATATTGGTGGTTATTGCCCGACGGAGAAAGATGGATCAGGAAGTAAAGGGCGGGGCCTGGATATAGCGAATATCAGTGATTGATGGGGCCTTTGCCTTCGACCACGGTCACAATCCGATCGATGCCAGGAATAACGATTTGCTCCTGCAGCCCATCGGGCCAGTGGATCTCGACCTTATCTAGTTTGCTGGAGGTTCCGAGGCCGAAATGGACACGCGGGTCTGAACTGGAACCGTAACTTCCACCACTGAGAACATCGGCCCGCTGGCGAAGGCCACCGGAAGTTAGAAAGACTTTGGCGCCGATGGCATCGCGAGGACTCTTGGGGCCGCCGACTAACTTCAATGTAATCCAGTGGTTGCCGTTGTTGACCTTATTCTGGAGGAGAGTGGGAGTAGAGTCCAAGTTGTTAAGGACGACGTCGATGTGACCATCGTTGAACAGATCTCCGAAGGCCGCACCTCGGGCGGTGATTACATCAGCGAGGCCGCTTCCCGTGGCGGGAGGCACTTCTTGAAACTTCTTTCCGTCGATATTGCGAAACAGCAGCGGGCGTTGCGCCCAGGTGGTACCCCAGCCGGCCTTGTCAGCAATCGGATAAACGTGGCCATTGGCGATGAAGAGGTCGAGCCAACCGTCGTTGTCGAAATCGAGAAAGCCTGCACCCCAGCTGAGAAAAGGAATCGTGGCCATACCAAGGCCGACCTTGAAGCTAACGTCGGTGAAGCTGCCGTCTCCATCGTTTCGGTAGAGAGTTTTATAGTCATCCGAGAAGGTGGTTATGAAGAGATCCGCTTTTCCATCGTGATTGTAATCGCCGATGCCGATGCCCATGGAAGATTGCGCGCGCCCCTCTTCATTGACGGCGAATCCGGAGGCAAAGCTAATGTCTTCAAAGGTGCCGTCACGACGGTTGTGGTAGAGATAATTGGGGACGGAATCGTTGGCGACGACGAGATCCGGCCAGCCATTATCATCCAAATCCACGAAAACCGAAGCGAAGCCGTAACGGGCTTGCGGGTCGGAGACGCCTGCTTTCACGCTGACGTCAGTAAAGGAGCCATCGCCATTGTTGTGAAAGAGATGGTCGGTTTCCCCGATCAAGCCGAGAGGGCCGCAGAAGATGTCAACCCCGCGATACTGGCAAGCGCCAGCAGGAAGACCGCCCTTACCAGCAAGGACGGGGCGATCAAGATCGTATTTCACGTAGCCAGGAACAAAGAGATCCAGCAGGCCGTCGTGATCGTAATCACCCCAAGTGGGGCCGGTGGACCATCCGCCGAGTGCAACACCGGCTTTTTCGGCGATGTCAGTGAACGTGCCATCGTGATTGTTGTGATAGAGGCGGTTTTTTCCGTAGTTGGCGACGTAGATGTCGGGCCAGCCGTCGTTGTCATAGTCAGCGACGGCAACGCCGAATCCCCAGCGTTCGTTGGCAACGCCGGCTTTTTCGGTGACGTCGGTGAAGGTGCCGTCATGATTGTTGTGGAAGAGCATGGCGCGTGGCGGAGCTTCTTTGCCTTTCATGGCGGGGACGGTCGAGCCGTTCAGAAGATAGATGTCGAGCCAGCCGTCGTTATCGTAATCCAACAATGCGACGCCGGAGCCAGGGGCTTCGATGATGGTGGTCTTTTCGGGAGTACCGGAGCGGTGATGGAATTTATCGAGGCCCGCCTGCTTGGTGATGTCCGCAAAGACGACGGGAGCGCCGTCCACAAATCCGCCGGCGGTGATGGGGCGAGAGAGAGCATCTTTGACGGGAGCGTGGGCGCCGCCAGTGGCCATGCCGGAGGGACGGGATTGAGGAGGATGTTGCTGTGCGGAAACTGGTGACTGATCTTGGAGCACGAGGTAGATGACAGATAGCGAGAGTAAGAGACCTGCGGAAACAGCGAACGTGAGTGCGCGATTGTTGGCCGATCTGCGCATCATTTCGCGACTGCTCCTGGAAGTGGTTCGTCGACCTGCAAGATTTGATCCGCCTTTATGTTTTTCAGAGTTTGTAGGGTGCCGCTGGGCCAGCGAATCTCGATTGTCTGGGCAATGGCTTCGGCGCCTAAACCGAAATGGACTCGCTTATCGTTGGAAGAAAGATAGCTGCTTGCGGTGGTTACTGTGGCGAATTGCGGACCGCTTGCCGTAATGAGTTTGACTTCGGCGCCGATGGCGTCGCGATTGCTTTTGTGACCGACGAGCTTGAGGGTCAGCCAGTGATTTGATGTGGCCGTTTCGTTATGCAGGATGTAGACGGGACCATCGTTGGTGGTCACGACCGCGTCGATGCGTCCGTCGTTGTCCAGATCGCCGATGGCCAAGCCGCGGCCTACCCAGGCGTCCTGAAATGGTTTTCCTGAATCGGCGGAGACATCTACAAGACCGTGGCCAGTGTTACGCACAAGAAGAGGCGCTTCGCGATAGCGAAGATTGGGGTAGTTGAGCTGAATAGTGTCGATGTCGTGTCCCTGAGCGATTAAGAGATCCTTCCATCCGTCATTGTCGTAGTCGAAGAAGCGGACGCCCCAACCGGAGTGGGGCATCGTAATGGGAGCTAAACCGGTGGTGAAGCTGGAATAGTTGAAGGTGCCGTCGCCATTATTTTGGTAGAGGGCGTAACGCTGGTTGGCGAGGTCGGTAACCACGAGGTCGGGCCAGCCATCGTTGTTGTAGTCGGCAAAATCGACGCCCATGCCGGCATAGGAGCGGCCGTCACCGTCGACGGCTACTTGTGAAAGCAGGCCGACTTCTTCGAATTTGCCACCGAGGTTGTGGTAGAGAAATTCGGACATGGAGTCATTGGCTACGAACACATCGATCTTGCCGTCGCGATCGTAATCGGCGAGGGCGATTCCGAGTCCTTTGCCGAGCTTGTCCATTCCAATTTTCTTGGAGATTTCGGTAAAGTGTCCGTTGCCGTCGTTGTGGAAAACCAACGGGGCGATGGGCTGGAAAGTGTCGGGATGGCAATAGGCGCGGTAGCCTTCGCGGTGCTCACCGCAGAAGATGTCGTCGAAGTCCCAGTGGACATAGCGCAGGACAACCAGATCGAGAAAGCCGTCGCCATCGAGGTCGACCCAGGCTGCGCTGGTGGACCAACCGCTGGCGCCGACGCCGGCTTTTTCGGTGACGTCGGTGAACGTGCCGTCGCCATTATTGTGGTAGAGCTTGTTGCCGCCGTACGCGGTGACGTAAAGATCCTCGAGACCGTCGTTGTCGTAATCCCCCACGGCTACGCCCATGCCGTAGCCTGCGCCCTGCAAGCCGGCTTTCTGCGTAACATCTTCGAAGGTGCCATCGGGTTTCTGATGGAACAGGCGATTCCAATATTGAGGGCCGGTCTTCTGCGGGATCGTGCCTTTGGGCGTGGGATCGGTGAGAGGGGCACCGTTGACCAAAAAGATGTCGAGCCTGCCGTCGTTATCGTAGTCGAAGAGGGCAACGCCCGATCCCATCGTTTCGATCAGATATTTCTTCGAGGTGTGAGAGGCGATGTGCTGGAAGCGCACGCCGAGCGAGGAAGTGACGTCGGTGAATTTTCCAGGAACAATTTTCGACTGCTCTGATGCTTTTGGAGAGTTCTGGAATGCGAACAGAACTAGTAGAAAACCGAGTAATGGAATGCCGAGGAAGAAGCGCATGAAATCTCAATCGCGCTACGTGGGACCGCGGAGGACCGATTCCAGTAAGTCGCCCAACTGTTGTGCAGTGAATTCGTTGCCTTCCAGGTTGGCGACCATGCGGCCGTTGCGATCGAGAATCACAGTGTGCAAGGCGTGAGTCATCAGCCCCTCGTCTGGCGAAAAGTTCATACCGAATTCAAGACTGACCTTTTGAATTTCGGGAAGCGCGCCAGTCAGAAAGTACCATCCCTTGGTATCCGCAGCTTTCCAATGGCCCGCGTATTGAGCCAAGACTTCAGGCTGATCGTGTTCCGGATCAAACGTAATGCTCAGAAGCACCAGGTCGCGTCCCATGCGATCTGCAAAACGTCTTTGTACGATCCCGAAATTGTTCGAAAGGCGGAAACAATAGTTGGGCAGCGGGCAATGCGTGTAGAGGAATGTGATGGCTACAACGCTGCCGGCGAATCGCGACAGTTTTATTCGTTCGCGCTTATGGCTCATCAACGAGAAGTCTGGTACAGGCTGCCCAACGATTAAAGGCTTCGTTGCGTTCGATTCCGAGTCAACGAAACTACTGAGAAGGTTTAACTGGCGGGCGGCCATCGGTTCTTGATCCGTGGGTTGGAATTGGTGAACGCGAATGGATTCCGCGTACGCCGAATCATTGCTGACTGCCAGAGTGAAGTCAATCATCGTGCCCGGTGAAAGTCCATCAAGCTCTTTGGGGTTGCGGACCGCGAAGTCCATGATCATTGCAGCCATGTAGCCCGGGATCTCGCGACATGACACTTGCACGGAACGTCCCGGGCGGTCTACTCGAAGAACAATGCCGGACACCGGATAGCGTTCGGCAGCTCGGCACTCGCAGGCAAGAAACAGAAGCATCGATGCCGTCAAGATTCTCCGACCGATGTTTTTTGAGTCCCTCATTCGTTAGCAGAGTTGGCCGATTTCGCCCCGACTTGATCCGGTTTAGCGCCATCCAAGCGAAACGGCTTGCGCGCAAGCTTAGTGTAAGTCTTGGCGAACTCTTTGACTTGAATAAATTGGTTGACCCCAACGCCGGAGAAATTCTGCCGCGTGTTGCTTGCCGGCCACCATACTTCCAGTTCGGTGATCTTGGCGGATTCGCCCAGGCCAATGTGCTGCTGAAGCGGCGACGCACCAAAGGAGCCTCCGCTTCCAACGGTACGATAGATGGAACGAGCGGCATGCCCTTCATTTTCCACGGTGACTTTGATGCGCGCACCGATGGCGGAGCGATTCGTCTTCACACCTACAAGGTTGACGCTGAGCCAGTTGTTTTTGTTTCCTGGGTTTTCGAAGACGCGGAATGGGTGTGCGTCTCCGGGCGTGGCTCCGCCCATGGAGACGAGAATATCTTCGCTTCCGCGATTGTTCAGATCGGCGAAAGCAACGCCGTGACCTTTGTGGAGGTCTCCTGTGCCAGAGGACGCGGTGATGTCCACGAACGATTTTCCTTCGTCATTGCGCA
>Ga0210388_10005372_pt1 | contig 10020 bp, 9 predicted proteins | sample IncBWC19OmetaG_FD_155485 | JGI IMG/M metagenome (GOLD analysis project Ga0210388, IMG submission 155485) | Forest soil microbial communities from Barre Woods Harvard Forest LTER site, Petersham, Massachusetts, United States - Inc-BW-C-19-O ...
CACCCGCACATTAATTCCCCCTCCCCCTCCACCTCAAAACTGAAGGCCCTCGGAGCACCGAGGGCCTTTGCCTTTGCATTTGTATTTACTTTTTCCCTATCCTCTACCCTCTATCCCCTGTTCTCACCCCATCACCTGCGAGAGCAGTCGCTTCCAGTTCTTCTGATTCTTCTTGAAGCTCTTCTTCAGGTCTTCAAGTATCCGCTGAAAATCCGGATTCTCCACCATCCCACGCCACGCCGGATTGATGCTGAACCAGGGATAGTTCTCGTTGCCCAGGTAGATCGCGCGTCGCAGCCAGTGCAGCGCCTCAGACGAGTCGCCTTCCACCGCAAAATACGTAGCCAGCCGATACGCCATTTCGCTATCGGCCTCTGCTGCCGCCAGCGTCTCTTCCAGCACAAACTCCGCCGCGCGTTTGCGATCGCCCAGCTGCACGTAGCACATCGCAATCGTGGGAAACACAATTCGCAGTGTGGAGTCGTCGCGCGTCACCTGCTCCAGTGTCTCGATAGCCTTCTCCAGCTGCCCCTGCCGCATCTGTTGATAGCCCTTCGAGATCCGCAGCAGCGGCTGCCGCGGCTCCAGCGTCAGCCCCTTCTCAATCTCATCTCCCGCCAGCTCCAGCTGGTTCTGGTACTGATACACCCGCGCGCGATGGTTATAGATCATCGCCGCATTCGAAGGATTCAACCGTAGCGACGTATTGAACTGGTTCAGCGCCTCCTCATAGAGTCCATCGATCCGCAGCGTAAGCCCGGCCACCAGGTGCACATTCCAGTCATTGCCTGCGGTCTGCAGCAGCCGCTCGATACCGTGCCGCGCGCTTTCCTTTTCACCGCGGCTCAGCAGCATGTACACGCGATATAAGTTCGCCTCCACCGAAGACGGATCCCGCTCCAGCGCCTTATCGAACGACCGCCGCGCCTCCAGCACATGCATCTGCCCGCCCAGCCCGTGCCGCGCATACTGCAGCTGCGTAATTCCCAGCCCTGACCAGCCCGGCGCATAATCCGGGTCGCGCTTCACCACGCGCTCAAAGAGTTCTCGCGCGCGATCCAGTTCATCCCTGCTTCCCGTCCGCGACATGAACGAGCTCAGCAGCGCCCGTGCCTGCAGATACTCCTCCGACACCGCCGCGCCCAGCGACGCCTCATTCGTCGGCCCCGGCACGCCCATCTGCAGCCCGCCAAATCCATGCAGCTCGGCAAACACCTCGTCGCAGATCTCGGTCTGCACGGCAATCAGATCAAAGCTCGCCACGCTGATCGCCCCACCCGTGCGCACGCTCTGTCCAGCCACATCCAGCAGCTGCCAATTCAGATCGAACCCCTTCTCCGAACGCAGAAAGCTACCTGCCAGCACGAAGTCCACCATCAGTTTCCGCCCCACGCTCAGCGGATCCAGCTGCCGCGTCGGCACATCCATCAGCGCGCTCGACGGCCGCACCACCAGCGATGGCACCTTGGCCAGTCGCGCCGCCAGCGCGTCGGCGAGCGCGTACCCATAAAACTGCCGCGAGTCGCTCGACTCCAGATTCACAAACGGCAGCACCACAATATTCGGCCCCTTCGATGCCGTCGTCGCCGTGCTGTCCCGAAACCGTTCCGCCAGCATCGACAGAATGCCCGTCGTCCGCTTCTCCTCTTCCGGCTTATCCATATCCAGCCGCTGCTGCATCGCCATGTTGATCGCGCCCTCGCCCGGCATCAGCATCGAGTCCAGTTGCAGCGACTTCACAATCGTCTTCAACCCCTCCCTCAGCTCCGCGGCCGACGCATACCGCTCCGACGGCTGCTTCTCCAGGCAGCGCAGAATCACGCTCTCCAACTCCACCGGCAAGTCCGGCACGATCTCCCGCAGCGCCGGCGGTTCGGCATACTGAATCGCCCGAATGCTGTGCACCTCCAGCGCATCGGGCCGATGGAACGGATGGCGCCCGCTCACCATCTCGTACAGGATCAGCCCCAGCGCAAAGATGTCGCTCTGCACGCTCGACTGCCCGGTCACAAACTGCTCCGGCGCCATGTACGCAATCGTTCCACCGCGCGCCGTATAGGTCGCCCCGGCAAACGCTGGCGTCACCGGCTGCGTCGTCTCCGACGGATCAAAGTCCACGTTGTCCCGCTTAAGCTGCCGTGCCAGCCCGAAGTCCAGAATCTTGATCAGCCCGCCGTCGGTCAGCATCACGTTTGCCGGCTTCAGATCCCGGTGAAAGATCCCAAGCGTATGCGCGGCCGACAGACCATCCGCCATCTGCATGCCGCTCGAAAGCACCAGCTGCACGCTCGCCGGCCCCTCCGCAATCACCTTGTCCAGGCTCTTTCCCGGAACATATTGCATGACGATGTACGCCTCATCGTCCTCTTCCCCTACCTCATAGATAGCGCAGACGTTAGGGTGATCGATGGCACTCGCCAGCCGGGCCTCGCGCAGCTGCGTAGCCCGCACCTGTTCCGGCGTCTGCGACCCCCGCTTGAGCAGCTTAAGCACGACCGGCCGCTGCAGCAGGGTGTCGTTGGCCAGAAACACAACCCCACTTCCCCCTGAGCCGATCTTGCGTAGAAACTCATATTGTCGAATGACGCGGCGAGCCATACCTTCATTATCTCAGTAACTTCCCGCCTTCCTCTGTGAAGAAAACGTTAGCCCCCGCACAGAGCCCATGCTATAACCGCTACGAATCACCATGATTGCTGCCGCTTTAATACTCGGGGCACCCTTTTCCCAGGAGATCGCATCAGACTTCGGTTATGCACTCCAAAGCGCCGAGAACCCGCGGCAAAGGCTGAAGACAAACGTTCTAATCACCCGGACACCAAGGCCTTAGAGACACATGCCACACACCCTGTTGCTCATCGACGATAACGCCATCCAGGCCGCGACCCGTCAGACCATTCTCAAGCGAGCTGGCTACTTCGTTATTGCTGTCCTCAGCCCTGAGCGTGCCCTCGAGCAGTTTCGCAATAACGATTACCCCGACACCATCGAGCTCGTCATCACCGACCACATCATGCCTGGCATGAACGGCGCCGAGTTCGTCACTCGCCTGCGCGAGTTCGCCCCCGAAATTCCCGTGCTCGTCATCAGTGGCCTCGCCGAAGCAGAAGACGAGTACTCCGCCCTGGGCGTTGACTTCCGCATGAAACCCCTCATGCCTCAGAACCTTATCGCCACAGTGCAGACGCTGATCGACTCCCGCACCGCCGTATCCCGTTCCTCGGCACACATCTAAACCAACGAACCCAGCCGGACTCCCCCCTGTGACCCCAGTCACGGGCATTCCTTTCCTCCGACACTATTCTGTCTCTGGACGTGCTCGTTCGTTCCTGCACCTGCTACGCGCGCTCCAGTTCTGAGAGAATAGTTATCGAAGGAAGTGCAAATTCATGCCTCATCCCATGCCATTTTTTGGCAGCGTCTCCCTCCTCCTTGCACTCGCGTTATCGGTGTATACGCTGTTTGCCGGTACGCTTTCCCTCTGGGCCATCGCCAATGGCCGAGCCCTGGCCGTCGCGCCGGAACGAATCCGTGAGACCGCCCGCCGCGCCGGCATCGCCAGCTTCATCGCCGTCACCGCCGCCGCCTTCGCCTTGGTCTGGTCCTTCTTCACCAACGACTTCTCCGTCGACTACGTCCTCCACCACAGCAGCATCGCTCTTCCCGGCTTCTACAAGTTCTCCTCGATATGGGCTGGGCAGGAGGGCTCACTGTTGCTCTGGGCATGGCTGCTCGCCGCCTACGGCTTCGTCCTTCGGCTCCGCCACAAGTCCGACATCACCCTCCACGCCTACGCCTCCACCATCCTCGCCGGCGTGCAGATCTTCTTCCTTCTGCTGGTCACCGTCGTCGCTTCACCCTTTGCCATCGTTCCCGGCGGCGTGGGCCCGGCAGACGGCTTCGGCCTCAACCCGCTGCTGCAATACGCGGAGATGGTCATCCACCCGCCGATGCTCTATCTCGGCTACGTAGGCTTCGCGGTTCCCTTCGCTTTTGCGCTCGGCGCGCTGATGATGCGCTACCCTGGCGAGAAGTGGATCGCCATCACCCGCCGCTGGACCATGGTCGCGTGGCTCTTTCTCACCTGCGGCATCATCCTCGGCATGCACTGGGCATACGCGGTACTCGGCTGGGGCGGCTACTGGGGTTGGGATCCGGTTGAGAACGCATCGCTCATGCCCTGGCTTACCGGCACTGCCTTCCTGCACTCGGTCATGATGCAGGAGAAGCGCGGCATGATGAAGGGCTGGAACGTCTGGCTCATCTTCACCACCTTCATCCTCACCATTCTCGGAACCCTGCTCACCCGCTCCGGCCTGGTCAGTTCCGTGCACGCCTTCGCGGAAAGCGACATCGGTAACTGGTTCGTCGGGTTCCTTGTTCTCGTCCTCGCCGTCTGTCTCTTCACGTATCTCTACAACCGCGATCACCTGAAGAACGAAAACCACCTCGAGTCGCTGGTCTCGCGCGAGAGCTCGTTCCTCTTCAACAACCTTGTGCTGCTGGCCGCCTGCTTCACGGTTCTCTGGGGAACGCTCTTCCCCGTCCTCTCCGAATTCGTGCAAGGGTCGAAGGTCACGATGGGCGCGCCCTTCTATAACCGCGTCGCCGTGCCCATCGGCATATTCCTGCTCTTCCTCACCGGAGTAGGCCCGCTGCTCGCCTGGCGCTCAACCTCGCTGCGAGCCATCCGCCGTAACTTCGTGCTTCCCTGCATCGCGATCATCGTCACCACGCTCGTGCTGATCATCGCGGGTGTCCGCCCGTGGTCCGCGGACACGCAAGCCGCCGGTGATGTTGGTTCCAGCATCTACGCGTTGGTCTGCATCGCTCTCGGCGTCGGGGTCATTACCGCCATCGCGGCGGAGTTCCTTCGCGGCGCCAACGTCGTCCACACCCAGACCGGCAAGAACCTGTTCGAGTCCACCATCCTTCTTACCCGTCGCAACACCCGGCGCTACGGCGGCTACCTGATTCACTTCGGCGTGGTCATCATGTTCATCGGCCTGGCCGGCTCCGCGTTCAACCAGTCCAAAGAAGCCGAGATGAGCTTTGGCGACTCCATGAACGTGGGCGGCTACAAGGTCGTCTGCCAGAGCTACTCCGAAGACTCAAACGCGAACTACGACTCACAGTTTGCCCTGCTCGACGTCTATCACAATGGCAAGTTGATCACTCGCCTCGCGCCGGAGCGTCGCGTCTACTTCGTCAACACGGACCATGCCCAACCCTCGACCGTCGTTGCTATCCATTCGTCCCTTGAGAACGATCTCTACGTCGTCTTCGAAGGCACCAACCCTGACAACCAGAAGCCCATCATCAAGTTCTTCATCAACCCGCTGGTCAACTGGATCTGGGTAGGCGTGGTCATCGTGATCTTCGGCACATTCATTGCGTTGGTTCCACCCTTGAAGCCCGCGACCCGCCGCGTGGAAGTCCCTGCACCAACAGTTCCAGATGCGGCTCTCGGCGGCAGCCTCGCCCGCGGCCCCCTTCCCCTGAGCGCCCCGGAAAATCCCCATGTATAAGCGCGTACTTCAGCTCGTCCTCATCGTCTTCGTCGCCTTCACCATGCTCGGCGCCAGCTCGCCCTCCGCGCGCTTCGGCCGCCTCGGCCACGACCTCATGTGCACCTGCGGCTGCAGCCAGATCCTGCTCGAGTGCAACCACGTCGGCTGCCCCAACTCCACCGGCGAAATCGCCGACCTCCACGCCCAACTCGACGCCGGCGGCACCGACGCGCAGGTCTTCAAGTTCTTCACGGTCAAGTACGGCCCCATCGCCCTCGCCGAACCCGTGCGCGGCGGCTTCGACACCGTAGCCTGGATCGGCCCCTTCGCCTTCCTGCTGCTCGGCATCATCCTGATCCTGCTTCTGCTGCGCCTTTGGAAAGCCCGCCACGCCCGCCTCGCCCCCGCCGTAGAGCCTGCCACCCCGGACGCCGACGCCCTCCGCGACCGCATCCGCAACGAGACCGAATACGGCGAGTAACTTTTTCCCCTACACTCTATCCTCTATCCTCTACACTCTGCTGTATGACTCGGCTCGAACTACTCACGATCGTTGTAGGCCGCGCGCGCGGCAACGGCTTCGAGTTTCGCCGCTGGTACACCAGCCGCCTGGGCATCCCCTGGATCAGCGCCGAGGCTTCCTTAAAACTTCTGGACCAACAGCGCCGCTACTACGCGCTCCTCTTCTCCCACGAGTTCGCCAACGCCTTCTGGAAAGCCGGCGAAGAGATCACCTTCAGCGTTCCCTCCCAGAGTTTCCAGCGCCCCATGCCCGATGGCAGCATCAAGACCGTCCAGCGCCAGGGCTTCATGCGCCGTTCCGCCCGCCGCGACGCCTGGAAGTATCACCTGCGCGAGATGGCCCTGGCCGAAGAGCCGCTTCGCTACCTGCGCAAATATCTCAACGTGGAAGAGGATCTAACCGAGGACCTCGCAGCCGCCACCGCCGACGAAGTCCCGACCTCCTCCAAACCGCGCCGCACCAAGGGGACCAAACCAACCACCCCAGCAAAGCACAGCCGCACCAAGCCGCTCCCACGCCCACTGCCCACCGGCGTCCCCGCCTTCCTTACTCGCCCCTTCAAATAACCTCGCAGCGCCAACTCAGCCGCCCGCGGTCATCTCCTTCAGCGCCTTCTCCGCAGCCTTCCGCGTCTTCGGCACCGGATCCAGTGTGAGGCACTTCTTGTAGTGCGTCATCGCCTCATCCAGCTTCCCCAGCCGCCGAGCCGCCTCAGCCAGCGCCAGATGAGCCTCCGCATCATCGTCAGCCAGCGACACTGCATCGGTCGCGCGCTCGTACATCCCCTTGAAGTTCCCATCGTCGTGATAAAACGCCGCGATCTTCAGGTCTTCTGCCTCGCGCTGGTCCGTCGTCTGATGAAAATCAATCCCCTTCTTCGCGCGCGCCGCTCGCCGAGCCTCTGCAGCCTTCGCTGCAGGATCCGTATCCGCATCATCCCCTAACGGCCCCGCTGTCGGATCGCGCTCAGGGGGCCCACTGCTGCTGGAACCCCCGCCAGAGCTGCTCGAGCTGTTTCCTGAACTCCCTGAATCCTTCAGCGGCCCGCCCGACGAATCTTCTCCCGGAAACGGAAACTTCGATGCCGCCCCACCACCAGGCGCACCCGCAGCCGAACTTCCCGTGCTCGAACTCCCTGCCCCACCCTGCTGCCCGGCCGGAGCCGTCTGCCCATTCGCCGGTGGCGCCGAGCCATCGCCTGGAAACGGGAAACTCTTCGCCGGGTTCGCATCCCCCGCAGCCGGAGTCTGCCCCGGCGTCTGTACCTGCCCATTCGCAGGCGTCGTCGACGTTCCATCCGGCGTCTTCTTTTCCGCGGGGTCCTGGCAGTTCGGCCAGAACACCGTCTTCCCGGTAATCTCATCTGTAAATGTGCAGCCACCTTGTTGCTGCGCACGCACCACCTGCGCCGCCAGCATCACCCCGACGCCGGCGCTCACCAACACCAATCTCCTCAACCCGCTCATCCACTCCATATCTCTATTAGACGACACCTAGCCCCGCTGTGGTAGCCCCTTTCTCTACGCTCTGCCCTCTACTCTCTATCCTCTGTCCTTCTTGCTATACTCCACCCCATGCCGAGTCGTTCCGCCACCGCTCCCCGCCTGCTCATCCGCTCCTCCTCCATCCATGCCGCCGGCTGCTACACCCTCGACCCCATCCCGAGCGGCCGCCGTGTACTCGAGTACGGTGGCGCCCGCATCTCCAAGGAGGTCGCCGACGAGCGCTACGCCGACCGCCCTGTCACCTACCTCTTCGGCTTCGGCGACAAGGGCGACGTGATCGACGGCTTCGGCACCGCCATGTTCCTCAACCACTCCTGCGCCCCCAACTGCCGCACCGAAGAGTCGGGCGGCCGCGTCTTCATCCGCGCCATCCGCGATATCGCCGCCAACGAGGAGCTGGTCTATGAATACAACCTCTACGACTCCGACGACGACAACGCCGACTGCTACTGCGGCGCCCCCCACTGCCGCGGCACCATGTTCTCCGAAGACGAAGTCAGACGCCAGGCACGCAGAAAAGCTCGCAAGCAAGCCAGTCTCACAAAGTCAAAATCATGATTGATACGGTCTACACGGTGTCCGAAACTGAGTTCTCTCAAGCAAACGTAATCTGGTGCGGAGGCGCCGCAAGGAAGGTGCCCGGCTACGTGCCACTTCAATTGACCTACGCTCTCTTTGGCGCGTGCATAGGATGGAGTTTGCATTACCTGCCAGCTTGGCTCTGGATCGCTCTGATCCTTTCTATGGTGGCTGTACAGTGGATTGTTCGATGGCGAAGAAAATTTCTGAAGAAGCGCCAATTTGTCCACATGTCTGGACGCATGGCAGAGGTACATGTCCAGATCGACGATTCGGGCTATCGAGATGAGAAGCCCGGTTGCTGCAGTGGTTGGAACGCATGGTCCGGTTACACCGGATGGAAAGAGGGTTCACTCGTCTTCGTTCTCGGAAGAAATCTATCCTTCACACCCGTTCCGAAAGCGTCGCTGTCTCAGGAACAACAAACTCAGCTTCGCTATCTCCTCGAATCCAAAATTGGCCCCGCAGGAATAACGCGCTAGAGCTTCCTCTGCCAAAAAAACAAACGACCCAACCCGAGTCTCCTCGCGTTGGGTCGTTCGCTTACGTCAAGACCTCCTGCTACCGCAACCAGCCTAGCGGTAGTAGCAGTGACGGTGGCCGTGGCGGTAATAGCAGTGACGGTGATGATAATGATGGTGCGGATGTCCGACCGCGACGACAACCTGCCCGCTCGCTGCGGGAATCAGCGGCGACACGAGACAGATTAGACCAAAAATTCCAAGCGCGACCTTCTTCATACTCATGGCAGGATACCTTGCTTTCTTGCTACCTTTTGTGCAGCCTGGATCATAACGATCCGGCCGCATCAAATCAAACCCAATCAACCAACCTAAGTTGCGTGTCACTGGGTCGATACCACGTGATTTCAGAAGGACAGCTGCCGGTTAGTTGCAATGCCGATGATGATGGCTGTACCAGCAGTGATGATGGTGATGGTGGTATTGGGCGTTCGCCGCAGGTGCCAGCGGAGCGAGGAACATGAAAGCAAGAACTCCAAGCGCGAGCTTCTTCATGAGATCAGACCTCTTCTTTCCCTGAGTTTTTGTGACTGAAACAACGTCCCTGATTCAACAAGCAACCCAATTCAAGTCGCCTTGAATTGGGTCAGAGTTACACGGCCTTCCTTTGGCCGATCACCACTAGTTGCAATGACGGTGATGATGGCTGTACCAGCAATGATGGTGATAGTGATGGTAGTGGTCGTGTCCAACAGCAACGACAACCTGGGCGCTCGCTGCAGGTACCAGCGGAGCAAGGAACATCAGAGCGAGAAATCCAAGACCAATCTTCTTCATACCTACTCGGATGCCCAACCCCTGCTCTAGGTTGTGGCGCTGTCTTATCGAATTAAGATTGCATGTGCAAGACAGAACACAATTTAAAAATCCGCAAGGCAACCTCCCGAACGTTGCCATCAAAGAGCCCAGCCACCGCTCCACACCCTCGGGCGCTACAATCAACTTCGTCAACCTAACTCGCCGATGGCCTACCAAGTCCTAGCCCGCAAGTATCGCCCCCAGCTCTTCTCCGACGTCATCGGACAGGACCACGTCACCCGCACTCTGCTTAACGCGCTCGCGCAAAATCGTATCGCCCACGGCTACATCTTCTCCGGCCACCGCGGCATCGGCAAGACCACCATCGCGCGCATCCTCGCCGCTGCGCTCAACTGCAACACCCCCGTCGGCTCGCCCGAGCGCCCCACTGAAGAGCCCTGCCGCATCTGCGTCAACTGCCGCGAAATCTCTTCAGCCTCCCGCCAGGAGAATTCCATCTTCGAAGAGTCGCACTCCTTCGATGTCGAAGAGATTGACGCCGCCACCAACCGCGGCATCGACGATGCCCGCCTCCTCACCTCGAAGATCCAGACCCGCCCGACCAACAAGAGCAAGTACAAGAT
>Ga0210388_10005373_pt1 | contig 10019 bp, 7 predicted proteins | sample IncBWC19OmetaG_FD_155485 | JGI IMG/M metagenome (GOLD analysis project Ga0210388, IMG submission 155485) | Forest soil microbial communities from Barre Woods Harvard Forest LTER site, Petersham, Massachusetts, United States - Inc-BW-C-19-O ...
CCTCTCGCGAGTACTTGGATCGCTGCGGCCGTCCCCGGCATCCGCGTGAGTTGCTCAAGCATGCCTGTCTGCGCGGCCGTTTCACGAGCGGCGCCATGATGCCCTGGGAGTTCGAGCGCGACGGTGAGGTGGTGAAGGTGGATCCCTCCGGTCCGCTGCTCGTGCAGGCCGGCGCGGCTACGGATCTCGCGGTCGACGCAGCGCTCGCGGGTAGCGGCATCATCTACCTGTTCGAGGACTGGCTAGGGCCCCACCTGAACAGCGGGGCGCTCAAGGCGGTCCTGGAGCCCTGGTGGCAGCGCTTCTCGGGACCGTTTCTCTATTATCCCGGTCGGCGCCTCGTGCCCGCACCGTTGCGCGCCTTTATCGATTTCATCAAGTCATCGGCGGATATTGCGTAATCCCAGTCGATTGTTCCCGGCGCGGAGCCCTGGCGGCGGGCGTGCCAAGTCAATCCAGGTCGATGGCGAAGCGCTTGAGGTCCGCGAGCGAGCAGTGGCTCAGCGCCCCTTCATGCGTCGCGCGTAGAACCACGCGCGGCGCACTCTGCGCTTGCAGCGCTTCCTGCCAGCGCGGTGCGCACAGACACCAGCGATCACCGGGCTTCAATCCCGGAAAGCCGAATTCCAGCGCCGGCGTCGAGAGGTCATTGCCGCGGGACTTCGAGAACTCGAGAAAACCCACGGTCATGACGGCACACACGGTGTGGCTGCCCGTGTCCTGGCGGCTCGTGTCGCAGCAGCCGTCGCGAAAGAATCCCGTCATCGGGCTCAAGGAGCAGACTTCGAGCCGATCGCCGAGCACATTCTTGGGTTCGTCGCGCCGGCCGCCACTCTTGCCGGCGTCCTCTCTCAACATGGGAATTCTTTGCACCTTCGCCTCCCGCCACAGAAATATGTGAGAACCACCGTCACCATCGATGATGAACTCTACCACCGAGCTCTCGAGGTCGCCGATCCTGAAATGGACAAGGCCGCTTGTTTCGCGAAGCGATGAAGGGGCCGTGGCCTTCCAACATTCACTGCCAAGTAGATCCCAGTCTTAATCCCAGGGCGGCCCGGCACGATATACTTTCGGACATGACCGAAGTGCGCATTCTGTCGATCATTCCGCCGATGACGCAGCTCAACACGCCGTATCCGTCTACGGCATATCTCACTGGGTTCCTGCGTGCGCGCGGGTTCAAAGCTGAACAGGCTGATCTCTCCATCGCTCTGGCGCTCAAGTTGCTGTCGGTGCCGGGCGTGGAGGCGATTCACGCCCAAGTGAGCACGCTGCCAAAAAAACTACGCACGCTGAGCACGACCTTTTTCGCTGAGCATTTCGAGTCCTACCGCACCACAATCGCATCGGCCATTCGATTTCTGCAGGGTCGTGATCCCAGCCTGGCTCATCGTATCGCTTCGAGGCATTACCTGCCCGAAGGCCCGCGCTTTGCGTCGCTCGAGCGCTACAGCGGCGACCAGCGAGAGGGCGACGCGCTCGACTGGGCCTTTGGTGCACTGGGACTGCAGGATCGCGCCAAACACGTTGCCACCCTGTATCTCAATGACCTCGCGGACGTCATTCGCGAAGCCATCGACCCGCGCTTCGAGTTCGTACGCTATGCAGAATCGCTGGCGGCGAGCCAACCGACGTTCGATCAGCTGCAAACGGCGCTCAGTGCGCCGCACAATCTGGTAGATGCCTCCCTGCATGCGCTGACGCTCGAAGTACTGGCGCAGCATCAACCGACTCTGGTGCTCATCACGGCGCCTTTTCCCGGCAACGTTTACGGCGCTTTTCGCATCGCGCAGACCGTCAAGCAAACTCACCCGGCCACCGTCCCGGTATTGGGGGGCGGTTATTGCAATACCGAGCTGCGCGCGATGAACGAGCCGCGTGTATTCGACTACTTCGATTTCATCACGCTCGATGCCGGCGAACGTCCGCTGCTTGCACTCATCGAACACCTACAGAACAAACGGCCGCTCGATCGGTTGGTGCGCACGTATACGCGCAAGCATCACTACGTCGACTTTCGGGAGCCCGATATCGCGTTCTCCGAAAGCGGCACGCCCACCTACGCGGGCCTCCCGCTGCACGATTATCTGTCACTGCTGGACATGCTCAATCCCATGCACCGTCTCTGGTCTGACGGCCGCTGGAACAAGCTCACTGTGGCACACGGCTGTTATTGGAAGAAATGCAGCTTCTGCGATGTGAACCTCGACTACATTTCTCGCTACGACGTAGCGACTACCGATGTGCTGATGGGTCGAATCGAATCGCTGATTAGCGAGACCGGACAAACTGGATTTCACTTTGTCGACGAAGCCGCGCCGCCCAAGGCACTCAAAGCGCTTGCTCGCGCGCTGTTGCAACGAAAACTGGACATCTCGTGGTGGGGCAACATTCGTTTCGAGAAGTCATTCGATGCCGGTCTTTGCCGGTTGCTCGCCGAAAGCGGCTGCATCGCCGTCACCGGTGGATTGGAAGTGGCATCGGATCGCCTGCTCAAACTCATGAAGAAAGGCGTGTCGATCGAGCAGGTAGCCCGGGTCACGCGCGCCTTTTCTGACGCGGGAATCCTCGTACACGCCTATCTGATGTACGGCTTCCCCACTCAAACCTCGCAAGACACCGTCGACGCCCTCGAGTACGTTCGCCAATTGTTCGCGGCCGGTTGCATACAATCGGCTTTCTTCCACCGCTTCACTTGCACCGTACATTCGCCGGTCGGCAAACATCCAGAACAGTATGGCGTCACCCTATCTGCGCCGCTTCACACCACATTCGCCAACAACGACATCAATTTCACGGACCGGACCGGCGTAGACCACGATGTGTTTGGTGCGGCGCTCAAGAAGGCACTGTACAACTACATGCTTGGGATCGGACTTGATCTCGACGTACACGAATGGTTCGAGCAACGCGCGTCTGTCCGCGGCAGCGGCAAAAGGGCTCGCCGGGGCGCCACCGAAAAGGTGCCGCGCACTATCGTGCCGCGAAATCTGATCGAGCAGGCGCTGGCCTGAACGCTCCCGCGTGCTCATCGCCTTCAACAAGCCGTTCGGTGTCGCTTGTAAATTCAGCCCGGCACCGGACCGCAAGACCCTCGCGGATTACATCGACGCGAGGGGCGTTTATCCCGCCGGCCGCCTCGATACCGACAGCGAGGGACTGCTGCTGCTCACCGACGATGGTGTCTTGCAAGCGCGCATCGCGGAGCCGAAGCACGATATAGCGAAGATGTATTGGGTGCAGGTGGAAGGTTCGCCAACTTTAGCGGCACTCGATCAGCTGCGTAAAGGCGTGAATCTAGGCGACTTCACCACGCGGCCGGCGAACGCGACTCTCGTTGATGAACCGCGAGATCTGTGGCCGCGAGATCCGCCGATCCGCTATCGCGCGAAAATTCCGACGGCGTGGCTTGAGCTCTCGATCCGGGAAGGAAAGAACCGCCAGGTGCGGCGCATGACGGCCAAGGTCGGATTTCCGACGCTCCGGCTGATTCGCGCCGCCATCGGCAAGGTCAGCGTACAAGGTCTGGCGCTGGGTACGTGGCGCGAAATTGGCCCGGACGCCCCGTGGAGCGGCTAACGAAGGACTTCGCCATAAGCGCGCAAGCCATCGATCCGCGAAGTCTTTCCGACATAGCCCAGCTCACGGCGAGCGGCGGCGTCATTGACGCTGAATGCCCGCCCAATCATACGCATCATCGAACGCGAAATCGGCGGGTCGCCTTGCTTGTGAGTGACCGCCCAGACCGCGTCCATCAACCGCCCCAGAGTCATTGCGAGCCAGTAGGGCATCGAACGCAGTTTCTCGATGGACAAGCCCTGAACGCTCGCGAGCGCAGCAATAAATTCGCGAAACGTCAGCTTTTCCCGATCCGCAATGAAGAAGGCGCGACCGCCCTCGCCGCGCTCCAAACTGCATTGGACGGCCTCGACGACATTGTCCACATGGCAGGTGGCAAAGACATAGTCGCCACGGTCGATGAAGGCGAACTGCCCCGAGTTGATTGCCTGTGGAAGCGCTCGGCTGAACGGGTCGCCAGGTCCCCAGAGTGCCGGCGGGCGAAGTGCGAGGGTGCGCAAGCCCGGCTTGTTGGCCGCCAGCACGACCGTTTCAGCCCGGGCCTTGCTCGCCAGGTAGGCAGAGAAGTGGTTCGGAAACGTCGGGGCGTTTTCGTCGGCATCGCGGATGGGCGTACCCGCATCGTCCATGATGACTCCCGCCGCGCTTATATGGACGAACATCCTCGCCCCGGCTTTTTCGGCCGAGGCCAACAACCTGGCGGTACCATCGACATTGGTACGGAAGAACGGCTCGCGTGGTCCCGAGAACCGGAACATCGCCGCCGTGTGCACGACGGCATCAACTGCAGGCAACGACAGCGGCGAACTACTGCCCAGATCGCCGTCGACGGGGGACGCGCCCAACGCCCGAAGCTTCGCCTGGGAGGATGCCGAGAGCGTAAGAGCACATACTTGATGGCCATTCCCCGCGAGCTGCGGAATCAGGCGGCCTCCGAGAAGGCCCGTACCGCCGGTGACAAGAATTCTCATGACGATCGGCCTTTAGATTCCGCAGTCAAGATGGTCCGGATCGCGTTCTCCCGAATGTCTTGAAGAACGGCAGGCGTGGGCGGTGCAGTGTTGCGAAGCTGTACCGTGACGTAGAGCAGAGACGCAGCGTTCGCCGATGCCCACATCAGATCCGCAGCCGCCTCGACCGTAGGATCGAGCGTGCCCTGCGCGCCGATGGCTGAAATCCGTTCGATCAGGAGTGCGAAGGCTTGTTGAGCCGCGGGTATCTGCGCGCCCTGGAGGACACGGCCCATCATCGCTGCATAAAGTCGGGGCCGCGCCGCGGCGAAACGCACGTAGTCGTCCCACCCCTCTCGCAACGCGGTTATCGGGTCTGAGGATTGCACCGCCGCTTTCTTGCCGGCGAGAAACTGCGCGAACGCCGCGGTCATGGCGGCACTCAGCAGGCCATCAGCGCTGCCGTAGTGATGGTAGAGCGTGGGTGCTGTGACCCGTGCCAGTGCGCAAACAGCCCGCGTCGAGAACTGAGCCTCGCCCTTATCCTCGAGAACCTTCAAAGCGGCAGCGAGCAACGCGGCGCGTGCATCCATAGCCGCAATATAGCACTGCTACAGCAGCTTGTATAGCGCCGCTATAGCGCGCGCTGGGGCGAAGATAAAACTTTCGCAGAAACAAATGCTTACATTGAATTTTCGATCGACGCCATGGCAGGCGAAGGATAGGTTTCTATTCTATTCCCACTCAATTGTCGCGGGCGGTTTCCCTGATATGTCGTAGACCACCCGGGAAATTCCCGCAACTTCGTTGATGATCCGGTGCGCGACGCGATCCAGGAATTCATAGGGCAGGCGCGCCCAGCGCGCCGTCATGAAATCAATGGTTTCCACCGCGCGCAAGGCAATCACATAGTCATAGCGCCGCCCGTCACCCATCACGCCGACCGACCTCACCGGCAAAAACACCGCGAAGGCTTGGCTGACCTTGTCGTACAAATCGTGGGTGCGCAGCTCTTCGATGTAGATCGCGTCCGCGCGCCGCAATAGATCCGCGTGGGATTTGTGGATCTGGCCCAAGATGCGCACACCGAGTCCGGGACCCGGGAAAGGATGACGATGCACCATTTCCTTCGGCAATCCCAATTCGACCCCGAGCTTTCTGACCTCATCCTTGAACAGCTCGCGCAAAGGCTCGAGCAATTTCAATTTCATGTGCTTCGGCAAGCCGCCGACGTTGTGGTGCGACTTGATGACGTGCGCCTTGCCGGTCTTCGCTCCCGCCGATTCGATCACGTCCGGATAGATCGTGCCCTGCGCCAGCCACTTCACGTCCTTGAGTTTGGCTGCCTCCTCGTCGAAAACCTCGACAAAGACTCGTCCGATGATTTTGCGCTTCTTTTCCGGGTCGGCTTCGCCGGCCAAGGCCTGCAGAAATCGTTGCTCGGCGTCGACTCGAACGACACGCACACCCATGTGCTCGGCGAAGGTCGCCATGACCTGATCGCCCTCCCCCAGGCGCAGCAAGCCATGATCGACAAATACACAGGTCAGCTGGTCGCCGATGGCCTGATGCAAAAGCGCGGCGAGCACGGAAGAATCGACGCCGCCGGACAATCCGAGCAGCACCCGATCGGTGCCCACTTGAGCGCGAATGCGCGCGACGCTGTCCTCGATGATATTGCGCGTGGCCCAGCTTCCGTCACAGCCGGCGATCTCGCGCACGAAGCGCCTCAAGATTTCGCCGCCTTGCAAACTATGCGTCACTTCCGGATGAAATTGCAGGCCGTACAAATGCCGCGATTCGTCGGCCATGGCGGCGAGCGGCGCATTGTCGCTGGCGGCGATGACCTTGAAGCCGGGCGGCACCGCCGTCACACGATCGCCATGACTCATCCACACATCCAGTAAGCGCCGGCCCTGCGCGTCGCGATTGTCCTCGAGTCCATCGAGCAGCGGCGAGGCATTCGTCGGCCGGACTTGCGCGGCGCCGAATTCCCGGTGCGAGGACCCTTCGACTTGGCCGCCGAGCTGCGCGGCCATGGTTTGCATGCCATAGCAAATTCCCAGGACCGGCACGCCCAGCGAATACACTTCGCGCGGCGCTTCGAGCCCCTTCGCGTCGTACACTGATTCGGGACCGCCGGATAGCACAATGGCGCTCGGCGCAAATTTCTTGATGTCGTCGATCGGAGCGTCGCAGGCATAGATCTCGGAGTACACCCCGATCTCGCGGATGCGGCGGGCGATCAACTGCGTGTACTGAGCACCAAAATCGAGAATCAGAACCCTGTCCGCATGAATGTCGGGCATCAACCAATCCGGTAGTTGGGTGCTTCTTTGGTGATGGTCACGTCGTGCACGTGACTCTCGCGCACGCCGGCACTGGTGATGCGTACGAACTGCGGCCGCGTGCGCATCTCTTCGATGCTGCCGCTGCCGGTGTAGCCCATGGCGGCACGCAGCCCGCCCGAAAGCTGGTGCAGGATCGCGACGAGACTACCTTTGTACGGCACCCTGCCCTCGATGCCCTCCGGAACGAGTTTTTCAAGCTCCGAGGTCGTGTCTTGAAAGTAGCGGTCGCTCGAGCCGTGCGTCTGCGCCATGGCGCCCAACGATCCCATGCCCCGATACGCCTTGTACGAGCCGCCCTGGTAGAGCTCGACTTCGCCTGGGGATTCCTCGGTCCCGGCGAACATGCCGCCGATCATCACACAGTGCGCGCCGGCGGCGAGCGCCTTGGCGATGTCGCCGGAATAGCGGATTCCGCCGTCGCCAATGACCGGGATGCCTGTGCCCTCGAGCGCCTTGGCCACGCGGGCAATGGCGCTGATTTGTGGAACACCGACACCGGCAATGACGCGCGTCGTGCAAATGGAGCCCGGGCCGATGCCGACTTTGACCGCATCGGCGCCATGTTTGACCAGATCGAGCGCAGCCTCCGCGGTGACGATATTGCCGCCGATCACTTGGATGTCGGGATATTTCGCCTTGATCCTCGATACCGTTTCGAGTACGCCGCGCGAATGTCCGTGCGAGGTGTCGACGACCACCACGTCGACTCCCGCTTCGCGCAGTGCGGCGACTCGGTCGAGCGTGTCAGGTGACGTGCCTACCGCCGCGCCGACGCGCAAACTTCCGACGCTGTCCTTGCAGGCATTGGGAAATTCCGTGGCCTTCTGAAAATCCTTGACGGTGATCATTCCCTTCAATTCATGATCGCCGGCGACCACCAGGACCTTTTCGATGCGGTGCTTATGCAGCAGCGCCAGGACTTGCTCCTTGGGCGCATTCTCGCGCACCGTGATCAGCCGATCCTTGGGCGTCATCACGGATGAGACCGGCGCGTCCAGTTTGGTCTCGAAGCGAAGATCGCGATGCGTGACGATTCCGACCACCTTGGTGCCGAGTACTACCGGCACGCCGGAGATATTTTTTGCGCGCGTGAGTTCCAAAACCTGTCGAATGGTCATGTCCGGATTCACAGTGATCGGATCGCTGATCACGCCGCTTTCGAACTTCTTGACCCGATCGACCTGCCGCGCCTGGGCGTCGATCGACATGTTCTTGTGAATGATGCCGATACCGCCCTCCTGGGCAATGGTGATGGCGAGGCGCGCCTCGGTCACCGTATCCATGGCGGCGGACACCACGGGAAGATTGACCTGGATCTCGCGGGTCAGCTTGCTTGCCAGGGATACGTCGCGGGGCAGGACTTCAGAATATGCCGGCACCAGCAACACGTCATCGAATGTGAGTGCCTCTTCAAGAATGCGCATAGGGTCGCGTTCACTTGGGTTCGTCTAAGAGGCGGCGCATTGTACCTTGCAGGTGCGGCGCGGTAAACCGCAGTATCATAGCCGCATGCAAACCGCCGCAAATCGCGACATTTATAGCGTTTCGCGCCTCAATCGCGAGGTGCGCGTGCTGCTGGAGCGCGGTTTCGGCAGCGTCTGGCTCGAGGCCGAGATTTCCAACTTTGCCAAACCGAGCTCCGGACATTGGTATTTTTCGCTGAAAGATGCGGCCGCGCAGGTACGCTGCTGCATGTTCCGGCAGCGAAATATGTTGTGTGCCTTCGCGGCGCGGGATGGCCAAAAGGTGCTGGTGCGCGCGCGGATCGGGCTGTACGAGCCGCGCGGCGAGTATCAGCTCGTGATTGACCACATGGAAGACTCGGGGCTGGGCGCTCTAAAACGACAGTTCGAGGAACTATCCGCAAAACTCGCGGCGGAAGGTTTGTTTGCAGCGGAGCGCAAGCGCGCGCTGCCCATGATCCCGAAACGAATCGGTGTGATCACGTCCCCCACCGGCGCCGCCATTCGCGACATCCTGCATGTGCTGGCGCGGCGCTTTGCCGCGGTTCCGGTCTTGATTTATCCGGTGGCCGTGCAAGGCGCGGCGGCCGCCGCGGAAATCGTTGCGGCGGTTCGTCTGGCCGGCCGGCGCGCCGAGTGCGATGTGCTCATTTTGGCGCGCGGCGGCGGCTCTCTCGAGGACTTATGGGCCTTCAACGATGAGGCGCTGGCCCGCGCGATCGTCGCCTCGCCGATACCCATCGTCAGCGGCATCGGCCATGAAATTGACTTCACCATCGCGGATTTCGCCGCCGATGTCCGAGCACCGACCCCGTCCGCGGCGGCCGAGATTGCGGTGCCCGACGGCGAAGAATGGCTCATCTCCTTGTCGCGGCTCGCGCACCGCCTGCAGCGCGGCTTGTTGCGCCGGGTCGAGGCGCAGCGCGAGCGATTGCGCTGGCTCATCGGCCGCGCCGCCTTGGTCAGTCCCACGGCCCGCCTGTCGCAGCAGACGCAGCGCCTGGATGACCTGGAGCAGCGCATGTTTCGCTCGCTGCGCCAAATCCTGGCCGATCGGCGCTCGGCCTTGGGTGAGCGCCGCAGCCGTCTGTGGCAGTTGAGTCCGGCGGCCCGGCTGCGCACTACCGCGGCCCGACAGGCGGCCCTCTACGCCAGACTGCGTGCCGCCGCCCTCGCCCGCCTGCATCGCGCGCGCGAACGCCTGTCGCCGTTGGTGCGCACCCTGAACGCGGTAAGCCCGCTCGCCACCCTGGATCGGGGCTACGCCATCGTCAGCCGCGTCAGCGGCGGCATCCTGCGCAGCGCCGCGGATATCGGACCGGGGACACTGATCGAAGCACGCCTCGCGGTGGGGAAAATTCGCGCCAAAGTGGAGGAACCTTGATTCGCACGGCGCTTTTTCGCTCGGCCTCGCATTTTCTTTGGGTGGCGCTTTTGCTCTGTGCGGCGCCCGCGCTTGCCCGAGCCTACCCGCTGCCGCACGACAGTCCGGTGCCGGGTGGCGTCAAAATCCTCAAGCTCGACGTGCAAAGCGATTCCATGCCCTATGTGGAGGTCGAGGGTCACCGCGCGCTGGTTGTGCGGGATGGTTCGAGTTGGATCGCCATCATCGGCATCCCGTTGTCGGCTCCGCTTGCCCCTCAGCAGGTCATTGTTCGCAGTGGCGATGGCAG
>Ga0210388_10005374_pt1 | contig 10018 bp, 9 predicted proteins | sample IncBWC19OmetaG_FD_155485 | JGI IMG/M metagenome (GOLD analysis project Ga0210388, IMG submission 155485) | Forest soil microbial communities from Barre Woods Harvard Forest LTER site, Petersham, Massachusetts, United States - Inc-BW-C-19-O ...
GCCACCGGTGCGGATGGGGTTCGTGTATGTTCCGAACGGGATCATCCAGGCGAACTGGCTTCCCACGGCGGAGGGCGTTGGATTCGATTTTCCTTCCACCCTCAAGCCGATGGAACCGTTCCGCGACAGGTTGAATGTTCTGAGTGGGCTGGCCCAGGTGAGTGGCCGCGCGCTGGGTGACGGGCCGGGCGATCACGCACGAGCGGGCGCAACGTGGCTGACCGGCGTGCACCCCAAGAAAACAGAGGGCGCCGGTATACACGCAGGCATCTCGGCGGATCAGATCGCCGCGCAGGAATTTGGCAATGCGACGCAGTTTGCATCGCTGGAACTCGGCTTGGAGGAGCCCAGCATGGTTGGGGGCTGCGACTCCGGATATAGCTGCGCTTACACCAACACGGTTTCCTGGCGCACGCCCACTACTCCGAATCCCGTGGAAGTGAATCCGCGCGCGGTCTTCGAGCGCCTTTTCGGGGATGGCGACTCCACCGATACGGCATCCAGGCTGAAGCGAATGCAGGAGGACTCCAGCATTCTGGACTACGTTCGGGAGAACGTGGGACGCCTGCAACCTGGCTTGGGAGTCCGCGATAACAGCAAGCTGACTGAGTACCTGGATGGCATCCGCGATATTGAGCGCCGCATTCAAAAGGCCGAGCAACAAAGCGCGGCGATGAAGATGCCGCTGCTGGACCGGCCGTCGGGAATCCCAGAGGAGTTTGAGGATCACGCCAAGCTGATGAGTGACTTGCTGGTGATTGCCTTCCAGACCGATATGACCCGCGTGGTCACATTCATGCTGGCGCATGAGGGCAGCAACCGGAGTTACCGCTCCATCGGTGTGTTGGACGGCCACCATTCTGTTACTCATCACCAGAACGATCCGGAGAAGATCGCGAAAACTGTCAAGATCAATGAACTGCATGTGAAGACGTTCGCGTATTTGCTGGAGAAGCTGCAATCGACGCCGGACGGGGATGGGACGCTGCTGGATCATTCGATGATCCTCTACGGCAGCAGTATCAGCGATGGAAATGCTCACACCCATCACGATCTGCCATTGGTTTTAGTGGGCGGCGCCGCCGGCCAGATTAAGGGTGGACGGCACATCCGGTATCCCAAGGAGACGCCCATGAACAACCTGTTGCTGGCCATGCTGGACAAAGCGGGCGTACGTGCGGAACACCTGGGAGACAGCACCGGCGAAGTGGAATATCTTAGCGGAGTTTAGTGTTGGTGGCGAAACCGACTCCCTCACGGTCGCGGCTCGGTAACGAAATACAGTCCATCTTTCGAAGCCGCGAGCGTAAGCGACCGGTGCTTTTGCTTTTCTTCTCGTTAGCCACCTCCTGTTTCGCGTCCGGCGATTTGCGGTTGATTGTCGCCATCAAAGACCGGAACGCGAAGGCCGTTAATTCCCTGGTGGCCGGGCATGTGGATGTGAACTCGCCGCAGCCGGACGGAGCCACGCCGCTGGCTTGGGCCGTTTATCTGGATCAGGAGGAGACAGTGGACCTCTTGATGAAGGCCGGCGCCAAAGTGAACACCGCGGACGAGTATGGCGAAACGCCGCTCACACTGGCCTGCGCCAATGGCAATGGAAATGTTATCGGGAAGCTGGTGGAAGCCGGGGCCGATGTCAATGCCGCGCGTTGGGACGGCGAAACGGCGTTAATGCTGGCCGCGCGCTCCGGCAGCGCGCCAGCGGTGCGGCTGCTGCTGGCCAAAGGCGCCAAGGTGGACGCCGCGGAGTCCCGCAAAGGGCAGAACGCTTTGATGTGGGCAGCCGCGGCCGGGCATGCGGAGGTGGTGGACATCTTGGTAAAAGCCGGAGCCAAGGCGAGTGGCGCTTCCATGGGCGGGTTCACACCGCTGGTATTCGCCGCTCAGAAAGGCGATGCAAAGTCCGTCGTGATCCTGCTAGGAGCGGGAGCGGACGTCAACTATACCGTGCCGACCGGCCAGAGCGTTTTGCAGATTGCCGTAATGGGCAAAAAGAATGAAGTGTCCCACGTTCTTCTCGCGAATGGCGCCAACGTAAACAGTGCCGACAAGACGGGAACTACGCCTCTGCATGTGGCCGCGCAGGCCGGCGGCGTGGAGCTGGTGAAAGAGCTATTGGCGAAGGGTGCAGATCCGAATGCAAGAACTTCCAAAACCACGGCGGATAAGAAGGGCGCGGGGGGCAATCCATTCCGCTCGCCTGGCGAATTGACTCCTCTGCATCTGGCGGCGAAAGCGAATCATGAGGATGTGATGCGTTTGCTGGTAGCGGCCGGCGCGGATCCGAAACTCAAAGGCCAGGATGGAACAACTTTGCTGATGTCGGCGGCGGGAAGCGGTCACGTGGGCGTGGTGACTTATGCGTACGAGCTGGATCCGGAAATAAACGCCGTCACCGAGAGCGGCTCCACGGCGGTGCATGCCGCGGTGAACTTCGTCCAGAACTCCACGCAGCCGGAGATTGCCAAAGTGGTCCAATTTCTAGCCGACAAGGGTGCGGATCTCGACGTGAAAGATAAGCGCGGGCGAACGCCCATTGCCATCGCCGATATTCTGCCGCTGGATATAGTTGTGGACTTGTTGACTCAGTTGATAGAGAAGAGCGGGCATACGCCGCAAACGTACACCAAGAGGTAAGGAACCGGCTCCCTTACGGTCGCGGCTCGGTAGTTTTCTTGGGTCCGTTGAAGGACCGCTCCACGGCGTCGTGCACGTCGGTGGAAACACCGTGATCTCGCCACAGCCAGCGCATCATCTCCGGGAATACCGTCTGGAGCATTTTCTGGCCGTGCCGCTGAATGCCCCAAGAGTAGTTCAGGTCGTAACCTTTTTCTGAGAGAGCCATTTGCATGCGGACGTTCTGATAGAACCAGTCGCGGCGTTGATCGTAGCTTCCGTCCGCCATGAGCGATCGATTATCGTTCCGGCCATCCACCAGGAAGACTCTGAGGGGCTTCTTCTCACTCTTCAGAATGATGTCGGGGTAAGCATCTCCGCCGCGAATATTGGTGAAGCTTCCAACGTTGCTCAGAACCTTGTGGAATTGATTCGGACGCTGCCACGCTACCGTGAAGGCGGCAATGGCGCCGGAACTGGATCCGCCGATGCCGTGCCGCTCGGGGTCCTTCGAAATGTTGTAGTCCTTGTAGAGCACCGGCAGCAGCTCATCCACGATGACCCGCGCGTACTTGTCGTCCAGGGTGTTGTACTCAGTTGGCCGGTTGGTGTCGCGATCGCCCCAATTACTCAAGGTAGGCTCCGGTTGATCGGGGCGGCGGCCAGGATTAATGAAAACGGCGATCATAACCGGAAGCTCGCGGCGATAGATCAGGTTGTCCATAACAACTTGCGCCCGAACATCGCCCTCCGGCGCCATGAAGGCCTGCCCGTCGTTGTAAATCATCAGGCTGGCGGAAGTGGCCGGGTCATACTGCGCGGGCACGTAGATCCAATAAGTATGCTGAGTGCCCGGATACGCTTCGCTCGGGAGCGTGAATGGTCCCCGAATCTCACCCTTGGGCACTCCATCCTGCACCAGCGCATCCGGCGCCAACGCGTAATGGATGTCGGTGTTCGGCGTTGCCGCTGGCTCCGGCTTGGGCGGCTGAGGAGCGGTGAGGGCAAAATTAGCCGTCGTAAACAACGCAAGAATCAGGGTGGGGCAGCGTAACATTTCTTTAGATGGCTTTCGAGGGACAACATAACACAGTCTCCAGCCGTTACGCGAGGAAACCCGCCCCAACATTGCGGAGCGGGCTCATCCAATCAAAGCAGAGCGGCTTGGGATCAGCAAACCGCCCCACTGCGATACTAACCCGGTTTCATCGAACCTTACCTCGCGAAAAGTCCCAGATAGTACTGGTTAACAAAAACGTAGAGAAATTCTCGAGAGCCGGGCCAAACTTTTTTTTCGTTGGAATAACGCGCGCGGATGATCTGGAATGGAGCCACCCCGCTGGGATCGAACCGGCGGTTAGCGTCGTCAGCGCGACAGACGCACTCGTCTCCCGTGGCGGTCGAGTTAGTGAGGTGGCTCCGCGGTCCTCCAATACATTGCAAATTGGCCGGGCAGCCGCAGGGACTCATCGACGACACCTAAGAACGACTCACCGCGCTCGGGTTTGGGTACGACCAAAACCGCCCGCCATGAGTCCCACGATCCCCATCTGTCAGGATCGCTGGAATACGGTACGAAGTAGATCGAGTTGGTCATCACCATCCGGCCGGCACCGGCCAGGCTCTCCAGGTTGGCCACCAACTGAAACTGGCCACTCCCCGCAGTCACTGTATCGAGCCGGATACCCACCAGATAGTAGGCTTTCACGCCTTGGGAGATGGCAAAGACCTGCCGGATAATTCGCGTGACCCGTCCTTGGATGACCGCGTCTTTGGGAACAATCACGTTGCCTTTCTGCTTCACATCACGCATGACGGTAAACGAGAGCCTGGTACCCTGGACCGTCGTTCGCTCGTCAATGGCCTCATTCAGCTTCGTTTGCAACTCCAGCTTTGCCGGCAAAAAGGGGCCTTCTGGGCGCGCCCCACCCGCCATCGCGGGCGCAGGCGCCGCTCCTGCCGACGATGCAGCCGGCTCAATGGGCGGCCCAGGAACAGCCTCCACGAACTGGTCGCCGCGCTTGGCAACGTATTGGCGGCAGTCGCTGAAATGGGCTGTCAGGAGCCGCTGGTCGCCCGACCGTTTCTGGAGATCAAATTCCATACTTACCGGCAGCAGAACGGTGTGCGGAGGGAACCTGGTATTGCCGAATACGAAGCTTTGGCTCACGGACTTTATATCCGATCCGGCCGGCGGATCGTCCGCGCGCAATGCAAGCCGCACCATTTCGAACGTTGCCGGTTCCGTCCAGATCGATCCCGTGTAACCAAGCCTCACTCGTTCTCCACCCACATTTAGCGCATATGTGCTCCCAGGAGGCATCGCGAAGTCGGTGTGCGAAAGGGAAACTCCGTCTTTGGATTCGTCCGCCGTGCCGGAAAAAGAGGCATCCGTCGTTAGAAAAACCGCGCGCGAGTAAAGGGCGAAGCTGCCGGTGCCGCCCTTGGCGAATACGGCCATGACCTGCCGCAACCGCAACTGATCGTCCTCGTTGGCCGGAAGGCCATACACCTCTTTGCCGTTGATTACGCCGGCTGTCACGCGGATTGCCGGCAGGGTCACCGCCGCCGCGCCCCCGACGCGCTCGGTGCCCTCGATGGTCTCAGAGCAGGTGAAATCCGGAGTATTGCCCAAGCTATCAATTGCTTTCTGCCGGATGCGCTCCAAAGGGGTTTCCGCGAACAAGCAGCACACCAGCGCGATCGCCAGCCCCAGCCCAAGAGCAAGAGGCCGGATTCCAGAGCCGCAGCCGCGTGCCATTTTGCGCGTGTTCCTCATACGACACGATAGCAAACCCCGTGGCTGTGGGCTGCGGCCGGTTCCTCCACGATTTCATGGACGAATTCGCGTTCGTCGATCTGGTACCTGGGGGCAAGTTGACCTAATGGGCTCGGCGCTAAGAGTTGGTCGTGCGAAGAGTTCGAGCGGGCCGCACCATCCCGATCATCAACGATCTAGCGTCGCAATGTCTTGAGGCCGAAGGCGAAGAAGGCTGAAAAATCGAAGGTGGTCCCGGTGAAAGTCCTTGTAGCAGAGGCCGTGGCTGCTATTCAGTGAGTGATTCCCAGAGAAAATGGAGCCACCCGCCGGGATCGAACCGGCGACCTGCTGATTACGAATCAGGAAAAACCGAAGAATGAATAACTTAGCCGTGGGCATACCCGTTTCTACTTGTTGTGACAAGTTTGTACACGTTCAGGCACTTCCAAGCGAACTTTCCTCATCGGTCGCTACGTGTCTATGCAGGGGGTGGGCATAGTTCTGGGCATAGTTTCTTCTTTGCAATTCTCCAGACCGTCCCGACGCGAATTTTTCCACTCAACCTCGGTCTCAATGCTACACTTTCCTGAGTGCGCGCCAACGTACTCCTCACTCCTAAGTGGTCTAAGAGCGATTACGGCAGATACGTCTTTAAAGAAGCACTCCGTCGAACAACACCTGAGGTTCTAGACTCGCTGCATCAGGAAGTCCTACCGATCTACAAGGCGATTACGCCAGAGGTAGTTAAGCAGCGTCTTTCATCAAGGAAACTACGTCCGCTTGGGGAAAGCGGTTTCGATATTGATCCTGCATTCGAGGAAGAAGCTGGTGATTTTCTTCTCACATGGTACGAGGTTCAGTCCGACACTTCTGGCACAAAACAGATTGTCCAACTTAATGAAGGTCTTCAGCGATGGTCCCAACAGTTCAATCTTGACGCTGAATGGATTCTGGATGCTGCGGTTCAAACGCTTTTCACTTGGAGTCGGCATTCACCGGATCAAAGCGCCTTGAAGTGGGGTCGAGTTCCGGGTCTTGATATGCGTTTTGAGCAACGCGAGTTTAACTTCTCCGACGCTGGCTGGAACGGCGAAGAGGAAACTTGGAAGGATTTTGAAGATCGTGTCACGCGGCGGTTCAAGAAGCAACTTCAGGAGTATAGGGTGGATATTACGAATCTCGCGGTCAATCAAGGTTGGACAGAACGGCACGATTTTAAGGAAAAGCAGCATTTCGACTGGCTCGCCCTCTACCAGGTCCGTCAGACCAGTCCTAAAGAGATCACGAAACATTTCAGTCTTGTACGAAGGAAGCCATTCAACATTGAAAATACCGTTTTTAAAGCAGTAGGTCGAAAAGCAAAGTTAATCGGTCTGACATTGCGCCCCCCTGTCTGAAACCCTAGCGGTTGGCCGCCACCCACGTGACTTGGGACTGAATGGTCTATGTCACATTATGACTTCAGTACGCCGGATCAAAGTCACATGAAATATCCTTTATATTCAATAGTTTGTGGGCTATTCTGGATGTGCAGACAAATTGAGTGAGGAGTAGATATGTGGGACGGATTATTAAATGAAAAAGAGGCTGCGGCCAGTTTGAATGTGTCCGTAGCGGCGACTCGCAAGTGGAGGGTTCAAGGGCGAGGACCGGCATACCTAAAGCTGGGAAAGCTAGTACGGTATCGGCCTGAGGACATAAACGAGTGGCTTTCGACGCGGCCTAGGGGCGGCGAAGTTTTGAATGTCGCGCAACAAGTTGGAGATCTCCAATGACACCCCAAACGCGAAGCCTTTCGACAATACATAACATTCCAGACGAGCTTAAGGCACTGGCCCAATGGGTCGTATGGAGACGGGAGGGACGAAACGGGAAAATGACCAAAGTTCCCTACGATGCCAAGACCGATGAACGTGCATCCACGGATGAGGCTGAGACGTGGTCCACGTTTGAGCAGGCCACCAACAGTTTAGCCCGGACTGAGGACTATGACGGCATTGGCTTCGTGTTCACAGCCGAGGACCCCTACGTCGGTGTCGATTTGGACAAGTGCCGAGACGGCAAAACCGGCCACGTACAACCGTTGGCGCAAGAGATAGTTAACGGCCTTGCTTCGTATACGGAAGTCTCGCAATCCGGGAGAGGGCTTCATGTTTTGGTGAAGGGGAAATTGCCGGGCAAGGGCAAGAGGAAGGTGGTGGAGGGCGTGGGAGGGGTCGAAATCTACGACACAGGGCGCTATTTTGCAATGACGGGCATCAGGCATCCAGGCACACCCGACACTATTAACGAACGCGGCCTCGAAGTGGAAAAGCTGTACTTAGAAATTTGTGGTGGCACCCCGGTTACGGAAAGCGTAAAGCCTCCTCCAACCGAAAACCAAAAAGTGGACCCAAGCTTCCTTACGTTTGAGGCGGCAAGAAGTCCGCACTCATCCGTCACGCGTAATGACGAAGAGATACTTAAACAGGAGCGGTCCGCCAATGACGGGGCAAAGTTTACCGCCCTATTTGATCGGGGCGACCTTAGTGGGTACGACGATGACCACAGTCGTGCGGATTTAGCCCTCTGCTCGCTGCTGGCATTCTGGACTGGCAATGACTCGGGCCGAATTGACAGCCTGTTTCGACAGTCCAAATTGTATCGAGCTAAGTGGGACGAACGTCGTCCGGGAGGCACCTACGGGAGTATGACGATTGAGAAAGCGCTTGAGGGTTTTGAAGGTACCAATGAACAAACTGAGAAGGGAAAGGTTGTAGAGATGTCGAAAAGTAAGGGCTTGCGGACGTGGCAGGACATTATTAACTCCGAGCCGGAGGGAGTCGGATACGTAGTTGAAGGTGTCGTTGAAGAAGGTGGAATGAGCCTACTAATCGCGCGCCAGAAAGCGGGCAAGAGTATGCTGGCCGGACAGATGTGCATAGATGTTTCGCTTGGCGAAGCGTTCCTGGGCACTCTCAGGACCAAGAAAGGCCCAGTGATCTACTTGGACTTCGAGAATCGCCCCAGAGTGCTTAAAGCGAGAGGAAAGGACCTCGGCCAGAACCGCCCAATAACCGACGTGTACTTCGCGTGCTACGACCGGATTGCAGACCGGGATATGGGCCTTGACGAGGAGAATCTCGAAAGACTCAAAGAGGCCTGCGCTCATTTGAAACCAGTCTTGCTTGTCATAGATCCGCTACGCCTGGCCACCAGCAAAGATACCAACGATCAACGGGATGTTGTGAAAATTATGGAGGCTGCGTCCGAACTCCAAAAGGTCAACCCTCAAATGGGGATACTGATTGTCCACCATCTGAAGAAGAATCAGGATAGCCCGGACAAAAACTGGAAGCTTCGGAGCGATCCTCGCGAGTGGATGGACAGGGTGCATGGATCGCAGGCGTTGCTTGCCCACGTGGAGATATTGATTGGATTCGAGCAAGAGGCGGAAGATCTTTATATCTTCGCAACGGTTCCGCGATCTAGCAGCCCAATCATTTGGCAACTCGAAAAAGCACGTGACTCCCAGCGGTTTGTCCTGGCTGGCAATGCTGCCCAGGTGAAAACTTGGCCTCAGAAACAGCAAGAGAATTGGGCCAAGCTGCCGGAAGAGTTCTCACGGTCCGAGGCGGACAAATTGGTAAACCATTCCACAGTTGATAGGTTGATCAAGAAGGCGATACAGGTGGGTATGCTACGGCAAGATCCGACCACGAAGAGGTATCGGAAGGTTGAAATTGGCGGCGGACCTGAATTTTGCGGGACGAGTGGGACAGATATTGATAATAAAGAACTTAGTAGTGGGACGATTGATGGGACTTCCTGGGACGACGTGGGACAACAACCCGTACTTGCAGTCCCAGCCGAATCCCAGTTTCCGTACCAGGTGGAAGGTCTTTAAAATCAGCAAGAATCTCGGCAGTCCCGCTTTTTAGGCGAAGTCGGTCGGTAGAAAAGTAAATTTAGGAAGAAAATACAATGCGAAAATCGATTATTATTGTGAATGATAAATATGATCTATTAAAGGCGGCCCGTGCGACCTTGGAGGATGAAGGGGGTGTATCCATTGAGAGCCTGAAGCTTGCTGCCGAGCGTGAAAAGGCACGCTGGCGACGAGAATCAATCCCACTGTGGGTACAGATGCCCCTTCCGCTAGATCCTGGCCCTGAGTCCTCGCCACGAAAGGAGGGTACCGATAGCACGTAGTACGCTACCTACCAAGCGGAGCGCGAAGAAAAGCTTTTGGACCCTTCCTGCCCGCGTAGGCCGGTTTACCTGATGCGCCCCTCGCAAAAAGCCCCGCCTGCCTCACATTACCGGTCTATAAATAGAGTAGGGTCGCTTTTCTCGCCCCGGCCCGGCTACGACTAAGTTCCTCTGGCACCACCGCGCGCCCTCGCCCCTTTGCTACTGAGCGATACAGTAGCCCGACAAAAAACGCATGTAACTAAAATAATTTGGGGCTGGTGCTATCCTCTTTTGTTACGATAATCTCTGAGACTGTTGGGACGTTGGCCGTACCACCGGCAACTTTCTCCAGGTCTTGCTCCGACAACTCGGTCGCTTCGGTCTTTTCAACCTTCTTGGTATCTTCGCTCATGGTCTTTCTCCTTTCACGCAAGCACTCAAATCAAGTGCCCTCACCTAGTAAGT
>Ga0210388_10005375_pt1 | contig 10017 bp, 6 predicted proteins | sample IncBWC19OmetaG_FD_155485 | JGI IMG/M metagenome (GOLD analysis project Ga0210388, IMG submission 155485) | Forest soil microbial communities from Barre Woods Harvard Forest LTER site, Petersham, Massachusetts, United States - Inc-BW-C-19-O ...
GCTGCCCGACGCGCCCGCGCGACCGCCGGTGCCGCTGCCGCCCGTGCCGGTGCTGCCGCCGGTGCCGCTGCCGCCGGTCCCGGTCGTGCCGCCTTTGGCGCCGCCCGTACCGTTGACGCCGCCTGTGCCGTTGACGCCGCCCGTTCCGTTCGAACCGCCGGAGGCAGTCGCGCCTCCCGATCCTTGTGTCCCGTCCCCGCTCTGCGGTGACTGACAAGCAACGATCGACAAAGAGAGAACACAACCCAAGCAGGCGAGGACTGACCTGTTCGACATCGACTTCACCTAAGTAAAGGGGGGCAGCGACGGAGGGGACGCTGACGATATCACGCGCGCACTCCTCGAGCGCCAACTCCATGCGTGCTGTTGCGGCTGGCTGAAATAGTTTCCGACATTCCACGGACACAAAGGGGAACTGCGACAGGTCGTCGGCAGGTTCGCCAGCGGCACGGACGCGCCCGGGAGACGCACGACCGTTCATGCCCGCGCTGGACCGGACGCGCAGGGCCGGGCTATTCTTCGGACTAACAATAGAGACCATCGTCGTGATTCCCGTCAAGAGCGCTGAGCTGACCCTGGCCAACCGCGGCGCTCAGACGAAGAAGGATCCGGTTCTGCGCATCGCCCGCTGACGGCGGCGTGATGGCCCAAGTTGCTTGAATGATTTGGTGGCGGCCCGCAGCTGACGACTTCCGCATCGGTCACGCCGCGACGGTCGCCTTCCACGCGTTCAAGAACGACGGACAGATGCAGCGCCGCGCAGCGATCCTTTGCCAGGTCGGCGACGCGCTCGCGTTGACGAGGCCGCGCGGGTGGGCGGACCGCTCGCGGCGAGCTTACCTGGGCGCGATTCGTCGCCTGGACCGACGCGCCCTGGCCGCCGCGGCGTCCCACGACCCAGCGTCGGTCGCGCACGCCGCGCTGCGGGAGGCGCACCGCCCGTACCGCCGCCTCGCCGCGGTCCTCGCGCGGGTGGGCGCGCTCGGGTTCGTCGGACTGGCGGCGCTCGCGCTGGTCGTGTCAGCGGCCTCGCCGGCGGCGCGCGCCTGGCTATTTCCGCCCGATCTCGGCGCAGTCGCATCGTGGACCGCGAGCAGCGCCTCCTCCGGCGGCGTGATGTCGGGAACGTCCGCGCGCTCCAACGCCGGGTTTTTCATGCACACGGAGTTGCAGGATCGCCCGTGGGTCTTGCTCACGCTGCCGCGCCTCGCGAAGGTGCGCGAGGTGCGGATCTGGAACCGCAGCGATTGCTGCCAGGAGCGCACCATCCCGCTCAACGTCGAGGTGCCCGACCGGAACGGGTGGCGGCTGATCTGCCAGCGCCGATCGCCGTTCTCCAGCTGGGCGTGCCACCCGAAGTCCCCGGAGGCCACCAAGCAGATCCGGATCGAGGTCCCCCAGACCACCATGCTTCACCTGCAGCGTGTGGCGATCTACGAATGAGCAAGGCGCGCTCGTGGTCTCTGATGTTGACCCGCAGCCGGGAGACCGGCTGGACGTTCGCCGTGGTCGGCGCGCTCGCGTACGTCGCTTATCTCATCGTGGGCCATGCCCACCACGAGATGTGGCGCGACGAGATACATCCGTGGACGCTGGCGCGGCAGGCCGACGGATTCTGGGACCTGGTCACCGGCGACCGCGTGTACGAGGGTCACCCGCCGGTTTGGTACTGGTACCTGCGGTTCTGGACCTTCCTGACCCGGCGGTCGTGGGGGATTCACGCCGCCACCGTCGCGGCCATGGGCGTGGCCGCGCTGCTCTTCCTGCGCTACGCGCCGTTCCCGCGGCTGCTGAAGCTGCTCCTGTTGGCGTCATACCTGCTCGGGTTCGAGTACGGCGTCTTGTCGCGGAACTACACGGTGACCTGGCTCCTGCTGGTGACCTTCTGCTGCCTGCTCGAGCCGTTGCGCCCGCGCTTCCTCCTGCTCGCGCTCGTTCTCTCGATGATCGCGCTGACCACCGCGTTCGGGACGTTCATCGCCTGCGGTCTCGCCTTGATGATGGTGCCGCTGGGCGTGCACTTCGAGCGATCCGGATCGACGATGTGGGCGGCCACGGTTCGCGTGAGCCCGCGGTTCCTGCTCGGCGCCGCCGGCTTCATCGTCGCGCTGGGGTTCTTCGCCTGGAACACGCCGCCGCCCGATCCGAACTACTGCGCGCCGGGCTGGCACCCCGAGGCGTTGAACGCGGACAACGTCAAGGTCGCGTTCCGCCGCCTCGTGCACGCGTTTCTCCCCCTGCGCCCGTTCCACGATCCGAACTACTGGACCGACTGGGAGCACTTCTGGAACCAGCATCTGACCTTGACGCTGGGCGTGGGCATCGGCCTGTTCGCCTTGATCATCGTCGCGCTTCTGCCCGGCTGGTTCGAGATCGGCGGTCTCGTCGTCGGCTACGTGCTGATGGCGACCTTCACGATCGTCCGCTACGGCGTGGAGATGCGCCATCTCGGCAATTTCTTCCTGCTGTTCATCGCGGCCGACTGGGTGCACCGGGTGAAAGCGCCGCGGCGCAACCACATCGTCTCGACGGTGCTGCTGTTCATCTGCGCGGGCTTTCAGATCCAGAGCTTCGCGGCGTCGGCGACGGCGGACTGGAAGTACTCGTTTTCAGGCGGTCGCGACATGGCCGCGTGGATCGAGGACCAACATCTGCAGGACATCCAGATCGTCGCCGGGCCCGACGCGCTCGTGCTGACCGTGACCAGCTACCTCGATCGTCCCTTCATCAGCTCCCAGACCGAGGAGATCAACGTGACGCAGGTTTTCCACAGCCGCCGGCGCCCGTTCTCGCCCGAGGCACTGGTGGAGCGCGCCGCGCAGGAGGTGCGCTCCAAGCACAAGCCGGTGCTGGTCCTCACCAGCGGCTTGCTGCCGAATCCGAGCGGAGGGCTCAAGCTCGAGCTCCTCAAGGAGACGCACGGCTCGCAGGACGAGAACTTCGATCTTTACCGGATGCAGGAGTGACAACGATCGTGAGAAGCGCGCGGTCATGAATTAGTGGAACGGTAGATAATTGGGTTGCACTGCAATCTCGTCTCGTCGGTGATCCGGGTTCCAAACGGCAGAACCACGCCACTGCAGCCCAGCGACCCGCGTCAGCCACTAATAAGAGGATGCGCCACTTTCGAGAACGACTTGGTGCTGTTCGCGACCAACCCGATCGCATTAGAGTGCGACCGCGGCGAGATCACGTTCGGTCTGCCCGGGAATAGGGTGACAATGACGACAGCACGCGTATGGTTCTTAGGTCTTGGCTTGGCGACCCTCGCCGCAGCTTGCTCCAGCCCTCAGACGGTCGGTAGCTCCGGCACCGGCGGGACCCCTGGGAGCGGCACCGGCGGAATCGTCGGGACGACCTGCAGCGGCACGCTGACGGCCTGCGGAACGAACTGCGTCGACACCTCGTCGGACGTGAACAACTGCGGCGTCTGCGGAAACCCCTGTTCCGGCGGGCAAACCTGCCAGGACAGCGTGTGCAAGTGCCCGTCGGGCATGCTGAACTGCGGCGGCTCCTGCGTGGCCTCCGACGCGACCCACTGCGGGAGCTGCGCGACGACCTGCACGACCGGCCAGGTCTGCAGCAACAACAGCTGCAGCTCGAGCTGCGCGAGCGGCCAGACAATGTGCGGCACCGCCTGCGTCGACACCACCAGCGACGCCGCGAACTGCGGCAGCTGCGGGCACGCCTGCACGGCGACCCAGAACTGCACGAGCAGCGCCTGCGTCGACAACGTCACCACCGGGACTGGCGGGAGCACCGGCACGGGCGGCGGTGTCAGCACCGGCGGCACGACCGGCAGCGGGGGCATGGCCGGAAAGGCCGGTAACACCGGCGGCTCGACCGGCACGGGCGGCGCTGCCACTGGCGGATCGCCGGGCACGGGCGGCACCGCGGTCACGATGAAGGTGATCACCTCCGGGCCGGGCGCCTACTGGACGACCGCCACGGCGACCACGGTGACCAGCGGAACCGTCAACGTGACGGTCAACGACACCTCGCCGGCGCAGAAGTGGGACGGCTTCGGCGGTGCCTTCAATGAGCTCGGCTGGACCTACCTGACCTCGTCGGCCATGCAGACGCAGGCGGTGACCTTGCTCTTCAGCAGCACGGCGGGCGCCAATTTCGCCTGGGGCCGCATCCCCATGGGCGCCAGCGACTACGCCACCAGCCGCTACACCGACGACGACACGGGCGCCGACCCGACGCCGAACAGCTCCGGGTCCACGCGCCCCGCGGCCGACACCTCGATGAGCATGTTCTCGCTCTCCCGGGACGGCACGAACCTGATCCCGTACATCCAGGCGGCGCAGGGGGTGAACCCCAACCTCCGCTTCTGGTCGAGCCCCTGGACGCCGCCGCTGTGGATGAAGACCGGATACAAGACGGACAACGGAAGCGGCGGGACCGCCAAGAAGCCGTCGTATTACGACGGCGGCAGCATCGTCACCGGCAACTCGTCGTACCTGACCGCGTACGCGACGTACTACGCGAACTTCGTCAAGGGGTACAAGGCCAAGGGGATCAACATCGAGATCGTCTCGCCCCAGAACGAGCCTGGCTACGAACAGAACTACCCGTCGTGCCTCTGGGACAAGACCACCTACGTGAGCTGGGTCAAGACGCTGGGGGCGGCCATGCAGCCTCTCAACGTCAAGATCATGCTGGGGACCATGTCGAACAACGGCGACACGGTCGAGGGCGTCGTCCGGCACGACACGGACATCGCGACCGCCGTGCTGGCCGATTCCACCGCGGCCGGCTACGTCACCGTCGCCGGCGCGCAGTGGGGCGTCCTCGACGCGGTGAACACCGGGACGAAGTTCGGCAGCCTGCCGATCTGGGCCACCGAGCACAAGTGCGGCAACTACCCGTGGATCACCAGCACGCAGGCGGCGACGACCAATCCGCCGGTGCCGGCGATCGCGGCGTACAACAGCACGCAGGCTCCCAACGATCAGGCGTACGGCGTGGAGAGCTGGTCGTACATCCGAAACGCGATCAAGAGCGGCGGGGTGACGGCTTACAACGCCTGGAACATGGTCCTCGACAAGATCGGCCTGGGGATCGACACCTCGCGCGACTGGCGGCAGGATGCCCTGCTGGTGGCCAGCGGGGGCACGGTCACGCCGACCCCGGCCTACTACGTCTTCCGCCACTGCTCGCAGTACGTTCAGCCGGGCGCCAACGTCGTCACGACCACCGGCGGCGACGCCATCGCCTTCAAGAACGCCGACGGCAGCGTCGTCGTCGCCATGTACAACTCCGGCAGCGCCTCGACGTACATCGTTCAGATCAAGGGACAGAAGCTGTCCTTCCCGATGCCGGCCACCGGATGGGCGACCGTCGTCGTCCCATGAGTGAGGACCTGGGCGCGGGCGCGGGCACTGTGATCCGCGTCCGCTTTTGCGGGAATTGACAAGGTTGCAAGCGAGAAATCAAAACCAGGCACGACCGGAGGCCGACGTGGGCAAGACCAGACTTAGCGGGATGATTTTGGCGAGCGCACTCTTCGCGTGGGGCTGCAGCTCCTCAGGCTCCGGAGGTACGGGCGGCACGGGCGGTTCGAACAGCTCTGGCGGCACCACCGGCTCTGGGGGACAAGCCACCGGGGGGACGAGTGCGACGGGTGGCTCCAACGGAACGGGTGGCTCCGGAACGGGCGGGAACAACCCGACGGGCGGCACGGTCGGCACAGGCGGACACACCGGTGGGACGACCGGGACGGGCGGCTCCGGAACGGGCGGCACGACCGGCACGGGCGGCACCACGGGAACGGGCGGCACGACCAGCACGGGCGGCACAACTGGCACCGGCGGGACCACGGCAACGGGCGGCACGACCGGCACAGGCGGCAGCGCGACCGGCACGGGCGGCAGCTCGTCCAGCGTGACGGTGCAGCTCGGTCAGACGGAGCAGACGATCGAGGGCTTCGGCATCAACGACAACTGGGCCGCGGGCTCGACGCCGTCCTCCCTCTTCACCACCAGCGGAAGCGGCCTCGGCCTCACCATCCTGCGCACCGGCATGAGCGACACCGGCGCCTTCTACAACAGCGGCGAGACCTCGGGGGACGTCGCGACACTCAAGGCCGGGGCCGGTTCGGACGCCAAGCTCATCGGATCGGTCTGGAGCCCGCCCACCAGCTGCAAGACCGCGAACACGGTCAACCCGTCAGATACGAACGGCCTCGATGGCGGCCACTTGATGGTGAGCGCGAGCTGCGCCACCACGTGGGCGAACACCATCGCCTCCTTCGCCGCCTCGAACGGCTTCTACGCCATGTCGATCGGGAACGAGCCTGACTTCAACTCGTGTGGCTCGAACGATCCGTGCAACGGCGAGTATCCGACGACCCTCATGACGGCGACCGAGATGGTGGCCTGGGTCAAGACGGCCAAGACCGCCTTCATGTCAAAGGCCCCGAACGTGAAGATCATCGCCCCGGAAGCGTCGGAGTGGCTCCACACCTGGTCCAATGTCTCGGCCGGACCGGACGTCAACGGCCACGAGAGCTCGGACCCCTTGAAGTGCGGCTGCTACCCGGACAAGAACACCACCAGCTGCGCCAGCACCTGCACCTCGGGCGGTGGATACGACTACGGCCACTACCTGGCCGCGGACACGGCAGCCTGGGGGGATTTCGACATTCTCGGCGTGCACCAGTACGACTCCCAGGTTGCGATGCCGTGGCCATCCGACGTCAACGGCGGAAAGCCCAACAAAGAGGTCTGGGAGACCGAAATGTCCGGTGTGAAGTGGTGGCCGCAACAGGGGCCGAGCTGCGACATCAACAACGGCGTCGCGGTCGCGGGGTGGATTCACTCGGCACTCGTCGACGGCCAGGCGTCGGCCTGGCTCTGGTGGTGGTACCAGGCGAGCGGCACCGACGACAACGAGGGTCTGATGCTCAAGAGCGGAAGCAGCGCCAGCACCACCGGCTGCCCCGGCGGGACCGACACCAAGCGCCACTACACCCTCGGCAACTACAGCAAGTTCGTCCGCCCGGGCTACAAGCGGGTGGACGTCACGGGAACCGCTCCCTCGGGTATCCTTCTCTCGGCCTACACGGGCTCGGGTATCGTGGTCGTCGTGGCCATCAACAACAGCACCTCGTCGGTCACCGTGCCGATCTCCATCGCGGGCGGGACGGCGCCCGCCTCCTGCACGCCCTGGGTGACCTCGGCGACCGACAACCTCGCCTCCAAGACCGCGGTCTCGGTGAGCGGTGGTGGCTTCTCTGCCTCGCTCGCCGCCGCGACCGTCACCTCCTTCGTCTGCCAGTAGCTCGTCGGTCCAGCCTCAGAGGGCGGCGGCGCGAGCGAGCTCGAGCGTCTCGCGCCGCTCGACGAAGGGCGCCATCTGGTCGGCCGCCATCGGCCGGCCGAAGTGGTAGCCCTGCAGGTAATCGCACCCCGAGTCGACCAGCCGCTCCGCCTGCTCCGCCGTCTCCACCCCCTCGGCGATCACGCGCAAGCTCATGGTGTGCGCCAGCGTGATGATGGAGTCGACGATCGAGCGGCTGGTGGCGTCGCGATTCATCTCTTTCACGAACTCACGGTCGATCTTGAGGGCGTCGAGCGGCATCCGCTGCAGCTGGCTGAGCGATGAATAGCCGGTGCCGAAGTCGTCCATGTAGATGAGCACGCCCATGGCGCGCAGCCGCGCCATCGTGTCGATGGTCTGGGTGGCGTTCTGCATCGCCGCGGTCTCGGTGACCTCCAGGCGCAGGCTCTGCGGCGCCAGGCCCGTCTCCTCGAGGATGCTGGCCACGTCGTCCACCACCGCGGGGGACACGAACTGGCGGTGAGAGATGTTGACCCCCACCGCCATCTGCGCCAGCGACGGGATCTCCCGCTGCCACCGGCGGAGCTGCAGGCAGGCGTTGACCAACACCAGCTTGCCGAGCGGCACGATGAGGCCTGTCTCCTCGGCGACGGAGATGAACGCGTCGGGCATCACCAGCCCGCGCGAAGGGTGACGCCACCGCACCAGCGCCTCCAGGGCCGCCAGCCGGCCGGCGCCGTCGACGATGGGCTGGTAGTGAAGCTCGAACTCGTCGCGCTCGATGGCGCGGCGGAGCTCTGTCTCCGTCGACCAGCGGGTCATGGCCCGCTGGTGCATCTGCGGGTCGAACACGCAGGTGCAGCTCTTGCCCGCCTGCTTCGCCTGGTAAAGCGCGATGTCGGCGTCGCGCAGCACCTCCTCCGGCCGGGCGTAGCCGGCGTCGCTGGTGGTGATGCCGATGCTGCCCCGGGCGACCAGATCGTGAACGCCCAGGCTGAAGGGCTCCGACAGCGCGCCGTGAATGCGCTCGGCCACCCGCACGGCGTCCTCGGGCGAAACCAGATCTTCGAGCAGCATCACGAACTCGTCGCCGCCGATGCGCGCCACGTGATCGCCCGGGATGCGGGCGATGGTGTCGACCTTGCGCGCGCAGGCGGAGAGGCGGCGCGCCACCTCGATGAGCAGCTTGTCGCCCACCTGGTGGCCGAGGCTGTCGTTGATGACCTTGAACTCGTCGAGATCGATATAGAGCAGCGCGAACCGGTTCTCGGGATCGCGGTTGTTGCGGGCCAAGCTGTGCGTCAGGCGGTCCGCCAGCAGGCTGCGGTTGGCCAGGCCCGTGAGCGAGTCGTGCAGCGCCTCGAAGCGCAGCTGCTCTTCGGCCAGCTTGCGATCGGTGATGTTCGTCAGCGAGCCGGCCGCCCGCAGGGTGTCGCGCTCGGGGTCCTTGACGGCGATGCCGCGGCAGAGCACCCAGCGGTACTGGCCGTCGCGGTGGCGAATGCGGAACTCCGACGACAGGTTCTCCTTCTCGTGGCTGAGGTGCGCCTCGATGTCGGCGCGCAGGCGCGGCAGGTCGTCGGGGTGCACCCGATCCAGCCAGTCGCAAAGCCCGTCGCCGATCTCCGCCTCGTCGTACCCCAGCATCGCCTTCCAGCGCGGCGAGTAGTAGACGCGGCCGGTCTCCACGTCCCAGTCCCAGAGGCCGTCGTTGGCCCCCTGAGCGGCCAGCCTGTACCGGTACTCCGTGCGCTTGCGCTGCTCCACCTCGGCCAGGAGGCGCTCCTGCGTCGCTGCCAGCGCGCGGTTGCGTTCGAAGAGCTCGTGCGACGACAGCTCCATGGCCCGCTCGACCAGCTGCCGGTCCTGGTCCTGTTGTTGATAGGCGTCGCTCACCGCCTGCAACAGACGCTGGAGCTCGGGACCCGCCTCGCCGGGGAGGTGTTTCCGCAGCTGGCGCTCCAGCAGTCTGTGCATGTTCGGCATGCGGCTAGATCTCGCTGAACAGAGTGACCGACATCGACTGGTTCTGGAGCGTGCAGGGCGCTCCCGGCGCCGGCGGCGAGAGCTCGCCGTAGGCGTAGAAGCCGGTGGTGTGCGTGCGCGGGTCGAGCGCCTCGATCACCCCTTCCACTTCTTCCTCGACGCGCTGCTTGAGCAGCTGCTTGCGCCCAATGCAGCTGATCAAGATGCCCAGCTCGGCGGGGACGCCGAGCATCTGCTGGCTGGCGCGTCCCGCGGCGCAAGCGCCGTCGACCAGGCGGTCGAAGTTCGCGTGCATGAGCCGAACGAACGACCCCTCGGGGACGTCGCCGGCGAAGACCATGCTCTGTGCCTCCTCGTCGATCCCGACCACGGCGCGGGTCACGCTCTCACCGGTGAGAGGATCGCGCACCGTCAACGGGAACAGCAGGCCGCTCGCCGGCAGGTTCTTGGCGTGCTCGCCCAGGTACCGTTTGTAGAGCTCCAGCGCGCTCCGCCCGTCCAGCTCGTAAAGGACGTTGCGCGCGGCGCGCGTGACGCGCCGTTCGGGCCCGAAGGGGTCCCACCCCCCCATCGCGCTGTAGCCGACCCGCAGGCGCTCGCCATAGAAACCGACCACCACGCTCCGGCGCTCGGCGACGGAGTCACCGGCGCAGACATAGGTGTGGCCGAAGCGCTCGCCGTCGCCCGAGCGGCCTCCGGTGGTGGCGACGCCGGCAGGCAGCGCGCTGCCGAGCCCCCGGACGA
>Ga0210388_10005379_pt1 | contig 10016 bp, 11 predicted proteins | sample IncBWC19OmetaG_FD_155485 | JGI IMG/M metagenome (GOLD analysis project Ga0210388, IMG submission 155485) | Forest soil microbial communities from Barre Woods Harvard Forest LTER site, Petersham, Massachusetts, United States - Inc-BW-C-19-O ...
ACGTGCCGCCGAACAGCGCAACCGAACGCCGATGAGCCCCGCCGGACGGCCTGTGCGCGGCCTGGGATGTCAACGCTCCTCCCGGTAGGGCGCGGCGGCATCATTTTCGTCGGCGTGCTCGTCGAGGTGGTCCTGGGCATCGGGCGGCGATGCGTAGGGCGCGTCGGAAGCGGCGGGAGCCTGAGCGGGCTCGCGTTTCGGAATGCGGTCGAGCGCATCGGCCATGGCGCGGACGACTTCGACGATTCCTTCGCCACTGGCGGATGAAATCGCGTGGAATTCCAATGCTCGTTTCTTGCAGAAGGCGCGCAATTCTTCCAGACGGGTGCGATCGGTGGTGGCGTCAAGTTTCGTGGCCACCACGATCATTGGCTCTTCCGCCAGTGCCGGGCTGAACGCGGCGAGCTCGCGCATGATAATTTCGAAATCCTCTACCGGGTCGCGATCGTTCGCATCGCTGGTATCTACCAGATGCGCGATCAGCCGCGTGCGTTCCACGTGTTTCAGGAAGCGAATGCCGAGGCCGACACCCTCGTGCGCGCCTTCGATCAGGCCCGGCAGATCGGCGACAACGAATGTTCGCTCCTGACCGGGCGCGGCATCGGGATCGGCATTTACCACGCCCAGATGCGGTTCAAGAGTGGTGAAGGGGTACGCGGCGATCTTTGGGCGTGCGGCGGAGATGCGCGAAATGAACGTCGATTTACCCGCGTTGGGAAAACCGACGAGGCCGACGTCGGCCAGTAATTTCAGCTCGAGCCGCAGATGGCGCTCCTGGCCGGGTTGACCGTCGTCATGCTCGCGCGGAGCCTGATGCCAGGGCTTCACGAAGGACGGATGGCCATTGCCGCGGCCGCCTCGGCCTCCGCGCGCTGCGAGCACACGCTGGCCCGGCGACGCCAGATCGAACAACTGCACGCCAGTGTCGTTGTCGAAAACCACGGTGCCCACCGGCAGTTTCAGTATTGTGTCCGCGCCGGACTTGCCGTGGCAGTCCGAGCCTTCGCCATGGCGGCCGCGGTCGGCGCGAAATTCGCGATTATAGCGGTAGCGCAGCAGCGTGTTGTCGTTGGGGTTCGCTTCAAGGTAGATGTCGCCGCCGTTGCCGCCGTCGCCGCCGGACGGGCCGCCGCGCGGGACGTACTTCTCCCTGCGGAACGCGACGCAGCCGTTACCGCCATCGCCACCCTTTACCGAGATTTTGGCTTCGTCAACAAACATGGGACACCCAACCCGAGAGGGTACACGAATCGAGCTTACGCTGCGATCGGGGAGTGGAGCAAAGATGGATCGCGCCAGGAATCGGGCGGCGACTCATGCCAACGGTTCGCGCAAACACGTCACGCATACCGGCGTGGCATGCGAACGAAACCGCTAGTTTGCAGCGGCTTGGGCCGGCGTCTTTGCGGCGCGCGAGGCGGCATCTTCCGCCGTGAGCACGCTGATGAAGCGACCCTTGCCGCCCTTGTCCTCGAACAGCACGACGCCGTCGATCAGCGCGAAAAGCGAATCGTCCTTGGCGCGCGCGACGTTCTTGCCGGGCTTGTAACGCGTGCCGCGCTGGCGAATCAGGATGCTGCCGCCGCTGACGGCCTGGCCGCCGAAACGCTTTACGCCCAGCCGCTGGCCGTGGGAATCGCGTCCGTTTGTAGATGAACCGCCGCCCTTTTTGTGTGCCATGAGAACCTCGAAGAAGCGCCCGCTGCGGGCTGCCCCGGGAAATTTGCACTACGAAAGTTGAATGTCGACTTCGACGGACGTAAGTCCCTGCCGGTGGCCGGTCTGGATCTTGTATTGCCCGCCGGTCTTGTACTTCAGGACTTTGAGCTTGGGTCCGCGCGTGTGCTTCACGATTTTGCCGGTGACTTTGGCCTTTGAGGCTGCGGCGCCCAGAATCTTTTTGTCGTCGGTGCGGACGGCGACGATGTCGTCAAACGTCACCTTGCCGCCGACTTTGCCCTCCAGGCGCTCGACTTCGATCGTCTCGCCCGGCGCGACGCGGTACTGCTTTCCCCCACTGCGGATTACGGCGTACATGCTGCCTCCCAACCCAGTTTTGCAGACGGTTCGTATACCGACCCGTGGCAGTTTTCGCCAACGAGACGAGCGGACACTCGTGTGGGCGTACTGCGAGGATTACCCAGCGATTTTACCGGAGAGCCGGAAATTCCGCAAGTCCTGCGGGGTGAATGCGAAATCGCCTCTGGTAAGCACACCGCGTGAATGTCCGCCGCCGACGGGGAGAGGGGCCGATCCCCGCGGGCGCTAACAGCAGCGCGAGGGGGTGGAATAGCGGCGGCGCAGCGATTCCTGGTAGAACTCGGCCCGGGAGAGCGACCGCTGGCCTTCGGCGTTGTGTACTGCGTGACGCAGGTAGTTGTCGTACGCGGCGTCGCCGGTTACCTGGCGCAGCCAAGACCAAGCGCGTTTCAGCAAGCCCACGTTCCTCGTCCTCGCCGCCGTGGTCATTCCTGCGACGGCTCCGATTTAGGCACGCTCACATTGTCATGCGGCTGCCACAGCGCGATGGCCAGGGCGGTGTTTCTCGGGAAATTGACGTCGTGGCCGCGTGCGATGAAATTGCCGTAGATCGAGCGGGTCGCTCCGAAGGCGCCCATCGCCATACCGAATGGCTGCGAGTGAATGGCGAGGCCCAGCGCGATGCCGATCAATTTGTAGCCGCCGGCGGCGCCCGCGGTGCGCGGGCCCGTTTCGCCGAAGCTATCGCCCAGAAATGAAGCGCCTCCGAGGCCCACGGCCATAGCAGTCGTCAGATAACGCGTGGGAGGCGCCGTGGCGCGCGCTCCACCCTCGGAATCAAGCTTCACGTTGTCCCGCTTCTCCGATTCGACTCCTTCGAGGCTAGCCGCGATTTTTTCCTGGACGCCGCCGGGCAGACTCAGCTCGCGGAATACGATTCGCAATTGCCCGTTGCGCCCGGGATGGTGCGCCGGCTGCGCCTGCAATACGGTGCCTTCGATCCGGCTGCCCTGCGGCAGCACGAGCCGGTTGCCGTCGAAGAGCGGCCGCGTCAGCACCGCTTCGACCGGATCGCCCGGATGCGATGTGGCGGAACTGAGCGGGGTCACCAGGCGCGCCTGGATCACGCTGCCGTTCGGAGGCGGTGCGCCGATCGAGGAAGCCACGCCCTGCGTCAGCGGTTCGCTGCCGAAATCGAGAGGGTGGTCGAGCTCGGCGAAATAAACCGTGCCGGCCTGGATGTATTGCGGGTGAACGGGGAGCTGCGATTCCGCATAGTGTCCGGCCCGGCGCATCTTGCCCGGCTGGTCGGCCTGCTTCAGCGCGTCGTTCCATTCCTGCCTGGCCTCTTCCTTGGCTTGCTTCACTTTTTCAGTGACGGCGTCGTGCGAGCCGCCCTTGTCGCCCGCCGCGGCGACGAATTCGATCGGCTGGCCGGACCCGGGGGTGACGAACGTGCGCATGGGAATGCCTTGGTCGCCGGAAAGCACGATGTGGTCGAATTCAACCTCGACATGCCGCTCGGGGCTGAAGTCAGCGTCCAGCGCAGCGGCCGTGCGCGCCGCCGCGGAAGGGTCGTCGATCTGTGTAACGCGTCCGGTGACGGTTGCGCCAACGGGAATTACCAGCTTGTCGAACGCGTAGATCGGCTCGAGAAGGCGCGCGTGAATCGGCTGGCCCACATGCTCTACGCGAACGTCGTGGTCAATTGCCACTACGAGTGCTGTGCCCTTTGGCACAGCCAGAGATACAAATGGGCGCGCGAGATCGACCTGCTCGGGGCGCCACGTGAGCGACGGATCATCAGCGGCCGCAGCAGCGGGCACCGGCGTCGTCAGATCCTGGGCCATCGTGCTGCCGGCACCAACGCCCAACAGAAGCAGTATCCGGATTCCGCGTCGAACGAACATGGTGATTCTCCTTGCCGCAACGGATTCTTACTCGGCGTCCGGAAGCTGTGCCAGGGTACCGGGAGGGATCGCGCCGGTACATTCTAATCCCCTTCGGCCCATCCCGTCGCCACATAATTCGATTCCTGCAGGGTGGCGGCCCGGGTGCCGCGCAGGACGCCGATCCATTCGGCGATTGCTTCAAACAGCAGTACGAGCACCATCGCAGCAAGCAGGGCCGTGACCGCCGCGTCCAGCCGGGCATTGAAAATCAGACGGTGCGTATCGGCGAGTCGCGCGGCGGGAATCGCGCCGGCCGAGATCTGCGCCATAAGTGCGCTGGCCTGCGCGAGAAATCCGAGCGCCGGGCTGGGGCTGAAAATTTTCTGGTAGCTTGCCGTCATGGTGACGCTCACGAGCCAGGCCATCGGGACGAGCGTTATCCAGATCCATCGCGCCCGCCCCATTTTCAGCAGAATCGTCGTGGCGACGACGAGCGCGACAGCAGCTAGAAGCTGATTCGCGATCCCGAAAAGCGGCCAGAGCGAATTGATCCCGCCCAGCGGGTCCTGCACGCCCTGCCAGAGAAAGTATCCCCACGCGGCTACCATTGCCGCGCTTGCGAGCACGCTCGCGAAAGTAGAGCTCGACCGCGCCAGCGGCTTCGACACGTGCCCGGCGAGATCCTGCACCATGAAGCGCCCGACGCGCGTGCCTGCATCGAGTGTGGTGAGGATAAAAAGCGCCTCGAACATAATCGCGAAGTGGTACCAGATGCTCAGCAGTCGGTCGCCGCCGATCGTCCCGCTGAAAATCTGCGCCATGCCGACGGCGAGCGAGGGCGCACCGCCAGTGCGGTCGAGCAGCGTGCGCTCGCCCACGCGCTGCGCCAGCGTCGCAATCGTCTGGGGATCGAGTGCGTAGCCCCACGAGCTGATGGTTTTGGCCGCCGCGTCGGCCGTCCTGCCCACAATTCCCGCCGGGCTGTTGATCGCGAAATAGACACCCGGTTGAAGCGCGCACGCCGCGATCATGGCCATCACCCCCACGAACGATTCCATCAGCATTGAGCCGTAGCCGACGATGCGCGCGTGGCTTTCGCGCAGGATCATCTTGGGAGTGGTGCCGGACGCGATCAGGGCATGAAATCCGCTCACCGCGCCACATGCGATGGTGATGAAGCAGAACGGGAAGATTTTCCCGGCGAAGACTGGTCCGCTGCCGTCGGTGAATCGCGTCAGCGCCGGCATTTGGAGCGTGGGCCGCACCACCAGCACTCCGGCGGCGAGCGCAAATATCGCCGCGACCTTTATGAAGGCGCTGAGGTAGTCGCGCGGAGCCAGCAGCAGCCAGACGGGGAGCGTGGAGGCCGCGAATCCGTAGACAATGATGGCGATCGCGAGCGCCGGGCCCGAAAACGTGAATGCGTGCGACCAAGTTGCCGACGCATTCACCCATTGGCCCGCCACGACCGCCAGGCCGACCAGCGCGATGCCCCCAAACGACGCCTCGAGCACGCGGCCGGGCCGAATGAATCGCAGGTAGACTCCCATCAGCAGCGCGATGGGAATCGTCATTGCCAGCGTGAACGTGCCCCACGGCGAATCCCTCAGCGCCTTCACCACTACCAGCGCGATCACCGCCAGCAAAATCACCATGATTGCCAGCACCGCGAGACCCGCGATCGTTCCGCCGCGTTTGGACACTTCCTCGCGCGCGATTTGTCCTAGAGATTTCCCGTCGCGCCGCATCGAACAGAACAGAATCGTGAAGTCCTGCACGCAACCGCCGAGCGCTGCGCCGACGATCAGCCAGAGCGTGCCCGGCAGATAGCCGAATTGCGCCGCGAGCGTCGGCCCCACCAGCGGTCCCGGGCCGGCGATGGCCGCGAAATGATGGCCGAGCAGCACCCATTTATTTGTGGGGACGAAATCCCGGCCGTCCTCCAGACGCTCGGCGGGAGTGGCGCGGGTGTCGTCGAGCGCGAAAATCTTCGCGGCAATGAATGCGGAATAAAACCGGTAGGCGACTAGATACGTGCACAGCGCCGCGATAACGAACCAGACCGCGTTGAGCGGTTCGCGGCGTTCGAAGGCGATCGCCGCAAGCGAACCCGCGCCTGCCAGCGCGATGGCGGTCCAAATCACAATTTTCAGGATTCGATTCACGGCGGGCTAGAGATAGACGAACCGGCTGCGGAATTCGGTTTCGCTCAAATGCGCCACGGGCGCCGCGGCGCGCACACCCGCCGGCGGATCATATGGCAATGCGCGGCCGGTTGTGTCGAGATAGGGCTGGTCCATGTGGATGGAAACAACGGCGGTCCGCTCACGGGGCATCGCCGGCCAAATCGCCGCCGGCATTGCGACAATCGCCGCGCCCGCCGCCAGTCCCGCCACGAATTCGCGCCGCTTCACCATGTCATCTTGCGCCTCACGCGAACGGCAACTCGGATTCTTCGACCCACCGGCCGTGCACTTGTGCTGTGGCGCGGAACGGCAAAATTACACGGGCCACGTCGCCTTCTTCGAGCCGCTGCGCGTCGGCGATGATCAATTCGGAACGCATCTCCGCGTAATTGTTTGCGACGCCCAGGATATAGCCTTCGCCTTCCGCGCCGTTTTTGCGCGGCACGAAACAGACCTCCGATAAACTGTGCGTCGTGCCGGAGAAATACGAATTCATTTTGCCTGTGGCGAGATCGAACCGGCCGTAGCAATTGTTCACGCGCCCGCCCAGATTGCCCGCTTTCCATTCCTCGAACGGCCGCGCCTTATCCGCATAGGCGGTGAATGCGTAACGGTAACGCTGCGTGAGATAGCGATCGTCCACTCGGCCCAGGTCGCTGACGTTCATCTCGAAAAGCTTGTCCTCGGTGAATCCATCGTCCTTCGAGTTCAGATCGAACGTTTGGCGGCGAATATACGCACGCGCTTTCGTCGGGTCCCACGGCGAGCCGTCGATCGGCGGGAAAAACGGAAACGGATTTGAATCGTAGATCGGCGCTTCGAAAATCACTTTGTTGCCTTCATCGCGCGCGTTGAGCGTGTGCACAGTGGCGCGCGATGGGCCTTTGAACCAGCGAATGTCCTTGGCCTCGCCATCGCGGGGCACGATCGCGACCATCGCGGGCTTCGTATCGTCCCAGCCCCAGTGAACTTTGCCCGCCTTCAGCATTTCCATGTTCGAGACGAAGCCAAAGATCGGAATGATCACGTATTTTTGCGTGATGCTGATGTCGTGCACCATCGCAACGTAGGGCACCTTGAAGCGCAGCTCGCGCGTGACCTCGCCTTTATTGTTGATGGTGTAGAGAAACACGTCGTTCGTTTCGAGGCCTTCGGCTTCGTAGCCGTAGCAGATCATCTCGCCCGTCGCAGGATCGACTTTCGGGTGTGCGGTGAACGTGAGGCTCTTGTATTTGCCGTGAAAATTGTAAGGGCCGATCGTTTCGAGCGTGTTGCAGTCGATCTCGTAGGGCAGGCTGTCTTCCTTCAACGTGAAAAGCTTCCCGGCAAACGCGAGCGGGGTGGTGTTCTGTACCGAGCGGTCGAGTCCGGCAACACTCGGATCGTCGGTGAAGGGATTCCGGTATTTGCCGAAGAGCTGTTTTCTCGCGGCGCGATCGGCCTTGAACCGCGGCGTTTTCACCCAGCGGCCTTTGTAATCGACTACGCCGTCCTTGAAACGGAACATATTGATGTAGCCGTCCATGCTGAACGGCGAATCGTCCTGGAATTTCGGCGGGTAGAGCCAGTCGCCGCCCAGACGCACGAACGCGCCGTTCAAATCGGATGGAACCTTGCCGATCACTTCGCAGTCGTAAACGTCCGCCTCGAAGCGCGTCGGCGCGAAATACCCCTTCATCGTCGGCTGATTTGAAAAATCGACCATGGCTTGTCTCCCTTGCGATCGCTAATAGCCACGCTGATACCACGGCGAAGGCATGTGATACGGAACGGTGATGAAGACCGCTTCCGCGTGCCGGATCCTGCCGTCCTGCATTTTGAACATTTCGAGAAAACAAAATGAATGAGGCGATTTCAGCGGCGGATCGTGCACCACACCATCCGTCGTCGTGTAGTGGTCGAGCTTGCCGGCATGGTCGATGAAACCGCCGGCCAGCACGAGGCCCTTTTCTTCGTCGACCAGAGGAAAGCGGCGCGCGCGCAGCTCGTCGTCCCAGCGGTAATTGCCGAGCTTGAATCCCTGCTCGCAGGAAATCTTCCCATAAGCCGAAAGATTCAAGTTCGGGTCTTGCACCGAGCCAGGATGCGGATCGTTCGCGGTCCACACGCCGTTCTCGCGCCGGCTGCAATCGTCGGCGAATTGCGTGAAAATCTGTCCGTCGTTCAGTTCCAAGGTGTTGAAATAGCCGTCGGCCAACGCGATCAACCGTGCACGCGGGCGCCGGCGATCGGCCGGCACGTCTTCAGAAATCACCGGCACGGGCTGCAGAGTATCGGGATTGCCAAACGGACCCGGGCCGTAGCCCTTGCGGTCAACGATCGTTTCGACCTCGGAGATTTTCCCGTCGTCAATCTTCAGGCGCATCGCGAAAAACGACTTAAGGCCGCGCTCGTCGATCACGCCGTAGTACGCCGCCTGGCCCGTTTCCGGATCGGCAGCGCGCAAATCCTCCGCGCCGAGGGCGCTGATCGTGCCCCACAGCCCCCAGCCAACCGGCAATTCGACATTGTTCTCGGTGAATTTCACGTGCGGCGCCCACGGCAGCCGCGCGGGATCCTTGGCCAGCAACGCCGCCAGGTATTGATCGACGAAGCCGCTCAGGCATGCGCGATCGCACACTCCTGCGATGGGGACGCCTTGGACGGAATCTGCAGCGTGAACCTTCCCCTGCGACAGGAAGGGAATTGCGAACACAACTGCGGCAGCGGCAACGAAAGAAGGCGCCCAAACCCTCGCTGGCATCACTCGAATCCCCCGATTCGTGCGTGCTTCCTGCGAATCTCAGGGCGAATCCTAACAGAGGTAAGAGGCGGTGGGGTAGCGATTCGTATTCATCCTAACCCGATCAATCGGGGCTATTGGCAGCCGCACGCGCCGCCGCAGCATCCGCCGCCCGACGATCCTGAGGAGGAAGACCCGCCGGACGCCTTCGTGCCATTCCCGTGTGCGGCAAACACCGAAAGCTGCATCGTGCTCTTCGCGCTCGCGCATTTCGGGCAAGTCACTTTCGTGCTGCCGTTCAGCACGATGCGCTCGTATTCCGCTCCGCAATCGTCGCAAACATATTCGTAAATCGGCATCGAACCTTCCTCCGCAATCTAAAACGTTATTCTAGCGGAAACGATCCCCGCCAATCCAAGAACCATCAGCAGGCCCCAACCCGCGAGCGTGAGCCTCGGCCAGCCCTTGCCAGCGAGCGCCAGCAGCGTGCCCAAAATCCACAGCCCTACGCTCACCCAGTTGGCGATCAGCACGATCCCGCGCGTCGCCTCCACCGATTGCAGCATGTACCAGCAGCTCGTGACGAAAACCATCGTCGCAAACACCGCGGCCACCAGGCCGCACTGAAATGCCACGCGTCGCCAGCGCGCGATTTCCGGAAGCTGGTTGCCCATCCAGGTGCTCCATGCGAAGAAGAGACAAATCGCCGCAGGCAGGAAGAAACCGGCTAACAGCAGCGAATTGTTCAGCACCGACACTCTTCGATACTACCAAATCGTCGATCGCATCGATTGCGCTCGACGCGATGTAGTCATGCCCGCCGGTAGAGCGCGCGAAATCTCCTCACCCACGGCGGCTCGGGTTCGGCGTAGTCCTCAAAGGAGTCTTCCGTCAGGCCCGCGCGGAGCAAGCCGTCGATTTCACTTCGCGTCAGCGGCCACGGCGGTCCTTGTCCTTCGGGTTCGTCCTCTGCCCGGCCTCGCGCAATTACCAGCAGCCGCCCGCCCGGCGCGACAAATTCCGCAATTTCCGCAATCGCGCGCGCACGCAGGTTGCCGGTGAACGCCTGCACGGTGTAAACCTCCAGCACAAAATCGAACGCAAGTCGCCAGCCCGCAGGCGGATCGAACAGGTCTGCGACCACGTAGTCGACTTTGGAATTGGGATGGCGCTTCTTCGTGGCGGCGATTGCCGTCGGCGAGATATCGAACGCGGTCGTGCCAAATCCCCAAGCGG
>Ga0210388_10005381_pt1 | contig 10016 bp, 10 predicted proteins | sample IncBWC19OmetaG_FD_155485 | JGI IMG/M metagenome (GOLD analysis project Ga0210388, IMG submission 155485) | Forest soil microbial communities from Barre Woods Harvard Forest LTER site, Petersham, Massachusetts, United States - Inc-BW-C-19-O ...
AGTGCGGCGTCAGTTCGCAACAATTGCACGGCTTGCATCAATAGCGCGCCGAAGGTGAACAGGTTTCGTTCGCGCAACAATCGTTCGCTGACGCGATACACGCGAGCGAGCTCGTCCTGGCGGGCCAGCTCTTCTTCTTCGAGAGCGCGCACATCCGGAGCGAGCGATGCTCGGCGCGCGAGATAGGTCTGCCGCGATTTATCCACGTACGCTTGGAAATCGTTGGGCGTGACCAGCTCATCCTGGCAGCGCGAGAAGAATTGCAGAAAATCGTTCAGGAATTCGCCGGGCTCGGCCAGGCGCCGGAAATGTTTCAGGTCAAGCTCGGCCATGTTGCGGCGGAGCAAAATCCAGTGATCGACATCTTCCAGAATTTTCAGGTCCGGATTGGCCACGCGCAGGATTTTTTCCAGGCAAAAACTATGGAAGGTACTGAGCCATATGCCTTCGGCGCGTTCGCCAACCGCTTTCACGACGCGGGACTTCATTTGTCCCGCGGCTTTGTCGGTGAATGTGAGTCCCAGGATATTTTCGCCGGTAAGCTCGGGATTCGATTCGAGCAGGTGGCGAATTCGCTCGGTAATGACGCGAGTTTTGCCGGTTCCGGCACCGGCGACGACGAGCAGGGGACCGTCGCCATGTTCGACGGCGCGGCGTTGCTGTGCGTTCAGGCCTAGCGAGCTTTCGCGTGCGGTTGCAGGAGGCATCCGTAACTATAATAACGTAAAACCGATGCGAGGGCTTACGCTTTTTCTTCGCCTGCCTTTTTTCCTTCGCCTCCGTTTAAGATAGAGAATTCCCGTTTCAAGATTCGCGCTTCCCGATTCCGAACCCACTCCGCGCGCGGAAGACCTAACTCCAATTCGTTCTGCGTTCTTTTGGGCTCTCGGACGGATGTCTGTTTGCACTCCGTTAGTTCGCTGATATGGCGGCGCAAGGCCGCAGAGGAGGTAATTTGGAACTAAACAAGTTTGTGAAGGAGAGTGTGGCTAGTAACGATTCGTTGTGGGCGTGGGACAACTACAAGCCGGTGGTGCTTTCACTGCAGAAGAAATTCGGATGCAGATCGCTATTGGAAGTTGGGGGAGGACGGACACCGCTCATTGACGAGCAAGAGAACGATAGTCTGGGCGTCAGGTACACGGTGAACGATATTTCGGCGGGCGAATTGGCGTTGGCGCCGGGGTGGGCATCGAAGGCGTGCTTTGACATATGCTCGCCGCCCGCGGATGCACATTCAAAGTTCGATCTAATATTCTCGAAAATGGTGTTCGAGCATATATCCGACGCGAAAAAAGCATACCTAGCAATCTACAGGTTACTGGCTCCAGGGGGGCTGTTTCTTTCATTTTTCCCGACGCTGTATTGCCTTCCATTTTTTATAAATTATCTTTCGCCGGAAACTTTGTCCTCGAAGTTGCAGAAGACGCTTGTTCCGCGAGACACCCCGAAATTCCGGGCCTACTACAAATGGTGCCGGACGACTCCTTTTTTACAGCGACGACTGGAGAGAATCGGATTTAGCGAGGTGGCGGTGGCGCCATTCTATGGCCATGGTTACTACGAATCTATGCCGCTGGTGCGGAGTTTGCATGCCAAATGGACCGAGATAGTCCGGAGGAAAGATATCCGGGTGCAGTCGTCCTATGCGTACGTTTTTGTGCGGAGGTAGCCGCTGGGGCGACTTTTAGGTAATCACGAGCGAAACTACTTCTGTACCACTCCGCAAGCGATGCGGTCGCCGGAATTGCCGGAGGGATCAGTCTTCATGTCGTCGGCTTTGGCGTGGATTACGATTGCGGTGCCGCCATTGCTGAAGAGCGAGTGAGCGTCGGTGCCGAGGTTTACATCTTTATCGCCGAGCCGGACTTTGGCTTTTCCGTCGGCGCCTACGGTGAAGTTGGGCATGTCGCCGGCATGATGGCCATCGGGACTGTCAAAACCGTGCTTTTTGCCGTCGGGATTAAAGTGCGGGCCGGCGGATTTGAAATCGGGCGCATCGCATTTCGCATTTTGATGGAAGTGGATGGCGTGTTCGCCCGGCGGAAGATTTTCGAGGTTGAGCTCCAGGCCTACGCCGCCTTCCTTGTTTTCATAGAGGACCACGGTGCCCACGCTTTTCCCCTGCGCATCCTTTAGGTGAACTGCTGTTTTCGCCGCGATCGTCAGCGCGAATGTGACTCCGAAAGCAAGAAGGGCAATGGCCAATACTCGATTGGTTTTCATGAGCGGGATTATAATCCTCGTCCATTATGCGAGCAAGCTTTCGGTAGGAGCCACAATGGCCCTCGGTGGATCCGTTTTCACCGGGCACAGACCGCGCCAACTCTGTCGCGTCAACTCGATCGACCCCGGGAGTTTTGAGCGCTGGTTCAAGATGTATTAAACTCCGACCGGACGTGGGCGAAAAACTATGAGCGCTCAAATTGTGCGTGAACCGCGCTGGCCGGCAGTGGTGGCGATGTTGGCGGCGGGTTGCGTTTATTGGTCATTGCCGGAGCCGCTTTCGGTCGGGCCCGGGTGGCTGCTACTGGCGGTAATTTTCGTCCTTACGATTCCGCTGCTCATATCAAACCATCGCGGACAGTTCAACATAGCGCGGATTTTGACTTTCACAATGAATGGCGCGATCACGATGGCCATGATTGGTTCGCTGGCTTTCCTGATTCACGGCATTCCGCAACATCGCGACCCGCCCCAGACGCTGCTGCGTGCGGCAACCGCGCTTTGGTTTACGAACGTTTTGGTGTTTGCGCTGTGGTATTGGAAGTTGGATGGGGGCGGCCCGCTGATGCGAGAGGGAAGGCGCGGACGCTTGGAGAGCTCGTTCCTTTTCCCACAAATGCTGGGCGAAGATGGCGGCGATCCGTCATGGTCACCGCATTTCATGGATTATCTGTTTCTTGCGTTTAATACCAGTACGGCTTTTTCGCCGACGGATACAGCGGTGCTTTCGCGTTGGGCTAAGGCCATGATGATGTTGCAATCGCTGATTTCGTTGACGGTTGTGGCGTTGCTTGCTGCGCGGGCGGTGAATATTCTTTGAGAGCTGGGAGTTTCGCGTAACACTCTTATCGGCTATTAAAGCTGGCTGGATTCGCGGCTCAGTTAGGAAGAGAGCGCTTCTAACTGGCGTGCGTTAAGCGTGTAGAGCGATGGGACAGGAACGCCCAGGATTCCGAGGTAAACGTAAATTTGGCCGCGGTGGTGAACTTCGTGTTCGAGCATCGAGCGCAGCAATTTCCAGGCAGTGATGGGAACGCCTTCGGGAGAGGTGCCTTTCTTCTCAAAGTCCCGCTGGGTCATGCCGCTGAAAATCTCCATTGATTCCGAATGCATGCGTTCCATGAAGGCGATGACGTTGTCCAAGCCGTCCGCAAGTTCGCGTCCGCAGCCTTTGTAACGGCTCGGGCGTCCGCAGGCGCATTCAGCGAAGACGTAACGCTCGGTGGCGGCGATGTGCCGCGCCAGGTCGCCTAACGTGAATTCTCCCGTGCGGCAGGTCCATTCAATCTTGTCCGGCGGGATGCAGCGGAGCAGGCGCATCGTACGCCCGCGAATCTGTCCGAAATAATGAAGAAAATCTTCGCGGTCCATGAAGTTATCTCCTCGGAACTCTAGAGGAAATATTATACCCGGCTACCTTCAGCGAGGATGAATGTTGACGTCCGCTGCCAGGCCGAAGAGTCCAATTTGACCCTCATTTCTCGCGCGCATATACTGAATATTCTCGTTGAAATGCACACCTAGGAGTGAATGCAATGGAACAACCCGTCATCTTGAGTGCGGTGCGTACACCGATCGGGAAATTTATGGGGGGACTTGCGCCGCTTTCTGCGCCGGAGCTTGGCGCGAAAGTTGTGGCTGAAGCTGTGCGGCGCGCTGGTATCGAGGCGAACGTAGTGGATGAAGCGATCATGGGCAATGTGGTCCAGGCCGGGCTGGGGCAGAATCCGGCGAGGCAGGCGGCGTTGCGGGGCGGCCTTGATCCGCGCGTGGCGGCGATGACGATCAACAAAGTTTGCGGCTCGGGATTGAAGGCGGTGGCGCTGGCCTCGCAGGCAGTACAGCTTGGCGAGTCGGAGGTGGTGGTGGCGGGCGGCATGGAGTCGATGTCGAACTGTCCGTACTTGTTGAAGGGCGCGCGCACCGGCTTTCGGCTGGGCAATCAGGAAATTTTCGATTCGATGATTACTGACGGCTTGTGGGACGTTTACGAAAACTATCATATGGGCGTGACGGGCGAACTGGTGGCGGAAAAATACGGGATCACGCGGCAGGAGCAGGACCAATTCGCGTTGGACAGCCATCGCAAAGCGGTGCGGGCGATCAAATCGTGTTTTTTTGGCGAGCAGATCGTGCCGGTAGAGATTCCGCAGAAGAAAGGCGAATCGGTCATTATCAAGACGGATGAATCGCCGCGCGAGGACACTTCACTGGAAGCGCTGGGCAAACTTAAGCCTGCATTCAAGAAAGATGGCACGGTGACGGCGGGGAACGCGCCGGGAACGAACGATGGCGCGGCGGCAGTGATTGTGACGAGTGAAAGGAATGCGACGCGTCTGGGAAAAACGCCGATGGCGCGAATTGTGGCGCAGGCGGTGAGCGGAGTCGAGCCGAAATGGGTGATGATGGCGCCCGTGGACGCAGTGGAGAAGCTGCTGAAGAAAACCGGATGGGATCGCGACAAGGACGTGGACCTCTATGAATTGAACGAGGCGTTCGCGGTGGCAGCGATCGCGGTAACGCGAGTGCTGAAACTTAATCCCGAAAAAGTGAATGTGAACGGCGGGGCGGTTGCGTTGGGGCATCCCATAGGCGCGTCTGGTGCGCGCGTTCTTATTACGCTGCTGTATGAAATGCAGCGGCGCAATCTGAAGCGCGGGATCGCGGCACTGTGCCTGGGCGGGGGAAACGCGGTGGCGCTGGCTATCGAGCGCCCGTAGCCCCCGTATATGTTCTGTCCTAAATGCAAAGCGGAATACCGCGCGGATATTACGCGTTGCCCGGAGTGCGATGTCACTCTCGTAGAATCGCTTGATTCCGAGCCAACTCCGGCGCCGGAGGGTCCGGCGCTAGCGTGGCGCGGGAATGATCCCGTCTCCTTCAGCCGCGCACTCGCCGCTTTGCGTGAGCATAAAATCCAGAGCTACCAGATCGACGAACACGATCAACTGTCACACATTGGAGCATATCGACCGAGCTATGGAATCTTCGTGCGGCGGGGGGACGTTGCCCGGGCGGAGAAAATAATCCGCGAAACATTCGCTGGACTCGTTCCCGATTAGTCGAACCCGGCGCGTTCAACCCGATGCTTTGCGAGATCTGATCCGGATGGGATGGCGGTTGGCGAGTACGAGGAAGCGGCGTTCGTCCCGGACTTAATTCGAATTCATCGGACTCATTCCAGCAATACTTGACGTTAGTCTTCCTCCTATGTTTCCTTAGCGACGTGAAAACTGCGGCGCTCGGATTTCGCGCCCATTCCGGCTGGGCTGCTTTGGTGGCGCTCTCCGTGTCGAAGGGTGTGCCTCGTGTGCTCGTGAGGCAGCGGGTCCATCTGGTAGAGACTTTTACGTACAAATTTCGGCAGCCTTACCACACGGCGAAGAGAATGTCGCCGGACGAAGGAAGGGCATTCATCGCGCAAGTTCAGGAAAAGGCGCGGCGGCTTGCTTATCGCGCAATCCGCGATTTGCAGGACAGTCTGCAGGCGCAGGGGTACCGGTTGACACGATGCGGCCTGGTTCTCGCGTCGGGAAGGCCGCTGCCTCCACTGGCTCAGATATTGGCGTCTCACGCGCTGATACATACTGCCGATGGCGAACTTTTTCGCGGAGCGATTCTACACGCGGGCGCGCGGTGCGGTTTTGGGCGCGCGACTGTGAGGGAAAAAGAACTGCTGAGCGAAGCGTCACGCGTTCTGCGTCTCAAACCGAACGAGCTCACGCGGCGGATCGCTGAGCTTGGCCGTGAAATTGGGCCTCCGTGGTCGCAGGACGAGAAGTTCGCATCGTTGGCTGCATGGATGACTTTGGCTTCTCGGTCATCAGCTCTAACTCTCGCTCATGAAGACGCCGACTGACGCTTCCTTGTCTCCCCCGGTTCCGCTATCATCGACGGCGCTATGACTGCTGATTCAATCAAAACTGTGGGAGTGCTGGGCGCGGGCACGATGGGGAATGGGATCGCGCATGTGTTTGCGCGGGCGGGGTATCGCGTTATTTTGCGCGATGTGGAGAAACGCTTCCTCGACCGCGGGCTTGAAACCATCGGAAAGAATCTTGACCGCGAAGTGAAACGCGGGAAAATTTCGGAAGCGGATAAGCCGACTGTGCTGGGGCGAATCGAGCCGACTATCGACGTTGGCGCACTTGCTGCGGCTGACTTCGCGGTGGAAGCGGTGCCGGAGCAGCTTGAACTGAAATTGCGGGTGCTGAAGGATGTGGACGCGGTGTTGAAGCCTGGCGTGATACTCGCCAGTAATACTTCTTCGATTTCGATTACGCAGCTTGCGGCGCAAACCTCGCGCCCGGAAAAATTTATTGGCATGCACTTTATGAATCCGGTGCCGATGATGGTGCTGGTGGAGGTGATCCGCGGGCTGGCTACCAGCGATCCAACATTTCAGACCACGATGGCGCTTTGCGAAAAGCTGGAGAAAAAGCCGGTGGCGGTGAATGATGCGCCGGGTTTTGTGTCGAACCGCGTGCTGATGCCACTGATTAATGAGGCGGCGTTTTGCGTGATGGAAGGCGTTGCGACGCCGGAAGCTGTGGATGCGGTAATGAAAATGGGAATGAACCATCCGATGGGGCCGCTGGAATTGGCCGATTTTATCGGGCTGGATGTTTGCATCGACATTCTCGAAGTACTGTCGAAAGGGTTTGGCGACCCGAAGTATCGGGCTTGCCCTCTACTGATAAAATATGTCGCCGCCGGATGGCTTGGGCGGAAATCTGGGCGGGGCTTCTATAAATATTCATAACCTGCGTTGAATCTGCGGTGCTTCTTCCGTTCGAGCCGGCGGTATCACCTTGGAGAAGCGGCTCTCCTTCGCTCACAAGTGAAATTCCTGCGCGTCTAAACGCACAGAATCAGGGTGTCTAGAGGTGTCAAACCACTGGAGTTCTGATGAAAATTATTTTTCGTTCATGGCTGATACTTGCCTTGCTAGTTGTGTGCCGTCCGGTATGCGCATTTCAATTGGGCGAAGCCGACTTTACGAAAGCAACGACCAAGGTACTGCCCCTGCGCGATAACATTTCGGTTATTCAAATTCGCACGCCCCAAGACCTCAATAACATAGTCGTGCTCGCAGGGGCCGATGGATATTTGCTCGTTGATCATCCGGAGCCTGCCGCAAATCCGGCAATTCAAAAAGCGCTGGATGATTTGGGAAAACGGCCGGTGAAGTTTCTCCTGAACACGCACTGGCACTACGATCATGTGGGCGGCAACGAAATCTACGGACCGGATGCAATCATTGTGGCGCACGAAAATGTGAGGAAGCGCTTGATGACTAAGCAGACTCCGTTTTGGTCGCCGACACCGATTGGTCCGTATCCTGAGCGCGCCTGGCCGCGCATCACTTTCCGCGACATGGTAACGGTCCACTTTGCGGGTGAAGATATTGAAATGGACCATTATGCGAACGGCCACACGGATACCGACTCGGTGGTTTACTTCGCGCGCGCGAATGTTGTAGCGGTCGGCGACATTTATGACGGCAAGGGCAGCTACGCGAGCGGGGCTGACGTGGAGGGAATCGCTAAATCGCTCGCCGCCGTTCTCGACCGGATCAACGAGGACACGGTGATCATCACTGGGCATAGCGAAATGTCGAATCGCCGCGAGCTAGCGGAATATTTGCCGCTTTTGAACCAAACGATCGCGCTTGTGCGGCAGGAAATTGCCGCCGGCAAGAGCGAGAAGGATGTAGCGGAAACAGGCTTGCCCGAAATATGGAAACCGTGGTTTGCTCCCCACGCAGTTCCCGCCGGACACGATTTCATGAGGCGAATCTATGCGACGTTGGCGCGTACGAACAAACTCGATCAGTAGGTTTGTAATACTTAGTGCGACGGCCTATAGGAGATTGCGATGAACCTTATTGGTCTCAAAGTTGGGGCGCTCGTGGGACTTCTTTGCATAGCGCCTAAGACGCCGCTTATTCACGCTGATGCGGAGACTGCGAAGGCAGAGTTGCTTGCTCTGCATCAGGCAGACCGCCGAGCGCACTTTCACCACGATGTGGATGCGCTAATCTCAGCAATTCCGGCCGAGTTCATTTACGTTCGCGATGGAAAGATCCAGACTCAAACCAAAGAAGATTTGCGCAAGCGATTTACCGCGTATTTTCAGGGTACGGAATTCTCGGCGTGGGATGACCTGGAGCCGCCGATTATTCACGCCTCTCCGGATGGTCAAATGGGGTGGATGGTCGTGCGTGTAAAGGTCGCTTATTCGAAGACAGACGCGGCGGGGAAGAAAACGCAAGAGCAATCGGTGATTGCCTGGATGTCAGTTTACGAGAAACATGAGGGCAAATGGCTTCACGTGGCCAACGCATCTACGTTTGAACCTGAATAATTAACAGCATTTCCCTCAAAAATAGTCTTTGCTTTTTCTTCGCCTCGTGCTAAAGTGGTTCCAGAAACGGTCAACTTGGGGGAACGGATACTTGGTAGTACACTTAGCGCGCCTCAGGTCCCAAGAAGAAAGAAATCCCTCTCGAGGTCTAACGATGAATGATGAAAAAACCAAGAATCTGGATTTGGCTATCTCGCAAATTGAGAAGCAGTACGGCAAGGGTTCGATTATGCGCCTGGGAAATAAGGATGTGCTGGTGCCGGTGAATGTGATTCCGACCGGGTCCATCTCGATTGATGCGGCGCTCGGCGTGGGAGGATTCCCGCGCGGGCGGGTGATTGAGGTGTACGGCCCTGAGTCCGGCGGCAAGACCACGCTGACGCTACATGTGATCGCTGAGGCGCAGCGTTTGGGCGGGCAAGCTGCGTTTATCGATGCTGAGCACGCGCTGGATCCTTCGTACGCGCGGAAACTTGGTGTGGATGTGGACAATCTTCTGGTGTCGCAGCCGGACAATGGCGAACAGGCGCTGGAAATTGCAGAAGCGCTGATCCGCTCGAACGCTGTGGACATTATTGTGGTGGACTCGGTTGCTGCGCTGGTTCCGCGCGCAGAACTGGAAGGCGACATGGGCGACGCGCAGATGGGGTTGCAGGCGCGGCTGATGTCGCAGGCTCTGCGGAAGCTGACGGCGATCGTATCGAAGTCAAAGACCTGCCTGATATTTATCAACCAGATTCGCGAAAAGATCGGGGTAATGTTCGGCAATCCAGAGACGACTACAGGCGGACGGGCGCTGAAGTTTTACTCTTCGATTCGCGTGGATATCCGGCGCATACAGTCAATCAAAGAAGGGGATCGCGTGGTGGGTTCGCGCACCCGGGCAAAGATCGTTAAGAACAAGGTTGCGGCGCCATTTCGCGAAGCTGAGTTCGACATTATTTACGGTGAAGGAGTTTCGCGCGAGGGCGACTTGATCGACCTAGGCGTGGCCAAGGGCCTGCTGGAAAAATCGGGCACCTGGATTTCATACAAGAACGAGCGCCTAGGACAAGGGCGTGACAATGCGCGCTTGTTTCTGAAAGAGAATAAAGACATACGCGCGAAGATCGAACACGAGCTGCGCAAACAGTTGGGGCTGCCCTCGAACCTCGCTACAGTAGAGGATAACGCGAAGCCGACAGTGGCGGCTGAAGCGCCAAAGCAAGCACCCAAGGCGGCCGCCGCCGCGCAAGGTCGTGCGGCGCGTTAACGACTGTTGTACTGAAATTCACCGCGGTGCATAGATAGCTTGTTTCCTCTGGTGCGTTCTGCTGCGTGCTCCTGGTACTACAGGCCAGCGTGCCAGCCAGGAAAGCTGTCCCCCTTTACAGTTGCACAAACCTGCGACATTTCCTTACACTACGCTTACAGCCTGAGTTGAG
>Ga0210388_10005382_pt1 | contig 10016 bp, 7 predicted proteins | sample IncBWC19OmetaG_FD_155485 | JGI IMG/M metagenome (GOLD analysis project Ga0210388, IMG submission 155485) | Forest soil microbial communities from Barre Woods Harvard Forest LTER site, Petersham, Massachusetts, United States - Inc-BW-C-19-O ...
ACTAGGTCCCAATGACCACACGGATTCTGATAGCCGATGACGACGTCTCGATACGTCGCCTAGTGCGACGGATTGTCGAGGAGCACTCCGGCTGGGAGGTCTGTGGGGAGGCGGAGAACGGCACGGACGCAGTCATGAAAACTGCCGAACTCGCACCCGATTTGGTGATCTTGGACCTGGCTATGCCCGAAAAGAACGGGATTCAGGCTGCGCGCGAAATCTCTGAGGCATCGCCCATGCTTCCGATGGTGCTGCTCACAGTGCAGGAGTCCTCCGCGGAACTGACGAGTGAGGCGCGCCGCGCAGGATTCGGCGTTGTGATTTCCAAATATAAAGGGACTGAAGTCGTGAAAGGAATCGAAACATTATTGCGGGCAAGGTCTTCGATACCTTCGAAGCCTGCAGACAGCACTCAGGCCTGACAAACTCTGTATTCGTACAAGCTTGGCGGGGGGCATGGTTCTGACGGCGTGCGGCGTTTTCCCTCGTGCGTGAACTGATCTACTCAACGATTGTTTCTCCGGAAAAATCTCTGTCCATCCCAATCGAAGAATACGCGATGATCGGCGACTGCCATACGGCAGCCCTCATCTCGAGGCACGGCTCGATCGACTGGCTTTGTCTTCCTTACTTCGATTCCGCGGCATGTTTCGCCGCACTGCTGGGAACTGCGGAAAACGGGCATTGGTCCATTTCACCGACCATGCCGATTCGCTCGTGTGACCGCAAGTATCGGGACGGAAGTCTCATTCTCGAAACCGAGTTTGAGACCGAAGGAGGACGGGCGAAACTGATTGACTGCATGAATCGCCGAAACGGAATACCGGAACTGGTGCGAGTTGTCGTCGGGACAAAAGGACGGATTCAGATGAAGACCGAACTGGTAATTCGCTTCGATTACGGTTCGGTAATCCCATGGGTGCGGCGCATTGACGGAGGCATATCTGCGATTGCCGGCCCCGACACAATCAGGCTGAACGCCGACATTCCTCTTCACGGCGAGAACATGAAGACCGAGGCAGAATTTAGTATCGAGGAGGGCCAGACCGTCTCGTTTGATCTCACTTGGTATCCTTCGCACGAGCAGGAACCCGGATTGGTCGACGTAAAAGAAGCGATCCAGACGACGGAAGACTGGTGGCGCGCATGGTCGGATCAGTGCAAGTACCAGGGAAAATGGCGGGATGCAGTACTGCGTTCGCTCATCACATTGAAGGGGCTGACATTCCTTCCTACGGGGGGAATCGTGGCTGCGCCGACTACGTCGCTTCCTGAGCGACTAGGCGGAGTGCGCAATTGGGATTATCGGTTTTGTTGGGTCCGCGATGCCACCCTCACTCTTCAGGCGCTGATCAATGCCGGCTATTTGGAAGAAGCGCGAGAGTGGAGGGAATGGCTTCTGCGTGCGGTAGCTGGAAGTCCATCGCAATTGAACATACTGTATGGGCTTCACGGCGAGCGGAGGTTGACCGAATTGCCGCTTCCCTGGCTCGCAGGCTACGCGAACTCATCACCCGTCCGAATCGGCAACGCGGCTTACATGCAGTATCAACTCGATATTTTCGGAGAGGTCGCCAACACGCTTTTTATAGCGCGCTCGGCCGGGCTTGGACCCGCGAAGCACGCCCGTCACGAGATTGCGCTGGCCATGCTGGAGTTTCTGGAGGGCGGGTGGGAACAGCCGGACGAGGGTATTTGGGAGATGCGCGGCCCGCGGCGCCACTTCGTCCACTCCAAAATCATGGCGTGGGTTGCCGTCGATCGCCTCATCAAGTCGGCTCAAAGGGGCTGGTTCACGACGGAGATTAGTCGCTGGCAGAAGCTGCGGGAGAAGATTCACGAACAGGTTTGCCGGTGTGGTTTCGATACAGAGCTCAATTCTTTCGTGCAGTATTACGGCAGCAAACATCTCGATGCCAGCATCCTGCAAATGCCGTTGCTAGGTTTTCTGCCTCCGGAAGATCCACGCGTGAAGGGGACCGTGCAAGCCATCGAAACGCATTTGCTGAGGAATGGCTTCGTCGGGCGCTACACCCAGGATTCCGAAGTCGACGGCCTTCCTCACGGGGAAGCGACGTTTTTGCCTTGCTCGTTCTGGTTAGCGGACAATTACGAGCTTCAGGGCCGTCACGAGGAAGCCGTCCAGATGTTCGAGCGTCTCTTGGAAGCCCGGAACGATCTTGGCCTTCTTTCAGAGGAATATGATCCGGACGCCAGAAGACAGCTCGGCAATTTTCCGCAGGCTTTCTCGCATGTGGGGCTGGTGAATACCGCGTTCAATCTCAGTCGCAATTCAAAGGCCGCTGTGGGGCCAAAACAATCCGAGGTAAGCGGCTAATCGATGGTCCGGCTCTCACAGCTGCCGGGCATTCTTGCTCGGTCCATATCTTTCCGATTACTGCCTCGCAAATCCTGCACCAGCCTTGCGCGTCGACTCGAGAACATCAGACAGGCCTGAAGCGGCTCAACGCGCTTCCGAACATCCGTCGTCGGTGAGCGGATGGAGGGCCGCTATCAGAAAATGGTAAGCTTGCGGTCCGACGTTCATACTGCGAGGATGACCTCGATGGCCGATGAGCGCCCCCAAGCGGCAGTTGTCTTGCCTGCGCTGGCGCAGCCTGTAGCTGCACCGCTAACACGTGCCGCAATTTTTCAGGTCGTGACGCTCAATCCCGGTGTCGACGACCGCGCTACAGTGCGCGCGCTGTGCGGGGATCTAGCGGCACTGATCAGGGCGGTGGAATTTCGAGATCTTGAAGGAAGCCTTTCCTGCGTAATGGGGTTCGGCTCAGAGGCCTGGGATCGGCTCTTTGGGCCGCCGCGGCCAGCGGAGTTGCACCCGTTCCGCGAGATCCGCGCCGGCACCCGTCATGCGGTCGCGACACCGGGAGATTTGTTGTTTCACATCCGCGCCAAGCGCATGGATCTTTGCTTCGAACTTTCAACCCAAGTGATGGCGCGATTGGGAGATTCGGTTTCGCCGGTAGACGAAGTGCAGGGTTTTCGTTATTTCGATGACCGCGATCTTATCGGATTCGTAGACGGGACCGAGAACCCCAGAGGATCGGGAGTCGTCGAGGCTGTGCTCATCGGCGACGAAGATCCCGCATTCACCAACGGCAGCTATGTCATCGTGCAGAAATATCTTCACGATCTTAAGGGATGGAATGCCCTGCCGACAGAGGCGCAGGAACGCATTATTGGTCGGGCCAAGCTGTCGGACATCGAACTGGACGATTCCGTTAAGCCGACATCTGCACATAATGCGCTGACGACCATTGTCGAGGATGGCAAAGAGGTCAAGATCCTCCGTGACAACATGCCTTTCGGCCGCCCGTCGCTCGGCGAATTCGGAACATACTTCATCGGCTACAGCCGTTCCCCGCGAACCATTGAGCAGATGCTTGACAATATGTTTGTAGGCAGGCCTCCCGGCAACTACGACCGGCTGCTCGACTTTAGCCGCGCCGTTACTGGAAATCTTTTCTTTGTGCCGACGGCGACATTTCTGGAAAACGTAGGCGATGAGCAGGCCGTGGTTGAAACTCCCGCCTCTCCACCTGCCCCCGAAACCGGGGCCTCGGTGTCCCCTGAGCGTGACGGTTCCCTCGCCATCGGTTCCCTAAAAGGAGACTTGCGACATGAATAATCTCCATCGTGAACTCGCCCCTATTTCCGACGCTGCCTGGGCCCAGATCGAAGAGGAGACATCGCGGACGCTCAAGCGCTATCTCGCCGGACGGCGCATAGTTGACGTGCATGGACCTGCTGGCGTCGGTCTTTCTGCAGTGGGTACGGGACACCTGCAGGATATTGCTGCCCCCGCGCAAGGCATTGTCGCGAGACAGCGCAAGGTGAAGCCCTTGGTCGAGTTGCGGGTTCCGTTCGAACTCAGCCGCCAGACGATTGACGACGTTGATCGTGGCGCGAACGATTCGGACTGGCAACCGGCGAAGGATGCAGCGCGGCAAATCGCCTTTGCGGAAGACGGGGCCATCTTTGAGGGTTATGCCGCCGCCGGCATCGGCGGGGTTCGTCAGGGTACGAGCAATCCGGTCATGACGTTGCCCGCCGACGTGCGCGCGTATCCTGAGGCCATTGCCCAAGCCCTAAGCCGGCTGCGTCTCGTAGGCGTGAACGGGCCTTATTCGGTGCTGCTCGGGGCCGACGCATATACCGCACTTGCCGAGACCAGCGACCACGGCTACCCAGTGCTCGAACACGTGAAGCGGCTTGTGAATGATCAAATCATTTGGGCGCCAGCCATCGCTGGGGCCTTTGTGCTGACGACCCGCGGCGGCGACTTCGATCTTCACATCGGGCAGGATGTCTCGATCGGATATCTCAGTCACACCGACACCGCGGTGCGCCTGTATTTGCAAGAGACGTTTACATTTCTCTTTCTCACCGCCGAGGCTGCTGTTGCGTTGGGTCCACACGGAGAAGCAAAGGCCGGCTGAAGGGCAAGTCTTCGGTCATCCAGTCTCACATGCGCGAACGCGCTGCTCAAGAAAACGCCGCTCCATGGGGTTGCGTGCCAAGGTGAGTGCGGCCTGAAAGTGCTCGCGCGCGGGACCGCGCCTGCCACGGCGAAACTCGAGTTGACCGATTGCGGCGAAGTAAAAAGGATAATTCGCGAGCCGATCTCCGCCGGGAATCGCATGAATCTCTTCGAGCCCGCGTTCCGGACCCTGGTGCTGTGCGACCGCTATGGCGCGATTCAACGCGACAATTGGGGAAGGCCGTATCTTCAATAAAGTGTCGTAGAGCGACACAATGGTCGCCCAATCGGTGTCTTCTGCGTGGAACGCGCGCGCGTGCACGGCTGCTATCGCGGCCTCCACGTGGTACTCCGTAACTTCATGGCCGGTGGCCGACAGATCAAGCAGGCGGATGCCTTCGGCAATCAGCTTCTGATCCCACTGCGAACGATCTTGATCGAACAGACCACTCAAGTTGCCCGAGGCATCCACCCGCGACGGCAGCCGTGCCGTGCAGAAGCACATGAGCGCTGAGAGGGCGTAGCTGGCGGGGATTTGTGCAAACGGATGCTGCAACAGAGTCGATGCCAGCCGCATCGCCTCCTGACAAAGATCTGCCCGAACAGCACTCTCCGGCGAGGCGCCGTGGTAGCCCTCGTTAAAAAGCAGGTAGAGTGCGCGGTGCACGGCCGGAAGGCGCGTCGAGAACTCGGCCGGCGCCGAAATATCAAACAGCTTCTTCGATCCCGACAGAATTTTCTTCGCCCGCGAGATACGCTTCTCGATGGCGGCGTGGCTGCTAACAAATGCAGCTGCAATTTCATCGATGCTGAACCCGCACAAGATGTGAAGGACGAGCGCCACCTGTGCCTCTTCGGGCAGCCGAGGATGGCAGCATGAGAACATCATGCGGAGCTGGTCGTCGTGGATCTCGTTCGGTCCGAAGAGTTCTTCCACGACCGGAGCGAGCGTCCATTCGCTTTGCAGCAGGCGGCCGAGCTCGGGTGCGAAGGTCCGCGCTGTGCGTTCGCGCCGCAGCACGTCAAGAGCGCGATTCTTCGCCGTGGCCATCAGCCACGCGGAGGGATTGTCGGGCACACCGCGAAACTTCCACACCTCGAGCGCGCGGCAGAAAGCGTCCTGGACGACGTCCTCAGCCAGCGTGAGATTGTGGACGCCAAAAATGCGAGTCAGAACGGCAACCATCCGTCCTGACTCGCGCCGAAAAAGATGTTCGCTCAGTTCGCTCACATGCTCATTTTCATGACGGGCCTCACTTCTACTGCGCCGTCGACCTCAAAGATCGGGCAGCCCTTTGAAAGCTCGACCGCCTGATCCATATTGCTGGCTTCGACCAGAGTGTAGCCTCCGACCACGTCCTTGGCCTCGGCAAACGGACCGTCCGTCACGGTCTTCTGCTTTCCCTTGACGAGTTTGCCACTCCGTTCGAGGGGCTGTCCCTGATCCTTAATATGGCCTTTCTCGCCCAGGCCCTTCAACCAGGTCACCCATTTCTGCATTATTTGTTGTGCCTGCTCCGGCGACCTGCCCTCCTCGCCGCCGCGATAAAGAAATACGAACTCACTCATAGTGTTTTCTCCTTGGATTGGATTGCTTCCAGCTTATAAACGTTTGACCGACACAGGCGCGGACACTCTTTTAAGGGAATTTTTAAAGGCGAACTGGGAATCGGGCCTGACTCCTCTTAGAACTACAACCCCTCGGAGATATGTTTCGTTGACCCCCGTTGCACGCAGACCATAAGATTGCGCCAACCGGGCCGAACAATGATTGGGAAGACCATCTCGCACTATCGCATCCTCGAGCAGGTTGGGGCTGGGGGGATGGGGGTCGTGTATCGCGCGCGCGACGAGCATCTCGAGCGCGACGTAGCCATCAAGGTACTGCCGCAGGGCATGTTGGCCGATGCCGCGGCCCGGCGCCGGTTTCGCAAAGAAGCCCTCTCTCTGGCTCGTGTGAATTTTCCAAATATCGCCACGATTCATGAGTTCGGTAGCCAGGATGATCTCGACTTTCTGGTCACGGAGTACATCCCGGGCACCACGCTCGACGCCAAGCTGCACGGGACAGGCCTGGCGCAGCAGGAAGTCGCGCAGTTGGGGGTGCAGCTGGCGCAGGGACTGGCCGCTGCACATCAGCATGGCATTGTGCATCGCGACCTGAAGCCCGGAAATCTCCGAATCACGCCCGACGGGAGACTCAAAATCCTGGATTTCGGGCTCGCGCAGTTTGCTCCGCACGTGAGCCAGATGGCGCAAACCGTTACGCTCACCAAATCCACCGAGCTGACCGGCACGCTTCCATACATGGCACCGGAGGTGTTGAAGGGCGAACCCGCCGACTCGCGAAGTGATCTGTGGGCAGCCGGCGCCGTCCTCTATGAAATGATCACCGGCAAGCGTCCCTTCCCGCAGAACAATTCAGCGCTCCTGATCAACCAGATCCTCAACGAACATCCGGTCGCCCCCAGCACGCTGGCGCCGGGGCTCTCGCCCAGCCTGGAAAACGTGATTCTCAAAGCGTTGGAGAAAGATCCCTCGCGCCGCTACCAGTCAGCGATCGAGATGGGAGTGGATCTTGACCGCATTCTGCATCCGACCACAGGCGGAAGTGGTGGCACGTTCTCTCCGCCTCCGACCAGGCCCGTGACTCTGCCGGCGGCTACCCCGCGGCTCTGGATGTTTGGTGCAGCTGGCGTTGTCTTAATTGCCCTGCTGGCCGGCGGCTATTTCTGGCGCGCACACTTTCAACACGGGGCTTCGCTGCAGGCCGAGAACAGCGCAGCCGCCGGGAGAACGTCGGTTGCCGTCTGGGGCTTCAAGAATCTATCGGGGAAGCCCGAGCAGAATTGGCTCTCCGATGCGCTAGCGGAGATGCTCACGGCGGAACTCTCGGCGGGAGACAAGCTCAAGACTATCGCCGGCGAAAACGTGGCTCGCACCAAGGCGGACATGGCGATCCCCGACACGGAAAGCATGTCGGCGGAAACCTTGTCGGGCATCTATCAGCGGCTGGGCAGCAATCTGGTCGTGCTTGGCTCGTATCTCGATGTGGGCGGGCAGACGCGAGTGGATGTTCGGGTACAGGACACGGCCCGAGGCGAAACCGTTGCCACCCTTTCGGCGAGCGAGCCCGACGCGAAGCTGCTCGACTTAGTGAAAGATCTGGGCGCGCAATTGCGCGAGAAGTGTGGCGCGGGCGCGCTCACCGGCGAAGAAGCAGCAGAGATCCGTGCGGCGCAGCCCGGAACGGCTGACGCGGCGAAGTTGTACGCTGAAGGATTGGCCAAGCTGCGTGCCTTCGACAACCTCGGTGCGCGCCAATTGCTGGAGCAAGCGGTCGCGGCCGAACCGAAGAATGCCCTGGCCCATTTGGCACTGGCCCGCGCCTGGGGCGAGTTGGGTTACGACGCAAAAGCTGAGAGTGAAGCGAAGCAGGCTTACGATCTTTCGCGAAATTTCTCGCGTAAAGAAAGCCTGCTCATTGAAGCCAACTACCGCGAGGCCACCCGGGCGTGGGATCGAGCGGTGGAGTTGTACAAATCGCTCTGGACGTTCTATCCCGACGATCTCGAATACGGGCTTCGTCTTGTAGACGCACAGGTTGCGGCAGGCCAGGCACAGAATGGGCTCGCGACCGTGAACAGTTTGCGCCAGCTCCCCGCGCCGCTTCGAAATGACGCGCGCATCGATCTGGCGGAAGCGCAGACGAAGGCGAGTCTGTCCGATTTCCGGCAAGCGGTTGTAGCGGCACAGGCGGCCGAGCAGAAGGCCACGAAGCTAGGCGAGCGTTTTCTGACCGCACAAGCGCTGCTCGAGCAGTGCCACGATCTGCGCGAGCTTGGGCAATATGCCGATGCGAAAGCAAAGGGAGAACAGGCGGAGGAGACGTTCCGCAAGGCAGGCGACTTTCGCAGCCAGGCACAAAGCCTGACCTGTGTCGCGAATGTAGCAGCGGGACAGGGAGACATTGCGAATGCGCGAAGCATGCATGAAAAAGCGCTGGCGCTGGCGCGACAGATCGGCGCGCAAAGTGACATCGCCGGAGCGTTGATCAATCTGGGCAATCTGCTCGGAAATGCCGGGCAGTTGGACGAATCCAGCAAGCAATATCGCGATGCGCTGAGTGTGGCGCAAGCCGCCGGAGACAATTCAGACGCGCTTCTGGCAGAGACGAATCTGGCCGCAAACCTGATGAGCCAGGGAGACCTGCGGGCGGCAAGGCAGCAATTCGAATCCTCGGTGCAGCGCGCGCAAGCGCTGGGCGATCAGGGGCGCGCACTCGAGGCACGGCTCAATCTTGGAGTGATCGCCCTGACGCAGGGGGAACTCGAGGATGCTCGGACAGGCTTGGAAGAAGTTCGTCAGAAATCGCAAGAGTTGGGGATGAAGAGTGATGAAGCTACGGCTCTGGCGGGTCTGGGCGACATCGCCCTGGCAGAAGATGATTTAGTGCTGGCCGCGAAGCGCTACCAACAGTCTCTGCAGATTCATACCGAGCTCGGAGAAAAAGGGTCGATTGCGGGCAATCAGGTATCACTCGCAAGCCTGGCGCTGGAACAAAATCGGGCGGCGCAAGCCGAGTCGCTGGCGCAACAGGCGGCGCAGGAATTTCAGCTCGAGAAGTCGCCCAACCAGGAAGCCGCCGCGCGAGACGTCCTCACGCAGGCCCTGCTGGCCGAACATAAGCTCGATGATGCCAGCGCTCAAATTGCGGCGGCCCAGGCTTTAGCCGTGAACGATCCTTCGACCGCATTCTCGCTGGCGATTACGCAGGCTCGCGTATTGGCGGCGAAAGGGAACTCCGCGGAGGCGACACAGAAACTGCTGGCAACCTCGCAGCGCGCCCGCGAGATGGGTTTGATTCCGTACCAGTTGCAAGCGCGACTCGCGCTCGCACAAATACAAATTGTGGCTGGCACATCTGAACCGGCTCGTGCCAACCTGCAAGCGCTGAGTCGCGACGCGAAGCAATTCAACTACAAATTGATCGCGCGCAAGGCGGACGCATTGCTGTCCGCCAAGCCCGTGAACTAAAGCCGCGCTATTTCAGACTAATGACCGGCAGGTTGATCGGATTCGGCGCTGTCTGTGCCGTCAGAATGAAGATCGTCAATCCCTGTCCCTGATGCTTCTTCCCATTCGGAAACTTCGGGAAGCTCGGAATCGTGAAGGTGGCGATCGTGTTCGTCGCGTTCGTGCTGAAACCGATAGCAGGCAACTGCGCTGCCGTTCCCGTGGTGCAAAGCTCCAGGGTGTTTGTGCTGCTGTCGCAAAGCATGACCCCATAGTTTGGCGAGCCCGCGTCGGGCACAAAGCCCGACAGGCCGCTGAGCTGCACGGTCACGTTGGTCGCGCTTGACCGAAGCTGGTAGATGAACAAGTAAGAGCCGCCTTCGCAGGCTCCATCGTGCAGCGTATCGGAAGGATTCACCGCCGCCGTTACATCCTGCGTGGGACACACAACTTGTTGCTTGTAGTTGACGGTGGTCGTGCCCTTCGTCAGGGTCACTAC
>Ga0210388_10005384_pt1 | contig 10015 bp, 7 predicted proteins | sample IncBWC19OmetaG_FD_155485 | JGI IMG/M metagenome (GOLD analysis project Ga0210388, IMG submission 155485) | Forest soil microbial communities from Barre Woods Harvard Forest LTER site, Petersham, Massachusetts, United States - Inc-BW-C-19-O ...
ACCGTGACCGGCGACATCTACGACATGGCGCAATGGTATCCGCGCATGTGCGTGTATGACGATCTTCGCGGGTGGGACACGCTGCCATATGTCGGCAGCGAGTTTTATCTGGAGTACGGCAACTTCGATTACTACGCGACCGTGCCGTGGAACATGATCGTTGCCGGTTCGGGTGAGCTGGTGAATCCGAAGGATGTGCTGACCCAAACAGAGGTAGACCGGCTGGAGCAGGCGCGGCGAAGCGACAAGACGGTGCTGATCCGGTCGGCGGCTGAGGTGAGCGATCCGGCGAGCAGGCCGAAGCAGAGCGGGATTCTGACGTGGCATTTTCACATGGATCACACGCGCGATGTGGCCTGGTCGGCTTCGCCTGTGTTTGTGTGGGATGCGGCTCGTATCAATCTGCCGGATGGAAAGAAGTCGCTGGCTATGTCGGTGTATCCACCGGAGAGCGTGGGCGAGGATGCGTGGTCGCGTTCAACCGAATATGTGAAGGACACGGTCGAGCACTTTTCGAAGCAGTGGTATCCGTATCCGTGGCCGGCGGCGATCAATGTGGCTGGATTTTCGACGGGGATGGAGTATCCGGGGATTGTCTTCGATGGGATTCCGGACAAGGGCAAGCAGCTTTTCTGGATTACCGCGCACGAGATCGGGCACGACTGGTTTCCGATGATTGTGGGTTCGAACGAGCGGCGGAATACATTCATGGATGAGGGCTTCAACACCTTCATCGATATCGATGAATCGGCTACGTTTCAAGGCGGGGTGTATGGGCCTAAGCGCGACTCGGAGTATTCGGCGGGCGGCGAGCCTGCGGATACGATTCTCAAGGTAATCGACAATCCGGATGCTCCAGTCATTCTTAATCGCGCAGACGCCTATCCGTGGTCATTGGGGCATCCGGTGAGCTACTTCAAGGGCGCGTACGGGATGGTGCTGCTGCGCGAGCAGATCCTGGGGCCGGAGCGCTTCGATTGGGCCTTCCGCAAGTACATTCGCGACTGGGCGTACAAGCATCCTTCGCCTTCGGATTTCTTCCGCGAGATGGACAGCGAAGGCGGCGAAGACCTGAGCTACTTCTGGCGCGGATGGTACATGAATAACTGGAAGTTCGATCTTGCGGTGGACAAGATCGATGGAGATGCGGTGACCATCAGCAATCGCGGCCAACTGGTACTACCGGCCACCGTCGAAGCCAAATTTACGGATGGCTCGAGCGTGCGGACGAAGATCCCGGTTGAGGCGTGGTTGTCAAAGGGAACGATGGTGTGGCTTGTGGAAGGTGGGAAGACGATTGCTTCGGTGGTGATCGACCCGGATCACGTCTTGCCGGATGATGACCGGTCGAATAACGAGAAGAAGGCGGAGTAGCGGGCCGAACGAGCGAGTATAGACAGGTATACTGGCGGTGTTTCTGCGCGCCCGGACGACGATGCGGAGATTCTTCGCTCTGCTTAGGGTGACGGTGGACGTTAGAAGTTGTGATTGTCAAAGGGAAGCTTGAGGGGGATTGTGATTCGTCGATCGGGTGCCGTGGTTCTGTTGGGAACACTTCTGGGAGCTGGCGCTGTGGCGCAGACTCAAAACTCTTCGCAATTTGTGAATACTCTGATGCCCTTGCCGGCGCATCTTTCTGCGCAGTCCGGTGAGTTGGCTTTGACACCGCAATTCACTGCTTCCGAAGATCACTTTCGTGATGCCCGACTGGATGGTGCGGTCGGCCGGACGCTGGTGCGATTGAAGAATCAGACTGGGCTGGAGATCGCCACGGCTCCTGCGACCGGCGCGGGTACGCTCACCGTCAGCGTGGATAGCGCTGGCGAGGCGGTGCAGTCGGTCGATGAAGACGAGTCCTACTCGCTGGATGTGACCTCCTCGGGCGCGCACCTGCATTCAGCTACCGTGGTTGGCGCGATTCGCGGGCTGGCTACTTTCTATCAGCTGGTGCAGGCGGAGGGTTCTGGGTTCGTCGTGCCTGCGGTTTCCATTCAGGACTCGCCGCGTTTTCGCTGGCGCGGATTGATGATCGATTCGAGCCGGCACTTCATCCCTATCGATGTGATCCGGCGGACGATCGACGGCATGGCGGCGGTGAAGATGAATGTCTTTCACTGGCATATCAGCGACGACCAGGGATTTCGCATCGAGAGCAAGGTGTTTCCCAAGCTGACCGAGCTTGGCTCGGACGGGGATTTCTACACGCAGGACCAGGTGCGCGAGATCATTACTTACGCGCGTGATCGCGGCATTCGCGTGGTGCCAGAGTTCGATATTCCGGGCCATGCGCTTTCGTGGATGGTTGGGTATCCAGAGCTGGGCAGCGGCGTGGGGACGGATAACAAGGGCGCGGGCCAGGGGCCGTATGCGATCTCGCGCAAGTTCGGTGTACTGGACCCGGTGCTCGATCCTACGCGGGACGGCACGTATAAGTTTCTCGACAAGTTTATCGGCGAGATGGCTGCGCTCTTTCCCGATCCTTACTTTCACATCGGCGGAGATGAGAACAATGGGGTGCAGTGGAAGAACAATCCACGCATTCAGGAGTTCATGAAGGCGCACGATTTGCAGGACACGGCTGCGTTGCAGACGTACTTCAATCACAAGCTGCTGCCGATTCTCGAAAAGCATGGCAAGAAGATGATTGGGTGGGACGAGATCTTCGCGCCGGGGCTGGATAAGGAAGCGGTGATCCAGTCGTGGCGCGGCTTCGATTCGCTGGCGGCGAGCGCGAAGGCCGGTTACGCGGGGATTCTTTCGGCTGGCTATTATCTCGATCACATCGATTCGGCGGAGCAGCACTTCCTGGTCGATCCAGTGCCGGCGAACAGTGATCTTACGGCGGAGCAGGCGGCGCGCATTCTTGGCGGCGAGGCGTGCATGTGGGGCGAGCATGTCACCGGGCTCACCATCGACTCGCGTATCTGGCCGCGGGCCGCGGCGATTGCCGAACGGTTGTGGTCTCCGCAGAGCGATCGCGACGTGGACGATATGTATCGGCGCCTATGGGTGGAGTCGGTCCGGCTGGAGGACTTCGGGCTGACGCATCTCACGGCCGAGGACGTGGCCCTGCGCAAGCTGGCGGGCACGGAACAGATCGGCCCATTGCAGACGCTGGCCAGCGTGGTGCAGCCGGTTCCCTTCCACAAGCGATACGAGCTGCAGCATACATCGCAGCTCACGCCGATGGATCATCTGATCGACGCGGTGCGGCCCGATCCGCCTTCGCGGCATGAGGTGCAGGTACTGGTTGCTGCGTACCTCAAGAATCCCAGTGAAGAAACTCGTGCGCCACTTGCGGCGCGGTTTCAGCAGTGGGTCGAAGCGGCTTCGAAGCTGCAGCCGCTGATGACGGCTCCACTGCTGGCGGATGCTGCACCGAAGGCGGAGCAGCTGGGCCAGCTCGGCGCTGTCGGACTTGAGGCTCTGGACTATCTCGGCAAGAAGCAGAATGCTCCTGCGGGATGGAAGCAGGGCAAGCTGACGCTGCTGGAAGGGGCGAAGCAGCCGGTGGGGATGGTGCTTTTCACCGTGGTCGATCCACTCGAGGAGCTGGTGAAGGCTGTGCCTGAGGCGCAGTAAGAAGCCGTTGCGGCGACACTTCTTCGGATTTGTCGCGACAAGCACAACGCGAAAAGCCATCCGGGCGCAGGCAAGGCGCACGGATGGCTTTTGCGGTTCTTCAGGCCTGGTGAGTGAAGCCTGAGCTTAGGCCCTTGCAACCTCACCGCGTTCACGCTGTTCGCTGGGCAGTGCGCGCTCAGCCTGCTTGACGCTGATGATGGTGTCGGGCGTACGGATGAGTGCGTAGACGATGGCTGCAAGCGCGGCGCCTATGAGCGGAGCGACGATGAACAGCCAGAGCTGCTGGAGGGCCCATCCCCCGACGAAGATTGCCGGACCGATGCTGCGGGCCGGGTTCACGGAGGTATTGGTGATGGGAATACCGACCAGGTGAATGAGGACAAGCACCAGTCCGATCGGGATTCCGGCGAATCCAACCGGAGCTTTAATGTCGGTCGATCCGAGGACGGTCAGAACCAGGAAGCCGGTCAGGATGACCTCGGTGACGAAGCATGCAGCGAGCGAATACTGGCCGGGGGAATGGGCTGCGTATCCGTTTGCGCCCAAGCCGGAGACGGATGCGACGTAGCCATCCGGGGTTCCCTGGGCGATAAAAAGGACGATGGCCGCGGCGACGACGGCTCCGATGATCTGCGCGATGACATAGCCAATGGCATCCTTCGCGCCGATCTTTTTCGCCAAGAGAATGCCGAGGGTAACGGCGGGGTTGATGTGACAGCCGGAGATTGGACCGATGGCATAGGCCATGGTCAACAGGGTGAGGCCGAAGGCCAGGGATACTCCTAGAAACCCGATGTGGCTGCCAGCCAGAACCGCGCTGCCCACACCGCCGAAGACGAGCACAAACGTGCCGATCAATTCCGCAGCATATTTCTTCATGTTGCTCGGGACCTCGCAAAGGGTTAAGTCGTACGGCGAGGCAACTATACGCCCGTTTTGCGGGCGGCAATATGAAAATCAATGCCTACAAATTATTGACATACGGTGACTTGCCGGTTTTCCCGAGCGCATGAGCCGTCTTAACGCACGACGGCTGTTGCGTATTGATCCTTGTACCACTCGATGGTGCGGCGAAGTCCCTCTTCGAAGCTCACGGCGGGGATGTAACCGAAGGCAGTGCGGGCAGCGGTGATGTCGGCGAGGGAATTCTGGATATCGCCGGCGCGATTCGGGCCGTAGATTGGTTCCTCTTTGAAATCAAAAAGATCGGCTAAGACATGGAAGGTTTTATTCAGGGTGTGACGATCACCGCAGGCCACGTTGAAGACCTTTCCGGCTACGTTTTCGGCGGGAGCGGCCATGGCGAGAAGATTGGCCGAGACGGCGTTGTCGATGTAGGTGAAATCTCTTCCCTGCTCGCCGTCGCCGAAGATGGTGGGGCGTTCGCCGCGCATCATCTGCAGGGCAAAGCGGGCCATGACTCCGCTGTAGGGTGAGTCGGGATCCTGACGGGGCCCGAAGATGTTGAAGTAGCGGAGACAGACGGTTTCGATGCCGTAGACCTGCCAGAAGCTCTTCATATAGAATTCGCCGGCCAGCTTCTGGACCGGGTAGGGCGCGATCGGCATGGGTACCATGGTCTCGACGCGGGGGAAGCCAGGCTGGTTTCCATAGGCGGAGGACGAGGCGGAGTAGACGACGCGCCTGACTCCGGCGGCGCGGGCGCCTTCGAGGAGGTTGAAGGTGCCGTCGATGTTGGCGGTGTGGCTGGTGCGAGGGTCCTTGACGGAGCGCGGCACCGAGGGCAGCGCGGCTACGTGAAAGATGGCGTCGATGCCTTCGCAGGCGCGGGCGGTGCGCCCGGCGTCGCGGAGGTCGCACTCGATGAATTCGAACTTGTTTTCGAACGCGGAAAAGTTCTCGCGCCTGCCGGTCTCGAAGTTGTCGAGACCTCGAACGTCTTCTCCTCGCTCGACGAGGGATTGGGTGATCCAGGAACCGATAAAGCCGGCACAGCCGGTGACTAAATAACGAGACATATCTCTCTTATCTTAGCTGTTTCGGGAGCGGACGACGGGGGTGCGCCGGGTCGACGTTCTCAGGCATACTGGAGGTGCATGAACGAAATTTTTCCTTTCCGGCTTGAACCTTATTTTCGGACCCGCATCTGGGGTTTTCATGACTTGTCGCCGTGGTATGACTTCAAGACCGACGGCGAGCCGATCGGCGAGGTGTGGCTGACCGGCGAGATGTGCAAGGCGGCGACCGGGCCTCTGAAAGGGCTGTCGCTGACCGAGGTCACCAAGAAGCTGGGTCGCGGGCTGCTGGGCAGGGCTTACGGTGACGGCGAGTTTCCTCTGCTGATCAAGCTGCTGTTTCCCAAGGAAAAGCTGAGCGTGCAGGTGCATCCCGACGACGAGATGGCGCAGAAGTATGGCGAGCCGCGCGGCAAGACCGAATGCTGGTATGCGCTCGAAGCGCATCCGGGCGCGCATGTGGCTCTGGGCATCAAGCCGGGCGTAACTCCGGAAGAGATTCGCGCGGGGATCGCGGATGCGACGCTAGAGAATCTGCTGGAGATGGTTCCGGTGAACAAGGGCGATATGCTCTTTGTCGACGCGGGAACAGTGCACGCGATGGGGCCCGGGGTGGTGATCCTGGAGACGCAGCAGACCAGCGATCGGACGTATCGGCTGTATGACTATGGGCGCCCGCGGGAGCTGCACATTGACCGGTCTTTGGAAGCGATGCGGGTGAAGACAGGCGCGGGGAAGATACCGCCGCACGCGGAGAACGGCCACACGGTGCTGATCGACGAGAAGTATTTCAAGATCGAGCGCTGGGATGTTGCGGCCGGCGACACGGGGAAACTGGCTCAGAACGAGGGCGCAGAGCCAACTGTTCAGATGTTTTTCGTGCTGGATGGATCGCTTCGCATCTCGGCCGAGGGCGGCGAGGCTTTCACGGTTGGCAGGTGCGAACTGGCGGTTGTTCCGGCGGCAGCAAACGGGGTTCGCATCGAAGCCGAGTCCGCGGCTGCCGTGGTGCGGGTTGTTCCCAACGCGGTTTAGGATTTCGGCTTTGAATCGCAGACTGGAACGCAGCTGCAAAGCGGCGCTCCGAATATGCCGACCGCTTCCTTTATCTGTGATTGCCTGCACTTTGTTCTCCTGATTACCTCAAGATAATTGCCTCAATTCCTTACCGAAAGGTGACGCGCATTGAAGACCGATTTCCGGCCCATCATTCTTGCTGGAGGCAGTGGAACCCGTTTCTGGCCGCGCAGCCGCAAGGCCCGCGCCAAGCAGGTGCTGGCGCTCGACGGCGAGCGCAGCATGATTCAACGCACGGTCGACCGGCTGAGCCCACTGGCGGGGCCGGACGAGACCTGGGTGATCACCAACGATCTGCTGTCGGATACGATCTGCGGGCAGCTCGACGTGGTTCCGGAGGAGCAGGTGGTGTGCGAGCCGGCGGCCCGCAACACGGCTCCGGCAGCGGGGCTGGCCGCGTTTCTGATCGAGCGCACTGCTCCCGAGGCGGTGCTGGGGATGTTCCCGGCGGACCATGTGATTGCGAATGAGCCTGAATTCATTCGGGTCATTCAGAGAGCGATCGATATCGCGGCGGCCGGAGAGAATATGGTTGTCCTGGGCGTGCAGCCTACGCGCCCCGAGACCGGCTATGGGTATATCGAAACAGGCGAGGTGGTGCGCGAGGGCATGGCCCGGGTGCGGCGCTTCACGGAAAAGCCGAACCTGGAGCGGGCGGAAGAGTTCGTCGCCGCGGGAAATTATCACTGGAACAGCGGTATTTTCGTGTGGAGCGCGCGCACACTGGCCAATGCGGTGCGCGAGCACCTGCCGGATATGGCTCCGCTGCTAGAGCAGATCGCAGCGGCGTATGGGACGCCTGGCTTTCGCGAGGTTTTCGCCGAGGTTTATCCGAAGTGCGAAAACATCAGCGTGGACTACGCCATTCTTGAGCCGCGCTCGGCCAAAGGTGAGTCGCGGTCGAATCTGTATTGCCTGCCGGCGAACTTCGGCTGGAACGACCTGGGCTCGTGGGCGGCGCTCTTCGAACATCAGCACGAGATCAAGTCGAACATCGACTCGCATGGGAATGTCAGTGAGAGCGCAGGCAGCCTGGCGATCGACGCTCGCGACAACTACGTCTTCAGCCCAAAGAAGTTTGTAGCGCTGGTTGGCGTAGAAGACCTAGTTGTCGTGGAGACCGAGGATGCGATCCTGATTACGACGCGGCATCATTCGCAGGACGTCGGCAAGGTGGTCAAGGAGCTGGCTGTTCTGGGGCGGAAGGACCTGATCTAGATCTAGAGGCAGAGCCTGCCACGTCGTGATTTTCAACGATTTTACGGAGCGGAAAGAGACAGCATGGGCACACCCACTGCCATCAAGTTTGGAACGGACGGCTGGCGCGGACTGATCGCGGATGATTTCACATTCGAGAATGTCCGGATTGCGGCATCGGCCATCGCCAATTACCTGTATGCGAGTACCGATCCGAAGGAAGACCCGAAGAAGGGCGTCTGCATCGGGTACGATACTCGCTTTGCCTCCGACCGTTTTGCGCGGGCGGTTGCAGAGGTGATTGCGGCTTCGGGTATTCCGGTGAAGCTGGCGAGCGGGATCACGCCGACTCCGGCGCTGTCTTATGGCGTTCGGGAGCTGGGGGCCGCGGGCGGGGTGATGATTACGTCGAGTCATAACCCCTACCAATGGAATGGAGTGAAGTACAAGGCCTACTACGGGGGGTCGGGGAAACCTTCGATCATCTCGGCGATTGAGTCGCATCTGTCCGATCCGGTGCGCAAGGCGGAGAAGCCGGCGGCTATCGAGAGCTATGACTTCCTGCCGGATTATCTGGCGGCCATCAAGAAGTTTGCCGACCTGCCGCTGATCGCGAAGTCGGGCAAGAAGTTTGCTGTGGACTGCATGTATGGGGCAGGTGCCGGGATTATCTCCGGGATATTTGAGGAGATCGGCGTCGATCATGTTGAGATTCGGGCCGAGAACGATCCGCTGTTTCCAGGCATCAATCCCGAGCCGATCGAGCCGCATATTCGTGCGCTGGGCGAAGCAGTGGTCGCGCACAAATGCGATGCCGGGCTCGCCACGGATGGCGATGCGGACCGCATCGGGGCCGCGGACGAGCATGGAAACTTTGTCGATCCGCACAAGATTTACGCGGTGCTGCTGGAATGGCTGCTCTCCCGCAAGAAGTGGCTAGGCGATGTGACTCGCGCCTTCAACACGACGGGCATGCTGGATCGCATTGTGGCGCGCTATGGGCGCACGCTGCATGAGCATGGGATCGGCTTCAAGTATGTCTGCGACCTGATGCTGGAGAAGGACATTCTCATTGGCGGCGAGGAATCGGGCGGGATCGGCATTGCACGGCACCTGCCGGAGCGCGATGGGCTGCTGAATGCCCTGCTGCTTGCCAATGTGATGGCCGAGGAAGGCAAGACGCTGGGCGAGCTGGTGGCGCGGTTGCAGGAGCAGTACGGCGAGCATCAGTACGGACGCATTGACCTGCATATTCCCGACAATCTGAAGAACTCGGCGATTGCCCGCGCGAAGGCCGGGGTGAAGGAGTTTGCCGGAATGCCGGTCGAGCACGTGGAGACGCTGGACGGGATCAAGTTTTTCCTCGATAACCCGGAGGCCAAAACGAAGCCGAATGCGGCGAAGACATGGCTGCTGCTGCGTGCTTCAGGAACGGAGCCGCTGATGCGCATCTACTCGGAGTCGTGCTCGAAGGAGTCCGTGGCGAAGCTGCTGGAAGCGGCACGGGCGTTTGCCATGACCAGCGGCGGGTAAGGGCTGACGCCGGTCACGCGTGCTTCTTCGATCCGAAGTAAGATGGGAGCCGAAAAGCGTTGAGGTATCTGCCATGACGGATGCGGCTCCCACTTATCCCTACGAGACACGGCTGGACGTTCTCTATCCGGCGATGGAAGTCATCGATGAGAAAGCTCTCTCCGATGCCTGCGAGTTCAAATGGTTTAACCAGACCCTGTGTAAGGTGAACGACTCGGTGGTGCGCCTGGGTGTGATCGAGGGCGAATATCACTGGCACAAGCATGATGCGGACGACGAGTTCTTTTATGTCCTCGAGGGGCAGTTGCTGATTGACCTCGAAGGGCGCACCGTTGAACTGGCGCCTCGGCAGGGGTATGTTGTCCCGAAAGGTGTGTTGCATCGGACGCGGGCTCCGCAGAGGACGGTCATTCTGATGGTTGAGAATGCGGGGATTATTCCGACTGGGAATTAGGGTGTTGGGGTCTGGCAGCAGGCTGCAACGGGAAGATTTGGGGTACTGCGAGCAAAACGCAGGTCCTTCGACTTCGCTACGCTTCGCTCAGGATGACATCCTTGTGGGGGATGACATGCTTGTGGGGGATGACATGCTTGTGCAAGATGAAATTCCTGGCGCTTTGTGGGTGCTCTAGAATTCATTGTGTCTT
>Ga0210388_10005386_pt1 | contig 10014 bp, 9 predicted proteins | sample IncBWC19OmetaG_FD_155485 | JGI IMG/M metagenome (GOLD analysis project Ga0210388, IMG submission 155485) | Forest soil microbial communities from Barre Woods Harvard Forest LTER site, Petersham, Massachusetts, United States - Inc-BW-C-19-O ...
CAGGAAGAAGTTGAGCGGCGCCAAGTGCTGGCCGTACCCGCGGTGTTTCTGAACGGCAAGCCGTTTGGCCAGGGCCGCATGGAGCTTGCCGAAATCCTCCTCAAGCTGGACGCCGGAGCAACAGGCGCTGCGGCCGCCAGATTGAACGCCAAGGCGCCCTTCGATGTACTCGTCGTGGGCGGCGGACCTGCCGGTGCCGCAGCGGCGATCTACGCTGCCCGCAAGGGTATCCGTACCGGGGTCGCCGCCGAACGTCTTGGCGGACAGCTGCTCGATACGGTCGGCATCGAGAACTTCATTTCCGTGAAGGAGACGGAAGGACATAAACTGGCGAGCGGCCTGGAACAGCATGTCACCACGTATGATGTGGACGTCATGAATTCGCAGCGTGCGGAAGGCTTGAGCGTGGGGGATCTCATCGAAGTGCAGCTCAATGGCGGAGCCAGGCTCAAGGCCCGCGCCCTGATCATCGCAACCGGCGCGCGCTGGCGCGAGATCGGCGTGCCCGGCGAGCGCGAATACCGCAATCGCGGCGTGGCCTACTGCCCGCACTGCGACGGACCCTTGTTCAAGGGCAAGCGCGTGGCAGTGATCGGCGGCGGCAATTCAGGAGTTGAAGCCGCCATCGATCTCGCGGGTCTGGTCAGCCACGTTACCTTGATCGAATTCGATGCGCAGCTGCGCGCAGACGCGGTATTGAGAGCCAAGCTCAATAGTCTTCCGAATGTGGCAGTGATCACCAGCGCGCAGACCTTGGAAGTGATCGGCGACGGGCAGCGCGTTACCGGTCTCAAGTACCAGGAACGGTCCAGCGGCGAAATGCGAGACCTGGAAGTCGCCGGCGTATTCGTGCAAATCGGCTTGGTGCCGAATACCGATTGGCTGAAGGGCACCGTCAAGCTGTCGCCGCGCGGCGAAGTTGAGGTCGATGCGCGCGGACAGACCTCGGTGCCCGGCATATTCGCGGCTGGAGACTGCACCGTCGTGCCCTACAAGCAAATCGTCATCGCCATGGGCGAGGGTGCCAAGGCGTCGCTCAGCGCGTTCGATCACCTGATTCGACAGCCCAGCCTCAAGGCCGCGTGACGCATGGCGGCCGCGCATCCCCACCGACTGTCTGCGGGCGTCGTGGTGATGCATGGCGTGCAGGGCCAGATGCAGACCCTGCTGCTGCGGGCATATAAAAACTGGGATTTCCCCAAGGGGATGGTTGAGCCGGGCGAGGAACCCTTGGATGCGGCATTGCGCGAAGTGCGCGAGGAGACGACTCTGGAACACCTGGCTTTTGACTGGGGCACGAATTTTGTGCAAACCGGGCCGTATAACAATGGCAAGTATGCCCGGTACTACCTTGCTCGAAGCAAGGATACCGAGGTGAGCCTGCCCATCAACCCGGAACTCGGCAAGCCCGAGCACCACGAGGCACGCTGGGTGACCTTTGATCAGGCTTTCTCGATGGTGGCGCCGCGGCTCGTGCCGGTGATTCGCTGGGCGCGCGACACCGTCACAGGGTGATGGAGCCCCTGCCGATCTCGACCACATCGCCGCCGACAAAGATTTCCCGCTCGCGGGTCACGTCAAGATAGAGATCGGACGGCCGGGCCACGAACTCGCCCTGCGAAATCTGCATTTGCACCGGCAATGTTCGCTTCATGGCCAAGCACCAGGCGCCGAAGTTCGCAGTGGCGGACCCGGTTGCCGGATCCTCGAGTATGGCGCCGCCTTGAGGAAAGAAAAACCGCGCCAACGCGCTGTTATCGTCGCTGATGAAAAATACATAGGCCATGCTCTGGCCATCCTCGCTGCGGATGCTTTGCAAACGTTGCGGTACCGGCGAGACGCGACGCACTGCATCGATTGAGGTCAGCGGCACGACCAGCTGCTCCTTGCCAGCCTTCATCCACAAGGGCCGCTCGCCGAGATCGGCCTTTTTGAGTCCTAAAGCCTTGGCCAGCTCGTCGCGCGAGGCGTCGAGTTCACGCCAGGTGGCGCCCATGGCGGTCAAGGTCCAGCGATCGCCCTGCGCGCGCACCGGAATCAACCCGGCCTGCATCTCCAGAACCAGCGCATCCTTTCCCAGCTTCAGCGCGCGGCACACCTGCGCCGTGCCGAGAGTCGGGTGTCCCGCGAAGGGCATTTCATAGGTCGGCGTGAAGATGCGCACCCGCGCATCGGCGCGCGACGAGGGCAGGATGAATGTCGTTTCCGACAGGTTGAATTGGCGCGCCAGGGCTTGCATGGCTTCGGTGCTCAAGCCGCTGCCGTTTTCAAAAACGCAAAGAGGATTCCCGGTCAACGCGCCTTGTGCGCGGGTGAAGACATTGACGATGCGGAACGGGTGAGTCGCCATGCGGACACGTTAGCTCACCCGTCCGCTTCGTGCTAACTGCTTGCATTAACGATACGGCCGAACGACCACCACGGGAGCGGGTGCGACCACCGCGACACGCGGACCGTAGTATCCACGATAGTAGCCGTAGGGTGCGACCACACAGCCGCTCATCGCGATAATACTTATAGGAATCAACAGCTTAAGTAACCTGCTCATGACATCCTCCAAAAGTTTTAGCTCTCAGGGAGTAAAACGCCCATGGCTGATCGGCGATGACAGGATGAATAAAGCTTAAGGCGCTGCCACGGCGCCCTGCTGGCGCGTAAAGGAAGTCTCCGCCTTACGCCAGGGTGTGAAACACCTTTTGCACGTCGTCGTCCTGTTCGAGTTTGTCGATCAAGGCCAGAACCTCCGCCGCCTGATCCTCCGGCAGCTCGATCGGCACCGAACAGATGTACTCGTGCTCCGCGGATAGAGGCGCTAAGCCGCGCTGCTCGAGCGCCTCTTGCAGCTTGCCGAAATCGTGAAAGGCGCAGCGGATCACCAATTGCGGCTCGCCTTTCTCGCCGGTGCTGTCGCCCATTTCTTCGAGGCCATGGTCGATGAGATCCAGTTCGAGCTCATCGTGATCCACAACCCCGGTGGGGTCCAAACGGAATACGCCCATTTTCTTGAACAGAAAGCTGACGCTGCCGGTGGTCGCGAGGTTGCCGCCGCCCTTCAGGAAAATATTGCGCAGGCTCGCCACCGTTCGAGTGGGGTTGTCGGTGGCGGTTTCAACCAGCAGCGCCACGCCGTGCGGCGCATACCCCTCGTACAGGGTTTCGACATAGTTGGCCGCGTCCTTGCCTGAGGCGCGACGGATCGCCGCCTCGGTCTTGTCCTTCGGCATGTTGACGGCGCGCGCATTCTGCAGCACGCGGCGCAAGGTAGGGTTCGATGCCGGGTCCGGGCCGCCGGAATGGACCGCGATCGCGATGTCTTTCGCGATGCGAGTGAATTGCTTTGCCATGCGGTTCCAGCGGGCGAACATCGCATGCTTTCTGACTTCGAATATGCGTCCCATGAGCGCATGGTAGCAATACGCGTGCAAACCGCTAGACTTGCGGCTCCCCTCTTCAAGGCATTTCCCATGAGTGCAGTCCCGGCGGACTCGATAGTCAATACCGCGAGCTTTCAAGATCTTGGGTTATCGGAACCCGTGTTGCGCGCGCTCGCCGATGTCGGCTACGAGGCGCCCTCGCCCATCCAGGCGGAGACCATCCCGGTGCTGCTCGCAGGCCGCGACATGCTCGGCCAAGCGCAAACCGGCACCGGCAAAACCGCCGCATTTGCGCTTCCCGCGCTGAGCAAAATCGACCTCACACGGCATGAACCGCAAGTTTTGGTGCTGGTCCCGACCCGCGAACTCGCCCTGCAAGTGTCGGAGGCGTTTCTGCGCTACGCCGCGCATTTGAAGGGGTTCCACGTGTTGCCGATTTACGGCGGCCAAAGCTACCAGCCGCAATTGAACGCCCTGCGGCGCGGCGTGCACGTGGTGGTGGGCACCCCCGGACGCGTCATCGATCACATGAATCGCGGCACCCTGAAGCTGGGCGGTTTGACCCTGCTGGTGCTGGATGAGGCGGATGAGATGCTGCGTATGGGCTTCGTCGATGCCGTGGAAAGCATCCTTGAACAGACACCGCCGCAGCGCCAGGTCGCTCTGTTTTCCGCAACCATTCCTGCCCCCATTCGCCGCATTGCGCAAAAGCACCTGCATTCGCCGGTCGAAGTCACCATCAAAAGCAAGACCAGCACGGCGACCAACATCAGACACCGCTACTGGGTGGTCAGCGGCATGCACAAGCTGGATGCATTGACGCGCATTCTCGAGGCCGAAACTTTTGACGGCATGCTGGTGTTTACCCGCACCAAGCACTCGACGGTGGAACTCGCGGAGAAACTCGAGGCGCGCGGCTTCGCGGCCGCGCCGCTCAACGGCGACATTCCACAAGCCTTGCGGGAGCGCACCGTGGCGCGCCTGAAGGCGGGCCAGATCGACATCCTGGTGGCCACCGACGTTGCCGCCCGCGGTCTCGACGTCGAACGCATCGGCCATGTGGTGAATTACGATGTGCCCTACGACACCGAATCCTACGTGCATCGCGTTGGCCGGACAGGGCGGGCCGGGCGCAAGGGCGAGGCCATCCTGTTCATTGCGCCGCGCGAGCGCAACATGCTGCGCGCCATCGAGCGCGCCACGCGCCAGGTCATTGAACCGATGAACCTGCCGACCGTGGATGCGGTGAACACCTTGAGAATCGCCAAGTTCAAACAGAGAATCAGCGAAACCATCGCCAAGGGCGATGCCGACGGCTACCGTCCGGTACTCGAGCAGCTGGAGACCGAATCCGGCTTAAGCCTGATCGAGATTGCCGCGGCGCTGGCCTGCCTGGCGCAGGGAAGCAGCCCGCTGCTGCTCTCGGCAAAGGACCAACCGCCATCCGCGCCCGCCTCGAGCGAGCGCGGACGCGACAGCCACGCGCCGCGACCCGCGCGCGAACGCCAACCGCATACCAAGTCCGCTGCTGCGCAAATGGAAACTTTTCGCGTCGAAGTCGGGTCGGTACATGGGATCAAGCCCGGAAATATCGTGGGTGCGATCGCCAATGAGGCGGGCATCGAGGGTGTGCACATCGGGCGGGTGGATATTCGGCAAGATCACAGTTACGTGGACTTGCCTGAAGGGATGCCCAAGCAGATATTTAAGGAGTTGCAGAAGGTGCGTGTGGCGGGCCGCGAGCTGCGTATCAGTCACGTGAGCGAGAAGCCGCCCAAGCCGCCGCGCGCCACACTGGCACGGCACCCCGGCGCAAGGCCCGCCGAGAGGCGGCCCGCAGTGCAGAAAATATCGGCGCGGCGCCGCGCCAAGGATTGATGGTTTTGCTGATAATCACCTGAGGAGCGAATCATGGGCAAAGGCATGGAACGAAAAAAAGAGGCCAAGAAGAAACCGACCAAGACATTGGAAGAGAAGCGCGCAGCAAAGAGAGAAAAGCGGGCAGCGCGGGGCTAGTTACACCACCCGACCGCGTCGGCCGCCGCCGCGGAAATCCTCGATGTTGGCGGCCATTTCGTCGATGCAGCGCTGGCGCGCTTCGCGCGCGGCCCAGGCGATATGCGGCGTCAGCAAAAGATTCGGAATGGCGGGATCGAGCAATGGTTCGCCGTGCAGCGGCGGTTCCTGGGGCAGCACATCGATCCCGGCGCCGCCCAGCCTGCCGGCCTTGAGTGCTGCGCTAAGCGCATGACCATCGATGAGCGCGCCGCGCGCGGTGTTGATCAATAGTGCGTCGGGTTTCATGAGCGCCAGCTCGCGCGCGCCGATCAAATCGCGCGTCGAGTCATTCAAGGGACAATGCAAAGACAGGATGTCCGCGATGGCGAGCAGCTGCGTGAGTTCCATCCGCTCCTCTGTGGCGGGCGCGCCGCGGCGGTTGGCGACGACCACGCGCATGCCGAAAGCTTCGGCCACCCGGGCTGCGCCGCGCCCCAGATCGCCCCAACCGACCACGCCAAACACGCGGCCCTGCAGTTCGCGAAAGGGAAATTCAAGCAAAGTGGAGAGATCATCGCGCGTCCAGGATCCTTCCCTGACGAAGCGCGAATAGTCGTCCACATGTTGAGTGAGGCTCAATATCAAGCCCCACACCTGCTGCACCACCGAGGCGGTACAGTAGGCGCGTACGTTGCACACAGCAATTCCGCGTTCGCGCGCAGCGTTGAGATCGACATTGTCGGTGCCGGTGGCGGCAAGTGCGACCAATTTCAAGTGCGGCGCGCCGAACAATAGTTCGCGCGACAGGCGGGCGCCGTTCAACGCCACGACCTCGGCGCCGCCAATGCGATCGGCAGTCTTCGACTCGTCCGTTTCGTAGAGGGTGAGATCGTCGGCCGCCCTGCGCAGCGCACCCAAGTCAAGATCACCGGCGGAAACGGTGTCGTAGTCCAGGAACACGGTTTTCATGGGTTATCGCCGTGACGCGTTAGAATGTGTCTCTAGCATGAAAATATCCGCCGTTCTAATCCTGATCGCCGCCAACGTCTTGGTGTTCTTGCTGCAGGGCCCCCCCGGCGGGCCGCTCGAAGATCTCCTTGCATTGTGGCCGCTGCAACCCATCGACGGTCAAGTGCATTTTCGCCCGTGGCAGATCATCAGTTATGCATTTTTACACGCCAATTCCACCCACATACTCTTCAACATGCTCGGCCTATGGATGTTCGGCGCGGAAATTGAGCGCTATGTGGGACCGCGCAGATTGCTCGCCTGCTATTTCGCCTCCGTGGTCAGCGCCGCCTTGAGTCAGCTGTTCATACCCATGCTGTTCAATGCACCGCCGGCGCCTACCATCGGAGCCTCGGGGGGCGTTTTTGGTTTGCTGCTGGCATACGCCGTCCTGTTTCCCACCCGCAAGGTGGTTCCCTTGATCCCGCCCATTCCCATGCCGGCGTGGCTGTTTGCCACCATCTATGCCGGCATCGAGTTATTCCTCGGCGTCACCGGCACTCTGTCCGGCATCGCGCATTTTGCCCACCTGGGCGGCATGGTCGGGAGTTTCCTGGTGATCATGCAGTGGCGGTCAGCGAGGTCGCGCAAAACCAGCTAGGCTTGAAAGATGAATCCACAGACATTGATTGGCACCCTGCTCCTCTTAGGCATGGCCGCCGCCCGCCCGGTGCATGCGGAATGGGTGAATCGCATCGCCGACGGCATCATGGGCACACGCATCACCGTGGAATTGTGGTCGGAAGACAAGGGAAAAGCCGACCAAGCCATCGACGCGGTGCTCGATGAATTTCGCCGCCTCGACGAGTCGATGAGCACGTACAAGCCGACCAGCGAGGTATCGCAAGTCAACTCCAGGGCCGCCGACGGCCCCATGCACATCAGCAAGGAATTATTCGATCTGCTGGTCACGGCCAAGGAATACTCCGTCCTCACCGACGGCGCCTTCGACATCACGTATGCCAGCGTGGGCTACCTGTACGATTTCCGAAAGCACATACGTCCGGACGAGGCGCAAATCAGCAAGGCGCTGCCCGCGGTCAACTATCGCCACATCCTGCTCGATCCGAAAGAGCAGACGGTGCAGTTCTCGCGGAAGGGGGTTCGCATCGATCTGGGCGGCATCGCGAAGGGCTATGCAGTGGATTGCGGAATCAACGTTTTGAAAGCGCGCGGTTTCACGCGGGCCTACGTGGGCGCCGGCGGCGATAGTCGCATCATCGGCGACAGGTTCGGCAAGCCCTGGGTGGTGGGCGTCCGCGACCCCCGCAAAGGCGAGGGCGAGGTGATTGCACGCATACCGCTCGTCAATGCGGCCATATCCACGTCGGGCGATTACGAGCGATTTTTCGACGAAGGCGGCGTGCGCTACCACCACATCATCGATCCGCACACCGGCCATTCCGCCAGCAAGGTGCGCAGCGCCACCGTCATCGGCCCGTATGCCACGCGCACCGATGGCTTGTCCAAAACCGCGTTCGTACTGGGCCCGGAGAAGGCCATGGAAATCTACAACCGCATCGACGACATCGATGCCATCATCGTCAAACTGGATGGGACGGTGGTGTACTCCAAGGGCATGCAGAGGCCGAAGCAGTCCGCCGCCGCGCAGCAATAGCCCGAAGCGATCGCGCGATTTATCGAAATGCGATGATTTTCGCTTCCTCGCAGGCGTTGAGATAATCGGCCACCAGCTCGACGGGAATCGGCCCCAACTCCGCGGCCACCGCGTCCCGGATCTCGACCACGGATTTCTTGCCGTCGACGAAATTCAGTATTTCGTAGGCGTAGATGGCCGCGCTGTCCTGTACATTGAGAAGCCGGCTCGAATCCGCATGCAGCAGCTTGATCTTGCGCACGCGCTCCGTACCCAACCGATCAACCAGCACATCGTCATTCTGATAGATCAGCGGCCCGAACTCGGCGATGCGCGCAGGTACGCGCGCGCCATCCCGCGTGGCATGCCACTGCGGAACCGATGGGCCGTGAATCCCGCGCATCGCGGCGATGCGCTCCAGCCAATCATGCAGCGTCGCCGCCTGCTTCTTCAATGCCTCGAGAAAGGGCGCCAGTTCTTTTGTGGATTGCGTGAAGGCGCCAAAGGATTGCAGCGCGGCCTGCTCGCGGCGCAGCAGTTGCGCAACGAGATTGTGCGCCTCGAACACGGCGTCCTGCGGCTGCAAGTTTAAATCCTGCGCCACGGCCAGCGCGCGTTCGAACCCCTTTGCCAGGCGCTGCTGTGCCCGGGCCGCCAAGAAAGGCAAAAGCGTGGGCGCCTGCGCGCCATCCAGGGCTGCCAAGGTATAACCGGATGCGGCGCCCAATAAGGCGACGCGCCGCAGCTTGGTGGCGTCGATCTCAAACAGGGTGTCGTGGTCGGTATGGATGTAAATATCCGGCCAGTCGCGCAGGTACAGCGATGGCACGGCGATGGTCGAGGAATCGTAATCATCGTGATCGCTGCCTTCGGAATAGGGCGTTTCGTCGACAAGAAACGCGTTTCTCGTGCCGGGAGCGCCATCTCGGTCCTCGATCGCCGCCGCATCCACATGAGTGCCGTCCTCCGTATATACGGTGGCGGCATCGCGGATGGCCTCGGCAAACGCATTGCCGATATCGGTGACGAACGTGGGCAGCGACCAGGGTGTTGCTGTCACATGCAGAATGGATTTGTTCTTGAAGGGATCGCCGCCCACCATGTCCATGTGTACATCGGCACGCATCGATTGCCGGATGTCGGGATGACTACTCAAGAAAGCCATGGTGCCTTCGACCTCGGGTCCCCAAATAAAGCGCAGGGTGCGCCTGGGACGCGGCAGGCGCCCGTCGGCAATCAAGCGATTGAGCAGCCGCGCCGATTCCAGAATAGTCACGCAGCCGCTGCCGTTATCGTTGGCGCCGGGCCGCTGATGATCGAGGTGGCAGCTGTAGACGACTTCGCCCGCCTTGGGATCGGTGCCGGCGATGATGCCGGTGACCACCGTCCAATGCCCTGGGCCGACTTCGGCTTTGACCTGTGCGCCAAGGACCACGGGCTGACCGCTTTCGATTTGCGCGCGCAAGCCGCTCGCCGTGGCGCGCGACACCATGAAGGCGAAGCCCCTCGGCAGCGAGGCGTCCAGATGCCCCCAGCGCACGATATTCAAGTCCAGGCCCGACCAGGCCGTGCTTTGGTTCGGCATGTCGCTGATGATTCCGGCGGCGCCGTATTTCACCACGGCCAGGCGCTGCACGGTCGACAGTACCCCGTCGGCGAGCACGATTTTCCCGCGCACGTCCTTGCCGGCATAATCCGCGTCAGCAGTCCCGGCGCCCACATCGATGAGCGGCGCTTCGAGATCGGCGCTGCGGCTGTAGTCTGCCAGCCGGATAGGCTCGGTCGACCAATCCCCGAGCAAGATATGCTGCGGGCTCAACTGCCACAGGCGCGCCGACTCGACGGTCCATCCAAGATGAGAACGCATCAGGCCGTAATGGATCTTGCCGTCAATGGGGAACTGTTCGGCGTGAACGTCCCGCAAGCCGTATTCTTGCGCGCGCTGCAAGACCAAGTCCGCGGCTTGATCGAACTCAGGGGTCGCTGGAACGCGATGCAGGCGCGTCAGGGCGCGCAGATTTCGTAACTGGCCGTACC
>Ga0210388_10005388_pt1 | contig 10012 bp, 13 predicted proteins | sample IncBWC19OmetaG_FD_155485 | JGI IMG/M metagenome (GOLD analysis project Ga0210388, IMG submission 155485) | Forest soil microbial communities from Barre Woods Harvard Forest LTER site, Petersham, Massachusetts, United States - Inc-BW-C-19-O ...
TGCCCTGGAGTATGCGAAATGCGATCAGGGAGTTCGCCGACCAGGCCAGCCCGCATAAAGCTGAGGAGAGCGTGAAGACTGAGAAGCACCAGAGGTAGAGAGATTTGGCTCCAATGCGCTCCACCAGCCAGCCGTTGAGCGGGAGCATAAGAGCGAGTGCCAGAAGATAGCCGCTGGTGACCCATTGGATCGCCGTGAGGCTGCTGTGCAGATCCACGGCGAGACTGGAAAGCGATACGTTGACGATGGTCGCATCGAGCTGCGCGAGAAAAGAGCCGAGGACCGCAACGGCCGTGATCTTCCAGACCAATGGGTCGAGGCCGCTGGATTCGCTGGAGGACTTAAGCAAGGGCGGCCAGAACCTCATCGGTGGAGCGAACGCGAGTGAGACGCGGGAAGATATTCTCAAAGGCGAAGCGGTGATGCTCGGCGTTCTGGCTGGAGCAGGCATCTTCGACGAGCACAAAGGCAAAGCCCAGGCCAGTACCCTGACGCGCGGTGGACTCAACGCCCGCGTTGGTGGAAATGCCGGTGAGGACGACCGTGTCGATGCCGCGGGATTTGAGCTGCTGCTCCAGGTCGGTTCCGGCGAAGGCGCCCCAATGGCGCTTAGTGACGAGGATGTCGCCATGCTGGAAACCAGCGGAAGGAGTGATCTCCGATGCTGCGGCGGGCAGTGGCTTGTCGCCCAGGTTGTGCGGTTGGTCGACGGGAAGCTTCATGAAGTCGTTGAGATCGACGCGGACATAGACGACGGGAGCGCCCTGAACGCGGAAGGCGGCGGCAAGTTTTTTGGAGTTTTCGACGACCTGTGCGGCCGTATGCGGCTCGGGGTTCATGCCGACGATGGCATTCTGCAGGTCGATGAGGACGAGTGCGGTCTTTTTGGGGTCGAGCTGGAGTTCTGCCATGGTTCCTCTTTATTGAAAATATTTGAAAATCGAGGTCATCCTCGATTTTCCTGAATTTAGAATATGAGGATGCCCTCGATTTCGTCAAATCCCGCCCGCGTCGCACCGCAGCAGGAACGCTCGATGCGCCGGCTGGCCGGTTTTCTGGACGCAGCCGCGGAACTCTTTGTCGAAGTCGGCTACGAAGCTGCGACTATGACGGCGGTCGCGGAGCGAAGCGGGTCTTCGATCGGCGCGCTCTACAACTACTTTCCGGATAAACAGTCCATCGCATTCACTCTGGTAAATCAATATTCCCAAGAGATTGAGGCGCATTGGAAGCCGTTGATGGAGCAGGCGGAGATACTGACCCATGCGGAGTTCGCCGATCTGTTCATCGAGCGCATCACCCAATTCGTCCAGGAGCGTCCCGCTTATCTGAGCTTGTTGGCCGCGCCAATCCGTTTTCGCCGCGACCCTGCAGCCCGGAAGGCCTCACGAATCTCAATAGCAAACGCCTTTCAGGCAAAGAATCCGTCGCTTTCAAAGGAACAGTCTCTACTTGCTGCAAACCTATCTCTCCAGATAGTCAGAGGCATGATGACACTCTATGGGGAAGCAGATTCCAAAGGCAAAGTCCTCGTTGTGGCCGAGTTTAAGAAGTTGCTGACGTTGTATCTGAGAGGCGTCTTGTCCCAAGACGAAGCGTCGGCCAAGTAGAGCCCAAATTCCTACATTTGATTGCAGCCATTGCGTGGGTGCACACAGTTTGGTTTCGATAGCCGACAAGTGTTCCCCTAATCCCGCCCAGATCTCTGTTGATGCCAACAGGCCGAGGCGCTCAGCGAGCCTCGTTCCATCTCAGCCAAGGTGGCATTCCCGTAGCTCACCGGCCGATTCCCACCAGCGCGCGCCTCCGGCGCGGAATTGGGCATCTATAGGCGGGCTCAGACCAGACGAATACCGTGGATACGAAGTGCCTCCTGGAGATCAGGATCGTCTTCCAGCAGCTGCTCCGACGTGGCATTCTCAAGTGGAAATGGTTCGAAGATTGCCCAGTTCTCAAGTGAGTGCCCATACCGGGAACGGTAAAAAATGCCAGCGAAACTCAGTCGGTACGCTTGCCGAGACGCGAGTTGAGTAAGCCGCCGCGGTTGGGCGTTTTCCAACGCGCTTAAGTCGATATCTTTAACTCCAAGCCTAAGCGCCTCTGCTGCCAGAGATTTGCGCAAATGACTGACCCACGAGACCGCGTAGATATCTGCGAAGACCCCCTCGATCTCGGCTTTCCCGATGGCTCGAACGGCCAACCAATCACGAGGCAAAGTACCCAGAGGCACGAAGTCGTCCGCCCCGTCAATCGCACTCAATTCAGCGAGTAGAGATAGATCGGGACGAAATCGAGCAAGGGTTTCTACGAAGCACGCCAGGCGATGAGAAGAAGCGTAGAGAACCCTGTAGTAGGCATCCGGATCGTCGAATCTGTTCCCGAACGTGCCGTCACTTTGAGCCAGGAGCCAATCCGGTGGTTGCCAGGCATCCGGGCGCCGTCCAAGACGAAATACCGGACCCACAGGCCGGCGGACTTCGAGTTCCATCGTTCTATCCTCCGGCAAGGAATGCGCGCGCAGCACTGAGAATTGCCGGCGCCACAGAGTCGATTTCGCTCTCTCGCAACAGCCGAAGAGGAACTCTGTCTCCGAGCTCTGGATTCACGCCTGTCAACCACGCTTGCACCACAGCAGGCGAATCGTGTTCGGCCAGGGTGCGAACTACCTGAAAGGCAAACCGGAGGCGGGGTTCCGCATCCCCGTAGATCTCGCCGCCCGCCATCCAACGATCCACCGCCCGGATATCCTTCACTCCCCCGATGTATGCGGTGAGCTTGCGTCCGACGATTTCCACCAACTTCTCAACGACCTTAGACGCGGGAAGCCGTAAAGCCTCCCGATGTGCGAAAAGATCGGGTTTTGGAAGTGACGCCGTTGCCATGCCAAACCTCCGCCAGTGCTCGTCACTGCCAGTATCGTACAATCGCTAATAAAAAGCAAGTAAATCACATTATAATCACACACAATTAGCTGAAAGATGCTCTAACAGCACTAGCCTGCATCGCACTCGGATTGACATCCTTTTGCGCCGAATCAGCCAACTGGCATTCCGTTCGTGACAGTAAAATCAATTGTTTGTGACTAAGCTGCCCTGGCGATCTCAAGTCGGAAACCGGGAAGAACGCACCCTGGCGAAGCAGGGCCCAGACCTGGACCACTGGGCGGTCGGTCAACCAGCGTGATGAGACGTAGAACAAGTTCGCTTCCGCATTTGCCACACTGCTCGGAGTTCGAGTTCGTGACGTTTCTGCACTTCTTGCAAAAGATGGCAATTTCAACCGGGATACTGACGAGGCGATGAACAGGGCGAAACACCTTGACCTGAAACATGAGAGTCCCCCCGATATTCGCGGCACTACTATGCAACTTGCTGGCCGGTGATGGCTTCGAGTTCCTCAATCAATTGCTTCAATGCAGCCAGACTGGGAAGACTCGTGGTCGAGGAGATTTTCAGGTTGTCGATGGCGGCGATGAACTGAGCTTTCCCCGCCATTTCGGCCAGGACATGAAGCCTCTCAAATCCGCGCGCCGTTACCTGCATCCACTCAACAACATTCCGCTGCCGTTCTGCATTCGGAATCGCCCCGGCCAAGTGGCTGTGACCAGCTCTCCGCAATATCTCCGCGTAGATGCCCTCTCCCAGCGTGTTGCGGAATCCTTCGATTTGGGCAGTGAGCTTGTGATCGACAGGTCCGCGAGCATCGATCGCCTGACCGTTTGCAGAAGCCATCGTCACTCCCGGCGGCAACGCCCATGCGGGAAGCGCCGGAACCGCAATGGGCTCTCCTCGCCGATCCAGACGCACCCAGTTTTCCTCGAACCGATAGAGATACCGCCCAAGTCCGAAGCAACTGCACGCCCGCTTGAATGCCTGTGAATCTGCCGCGGTTATGGTCTCGATACGGGGTTTGACGGCATCGTCGACTGCCATCAGACGCAGTGGAAGCAGTACTGCGAAAGGGATTAACCAACGAGCTCTCACTTCGACTTACCTCCTGGGTAGTAGACCTGTCTCTGACTTTCGCGCGAGGTAGCGGCGTCGAACCGACTCAACGTAAGCAATGACACCCGGGTTGTTGTAACCGAGTTGCCTCTTTCCAACCCATCGATCACCGGCATAATAGGCCGCGGCCACAAGCCTCAGATCACCGTGAAACTCCCACATCAGCGTGGTCACATAACGCGTTCCAGCCGCAATGTTCTGTTCGGTATCGAAGGGCTGAAACGCGCCAAAATGCCGTGCTGTTTCGGGCATCAACCGCATCAAGCCCAGAGCGCCCTTGCTGGACACAGCCCGTGGATTCCAGCGTGACTCGACATCGATCAGCGCGGCAACCAACTCCGCAGGCACGCCGTAGTGGCCGGCATAGTGCTGGACCCAGCCCTCAGCCTGCGACCTGTTCGCCTGCCCCCAGGCAGCCTGCGGAGGCATCAGAAGAGCCACAAGAAGCCATTTCATCCCGTACCTCCTGCTAGCCCAAGGTCTCGCGCGTAGCGCGCCCCATCCACAAGCAAGCTTTGGAATCCCTCGCGTAGGAGGAGATGGCGCCGATCCTTTTCGGTCTTGGCCAGGAAGGGCAGCAGCACGTCCCGCTGCTCCTCCGTTACGTGATCGGCTCCGAGCAACTGCAACGCATTGGCAAAGTCGATCATCTCCGAGACCGACGGCGGCTTCTCAAGCGAATAGTTGCGGAACGAACGAGCGATGCCGGCAATCTCGCGGTGAAAACCCATGCTCGCTTCCGGTGTCCTGCTGGCGATGATCTCTGCCTCGCGCTTCGGTGTCGGATGCTCGACCCGCACGTACAAGCTGCGCCTCCGAATCGGATCGCCAAGTCGTCGCTCTTCGTTGCTGGTAAGAACCACGAAGGGAATGCTTCTAGCCTCAACGGTCCCGAACTCCGGAATCGAGAGCTGCCAGGCTGAAAGGATCTCAAGCAGTAATGCCTCAAAACCTTCATCCACCTTGTCGATTTCATCGATCAGCAGCACGCAGGGCTTCTCGCATTCGAGAGCCCGCATGAGCGGGCCAGGCCGAAAGAAGTCGCGGCCCTTAAGGTTGGCTTGCAACTCGCGCCAGCTCCCCAGCTTTCCATTTGTGTCCTGCCCCTTCGAGAACTCCATATAGAGCCGCTGAAGGCTCTCATCGAATCGGCCGATGGCCTTGTCCTCGGTGACCCCGCGGTAGCATTGGAGGCGCTCAATATGCGTACCTGCGGCTTGTGCAACTGATACGGCTAATTGCGTTTTGCCGGAGCCAGCAGGCCCTTCGAGTAGCAAGGGCTTCTGGAGCTTCGCGGCCAGGAAGACGACCTGAATCATGACGGGATCGATGAAATAGCCCGCCGCGGCAAGCTTTAGCGAAAGCTCTTCAGTTGAGCCAAACATATCTACCTCCAGCGAAATGCTGCATAAGAATTCTGATCGTCATAGTGGAGACGGCTGCTGAAGCGCTGCTATGCCGAGATCGCTAGCTTGGCTCGACTTACGCTCCGAACAGGCAACCTGTGCCCGTTTCCACCTGTCGGGAGCGCGCCGAGCCAATCCTCGATGTCTTGGGGGCGGTAGCGGACCATGGGCCCCATCTTCACGTATTTCGGTCCTTCGCCCTGGAGCCGCCATCTCCTCAGGCACGCAAGGCTTACTTGAAGCTTTTCGGAAACCGCTTCTTCCATCAGTAATGAATCCATTGGGATCTCCTTTGAGGACAGGTCCGCGATCAATTCCATGCAGAACCGTAGTTGGATATCAAATCTCGGTCAAATCGAAGACAGTGGACTTTCGACGCCTCAGTCACTTCTTCCGGGCGGCGAGCGCAGCATCAAGCGCCGCCCTCTTAGCGAACATTCGGATATGGCTGTAGTGGCGAAGCATGCTTCTGGACACGTGACCGGCGATTTGCATGATCGTCTCGTCGCCTGCTCCACTCTCAGCAAGTTCCGTGATCAAGGTGTGTCGGTTATCGTGCCAACGGCCAGTCACCTTCGCATTCCGGCGTACGGTGTTCCAGGCTGTCTTGAGTGTTGTGACATGACGACTCGGATCCGAGGGACGAGGCCGGCCAAACGGAAACATGTACCAGTCCGGCTGGATCTTCCCAAACTTGGCTTCGTATTGGGCACGGTGCTCGACAATGGCTTCGTACAACTCGTCGTTGAACGGAATTGTCCGCCCCTCGCCAGCTTCAGTCTTAGCTCGGCCGACCGTGAGAAAACGATCTGTCAGGTTAATTTGCCCCCAGGTGAGTGTCTTGATCTCGCCATCGCGGAGACCTGCATTGCGGGCGAGCGCGAATGCCATGTACATGTGCGGACTTCGCGATTTTGCAACTTCAGTGCTGAGTTTGTTTGTCTCGGAAGCGTCGAATGCTTTTCCGATTCGTATTCTCACTTTAAGTTTGAGCTGCTTCTCCTTACGCAATTGGGCGCGTACGATCTCCCCCGGATCACCGAGCATCTTCAACAGAAACCGGACCTCTTCGTTGATCGACTTGGGAGCTGCGCCCTCGCGAAGGCGATCTTCCTGGTATTTCAGAACTGCGGAAGCATCCACATCCACGGTAAGCTTGTTCCCGAGCAATCTGGACACATGCCCCAACGCATATTTGGCAAATCTTGGCGCGCGGTTGCGCAGCCGATAGCCGGCCAGGTACTCGCCAATAATCTCCTTGAGCGGCCGAATGCGCTGCTCTCGGACGTTGCTGAGGTTGTGAAATCCCGCCTCGAGTTCGCGCCGTCGCTGCTTCTCCGCGTCCTTTGCCAGAGTCTTCGAAGTGGACTTTGAGGACTCCCGGATCAGCCGACCGACAAAATAGAACTTGTACCACCAAAATTCTCCACGTTTGAAGACGGCCATCCTGTGCTCCTGTTCTCGCGTGAGGCGCCGGCCGAATGCGGCGAGCGCAAGTGGAGAGTGAAGCAGGAGGTGGATTCGCGCAAACTGGCGAAACGATGTATCAAAAAACCGGGAGGTTGAGGTGGGATTTATGCCGCGGCCAAGGATCAAAACTTTGAGCAGGATTGCTACCGAGAGTGCCTCTGTTTTGATACAGGGTGGGCACAAAAATGGGCACAATCGTCAATTTTTGAGGGATTTTCGACCCCTCTCGATTGCTCTAAGTTGTTGATTTTATTGGTGGACGCGGTAGGAATCGAACCTACAACCTGTCGGTTAAGAGCCGATTGGTAAAGGCTGGAGTACGTTTGTTTTCAACGGAGTAGAGAGGAGCCGAAAGGCGAAATTGGAGCCCTTTCGGCGCGCAATTGGACCTAATTCTGTCCCACGTTTTTCAACCGAGCCCGGTTCTCACTACCTGATCGTGGAGGAATCGGCTCGACCGGTCCGATAGATTGTGTACGCATCCATCATCGTAATCCTTATGATTCGTGCTCGGTTCGACCGGACAAACGGGGCGACCGAATTCGAACCCGCGACTTCTGCCGTGACAGTAAGGAAGAAACCCGTAACTAACAGAAACCAGGGGCAACGGACGACACCTGTAGCGCCCTGAGGAACCCATGGGAACCCTTATTGCACCCTTAACGAACCCACGACCTCTGTCAATTCGACCTCTGCCTTTCTACCCAGATGGATTTTCATTGATAGACAAGTAATTCTCGGAAGTGAAGCTCGACCTCTGCCATGCAAACCTCTGCCGAACTCGGAATTTGGCTTTATGAGCGCATTGGCAGCAGTTGAGCCAAGGCCACTTGTCCGGAAAGCCGACTTTCCGGCCATGTGAATCGCATTTCATTGTCGGTGAGTGAGTTGGCGACTTCGCGCTTTTTGAAAGCGAGGGAAGAGATCTCACAATCAAGAACCACTTAGAGAGTAATTGACACTTCTAGATTGTCATAGAAAATCGCTCATTGGACAGTTAACCAATCGCTTATCAGCTCAGCGTTGCTCCGTGCTGTGGCACATCCGATCGATCAAGCATTGGAAAAAGGAGCATCGAAACGGCCGCCTACAATGCGCTGTAGCCCCTTTTCCGACGGGGCTTCCGGCTCGAAGTGACTTTCAGGAAACAGCCCTGAAAGGATAGGTCCGAGAGCGACAATCGCAAGGTTGCTGTCTCGACGCTGTTCACCTTTGAAATGGCCAAGCAGCTTTTCCGAGTTGTCATGTGGGGGCCTGGCAAGTTCGAAGACCTTCCGGACCCTCTCTTTCGACTGCGGATGCATCAATCTAGGGCCGTGCGCTAGTTGCCAATCGAGATATTCGAATTCTTCAGTTGCGGCAGACGCAGACGCGCGCCCATATTTACTAGTTCCGGCAGCGATTCGGCTTTCATCTTACGCATCACGCATCCACGATGTGCTTTCACCGTGATTTCACTGATGCCAAGTTCGTTGCCCACCTGTTTATTCAGAAGACCGGCGATCACTAGAGCAAAAACCTCGCGCTCGCGAGAAGTGAGGCGGGCATATCGCGATTTCAGAACCTGGAGCTTGGCATTGCGATCGACCAGCACTTTGCTCCGCTCAATGGCACCACGAACAGCAGAGAGGAGTGTGCTGTCATTGAAGGGCTTCGTCAAAAACTCCACAGCCCCGGCCTTCATGGCCTGTACGGACTTTGGAATGTCGCCGTGCCCCGTCATGAAGATAATCGGCATTTCCGGCTGTTGCACCGCGAGCCGTTTCTGCAACTCCAGTCCGTTCAAACCGGGCATTGAAATATCCAGGACCAAGCAGTGTGGGACAATCTCGTATGGGCGGTTAAGGAACTCTTCCGCAGACATGAAAGTCTCTACGTGCCATCCTTCATCTTGAATCAGGGCTCCCAATGATTCTCGCATCGAGATATCGTCATCTACAACGAAGACAATCGGCGAAGCATTTGTCATTATGCAAAAACTCTCTTCATAGCTGATCACGTTTGTTGTGCTCATTGTAACCACCCGTCGCGAGCATCAGAACATTTACTCTCTGCCGATAGCCTTGTTCAGTGCCTGCAACATGGCTGTTTCGTCAAACGGTTTGAACAGACATTCAACTGCTCCGTCATTGAGCAATTGCGATCGTGCGGCTTCGTCCCTGCGAGCGGTAATGAAGACAACCGGAATCTTCACGTTACGGCGGCGAAGTTCGCGAAAGAGCTCGGGCCCGGACATCTCTGGCATTCCGACATCGAGCAACAGGCAACTCGAATGCAAACCCGCATCCGACACCAAAAATTCCTTTGCCGAGGAAAATGTCCGGGCGGCAAAGCCTAACTCGTTCAACAGCTCTGGCAACGCCTCGCGAAAAGACTGGTCATCGTCGACAACGGAAATTAGCAATCGGGCTTTCATTAAGACACTCTCACGCCTCAACTGAATTGGAGTTCATGGACAACGCCGAAAAACATCTCTGTTCCAACAGCGCTGTCTGGGGGAGGTCGGTGCGCTCGGATCATGCGTGAAACCTTCTTGTCCGAGCCGTACATCAACGACGCGGCTGAGTATATGTCCGTAGAGGCCCTTCCTGGCGACCAATTGAAGCAACAATATCATTACGGATACGTTGCGCGATCGCCTCTTATACTTTGGTATTGGTATTTTTGGTGGAGACGCATGCCCGTTTTCGGCCTGTTCCACAAATACCCCCCATTTATTGATGTGGCGGAGTCGCGGCGGGCAGGTTCAAATGAAGAGTTGCGCCGCGCTCGGGGGCAGGGGCTGCCCACAAGCGCCCGCCATGAGACTCGATAATTGACCGGCTGATGCGAAGCCCCATGCCGGTACCGTGGGGTTTCGTCGTAAAGAACGGATCGAATATCTGTTCCGCCAATTGCGGTGGAAATCCTATGCCAGTATCACTCACGGTCACTAGCAGCTGCTCGTTTTCGCCCCGCTGCGATTTGATGGCCAAATCTCGTATTCCCTCAATGTCCTTCATCGCCTCGAGGCTGTTGACGATCAGATTCATCACGACCTGCTGCAATTGAACACGATCTCCGATGATCTGAGGCAGATCGGCCGCCAGTTCGGTCCGGACCGAGATGTTGTATCGCACCGCCTCGCTGCGC
>Ga0210388_10005389_pt1 | contig 10012 bp, 7 predicted proteins | sample IncBWC19OmetaG_FD_155485 | JGI IMG/M metagenome (GOLD analysis project Ga0210388, IMG submission 155485) | Forest soil microbial communities from Barre Woods Harvard Forest LTER site, Petersham, Massachusetts, United States - Inc-BW-C-19-O ...
GCCTGGTGCGGGACCAGCAGATTGCCGCTGGAGCTGAGGGCGCAAGCCCGTTCCCCGACAGCAAGTATCCCAGCCTCTTCGTCTTCATTGCCGCGCCGTTGCCGGGGCACACGCCGCAGCAGATGCGCGATGCTATCCACAAGGAAATCGAAAAGCTGAAGAGCTCCGATGTGAGCGACGAAGAGCTGGCCATGTACAAGACCCGCACCCGCGCCGACCTGCTGCGCGGCCTGGCTGACAATCAAGGGCTGGCCAACGACCTGGCTGAGTACCAGACCCGCTACGGCGACTGGCGCGAGCTGTTTCTGCAGCTGGACAAGGTGGACAAGGTGACCAAGGCCGACATTCGGCGCGTGGCAAACCAGGTGTTTGTCGAGAGCAATCGAACCGAAGCATGGATTGAGACGGAAACGCCTGCCGGCGCGCCACAAACGGGTGAAGCGGACAAGGATGGGGGCGCGCAATGAAGAGTTCCATCGAGTCTTCCACGATTGTCAAAACCGCGCCGGTGAAGGGTACTGGCTTGAAGGGTACGGGCTTCAGCCCGTACATTCAGCGCTCACAAACAGCTCGGGCTTTAGCCCCTGAGGGAGCGCCCTTTCGTCCGCTTGAGGCCCGCGGTGCGTTATTGATCGAGAATGCATTTCATCCCTTGAATGGAAGAATCGAAAAATCTCCCTCGGGGGCTAAAGCCCCGGCCCTCTGCACTGGTTTGATGTACGGGCTGAAGCCCGTACCCTTCATCGGAGTGAAAATCTTCAAGGCCCTCCTCGCAAGCGGAATCCTTGCAGGGTTCCTCGCTCCCACCGTCCTCATCGCGCAGCAGGACAAGCCATGGGAAAAGATTCCCGTTCCCAAGCTGCACGAGTTCAAGCCGCAGGAACCCAAACGCATCGAGCTCAAAAACGGCATCGTCATTTTTTTGGAAGAAGATCACGAACTGCCCTTCGTCTCGGGATCGGTGCTCATACCCGGTGGGTCGCGCGATGAACCCGCCGCCAAGGCCGGAATGGTGGGTGTTTACGGACAGGCGTGGCGTACCAGCGGCACTGCGAAGATGGACGGCGATGCCCTCGACGATCTGCTCGAAGCCAAAGCCGCACACATTGAGACAGGGGGCGACGACGACTCGACGGCGCTCTCCTGGGACTCGCTCAAGGGCGACGCGGACCAGGTGTTCGCGCTTGCGCTGGACCTGCTGCTGCACCCGAAGTTCAGCCAGGAAAAACTCGAACTGGCGCAGGAGCAGGAAGCCACCGGCATTGTCCGCCGCAATGACGATGAATCGGGCGTAGCTGAGCGCGAGGCGATGAAGCTGGTCTACGGCGCAAATAGCCCGTACACCCGCCAACCGGAGCTGGCCACAATCGGCGCGGTTACGATCGCGGATTTGAAGGCATGGCATGACAGCACCATTGGCGCCAAGCTGATTGTCAGCATCAGCGGCGACTTCGACTCCGCGGCGATGGAGGCCAAACTGCGCACGGCGTTTGAAGGCCTGCCGCCGGTCAAGCCCACGCCCGCGCGTCACGACGTTTTTCCCGGCCCCACCCCCGGCGTCTATTTCATCAATAAGGAAGACGTGAATCAGTCGAATGTTGAGATTGTGGGCATGGGCATCGATCGGCACAATTCCGACGTGCCGGCCGTGGCTGTGATGAATCAGATTCTGGGCGGCGGCTTTGCCAGCAGGCTTTTTCAATCGGTGCGCACCAGGCTTGGATTGGCCTACGAAGTGGGCGGGGGGATCTCCTTCGACTATGACCACCCGGGGCCGTTCAGCGCAGTGGTGCTCACCAAGAGCGCCACCACCGTGGACGCCACCAAAGCCACGCTGGATCAGATCGTCGGCCTCAACACCACGCCATTCACCGAGGAAGAGCTGGCGCGCGCCAAGGACAACCTGCTGACTTCATTCCTGTTTCGCTACGACACCAGGGACAAGGTACTCGCCGAGCGGGTGCGGCTGGAGTTCTACGGCTATCCCGCGGACTATCTTGAGACTTACAAAGCGGCTCTCGAAAAAGTGACGGTAGCCGATCTGCAAGCCGCGGCGAAGAAGTATATTCATCCTGACAAGCTGGCGATTCTTGTTGTGGGCAATGGGCCCGAAATCAAGCCGGGGTTGGACGAGTTGAAGCTCGGCCCAGTGCATCCGATCGACATCACCATTCCGATGCCGCCAAAAACTGCCGCAGGAGAGAAGCAGCAATGAGCACTGAACGATCGGGTACCCCATCCCTGGCACGTTCTTGTTTTTGTGCCAAGGGTGGGAAACCACGAACCTGGTGGGGAGCAAGTTCACGATGAGCGAAGTGGATTCGACATCGAAAATCGCCGTCGTCATCATGGCCGCCGGCAAGGGAACCCGGCTCAAATCGCGGCGTCCCAAGGTGCTGCATGAGATTGGCGGGAAACCGCTGCTGTCCCACGTGATTGCCGCGGCGGCTCAGGTTGTGCCGCTGGAAGATATTTACGCCGTGATCGGCTACCAGGCAGAAAAGGTGAGAGCGGCGGTCGCCTCTTCGGGAATCAAGTTTATCGAACAGACAGAGCAGCGCGGCACCGGACATGCAATTCAATGTGCGCGCGATGCCATCGCCGATTACGAAAATATTCTGGGTCTCTCCGGCGACGCGCCGCTGATTCAGCCAACTACACTGTCCGCGCTGATCAGCTTCCACAATGCCCAGGGCGCTGCCATGACCCTCACCTCCGCCGAGCCGGACGAGCCCACCAGCTACGGCCGCGTTATTTACGCTGGGCGGGATTCTGCAAACGTCGTGGCCATCGTCGAGCAGAAGATGCTTACGCCGGAGCAGTTGGCGCTGCGCGAGGTGAATATGGGGCTTTATGCGTTCAAGACAGCGCCGCTCCTTGCTCACCTCGACAAGCTGACAACAGACAATCCGCACGGCGAACTCTACCTGACAGACATGGCCAGGGTGCTTCATACCGCCGGAGAACGCGTAGTCGCTTTCCGCGCACCGGATCCGGACGAGTTGCTTGGCGCCAACACCATTGAAGAGATGATGACACTGGACGCCAGCCTGCGGCTCGCAAAAGCCCGCCGCCTTATGGCAGCCGGCGTCACCATCTTCCGGCCTGAGACCTGCGTCATCGATGCGGATGTCGAAGTGGCGCCCGACGCTGTCATCGAACCCTTTGTACAGCTCCTCGGGCGAACGCGGGTCGGCACAGATTGCCGCATCCGGTCGTATACGGTTGTCGAGAACTGCACCCTTGGCAACAATGTTCAGGTGCTTCAAAGCTGCGTCCTTGCCGACAGCACGATTGCCGACGGAGCCCGCATCGGCCCCTTCGCCCGATTCCGTCCGGGCTGCGAGATCGGCGAAGACGTTCACGTCGGCAACTTTGTCGAGGTGAAGAAAACCAAACTGCGCAAGGGCGCCAAGGCTGGCCATCTCGCTTACCTGGGCGATGCTGAAGTGGGCGAAGGAACCAATATCGGCGCCGGCGTGATCACCTGCAACTATGACGGCGTCCACAAGTACGCCACCCGCATCGGCGATAACGTCTTCGTCGGCAGCGATTCCACGCTGGTTGCGCCGGTAACCGTGGCAGACGGAGCCTATATCGGGGCCGGCTCGTGCATCACCAAGGACATTCCTTCCGGCTCTCTCGCCGTCGCCAGAGCTCACCAGATCAACAAGGACGGCTGGGCCGAAGCTCGCCGTACCCGCCAGAAGGCGAAAGACGAACCGCCTGCCAAGTGATGCGGGTGGAAGGTACAGCCTTCGAATACAAGCGACTTTTATCTTTCCATTTGCCGAGTCTCCTGCGCTCACGCCTTATCTCGCGGCACAAAATCCAAATAGCTCTTACGAATTTTTGTCCAATGACGCCAAAATGCCACATCGAACATCTAATTCCTAGCGATACCAAGAAAGGTATTCCCCACGGCGGCCTCGGGGAGTAACCTTCCCATAGATTGACAGCAGGACCGAAACGGGAATAGTGGGGGGCGGGCCGGAATTGGGAATGTGAGCCTGCTTCTTTTGCCAAATGGTAAGTTCAGAACGAGTACGATTTTTCCCTTGTTTGATCTGCATGAGACGCGCTTCGGGCCCCTTGGATAGCGGTGGAAGTTCAAGCTTTGTTTTGGATGCGGGAACCCTCAACGTCACCAAGGTAACTTTTGTTCCGTATACTCGAAAGGTTCGACTGCGTGCCAATTGCAGAATTAAACGAGACAATGTTTGCAAGCGTCAATTGATGGAGCGGTCTTGTCCGCAGCTGGTTCCTGCTGGTCTTCTTTCCGGGCAGGCGGCCGGCAACGGATCGCTTCAGGCGGATTAGCCTTCACGGCCGGTTTTCCGGCTTGTCGGGATCAAGGGAGGATCCGGACGTGGCATTGAACGTGGCACGACCGCAAGCGGCGGCCCCATCGCCCGGGCCATACGCGGAGCCTGACGCCCACGCGGGCGCACGGCAGCGCCGGGCGGCACGGATTCTTGTGGTCGACGACGAAACCCACGTCCGAACCATGATCGGCTCAGCTTTGGAGCGCCAGGGATACGACGTTCAGCTTGCCAGCAGCGGCCGCGAAGGCCTGGAGATTCTTGAGCGAAACGCATTCGACCTGGTGCTCACCGATATCGTGATGCAGGATGGAAACGGCATCACCCTGCTGGAGCGAATTCACGATCAGCAGCCGCAGCTTCCCGTGGTGATGGTGACCGCCATTCACGACATCAGTGTGGCCATCGACTCCATGCGCCGCGGCGCTTACGACTACCTGCTCAAGCCATTCGAACGCGACCACCTGGTCAACACCGTGCAGCGCGCCCTTGACCATCGTCAGGCCTTGCAAGACAGCCACAACTATCAGCAGAATCTCGAGCAGGTGGTCCGCGCCCGCACCGAAATGCTGCGCCAGGCCATGGAAAACCTGGAACACTCCTACGATGTGACCCTGGAGGCGCTGGGCGACGCGCTGGACTTGAAAGACTCAGAGACCGAGGGCCATTCCAAACGTGTAACCGCTTACACCATCGCCCTGGCGCGCGCCATGGGCATCGGTCCGGCGCAGATCAAGATCATCGCGCGTGGCGCTTTTTTGCACGACATCGGCAAGATGGCCATTCCCGACGAGATTTTACGCAAGCCGGGAAAACTGTCGCCGGAAGAGCAGGCGGTGATGCGCGAGCATTGCGCGCGGGGTTACCACATGCTGCGCAAGATCCCCTTCCTCGCCGAGTCGGCGGAGATCGTCTACACCCATCAAGAGCACTTTGACGGCTCCGGCTACCCCAACAGCATTCGAGGCAACGAGATTCCGGTTGGGTCGCGCATCTTTGCCGTAGCCGACACTCTGGACGCCATCACCAGCGACCGGCCCTACCGCAAAGCGCGCAGCTTCGACGCCGCCCGCGAAGAGATTCTGCGATGTTCAGGAACTCAATTCGATCCTGCGGTTGTCGAAGTGTTTCTCAAGGTCCCCAACGAGCTTTGGCACGAGCTGCGGTCAGAGATCACCGGCCAGAACAAGCGATTTTCCACCTTCGACATTGCTCCGGTGCCCGATCCGGCAGCTGGCTGAGACGATCTGAATCCAGCTGCGAGCGGCTGACGGGATAGACCGTCCTGGTTCGACGCCGCATCCAAGCATTTGCCGGCCCAGCTCCGGCAGAACCCTCCCGGAGGAACACCCCATGGCCGCACTTTCCGCCCAACAAGTCTCTGCTTTGCTCGCCTCCGTACCCGAATGGAAGATCGAGGGGGGAGAGCTTGTGCGTCTATACAAGTTTCAAGATTTCGTCACTGCACTCGCGTTTGTAAACCGAGTAGGCAAGCTCGCGGAGGCGGCAGGACACCATCCCGATATCGACATACGCTACAACCGGGTTCGGCTCGCCCTGGTCACGCACGATGCCGGCGGCCTTACCAAGAAGGATTTCGATCTGGCCGGCCTGACAGACAAGGCCGTTTAGAACCTTAATTCAGGGGCGTGCCCGACTATGCTCAGGCCTCGTCGGAAGCATCTTCCTCGGAAATCCCAAAATGTGGATTTAGGCCATTTTCCTCTGCCTGACGAAGCTTTGTGAGCGTTTTACGGTACCACCAGGCGGCCAGCAGACCTCCGGCAAGCGCCGAGGCTGCGGCGACGGCACCGACCTTAAGCCATCCGGCAGGTTCGCCGCCCTCAGCTTCGGAAGTCCTAGAACTCGAAGATTCTAAAGAATTTGCCATCTAAACTAAGCTCCCGCCTGGTCCTTATGAGTCGACCTTTTCGCCCGTCTGGGGCAATTCCATCCCTACTGTTGTCTGCGTCTTTGATGCGTACGCCGACAAAAGGATATGCCTGTGCGTTGTTGAAAACTTATTTCGATTTTTGTATTTGACTTCACCCCAATCTATGCTATGGTGTATATATTCCAGTTTGGGAGCGGGCAGAGATTGCCTCTCCTGAGTTGGAAGTAAGTTGCGTCACTGGCCTCCCGGCACGAACAGAAAACGTTCGTGCCGTCTTTTTTTGTGGCGCGGAATCCCTTAAATCCGCATCCGTCGGCCGCCATCGGATTTGCCCAAACCAAACTCATTTCGATTCGCGTTCCGGTAGACTAGCCGCAGTGAGACCTCTGATGAAAAAGCTCCTCCTGCGCCGCTCGACCCTTACACTGGGTGTCTTCGCGCTCACCGCCGCCAGCTATGCGCAGTTTTCCAATCCGGCTGACGATGTTCCTGCCTATCACCCCTCCGCGCCTCTCAAAATGAGCGCCTTGCCAGCCATCCTTTCCGGAGACAAGCTTACCGGGGAAAACTTCCGCTATCCCTGGCAGGTACACGTCTACCAGCAGGTTGCCAAGGTAAGCAGCGTGGCATATCAACTGCCTTGCAACTGCCGCTGCGACCGCGCCCTGGGCCACACCAGCCTGCGCAGTTGTTTCGAGGGCCTGCACGGCACCGAGTGCTCTACCTGCGCCAAAGAAGGCCTCTTCGCCTACCAGCAAACCAAGCTTGGAAAAACGCCGACGCAAATCCGAGCTGCCATCGCGCGGCACGAGTACGAGTCGATCGATCTTGAAAAGCAATAAGGAGAGCTAATTCACGAATTTCGAATCACACCAGAGCCCGGCGCAACGCCGGGCTTTTTTCTGCTTGACACGAAATCTGATACTTGTTTACTCTATGCCTGTCTCGAACAAGCCTGCTGGCGCCGCGGCCTGTTTCAGGAAGCGCCACCAACTGAGGAGGCCGTCCACATGAGCTGGATACCGAACATCTTCCGCCGCCGCAACCTCTATCACGATCTAGCCGAAGAGATGCACCTCCATTTGGAAGAACGCACCGAGCATTTGATGCGCGAGGGCATGAGCCGAAGACAGGCAGAGCAAAGCGCCAAGCGCGCGTTTGGCAATCGCACCGTGCTGGAAGAGCGCAGCCGCGAGGTCTGGCATTGGCCAACGCTCGAATCAATCTGGGCCGACGTGCGTTACGCGCTGCGCCAGTTGCGCCGTTGTCCGGGATTTACCGTTGCCGGTGTGTTCACGCTGGCGCTTGGAATCGGAGCAAATGCGGTGGTGTTCAGCCTGCTGAATGCGCTGGTGCTGCGGCCTGTGAATGTTCCTGGAGGGCAGAACCTCTACCTGATCGAGCGTGGAAGCGAGCGCACTCCATCGAACTCATATCCCGACTACGTGGATCTGCGCGACCGGACGCGGGCATTCGACGGGCTGGTGGCCACTGAGATCGACAAGGCCGGCCTGGATGTGAATGGCGTTACCGTGCCCGTTTGGTTCTATGTGGCAAGTGGCAATTACTTCGACGTGCTGAGGATTCAGCCTTATCTGGGCCGATTTTTCCATGGGTCGGACGAGCTCGGGCTCAACAGCGCTCCGTATATTGTGCTGAGCTACGGGTACTGGCAAAGCCATTTCCATAGCGACCCCGGAATTGTGAACCGTGTCGTGCAGCTGAACAAATTCAACTACACGATTCTCGGCGTTGCGCCGCCCGGGTTTCGGGGAACGGAGCTGTTTTTTGCGCCCGATTTCTGGGCGCCGATGGTCAACGAGCCGCAAGTTGGGGGATTCGACTCACTTGGCCAGCGCGGCAATCGCGGCAGGTGGTTGGTGGGAAGGCTGAGAGCGGGCGTTACCACGGCACAGGCTACCGGAGACTTGAATGCCATCGGTGCTTCGCTGGCCAGGACGTATCCCAAAGATGACGATGGCATTAGCTTCTCGCTGGCGCGTCCCGGATTGCTGGGAGATTTTCTTGGCCGGCCGGTGCGGGCATTCATGGCCGGACTGATGCTGCTCTCCGCGCTGATTTTGCTGGCGGCGTGCGCCAACCTGGGCAGCCTGTTTTCAGCGCGCGCCGCCGACCGCTCGCGGGAAGTTGCGCTGCGCCTGGCTCTCGGATCAACCCGCCGCCGGATTCTGCGCCAACTGCTTACCGAAGCAATGCTGGTCTCATTGGTCGGTGGTGCGGTGGGGCTGGCAGGGACCGTGGCGCTGCTGCATACCCTGAGCGCGTGGCAGCCGGTTCCGGATTTTCCCATCAACTTGCCGGTCAATCCGGATGCGCACACGTACACGGTCGCGTTGCTCCTGGCGCTGGTGAGCGGACTTCTGTTCGGGTTGGTGCCGCTGCGCCAGGTGCTCAAGGCCGATCCTTATCAGGGAATCAAAGCGGGCTCGACCGGCGTGGCGGGAGCGCGGCGGATCACTCTGCGCGACCTGCTGCTGGCAGGACAGATTGCGGTCTGCGCCGTGCTGGTGACCTCCTCACTGGTCGCAGTGCGTGGCATGGTGCGGTCGCTGCACAGCAATTTTGGATTCGATCCGCAGAACGCGATGCAGGTGAATACGGACCTGGATATGGGCGGGTACAAGGATGAAGAGATTCCGGCGACGCAGCGGCGCATGATGGATGCCGTCGCGGCCATCCCGGGCGTAACCGCGGCAGGCTATGCGGACCGCGTTCCGCTGAACCTCGGCTGGAGCGACTCGACTGTCTTTGCGGATAGCACGACAGATTACCGGCCATCGAATGCAGCGGCGGATGCCATGGAGTACCATGTGTCGCCTGGATACTTCCAGGCGGCTGCTACCAGCGTGCAGGCGGGAAGAACATTCACGTGGGACGACAACAAGAGCGCGCCGAGAGTCGCGGTGGTGAACCAGGAGTTTGCGCGCAAACTGTTCGGATCAGTGGATGGAGCGGTGGGCGCTCACTTCAAGGTTTGGGGCGGGGTGCGCATTCAGGTCGTCGGCGTGGTTGAGGACGGGAAGTACATGACGCTGAGCGAAGATGCAAAACCGGCCATCTTCATGCCAATACTGCAATCGCCGTCCAGCGATACCTGGCTGCTGGTACGATCGGAGCGCAGTCCGCAGGAGCTGGGGGCTGCACTGCAACAAACCTTGCACGGCCTGGATGCCGGCTTGCCTTACACCATCGACACCTGGACAAAGGAGCTGGATACGGCGTTGTTTGCAGCGCGCGCGGCCTCCATGGCGCTGGGAGTGCTGGGCGCCCTCGGCGCGATGCTGGCGGTTACGGGGATCTTCGGGATGGCCGCTTACTCTGTGAGCAAGCGCCTGCGCGAGTTGGGAATTCGCATCGCCCTGGGTGCGCAGCGCAAGCAGGTGCTGCGGGCGGCGCTGGGACGCGTCTTCTGGTTGCTGGCTGCCGGCTCAGCGGCGGGATTGCTGCTGGGCGTGGCGGCCACCAAACTGCTGTCTTACATCGTCTACCAGGCCAGCCCGCGCGATCCGATGCTGCTGGCTGGCGCGGTCTGCACCATGCTGCTTCTCGGCATTCTGGCCGCGTGGATCCCGGCACGGCGCGCACTGGCCGCCGATCCGCTGGTCCTGCTGCGCGAGGACTGAGTAAGCCGGTATCTCGGTGCAATTGCGGCGCCAAACCGTAAATCCGGGATTGGCGTAGAATGGATGAAGCAGCACGAGCCAGTTGGCCCGGCTCGCATCTGGGCATCTTTCCAAAACGGGGGATGCTGAAGCAAACGGGGGCGTCACGGCTT
>Ga0210388_10005393_pt1 | contig 10009 bp, 6 predicted proteins | sample IncBWC19OmetaG_FD_155485 | JGI IMG/M metagenome (GOLD analysis project Ga0210388, IMG submission 155485) | Forest soil microbial communities from Barre Woods Harvard Forest LTER site, Petersham, Massachusetts, United States - Inc-BW-C-19-O ...
CACCTGCACCGAATGGTCCACCACCAGGTCCACGGGCACCAGCGGCTCGATGATCTTCGGGTTTTTGCCGAGCTTGGCCACCGCGCTGCGCATCGCCGCCAGGTCCACCAGTAACGGCACCCCGGTGAAATCCTGCAGCACGATTCGCGCGACCACGAACGGGATTTCCGCCGTGCGCGATTCCACGGCCTTCCAGTTCGCGAGTTCCTTCACGTTCGCCTCGCTCACTTTTTTGCCGTCGCAGTTACGCAGGACGGATTCCAGCACCAGCCGGATGGAAACCGGCAGTTTCGAGACCGGGCCGACCCCGGCTTTTTCAAGCGCGGGCAGTGAATAAAACTTGGCCGTCTGGCCGTTGCCCAGTTGAAACTGCTGCAACGTATCGAAAAGGTTGTGTGTGCTCATGGTTTTCTGAAAAAGTGCATCATCCGATGAAGGCCGCATGGACGGCTTTCACCGCCTGCTCGCCTTTTGCGAGGTCAATGACGACGGAAATTTTTATTTCGCTGGTCGAGATCATGTCGATGTTCACGCCTTCGTTCGCGAGCGTTTCAAACAGCTTGCCCGCCACGCCAGTGTGCGATTTCATGCCCACGCCGACAATCGAAAGTTTCCCGATTTTTTCGGCCGTGATCACCTGCTTGTAGCCGATTTCCTTCTGCAGGCCTTCGATCACCTTTTGCGCCTTCAGCAGGTCCGGCTTGTCAGCGGTAAAGGAGATGTCCGTCGCCGGCGTGCCGGTGCCGTGGCTGATGTTCTGGATGATCATGTCCACGTTCACGGTCGCATCGCCGAGCGCCTTGAAAATTTTCGCGGCCACCCCGGGTTTGTCCGGCACGCCCACGAGCGTGACCTTCGCCTGATTTTTGTCGAGCGCGACACCGCGCACGACCACGCCTTCCATGCTTTTCGTTTCTTCTTTCACAATCGTTCCGGGGTTGTCATTTAAACTGCTGCGGACTTCAAACACGACGCCAAATTTTTTGGCGAATTCCACCGACCGGCTTTGCATCACCTTCGCCCCGAGGCTGGCGAGTTCCAGCATCTCGTCATAGGAGATCTCTTGCAATTTTTTGGCGTTCGGCACGATCCGCGGGTCCGTCGTATAAACGCCGTCCACGTCCGTGTAAATCTGGCACAGGTCTGCCTTTAACGCCGCCGCCAGCGCGATCGCCGTCAAATCCGAACCGCCACGCCCCAGCGTCGTGATCTGGCCCGCGCTCGTCTCGCCTTGGAAACCGGCGACGATCACCACCTTGCCCGCGTCCAATTGTTCATGGACCTGCTTCGGCGTGATATTATGGATCTTGGCCTTCGTATGGACGCCGTCCGTCACGATGCCCGCCTGCGCGCCGGTCATCGAGACTGCCGGCACGTCAATTTGGTGCAGGGCGATCGCCGTCAACGCAATGGTCTGCTGTTCGCCCGTGGCCAGCAGCATGTCCATCTCGCGTTCGCTCGGCAACGGGGCGAGGTCCTTCGCCAGCTTGATCAAGCCGTCCGTCACCCCGCTCATTGCCGACACCACCACCACCACCTGGTCCCCGCGCTTGCGGTATTCCGCCACGCGCCGGGCCACATTCTTGATGCGGTCGGTGTTGCCGACCGACGTGCCGCCATATTTTTGAACAATCAATGCCATGTAAATTTTCTGAAGCCGCGCTGATGAATTCCCCTGCGAAGCTCAAAATTGAAACGGAAGCATAATATTATGTGACCGTCTTGAAAAGTGCGGAGTTGGGGATACGGGGGAATCCTCCTCATCGTCATCCTCATCCCCTCGCTTCAATAATACGAACTTAGACGGTAGAACTTCGCGCCCGCCGCGGGATTCGTCACCACGTTGATGGCGGTGCCGATGAACGGGTTGAATGTTGGCGGGTTCGTTACGTCGCTCCACGACGGATTTGCCGAGAGTTGGGGAGTGGATTGCAATACGAAATTGAAACTGTTTGAATTGTATTGCGTGTCCGTGGGCCATGTCAGAACGACATTGGTTCCCGTCCGCGCGATGCTCACCGGCGGTATGTTGTCCCATCGAAAGGCGAACACCGTGCCGGTGTCGTTCGTCCCGCCGAATTCGGTCGTCCCGAAAAGCATCGCGCCTGACAGCGTCAACCCCGCCATGGACACGCTCCCGTCGTAAGGGATGGTCGCGCCAAACGCGCGCAAATAATAATAGTCGCTGCCATCCGTGTTCACCGAAAAGATATTGCCTTCACCGGCGCTGCCGTCCCGGGTGGTCCCATACAGCGTGCTGCCTGCCAGCACGAGCCGCCCGGCCGGATTCGCACCTTCGAGATTGTACTGGCTGCCGAAGGAGCCCGTCGTGGCGGCCAGACTGTGGAGATTGGTGAAGCCCGAGCCGTCGGTGTTGATACGAAAAACCACGCCGTTGCTGAAAACTCCGCCGGAAAAGGTCGTGCCATAAAGCAGATTGCTGGACAAAATCAGCCCGGCTCGCGGATACGCGCCGTCGCTATTGGTGTTGAGCACCAGGGCGGAAAAACTTTTCAGCACCTCAAAACTGCTGCCGTTGGTGTTCACCCTGAAGATCGTGCCGGTGAGGTTCGTCCCGCCGGCATAGGTCGTTCCGTAAACGTTCGTGCCCGATTGCACCAGCGTCCCCCACGGCTGGACGCCGTTGGTCGGGTAGGAATTGAACTCATGGATGATGGCATAATTATTACCGTTTGTGTCCATCCGGAAGAGGGTGCCAAGGCCGCCGCCGCTGCCGCCCAAGGAAGTTTCACCGATGACCACGTCAGGGTCCGGCAATAAAACACCAGTGTAAGGATACGCGCCGTCCGGGCTGTTCTGAAAAAATTTGATCACGGTAAAATTATTGCCGTTCGTATCCACGCGAAAAACCGTGCCATCGCCATAAAGACCGCCGTAAGCCGCCGTCCCGTAAAGTGTGGCGTTTTGCAAAAACAACCGGCCTTGCGGCCCCGATCCGTCCGCGTTGGTAGCGACGTCGCTCGCGTTCGTCTTGGCCAGGGAGAAATGATGGAGCACCTTGAAGCCGGTTCCGTCGAAGTTCAGTTTAAAAACGGTTCCGCTCCCGTTCGTCCCGCCGCCGCTCGCCACCCCGTAGAGCGTTTGCCCGGAGATCAGCACCTCCGCGACCGTATCGATGCCATCGGCATTCGTATAAGCGCCCGTGACCCCATTGATGGCGCCGGGACTGAAACTTTTCAGGATGGCATAGTATTGCGCCTGCGCCCGCCCGGCCAGCATCACGGCTAAAATTGACAGGACAACTCTTTTTAAAAGCAGTGGCATCCCGGTCACACGTCGTCCTTTGTTCATTATATTGTTGGTTGGTTGTGATGATGATCGGCTCGCCCGGCCAATGTGTCGCCCGTTACTAATGCCACGTCAGAAAATGACCCGGACATACTTCTGACCGTTATAATTCTTATTAAAAAAGCGCCTGTTTTCGCAAGCGAAAAACCGTTGCCGAGCCGCTTCAACTCATCACCCATTTCAGGTTTGATTTACCTTGATTTACCCTGATTTGGTCCGGTTTAGTCGGATTCGGCTTGCCGCGCCGAATCCCGCACGCGGGAGTAGGCGGGTCGGATTCAGTGGCCTGAAAATGGTAAGACCGGCCTCGCCGGTGGCTTTATTTGGGTTCGTTTTTTTGGACACTTATGCACTTTCATTGACTTTTTCTTAAAATAATTGGGTTCGTTTCGTAATTTTCATATTTTTGGACACTTCAGCATTCTGCATTCTGGCTTCTGCCTTCAGATATCGCCCGTCCGGCTCGGACTCCGCATCAGGTTAGTACGGCTCGAAGCGGGCGGGCGGATTGTCGATTCGCGACAATCCACCCCGCGCCCAACGCCTCGCGCCTCGCGCCATGGCCTTTTTTCCGTTAAGACCGGCTTCGCCGGCTATGTCAAAGAACAACCCGAACCCCGAAAACCGGAATCCGTTTTCGCCACCGCAAACGTAGCCAAGTATGTAAACATTGTCAACAATAAAGTGGGTTTTGTTAACTATCGCGCCTGCGATCAAAATACTCCGGTTTTTGACTGCGCCCCGGGTTGGTGCCTTCCCACTCCGAATCGCCCCGCGCCGTTCAACTTCTGATTCTTCATTCATAATTCTTCATTCGGATTGCGGCCCCAAATTCGTCTGGACAAAATGGAACGCCAGAAATAGAGTCGAAAAAACGGGAAAATAGGACCGCAACCATGCGACTGATTCCTTGTTAGGCCACTTCACACCATGAGCGATACATCATTCATCGGTTATGTCGGCGACCGAGATTTCCATGATGGTTCGATCCTGGCCGTTGAGCGCGCCGATGATTCAGTTCGTGTGCGAGTTCGTGGTGCGAGCGGGAAGATTTTCGTCGTAGAGTTTGCCAAAGTTGGTGCTGTCACTTCGAGCAGACCAGAGGGGATGTTGCTCTATGCACTTAGTGAAATGCAGGGTCAGCCACCATTCCGACGTTTTGTGTTTGCCAATTCCGACGAGGAGGATGACGCTGTTCTGGAGATTGATGCAGAGAGATTGAGTGTTTATGAAGCCGTGGCCTAACCCCTATCAAGTCGCCGGAGCCAACCGCCGTTGGCGTTGCGGTTGCAAGCCACGCCGCGAATCGGCGGTGGCTCAGCTTTCGTCGTTAGGGCGCATATGAGAGCCGTCGTCCTATTTCTGAGTTTGTTTGTGTTTACAGCGCTTGCATTTGGGCAGGTCTATTACACCAACGCAGTTACACAGGCGGAGGCAGTTAGAGCCGCGTCTCGTCTTAAAGTTGGCATGTGGGAAGAGCGGGCGTCGAGCCAGCTTGCGACGAATGGTTTGATAAACGCGATGGGAGTTGGAGCCATTACCGGCTGGGACAGATGTTATGGTTTGTCAGATGGCACGAGTTTGCATTTGAGCTATCGCGCACGCGAGCTAGCTCGTGACGGGCGGTGGGGAGGCAACGGTGAGTTACAGAGAGCGTTCATCCAAAGCAACGGAATTAATGTTGTATTCATTATTCCGACAAATGCGCCCTAACCAATCGTCACCAAAGCTAACGCCGCTCTCGTCGCGATTGACAATTTCACCGGCTTCGCCCAGCTTTTGACCGTTAGGCCATGCCCATATCACCCGACATCCTCTTCGGACTGGCTCTCTTTGCCTTCGCACTGGGCATTTTGCCGGACAAATACCGGCCCGCCTGGATTCATCGCTTCACCACGTGGCAGTTATTGATTGGTTTGGTGGCGCTGGTGGTGGCGATCTTCATTGTCATCACCCCGGAGTTTTACGCCTTGGGCATCCTCGGCGACTCGTCATTTTTTGATATTTTGGTCCTGGCCATCACTTTTCAATTGCGCGGGATCGGATCAATGGTTTGGCGATATGTTGTGTTAGGGCTTGGTCCGGTTAAGCGATTTGTCAGTTGGAGGATGTATGCGACCGGCACCGTGCTGCTTTTCATTTTCGTGGAAATAGGTTCGACCGTTCAAAAAATTGCGCATCGTCTGACATCTTGATTTGAGATGAGCAAATGGCCTGTTAAAATTTACATTTCGTGGACTACAACACTTTGGACTGCGCTGCCAACCGGCGAACTTTTTTAGCTGTAGCAGCCGACGTAAGGAGGCTCCATTTTGTGCAAACGAAATCCTCGGCGGGAGGGACGGCGTGTCGCCTTGCTCGTGCTGGAGGCACAACCGGAAATTAGCCAGACACGCAGTGTCTGGTACGCGGCCAATGAAAATCCGTCCTGACGGGACGGCGGAAACATTCAACCCCAATTCCAACACACATTTCCATCGTCCCGTCAGGACGAATCACATTTGCGAATCAAACCCAGACACAACGTGTCTGGCTAATTTCCAATGTCGCTCCGCGACCAAAAGGAAATTCGGCGGACATGAGTCCGCGCCATTTGAAAAAGCGCCGTAGGCGCGAAATATTTATAGATACCGACCAGAAATCAGTTCAAGCCCCGTTCAGGAGCGGCATATAAACGTCCTGGAGCGACGAAAGAGATGGCAGCCGTAGAACAGGCATCTTGCCTGTCTCCAATCTTCCTGACCGCGCCAATGAAAACCGGCTGCGGTTCCCGCAGTCGCGGCATTTCTTCATTAGGCGGCGGATATCGAAAATTTCAATCGGGCGACATATAATTTCAATTACCGGTGTTGGTAGATAGCGCGTTAAAGTAACGGGTATGAAGACGACACGCCAAATCATTCAAAATGTGACGGGCATTCAAGCGATGGTCTGCCCCTTTAGTTTATGGACAGTTTAAGTTCTATAACGATTATCGAGTTCGCGGAGCCACCCATCCGCTTGCCACGCCGTAGCCTTGGCGAAGACGGATCAGCGTTGGCTTTTTTTCCCGTTAGGCCACGATCGCGTCACCATGAAAAACATTAGCTATATTCGCTCAGTTTTGTTCGTCGCGTTGTTGATTCCGTGGTCAGGTTGCAGTCTTGTGAGTGAATCAATCCGCTTGAGCATCGAGGATGCAAAGACAGTCCAATGGGGCACCAGGATTCACGGCGATGGATTTTCCGTCCAGGTTCCAGAGACCGATTTATTTTTAACCCGCTCGCACGGGAATTTATCTCTCAGTGTGATCGGCGACTGGCCCGGTGCCGACTATAACGTCTATCCATTTGTTTTACCTGCTCCGGCGTCTACGCTCCAAGCCGCATGGGAGATTCATGTCGCACAACACACGCGCAACAACTTCGTTCGCGACTACCGTGTTTTATCACAACATACCAACGTTTGGCAGGGTTCTGTCGCCTGGTTCCAGACAGGTTATATTCCATCCAAAATTCTCGCCGCAAACTGTGTCACACGCCGCGGGACAAATTACTATTGGATTGTTCGTAGCATCGAAATTGTGTCGGCGGATCCCCAAGAGTTTACGAACACTGTGTCCAGTGCCGAGCATGACCTTCAGGTTTTTCTCGATGGCTTCCAGTTTGACCAGCAGACTAACACCGCGCTTAAGCCAACACCGGCCGCCCATCCAGTTTTGACGAAACCATGAGAATTGAACATCAATCGTTCGGCGGCATCGCCTTCGACCATTTATGAAAGCCCTGAACCTCGCTCTTGTTCTTCTTGCCCTGGCGCTTGCCGGTTGCATGACCGTCCCGGTCTTGAATAACGCCAGCAACTGGACGATCGAACTGGCCTCTTCAGAGTCTTCGCCCAGCGGCCCTTGCAAAATTTACGATGAATTGGGCCGGTTGATGCTCGATGGGACGCTCGTCGCCGGTAAAATGGATGGCACTTGGACATCTTATAGTTCCCAGGGAGCCCGGCTCCCGCTCTTGAGATGGTCATATCGGGATGGAGTGCGGAACGGGCCGGTTCAGATGTGGTATGGTCCGCTAGCTTACCCGTTCGCGAGTGGCCGCCTGAATACCGAGGGCACTTTTCTCGACGGCGTTTATGACGGGACGGTTACGGCTTACTATCCTTCAGGGACAAAAAGAACCGTGCGATTGTATGACCATGGAACACTCAGAAGCTGCCATTATTGGTCGCCGGACGGAATGGAATATTTCACCTCAGACGCCGCCAGCGAGGTCAAGCGGGAGAAAGAAGCCGACCTGCGTTATATTGCAGTCGAGGAAGACACCGTCACACAAGCGCTGGCCCAAGCCCGTCGAAATATTAAAAAATAACCATTCCGTCTGACCAGTCACCGGCTATTTCATCCAGTAGCCGCGGACATTAGTCCGCGCCATCTGAAACGCCCGCCCGGCTCGGACCCCCGTTCAGGGGCGGCATATAAACGTCCTGGAGCAACGAAAGACCTGACCGCCGTAGGACAGGCATCTTGCCTGTCTCCAATCTTCCTGACCGCGCCAATGAAAACCGCCTGCGGTTTTTCCCCGATTTCATGTTCCACACCGCCACCGACCCAAATAGGTCTGGACAAAATGGAAAGACGGAAATAGAGTCAAATTCATGAAAAAATTCGCGCCGCGCCGTGCGGCATGATAATACTGTTAGGCGGCTATGTTGCGCTCATTCAAAATCATATTGATGACAGTGCTGGCTTTTATGGGTGTCTTGCTGGCCGATTTGGGTGCTCGTATTTGGTTCGTATCGCAGCGGACTACGGAGACCGTATTCGATGTGGTTCCGAGTAGTGATTCAGATGCGATACGCATTGATTATCCTGCTGCCTGGTTCGACATTGATTATATTTCGCATAGAGGCAGCGCAGTCATGATTTTACTATTCGGCATGGTCATATTTGTCTGGGCATTGAGGGAGATTTTTAAAAAACCAGATGACTCTGCGGCCTAAGTCGCCGAGCATCTAACCGCCGCAGTTGCTGCGGTGGCAATCCACGCCGCGAGTCGGTCCCGACCTATCGGCACAGTCGCGGGGTTGAATCGTTAAGCACTATGAAAAGTTCAAAAGCTGGATTCCTGACATTCTTATCTTGGTTGAGCTTGGTCGTCCCTGGCTTGGCCTTCTGCCTCTGTTACGCAGCCTATTCCGCTCCGTATCCCTGGATTTCGTGGATTTCAGAATTCAGAGCCGGCGCAGTGACCTCGACCTGGCATGGTGCGTTTTTAGTCGCTGGCATCATCGGCGTGCTCGCTCTTTTCGGAGACATCAGCTTCAGGTGCTGGCGTTTGGTGTGGCTGCCGGGTGCCGGTCTGATACTGGGTGTTTTGCTCTATGCCCTGGCGTCTGGCTTCACATACATCCTATAGCGCCTGACACCGCGCCGGAGCCGGCACCCCCCTGCTCCATTTCGTGCCCTGTATAAAAAATTTTGACGGACGCAAAAATAAGGGTCACATTCCCGCCGTATGACAAAAATATCTCTTTTAGCTTTGGGCGGGACCCTCGCGGCCTTCACCGGCGCGGCGGCAGATAGCACGCCGATTCAACTTTCGCTCGTGCCGGACATTGCCCTGTTCCCGCGCACCACCCAGGTGAACGGCCTCTCCTTCGGCATCTGGAACGAAAACCCCCAGTCCAGCCTCGAACTCGGCTTCGTGAACGGCAACACCGGTGACAGCTACGGTGTGAGCCTCGGCATCGTGAACTACTCGGAAAATTATACGGGCCTCCAATGGGGCGCGGTGAATTATTGCGCGAACACCTTCACCGGCATCCAGGACGGCGACGTCAACGTCATCCTGCAGAAAGGCACCGGCCTGCAATATGGCTACGTGAACTACGCGGGGGATTTTTCCGGGTTGCAGGCGGGCGTGATCAATTACGCGACCGAACTGCACGGGGTGCAGCTTGGTTTCATCAACGTGGCGATGAACAACCCCTGGTTCCAGGAATTCCCGAACAAGCTCGCGACCGGCTTTCCCATCCTGAACTGGTCGTTTTGAAGTTTTATAGCGGTTTAAAAAACTTATAGTCGTTCTTTCCCGTCAATTTTCTCCCTCACCCCGGCCCTCTCCCGCTGGGCGAGGGAGAAACGCTCCCAGCTTCATACGAAAACCTGCGGCTGGATTGGAGGACACCGTACTCAAAGAGAGAAAAACCAAACATGGTAGTTCCCTCTCCCAGCGGGAGAGGGTCAGGGTGAGAATTCCCCGAAACATTCGCGCTTTGAACCCCTGAACCACCCGGCACGTTCGAGTTCCCCACCGTTACCGCGAGCCGGAAATCTCCCATTTTCCAGATGTAGCACCCGCGTCCCGCGAGTGATTTTCGGCGTCCCGCCGAAAATATCGTTCGCACTGCCGACCATCTCCAATTCGCCAAGACGCTGCGAACGTTTCCCCTTCTCCCTGGGGGAGAAGGCCGGGATGAGGGCGAGCGTCACACCATCTTTGGGTCCATGGGGAGGGAGATGGCGTGATAACCATCACGGCTGCAATTTATTTTAACAACTCTACTCTCGTTTCATCTGCCAGTAGACCCCCACCATGATGCCGATGGATGCGAGCGTCATCCAAAACCACGACGTGATCAGGAACGACGCCGCCATCATTGCCACCCCGCCGATGAACGGCGTGACTTCCCGCTGTTTGCGCGCGAAAAACAG
>Ga0210388_10005395_pt1 | contig 10008 bp, 5 predicted proteins | sample IncBWC19OmetaG_FD_155485 | JGI IMG/M metagenome (GOLD analysis project Ga0210388, IMG submission 155485) | Forest soil microbial communities from Barre Woods Harvard Forest LTER site, Petersham, Massachusetts, United States - Inc-BW-C-19-O ...
CTGCCTTCCGACGAGCTCGTCGATCGTAAGCCGCTGACTTAACTCGTGGGGCGCCCCGCTGCCGGGCGGCACTGCGGCCTCATATTGCCGCTCATGCTCGACCTCGTCGACGTCGGTGAGTCGTCTCTGGCGTCCTATGCGGGGATCGCCCCCGACGATCTTCTGGACGCCGTGTCACGCACCGCCCAGGCGCTCCGCGGCGCCCGCGTGCTGCACGTCAACGCGACACCTTATGGCGGAGGCGTCTCGGAGCTGCTCCGCTCGGTGGTGCCGCTGCTCAATGATCAGGGACTGGTGGCGGACTGGCGGATCATCAGCGGCGATGAGCCGTTCTTTCAGGTGACCAAGTCGATCCACAACGGGCTGCAGGGGGCCAAGGTGCAGCTCTCCGACGCGGACAAGGCGCGCTATCTGGCGACCTCGCGCGCGAACGCGGCGGGTTTCGACCTGGGCTACGATTTCATCTTCATCCACGACCCGCAGCCGGCGGCGCTGCTGGAGTTCACCGGCAAGGGGCGGGCGCGCTGGATCTGGCGCTCGCACATCGACACCTCCAACGCGAACCCCGAGGTGTGGAGCTTTCTTCGTCCGTTCCTGGCCGAGTACGATGCGTCGATCTTCACGATGGCCGAGTTCGTCCCCGCTGACCTGCCCACGCCCGTCGTCGAGATCATCCCCCCTGCCATCGATCCGCGGAACCCCAAGAACCTCGGACTCCCCGAGGCGACCGCCCGCCAGGTCCTGGAGTGGATTGGCGTGCGCACCGCGCTCCCGCTGGTCACGCAGGTCTCGCGCTTCGACCCCTGGAAGGATCCGCTGGGCGTCATCGAGGCCTGCCGGCTGGCTCGGCAGGAGGTGCCCGAGCTGCAGCTGGCGCTGGTGGGGTCGATGGCGTCCGACGATCCGGAGGGCTGGGAGATGTACCGGGCGATCCGGGCCGCGATCGCCGGTGACCGGCGCACGCACGTGTTCACGAACCTGATTGGCGTCGGCAACATCGAGGTCAACGCGTTTCAGACCCTGTCGAACGTGGTGATCCAGAAGTCGCTGCGCGAAGGGTTCGGGCTGGTCGTCGCCGAGGCGCTGTGGAAAGGGACGCCGGTCGTGGCGGGGCGCGCCGGCGGGATCCCGCTCCAGATGGCCGACGGGACGGGCGGCATCCTCGTCGACAACGTCGAGGAGTGCGCGCGCGCGATGGTCGCCCTGCTGCGCGACGAGGAGCGCGCTCGGGCGCTGGGCGCCAGCGGCCGCGAGCGGGTGCGGCGGCACTTCCTCATCCCGCGGCTCGTCCTCGATGAGCTCTCGCTCATGCGCCGCATGGCGGCCGGCGACGCGGCGGGCCGGGCGTTCGAGTGGGTGTCGCACCGCGATCCGGTCTGCGGCATGGCGGTCGAGGCGGTCGAAGAGACCGCCATCCTCGATGGCCTCACGCTCAGGTTCTGCTCGGCGCAGTGCCGCGCGACCTTCGTTCGCGCGCCGGAGCGCTACCTGGGCGCGCTCGGGGCCAATCGCAGCGGGGTTCCCAAGCCGAGCGGGGTTGCTGCGACCGCAGGGCTCGGCGCCTGATGCTCCCGCGATTGCCGGCATGAGCTGACGGATCAGGTCACAAAAGACAGGTTGGCCCCGCCGAGAGGGGACCTAACTTTTGCAAGCGTCATGGGCGATCTCGAGACGACTGCGGATGCCCTTCGACAGGCAGAGGCCGCCCTGGGTGCGTTGCCGATCGCGGTGGCTCAGTTCAGCGCGGCGACGCGCTACCTCTGGGTCAGCCAGCGCTATGCGGAGTGGCTGGGGCCACCTCGGGACAAGATCGTCGGGCAGACGATCGCCGAGGTCATGGGGCCCGCGTGCATGCAAGGCATGCGTCCGCACATCGAGGCGGCTCTGGCCGGCAAGGCGATGCAGCGTGATGCCGAGGTCGTCCACAAGAGATTGGGGCGGCGCTGGATCCACGTGGATTGCGTCCCGACGTTTGGCCCATTCGGTGCGCCCGACGGGTGGATCGAAGCGATCACCGACGTGACCGAGCAGAAACGGGTGCAGGAGAGTCTGCGGGAGAATCGGAGCGCCCTGCAGAGCTTCTACGACAGCTCGCCCTTCTTCATGGGCTTGGTCGAGCTCGACGGCGACGCGCTCACCTTCCTGAGCGCCAATCAGGCCCTGGCCGAGGTGCTGGGAACCACCGCGGAACGGATGGCCAACACCCGGGCAAACGAGTTCGCGACCGAGGAGGAAGCTCGTCTCTGGTTGGAGAGCTGCCAGAGAAGCGGACGCGAGGGCGTTCCGGTGCGGATCGAGTACCAGCATCCCACGCCGTCCGGCCAGCGCTGGTATCGGGCAACCGTGGCGTTCATCGGGGAAAACCCGAGACCACGGTTCAGCCTCCTCATCGAGGAGATCACCGAGCAACGGAAGGCCGCGGAGGCGCTGCAAGAGGGCAACCGCTCCAAAGATGAATTCCTCGCCATGCTCGGTCACGAGCTCCGCAATCCGCTCTCGCCCATCGTGACCGCCCTCCAGCTGTTGAAGTTGCGGAGCGATGGTCAATACGGAAAGGCCCTGGAGATCGTGGAGCGCCAGGTTCAGTACCTGATTCGGCTGGTGAACGATCTGCTCGACGTCTCCCGCATCACCCGCGGGACGATTCAGATCAAGAAGCGACTCCTGCGCCTGCGCGACGTGGTGGCTCAGGGGGCCGAGATCGCGATGCCGCTCATCGAGCAGCGTCGTCACCACCTCGACGTCCGACTTCCCCCCACCGAGCTGCGCTTGAACGGAGACGAAGGGCGTCTGGCACAGGTGGTTTCCAACCTGCTCACCAACGCCGCCAAGTACACGGACCCGGGTGGCTGCATCACGATCGAGGCGCGCCGCCGGGGCAGCGAGATCGTGCTGACGGTGAAGGACAACGGCATCGGCATCTCTGCTGACCTTCTGCCGCACGTCTTCGACATGTTCACCCAGGAGCGTCAGGCCGCAGATCGCTCGCGAGGCGGCCTCGGAATTGGGCTCACGATTGTTCGCAACCTCGTGGAGCTGCATGGAGGCACCGTCGAGGCCCGGAGCGAGGGACCCGGCGAGGGGAGTGTCTTCACGGTTCGGCTCCCGCTCGCCACCGAAGAGCCGGCGGCGGTCGAATCTTCGTCGCTGGCGGACCCGGTGGCCAGAGCGCGGCGGCGGGTTCTGGTGGTCGACGACAATGAAGACGCGCTCGAGCTGCTGGCGGAGGTCCTGCGCGACGCCGGGCACGTGGTCGCGACGGCGAAGGACGGGCCGACTGCGCTGAAGGTCATGAAGACGTTTCAGGCAGACGTCGCCATCCTCGACATTGGTCTGCCGGTGATGGACGGCTACGAGCTGGCCGGTCGCCTGCGTGCGGAGCTCGGCAAAGAGCTGCCGCGACTGATCGCCCTCACGGGCTATGGCCAGGAGTCGGACCGCGCCCGGGCCAAGCAAGCGGGGTTTGCCGTGCACCTCACCAAACCGGTCGAGGGCGGCCGTCTGCTGGGAGCGCTGGACGCCTCGCCCCCTGCCGACACCGCCGCCCTGGGGGCGTGAGGAAATCCCCTCGCAGACCTGGGGTTTCGAAATATTCAAGCTTCTCCCGCTGCGCAGGATGGCTAGCCTCTCGGTCGCATGTCGCTGACGTTCCCTCTCTGGTTGGCCCAGCAACACCCGCAGTTCGCGCAAGCCGGCGCGCAGGCCGGCGCCCAGGCCGTGCTCGCCCTGGCCGAGGGGGGCGCGACGGTGCCGTTCATCGCCCGCTACCGCAAGGAGCAGACGGGAAATCTGGACGAGGTGGCGATCCGCCAGGTGCTCGATACGAAGGAGCGCTGGGACGATCTCGTCAAGCGGCAGGCCTTCATCGTCGAGGAGATCGGCCGCCAGGGGAAGCTGACGCCCGAGCTGGAGGCGCGCACCCGGGCGACGTTCGATTCGGTCGCGCTCGAGGACCTCTACCTTCCCTACAAGCAGAAACGAAAGACCAAGGCCGAGACGGCGCGTGAGGCGGGGCTCGGGCCGCTGGCGGACTGGCTCTGGGCCTGCGGGCACGGGTCCGACGCCGCCGGCGAGACGCCCGAAGCGCGGGCCGCAACGTTCGTCGACGCGGAGAAGGGGGTGGCCGACGCGGCGGCCGCGCTGGCGGGCGCCTCCGACATCGTGGTGGAGCGGCTGTCGGAGGACGCGGGCCTCCGCCAGCAGGTGCGCAGCGCCTATTTCGAGCGCGGCTGCGCCCGCACGCGGAAGGGGGAGAAGGCCAAGACCCCCAGCCGGTTCGAGAACTACTTCGCCTATCAGGAGCCGGTGAAGGAGCTGCTCAAGCCCGCCAGCTCGCACCGCTACCTGGCGATGCGGCGCGGGTGGATGGAAGAGGAGTTGATCCTGACGCTGGGCGGGCGACTCGGCGACGACGGCACCACCGATCCCCTGGTCGAGGAGCTGCTGGCGGCGTTCGAGGCGGCGGCGTTCTCCCCGGCAAGTGCGGCATTTCCTGGCGCGCCGCTGCTGAAGCGCGCGGCGCGGCTGGCGCTGCGCGCGCACGTGATGCTGTCCATCGACGCCGAGGTGCACAAGACGCTGCGCGAGGTGGCCGACGCCGCCGCCATCACGGTGTTCGCCGAAAATGTCCGCAAGCTGCTGCTGGCGGCGCCGTTCGGACCGAAGCCGGTGCTGGGCGTCGATCCAGGGCTGCGCACCGGCTGCAAGTTGGCGGTGATCGACGCCACCGGGCGCTATCTCGGGTCGGGGCTGATGCACCTGGAGACGCCCGCAGGCAAGGCCGCCGCCGCGCCGATTCTGGCCGACCTGGTGAAGAAGGGGGGCATCTCCGCCGTGGCCGTCGGCAACGGCACCGCCGGGCGCGAGACCGAGACGTTCGTGCGCGAGGCGTTGCGGCACTTCGCGCTGGAGGTGCCGGTGGTGATGGTCAGCGAGGCGGGGGCCAGCGTCTACAGCGCCAGCGACGCCGCGCGCGAGGAGTTCCCCGAGCTGGACGTCACCATCCGCGGCGCCATCTCGATCGCCCGCCGGCTGCAGGATCCCCTGGCCGAGCTGGTGAAGATCGATCCCAAGAGCATCGGCGTCGGGCAGTACCAGCACGATGTCTCCGAGACCGGCCTGCGGCGCAGCCTCGAGGCGGTGGTCGATTCCTGCGTGAACCAGGTGGGCGTCAACGTGAACACCGCCTCCTATCACCTGCTGGCGCACGTGTCGGGGATCGGCCCCGGCCTGGCGCGCGCGATCGTCGAGCATCGGTCGAAGGCGGGGCTGTTCAGATCGCGGGACGGCCTCCTCGAGGTGCCGCGGTTCTCGAAGAAGGTCTACGAGCAGGCGGCAGGGTTCCTGCGCGTCCCCGACGCGGCCCACCCGCTCGACAACACCGGCGTCCACCCGGAGCGCTATGGCGCGCTCGACAAGCTGGCCTCGGAGCTGGGGGTCACCACCGCCGCGCTGCTGGGATCTGGCGTCAAGCTGGTGAAGCAGGCGCGCGGGTTCAAGGAGGAGGTCGGCGCTTTCACCTATGACGATCTGATCCGCGAGCTGGAGAAGCCGGGGCGCGATCCGCGCGATGGCTTCGTGCCCTTCTCGTTCCGCGCCGACATCCACGAGCTGAAAGATCTGCAGCCCCAGATGGTCTGCCCGGGGATCGTCACCAACGTCACCAACTTCGGCGCGTTCGTCGACATCGGGGTGCACCAGGACGGCCTGGTTCACATCTCTCAGCTGGCCGACAAGTTCGTCAAGGATCCGCGCGAGGTGGTCAGCGCGGGCGATCGCGTCACCGTGCGCGTCCTCGAGGTCAAGCTGGACAAGAAGCAGATCGCGCTGACCATGAAGAGCGAGCGGGCGCCGTCCGCGCCACGCCCGTCGGGCGACGATCGCCTCCGTACGAACGATCGCGCGCCACGCCCCACGCCGGCGCCGCCGCCCAAGGCGCCTGCCCCTTTCAACAACCCGTTTGCCGCCGCCCTCGTCAACAAGACCAAGCGGCAGTAGCGCAGCGCGGTGGGCGATCTCACCCGGCCCCGGCCCCGGCTTGTGGATCGCGCGCGCCGTTCCCTCGTCCCAAATGGCCGTGTGCGTAGCGTCACGCTCACGCCTCTTGCCAGAGGGTACCGAAATGAGCGAAGGTCGAGCTGCCGATGATCGGGACGCGCGTTGCGGCCATGGTCCCTCGCTGGGTGAAGCACAGTGCCCTGGTGGCGGCGCCCGTGAGGCGCTCGCTCCAGGTGATGACGCGCGGCCTCGAGCGGGTCATCTTCACCGCGACGACCGGGCGCAGCGGGACGATGACGCTGAGCACGCTGTTCTCGATGGTCCCGGGGTGCGCGGCTTTTCACGAGCCGCACCCCTTCATGAACGGCTCGGTTCTCAAGGCGGCGAGCTACGGCGACGAGGCGTTCGTCGATCGCGCCTACGCTCGGGTGAAGTCCGTCAACATCCTTCGGGCGGCGGTCGGGCATCGCTACTACATGGAGTCCAACCAACTGTTCGTGAAGACGTTCATTCGGCAGGCCTTCGACGAGTTCGGCGACCGGATGGCCGTCGTTCACCTGGTGCGCTCGCCCGTCGAAGTGGCGATGTCGCTCTATCGTCTTCAGCAAATTCCCGGCACCGACGTCGCGGAGCTCTGGTGGCTCGACCATCGCGCGCCCACCAACGTCATTCAGATTGCAGACCTGCTGGATTCAGACGCCGAGTTCTCGCACCCATTTTACCGGGCTCTCTGGTACTGGTACGAGGTCGAGATGCGATTCGCCGCCTGGCGCGCGCGCCTCCCGTCGATGAAGGTCGCGCATTTCGACACCGACTGGTTCAACGACCGACCGAGGGTGCTCCGGCTCTTGGACGAGTTGGGGCTCGACTATGAGAGGTCCAAGATCGAGTCCCTGATCATTGGCAAAGAGCACACGAAATCAGCTCTGAAGACCCTCCCCGCACTGGGGTTTTCGGAGGCCGATCAGAGGAACCTGCAGTTTCAGCAGCTCTTGCGCGCTCGCGGTCTCGATCTCTCCGCGATTCAGTATCGAGCGAACGCGCTCTGACGGCGCGTCTCGCCAAGGTCTCGCCAGCGTCGCGCCATCGTCGCGTCACCGTAGCTACTTGGGCGCCATCCAGACTTTGCCGTCCGCGGCGCTCGTTCCGGTTTCAGTCCAGTAGACGTACCTGTCGTCCACCGCGATTCCCACCGGACCGTTGAGGCCGGTGGCGATGTTGGTGGGAACATTGGCGCAGCCCGTGACCGAGCATTTTCGGACCAATCCCGCTCCCACTCCATTGCCGGTCTCGGTCCAGTAGACGCTGAGGCCGTCGGTGACAATCCCCATCGGCGCATTCAGGCCGCTGGCCAGCACGGTCGGGGACGAGCCACACCCGGACTTCGCGCAGGCGAGGATCATTCCGATCTGTGGGTTGGCGTCGGTGAAGTAGACGTTGTTGTCGTCGAGCGCCACTTGACTGACGGCCGCCGCAGAAGGCGAGGAGGCCATCACCGAGGAGGGTGTACCGTCACAGCCCCCGAGCGCGCACGCGAGGACGGCATCCGGCGCCGTCGTCGCCCAATAGATTCCGGTGCCATCGACCGCGATCCCCACGGCGCAGGGCGAATCACCGGCCGACCAAGGCATCGTCTGTCCCGCGCTGCAGCCAGAGATCGGACAGGCGAACACCTCGGCTGCGAACTCGGTCCAGTAGATGCTTCCTTGATAGACCGCCAGGCTTTCGGCGCCTTGATTGCTGACGGCCTGCGGTCCGCCGTCGCAGCCCCCGACCGCGCACTTGAGGATCGCGGGCGACGTCGTGTCGTCGCTCCAGTAGACGTTCGTGCCATCGGTGGCAAAGGCAGGAGGTTCTCTTTGGGCGAAACCCAGCATCCGATCTGACGCGAGCGAGATCGGGGTTCCGTCGCAACCTGCGATCGGGCACTTCATCACCTGTCCGCCCATCCACGGTGCCGGGGCCTTGGGGTCGGTCGTGGCATTGGTTCCGAGGTTCATCCAATAGACGTTCGTCCCGTCAATGGCGATCGCGATGGGTGATTGCTGTCCGGGCGCGAGCACGACCGCGCCCGATGCCACCACCTCGACGGTGCCGGGCGGGGAGCCACCACATCCCGCCGCCAGGACCGCCAGCCCGGCGAGCAGGCCGCACGGTCCAACGACGATCTCGAGCGCCGATCGAAACCCGCTGAACGTCGCCATTGGCGCGATTGTAGCTCAACGTCGCTTGGACATGGCCTTGGCGGCGGCCAGGCGTTGTTCGAGCTGCCGCAGGGTGGCCATGCCGATTCGTTTGATTCCCACCTTTCTGTTGAGCGCGGCGTTGATGTCGGCGTGGGTGCGGCCGGTCAGGTGGACGAGGTCGATCACCGCCTCGCTGTTCTGCTCGCGGAGCTGACGCCGGCGCGCCAGGGCGCCACTCTTGGGAGGCGCGACGGGGATCGGATCGGCGACGGGCGGGGGGACGCGGCCGAGCGCAGGGGAGGGGCGCAACAAGGTGGATCGCGGCGGACTGGTGACGTCTCCGGCGCCGACGAAGTCGGGAATCTCACCGTTCGGGTCGCCGTCGGCCTCGCCGTCCACCGCGTAGATGCGGGGCTCCTCGAGGGGGCGGCCGTGCTCGTCGAGCGGTGTGGCCGAGATCGGCGCGAACAACGAGAGTTGCTCCGCCAGATCCCGCTCGGTCTCGGTCTTCTTGGCGTCAAGCTCGCCGTCACGCTCTCCGTCGAAGCTGTCGTCTGAACGCGATTCCTTGTGCAGCGAGTGGCGGCGCTGCTCGGCGATGGCGGCGCCGAACTTCCGCAGCCGGACGTCATCGGGGATGAACATGTACGCGGCCTGCTTGGCGAGCCGCGCGTTCCAGCGGACCAGACGCCCGACCGCCTGCCGAAAGAACAGCTCGGTCACCGTGTTGGTGGCGTAGACGCCGACCCGGAGCCGCGGGATGTCGACCCCCTCCGAGACCATCCGCACCGCCACGATCCAGGGGGCGATGCCGTCGGCGAACCGGCTGATCTTCTCGGAGGCGGCGGGATCGTCGGAGGTGGTGATCGTCGGCGAGATGCCGAGCCGCTCCTCCATGATCGTGGCGATGGACTTGGCGTGGTCTTGATCGATCGTGATGGCCAGGCCGGCAGCCCCGGGATCCCTCTGCCGCAGGTGCATCAGCTGCGTGTGGGCCTGCGCCAGCACGGTGGGCATCCAGTCGCCGGCGGCGTCGAGGGCCGTGCGCAGGCGCTGGCTGGCCAGCTCCCGCGCCAGACGATCGTCGAAGGTGGCCTCATAGGAGACGCCGTCGGGCGCCGTCCACTCCATCCGCCCGTTGATGCGGGGGAAATAGACCGGCCGGACGACCTTTCGGTCGAGGAGCGCGTCGCCGTACCCGTATTCGAAGTCGGGCTGGGCCAGCTCGCCGACGTAGTTGATGAAGGGGATCGTTCGTTGGTCCGAGCGAAACGGCGTGCCCGAGAGGCTCAGCCGTCGCCAGGCCGGGTCGAACGCCTGGCGGATGGCGTCGCCCCAGGCCCGGCTGTCCCCGGCGTGGTGGATCTCGTCCAGCACCACCAGCGCCTGTCGGACCATCGGCCGGAACGCCGTGGGGGCCGCGGCGACCTGTTGATAGGTGACCACCACGCCGTGCGCGTCGGACGGCAGGCCGCCGTAGGCGACGCTCCACTCCGGATCGAGGTGGATGTCCAGCCGCTCGGCGGCCTGCGCCCACTGGTACTTGAGGTGCTGCGTGGGGACCACCACCACCATCCGGCGAATCGTCTTCGCCACCAGCGCGCGCCGTCCGGCGGTCAGCGCGAAGGTGGTCTTGCCCGCGCCGGGCGTCGCCACCGCCAAGAAATTCGGCGAGCCGCTGGCCTCGAACTGGGCCAGCGCGTCGCACTGCCAGGGGCGCAGCGGCACCGGTTCATGGTCGGCCGGACGTGCCGCGTACTCCCCCGCCGACACCCCTTCGGCGCGCGGATCGACGCCGTCGCTGGAGTCCGTGGTGTGGAAGAGA
>Ga0210388_10005396_pt1 | contig 10008 bp, 6 predicted proteins | sample IncBWC19OmetaG_FD_155485 | JGI IMG/M metagenome (GOLD analysis project Ga0210388, IMG submission 155485) | Forest soil microbial communities from Barre Woods Harvard Forest LTER site, Petersham, Massachusetts, United States - Inc-BW-C-19-O ...
GGATTCTCACGAGCAATTCCGACGGTCCTCCCATGGGCCGCCTCATCATGGGCCGGATGCTCGACGCGGACGAAACCGTCCGCCTGGCGGGAATGACGCACATGCCGATTCAGATCGAGCGAATCGACTCGCCGAAAATGCCGGGCGATTTCCGCGTGGCGGCGAGCGCGATTACGACGGGCCGTCCCGACCTGATCCGCCCTGGCGCCGCCGACACGCTTGCGGCCTATCAGGAGATCCACGACATTTACGGCCGGCCCGTCGCGATCCTGCGAGTGGTGATGCCGCGAAAGATCTACGACCAGGGGCGAACAAGCCTGTTGCAGTTCCTGCTGCTGCTGCTCGCGGCTGGAGCTGGCTTCGGAGCGGCAACGATGTATTTGCTCGAAAGGTTCGTGATCTCGCGGGTCGGCAAGCTGAGTGATGACATCACGCAGATCGGCGCCAGCGGTGATATGGGTCGGCGACTCAGCGTTTCGGGTCAGGATGAACTGGCAAACCTAGGCGACACGATCAACGGGATGCTCGAGGATCTCGAGCGCGTGCAGTTCGAGCGGCATCAAGAGCGGGCGCGCCTGGCGGTGATGATCGAGAAGATGCCCGCGATTTTGTGGACAGCGGACGCGCAACTGCTGATTACCTCCGCCGCGGGAGCGGGATTGGAAGCTCTGGGGTTACGGTCACGCGAGCCGATCGGCCTGGCTGTTCTCGATTTCTTTTTCACTGCGGACAACGAAGCGCCGCCGATCGCGGCGCATCGAAAAGCACTCGAAGGACAATCCGTCGCTTACGAGTGGACGTGGAGGGACCGCAGGTTCGAGTCGCACGTGCAGCCGCTGCGCGACGGCGAGGGCGCGATCCAGGGCGTGATCGGAGTCGCATTGGACATCACCGAGCGCGAGCGGTTGACCGACCAGCTGCGCCAATCGCAAAAAATGCAGGCGGTCGGCGAGTTGGCCGGAGGCGTGGCGCACGATTTCAACAATTTGCTGATGGTCGTTAAGGGGCACGCGCAACTCCTGCTCGATCGGATTCCCGAATCGTCTCCCCTGCGGTTGAGCGCCGAACAGGTGGAAAAAGCGGCGGACCGTGCGGCCACGCTCACACGGCAGCTGCTGGCATTCAGCCGCAAACAGGTCTTGCAACCGCGGGTGCTGGATTTGAACGACGCGGTCGCCGGTATGATCCGCATGTTCTCCCGCGTGATCGGCGAAAACATCGAGATGGCGTTTCTGCCGGGCGGGAAACTTGCCCGCGTGAAGGCCGATCCCGGACAGATCGAGCAGGTGCTGTTGAACTTGGTGGTCAATGCCCGCGATGCGATGCCGAATGGCGGACGGTTAACGATCGAAACTTCCAACGTGGAATTGGACCGCGGCTATGCTGCCACGCACACGAGCGTCGAGCCGGGACTTTACGTCATGCTAACCGTTACGGACACCGGCTGCGGCATGGACGCCGCCACACAGGCCCGCATCTTCGAGCCTTTTTTCACGACCAAGGGGCCCGGCAAAGGCACGGGGCTGGGTCTTGCGACGGTTTATGGTGTGGTGAAGCAGAGCGGTGGATACATCTACGTCTATAGCGAGGTGAACCGCGGCACGACTTTCAAGATTTATCTGCCGCAGGTCAACGCGGAACTCGACAAGCTCGCGCCCGATACGGGCAAGCGGCGCAGCACCCGCGGCTCGGAGACGATTCTCTTTGTCGAGGACGAACAGAGTGTCCGGGAACTCGTTCGCGATTATCTGGTCGGTGCCGGCTACTGCATGCTGGAAGCCTCCGACGGAGTCCAGGCGCTAAGAGTCGCCGCCGCGCATCCCGGCCCGATTCACATGCTGATTACAGACGTTGTAATGCCGCACCTCAGTGGCCCGGAGTTGGTCACGAAGTTGTCGCCGCAGAGGCCCGATCTAAAGGTCCTGTTTATCTCCGGCTATACCGACGACACGGTGTTTCGCCATGGTGTGCTGGAGGGCGGCGTCGCATTTCTGCAAAAACCGTTCAACCTGAAGGCGCTGTCCCAGAAGATCCGCGAGGTGCTCGGCAACGAACCCGCGGATGCGCCGCACACCGATCTTGTAGACCGGCAGGCATAAAGTCCCGCGGCAAACGCCCTAAATCAGGAACACGCTCTGCCCGGTCAAATCGAATCTCTTCCGGCACTTGATATTGCGGCAGGCCGCCAGATTGTCCACGCGCACCATGTATGACCGCGCCTTCGCAAATTGCCGCTTGTCCTCTTCGTTGGCTCCCGCCGGAACCTGCGCTTTTTTCGTGCGCACCATCCAGCGCACAGGAAACGAAGTCTCTTGCCGGCAATGCGGGCAGATCAACGCCTGCTGCTTCGTCTCTTCCTTCTCGTCGTAAAATCGCTTTTCGTCCATTCTTCTCCGCCGCTCTGATCGTCTGGACTCGATTCTAGCGCAGAATGGGATTAGGCAGTGGCGTTTGATAGGATGCCCGCAGCACTCGCCACCGAAAACGAAAAAGATGGTCTCTCCCGCCGCATCGCCGTACAAATTTCCGATCTGGCTTCGCTGCGCCGCCGTCTTCTGGCTGGCGATCTGGATTCCGGCTTATTGGTATACGTGGGGCGCCGCGAATTTTCTGCATTTGTGCGACATAGCCGTACTCGTTACATGCGCCGGCCTGCTCGCGAATAGCGCGCTGCTGATTTCCAGCCAGGCCGTGGGATCGCTGCTCGTCGATCTTTCATGGATGCTCGATGCCGGCTGGCACCTAGCGCGCGGACGTGGCCTGCTCGGCGGGGCCGACTATCTTTTCGACGCGACCTATCCGTTGTGGGTGCGCCTGCTCACCCTATTTCACGTGGGGATGCCCGTGCTGCTGCTGTGGGCGCTCGGCCGCACGGGATACGATCGCCGCGGATGGCCGCTGCAGTCCGCGATCGCGCTTCTTGCGTTCGTTGCCGCGCGCTTCACGCTTGGGACGGAGAACATCAACTACGCGTTCACCGATCCATTCATCCATCGCGCCTGGGGACCGCCGCCCGCGCACGTGCTGATCAGCTGGCTGTTCATGACCTTGGTGGTTTATTGGCCGACGCATCTTGTGCTGAGGGGAATGTTCCGGAATCGCCTGGTGTAGACGGCGCGGGGGTTCAATCGTGCTGGCGAACGGTACGGAGATCGATGCCTAGCTGCTGGCATTTCTTATAGAGATGGCTGCGCTCGAGGCCGAGCGCCTTGGCCGTGTTGGTCATGTGATGGCGGTTGTGCTTCAGCTCGGCGAGCAAGGTTTGCCGCTCGAAACTTTCGACGCGCTCCGCCAGCGTACCCGCGGTCAGTGCAATCGAAGTTGACCTGCCGAGTTCCAACGCTCCGCTTGCAGCTCCCGCCAGCGGCAGTGCCCGCGCAACGGCGGGAGGTTCGATCACATCCCCCGTCGCGTACAACAGCGCGCGCTCGATCACATTGCGCAACTCGCGCACGTTCCCCGGCCATGGGTACGCTTCGAGCGACGCAATGGCGTCCGACGAGAATGTTTTCGGCTTCCAGTGATTCTGCTCGGCGAGCTGTTTCGAAAAATGCTCGGCTAGTATGGCAATGTCCTCGCGACGCTCGCGCAAGGGCGGCAGCACGATCGGAAACACGAATACGCGGTGGTACAAATCCTCGCGAAAATTTCCCTGCCTCACCTGTTCTTCAAGATTGCGATGCGTTGCGACGACCACGCGTACGTTCACGGCGAACCCTCCGACGCCCCCGACTCGTTCGATCTCGCCCTCCTCGAGTACGCGCAACAGCTTCGCCTGCATGGCCATCGGCATATCGCCAATCTCATCGAGAAACAGCGTCCCGCGATGCGCCTGTTCGAATTTTCCGGTGTGCCGCGCCGCCGCACCCGTAAACGATCCCTTTTCGTGGCCGAATAGCTCCGACTCCATCAATTCGGCCGGGACCGCGGCGCAGTTCAGCGAAATAAAGGGAGACGATTTCCGCGAGCTTTTTTCGTGCAGCGTCCGCGCGATTAGCTCTTTGCCCGTACCCGTCTCGCCTCGAATGCAGACCCGCGCCTCACTTGCCGCCACTTGCTCGACCTGGGCCATCACCTCGCGCATCGCCGGGCTGGCCCATACGATCTGGTGCCGGCCCAGCCGATGACGCAGCTCTTGATTTTCTTGTTCCAGGCGCGCCAGCCGTACCGCGTTTTCGACCGTGAGCAGCAGCTTTTCTGTCGAGATCGGCTTCTCGAGAAAATCGACGGCGCCCAACCGCGTGGCGCGAACCGCCATTTCGATCGACGCCTGCCCCGACATCATCACCGTGGGCGACGTCACACCGATGTTCTTCAGGTCTTCCAGCAGCGCGATGCCGTCGCGACCGGGCATCACCACGTCGGAGAGAATCAGGTCATAGCGCTCAGCCTTCGCCAGCTCCAGTGCGCGTGCAGCGTTGTCACACACCGTCGCTTCGTGGCCAGCCAATCGAAACGCTCGAGCGAGCGACGCGAGCGTATTCGCATCGTCGTCGATTATCAGGATGTTCGCTTTCAGCGTCACTGTGGCTACGTTCCTTCGCTCGCCGGGGATTCGGAAGATTCCGACATTTCGGGTGCAGGCGCGGTTTGTGGCTCAGCCGGCACCGGGTCGGGGGCTTGGTGTATCGGGTGGGCGGCAACCGGAGGGCTGGCGGGCTTGATCGGGAGCCGAATGTGGAATGACGTGCCGACGCCGGTTTCGCTTTCGACTGAAATCCGGCCGCCGTGATCGCTCACCACCGACTGCACGATCGCGAGACCCAGCCCCGTACCGTGCTGCTTCGTCGTGTAGTACGGCGTAAAAAGTCGGTCGCACTCTTCCGGCGTCAATCCGCCGCCGGTGTCGGAGATTTCGATGTCGATACTGTCGTCCTGGTGCGTCGTCCGCAGCATCAGGACTCCGCCGGCCGGCATCGCGTCCATCGCGTTGAGCACCAGATTCTCAATCGCCCGACGCAAGAGCGTGGCATCGGCCTGAATCACGGGCAGGTTTTCCTCGAGATGAAGTTCGGGCGTGATGGGAGGGCGGCCGACTGCGCCAAGCTGCGATTCGAAAAGCTTCACCACAGCGCGAACGACATCGTTTACCTGCACAGGCCCCAGCTCCGGCTGCGGCATCTTTGCGAAATCGCTGAAACGCCCAACGATGGTTTTCAGATTTTCAATTTCCGAAAGCAGAATTCCCGTGGACTCGCGAAATACATCCTCAAACTGATCCGGGCTGTGGTCCTTCGCGCGCTGGAGATTTTCGACCGTGGTTTGCAGCGGAAAGAGCGGGTTTTTTAGCTCGTGCGCCAGCCGTCGTGCCAGCTCGCGCCATGCCGCCACGCGTTCGGCCTGAACCAACTGCTCGCGCTGCTCGCCGAGCTGCGTGGTCATGCGATTGAAAGCGCTCGCGAGCTGCCCGATCTCGTTCGGCCCGCGAACGTTCACGCGCGCGCTCCAATTTCCTTCCGAGACTTCCCGCGCTCCCTCGGCCAGCTTCTGAACCGGGTGGGTCACACGCGCCGCTCCCCACCAGCTCAGCATGAGCCCGAAAAACAACCCGAGGGCCACAGCTCCCAGTGCGAGATCTCGAATTCGCCTTTCGAGTAGAACGACTTCGCGCTGCGAGCTGCCAATCAGCAGCACTCCCAGCAGCTCTTTCTGGCGGCCCAACAATGGCAGCGCATGAAAGCCTTCCGCGCTCGAGGGATCGCTCGCGGCCCATGAAATCCGGAATGTTTGCGGCACCGGATTCTGCCTCTCCTGCTCGATAAACGGTCCCAAACGATCGCCGTCCATCACCGGCCCGGCCGTATCGACCAGGTTCGTGGCATCAAAGTTCGGCTGGAGATCAAGATACAGGAGAGCGCGCATCCCCGCCGGCAATACCAGCGAGTTCAGAAAATCCTTTCCCAACCGCTCGCCGCCGAGAATATAAAGGTCGCGATCGCCCACGCGCACCGTCGAAACCGACATCAAGCCGAGTGCCGGGCCGTCCTGCGTGTCCACTCTCATCAGAAACGAACCGGTGGACGCCCAGTCCGCAGTCTGCGTAAGCCAATCCATCTTGTAGCCGAAACGCGCGGGCCATTCGTTGGAGGAAATAATGGCGCCGTCGCTGGCGACGAAGTCGAGAATGTCGAGCTGGTGGGATTGCGAGACACCGCGTGCATCGTTGACGTAAACCGAAACGTCCGCCTTCGGCCGGCTCAGCTCAATCGCCATGCGCACCGTGCCTTCCGCATCGGCGATTCCCTGCACGCGATGGACCACGTCCTGCCCGCGGCGCTGGAATTCGTCCTCGAACTGCGCCACGAGCGCTTCGCTGTGCTGGCGGTTGGATTCCTCGAATGCCTGGCGCGAAACGATCGTCACACCTGCCACAATCGCCCCGACCGACAAAAGCAGCGCGATCGTGAAGACCCAGAAGAGCTTGGTGCGAAACGTCACTGTGATTCCTGTTCCAGCCAGACGTCGGCCAGCGGCCAGCCTTCACCCGCGTCGGGCGATTTCCAATCCCGCACGCGGGAGCCCAGCCCATAGACGCGCGGCAGCCAAACCAGCGGCACCACGCGATAGGTGCTGACGGTGTCGCGCTCGCGACCATAAATCTGTTCCGCCGAGGCGTTTGCCGGCAACGAAGCTATATCCAGCCCCGATGCAGGCCCCAGCGACTCGACAAATCCCGCCAGCGCGTCGCGCGGCCGCGACGATTTTATCCGCAGGCGCACCAGCCGTAGGTCGTATTTCGACGCCTGGGAAATCACCTCGGTTGAAAGCGTGATTCCCGCGTCGCGCACGTTCACGGCGATTCGCTCGGCGATCGCTTGCTCGAGAGAATCGCCCGAATCATATCCCAACGCCATCGGCGGCGAACCGGCGATTTGCGACCACAATTCCTTCGCGCCGACGGTGTCGGCCGCTGTCGGGAACAGGAATGCCGTGCCGTTTGACCATTGCGGAAGCAATCCGCCGGCAGGTTCGCCTTCCCTCTGCAAAATAAAGTTGACGATGGCCGCGCGATCGATCGAGCGCGAAAGCGCTTCGCGGGCGCGCACATCGTCGCCCGCGGCGCGGCCCGTCGTAAATGCCAACACAACCAGTTCCTGCGGTTTGGACGCGCTCACGCGCACGCCGCGTTCGCCGGCATGCCGTGCTTCTTCCGGAGGGATCTCGGCGAAATCCGCAGTCCCCAGCGCCAGATCGACCAAGCGATCTTTCGCGTCCCGCCCCATCTCGATTTCGATCGCGTCCACGAACGCGCGGCCGCCGCGATAGCTTTCGTTCGCAGCGAGCGTCAAGCGCTTGCCCGACTCCCACTGCGCGATGTGAAACGCGCCCGAGCCAGCCACGCCGGCGAACGATCCGTCCGGATTGCGCTGATCGTACAGCAGGGACCCGATTTCGTCTTTGGCCGCCGATTCTTCGGGGTCGGGGGTCGATTCGACCGGATCGAGCGAATGAATCACCGCGCCGATCTCAACGCGCAAAGTTCCGCCATAGCGTGGGCGCCGCGACGTTTCCGCGCGGCCGGCGCCCAGCAACAAAACGCTAATTGCCGCAAGCAACAGATACGATCGAAGCTTCATAGAGTCCTGATTCGAGATTGCGCGAAACGACGCGGGCAGACTTGCCGTCATCCGCGGTCCACACGGCGAGCGTGGGCCCGGGAAACTCGATCGGCTCGCCGATAGCCACGGCCTTCTGATCGCGCATTTCGTAGAGCTGAATCTGATCCTTCTGCGTCCAGTCGCCGCTTCCCGTCGCCACTAGCTGCCAGGCGGAAGCGCATGCGCTCGCGATCGAAGCGATGTCGCTTCCCCATCCGTCAAACGTCGATGCCGCGTCGGCCGAGCCATCGAAAAACTGCGCTTGGCCGTCGACTCCAGCGATCACGCGCCGCGAAGGCCCCTGCCCGGAAGTCGCCGCCAATGGCGATGCGGAGGAATAAAACGGCGGGAACTTCGCCTGCAGGCTGCTTGCAAGCGTGATGGTGCCGGAAAAATAGTTTCGGCCCGGCGTGAAAGTCCAGCTTACCGGTCCCATCGGCCACTGCTGCCCGGAATTCTCGCGGCATTCCATCGTCAAACTGGGATTCCAGACGGCGTCGCATCGCCCGGCGCCGACGAATGCGCTCACATGCGTGGCGTCGGACGCCTCGATCCATCCGCGCAAATCGCGCGCTGCGTATCGCCGCGGAATTGGCTGAGCATCGTGCAGCACTTGCTGGCCGCCGGCGAATTCGTAAACGATCAGGCGCTCGGGCTCGAGGAAATACCAGAACGCATGGTCTGCGTCCACGGCTATCTGATCGAAATCCAGAAGCGGAGCGACCTGCCGCCAGACGACCTTCCTCTGCAATCCGGGTTGCGCACCGGGCTGCGGAGCCAGCGATTCCTCGCTCGCCACGGGGACGATGGCCAGCTGCTGTGCGTCACCGTGGTGAATTTCCGCGACGAGTGTGAATCCCGCAAGCGTGCGCGAGATTGAAATCTGGATCTGGGTGTCGACTGGCGGCGCGACTGGTTTCATGCCACGAGCAGTAATGTCATCGTCGAATGTCCGACGAATCTCCGCGAGCTCAACCGGCGCCGCCTCAGAAACATCCCTCACGTCCAACGAAAAAGAGCGCGCCTGGCCCATCGCGGCGGCGGATTTCTGCGCCAGGGCGTACACAGCCTCGCTCCATGCATGGGAAAGCTCGCTCGGCGTCTGTGCGCCGGTCAAACGGGCGCCGCCCATAAGAAGCGCGGCAACGACAATGGTGCGCAAAGTCGGCGGAATGATTCGGTGAAGGGGCCCCATCGGGTTGTGCAAATCGGTCAAAACGACCTTCGTTGGTCATCCTAGCACACCCTCGAAACGCGCCCGGATTCGATGCCGGACGGGGCTTCGTTTCGTGTACTCCCAAACGAAGCCCCCGCAAGGGTTTTGCCGGCTTCACTCCCTGGGGGTCCGTTTTCTCGCCGGCTTTCCAGCCCGAACCGAGAAGGGGGGCCCGTCCGGGAATCCGTTACGGTTTCAAATTCGGGCGCGCGTTGAAGGCCGGCGGGTCGGTGGCCATAGCCGACTTCAACACGTCGTTGGTGAAGAAAAACTTCCCATCGTTCGGCACCATCATGATCTGCACGTGATCGGAAAGTCGCTGCGCTACGGTCAGCTGGACCAACAGCGGATTCACCTTCAGCGCCGCCGCCTGCAGCTGCATCTCTTCGCTCTGGGCCTGAGCGGTCAGCCGGATGCGATTAGCTTCGGAGTCCGCTTCCAGTTTTTCTTTCTCCTGTTCGGCCGCGGCGGTCACGCGAATCCGGTTCGCTTCCGAATCCGCCACAAGCTTTTCTCTGTCCTGATTCGCCTGTGCGGCCACGCGCGTGTGATTCGCTTCCGCGTCGGCCATCAATGCCTGTCGCTGTTCCTCGGCTTTACTGTCGATCACTTTCGCCTGGGCCGCGGCTTCGGCGTCTTCAATCGTGGTCTGTTTGCGAGCCTCGGCTTCCAGGCGGGACTGCTCGATCTGCTTCTGTTTCAACGGCAGCGTGTACTGCATCGCGTCGGACTGCGCCTTGGCCATGATCACCTGGGCCTGCGCGTCGGCCTCGGCACGTTTCACCTGACGTGCCTTGTCCGCTTCGGCCTGCGATTGTGCGATCGCCACTTTCTTCTGCTCGATTTCCGCGTCCACGGACGTGCGGTCGTCCTCCTGCTCTTTCAGCAGCAAATCCTCGAGACCCTTGGCATACTCTTCCGGCAGCTCCACTTTTTTCAGCAGGACCTCTTTCACCACGATTCCATCACCGCTCAATCGCGTGGTGATCAGCTGCGCCGTCCGCCCCCGAAACTCCTCGCGCTTGGTCGAGAAAATGTCGCGGACGATGTAATTCGGCGCTGTTTCATGAAAAGCCGCCACTACCGTCGGCTCGACCACTTCTGAATCCACCGGCTGCGGTACGTTTGCCTGGATGAATGCAAGCTTCGACGGATCCAGTCGGTAGCGCACGCTCACCTCGAGCCCCACCGCCA
>Ga0210388_10005397_pt1 | contig 10006 bp, 7 predicted proteins | sample IncBWC19OmetaG_FD_155485 | JGI IMG/M metagenome (GOLD analysis project Ga0210388, IMG submission 155485) | Forest soil microbial communities from Barre Woods Harvard Forest LTER site, Petersham, Massachusetts, United States - Inc-BW-C-19-O ...
CTTGTGCGCGCAGTTCCACCGTGCCCGGCCGCTCACGCCGCTCGCGGCGCTGTATTCTCAATTGCTCGAGAGCGCGGACCCTGCCTTCATTGCGCGTGCGCCGAGCTTCAACACCTTGGCGGATCCACGCCTCCTCCTGCGCCAGCTTTTTGTCGAACAGGGCGGCATGCTTGGCTTCAACGTCGAGCGCCGCTCGCTTCTGCAAAACGTAGTCGTCATAGCCGCCCGGCCAAACGCTTAAGCAACCGCGATCGAGTTCGACGATTTTCGTGGCCAAGCGGCGCACAAACGAGCGGTCGTGGCTCACAAAGAACAAAGCGCCCGCAAACTCGAGCATCATGTTCTCGAGCCAGGTGATGGCGTCGATATCCAGATGATTCGTCGGCTCATCCAGTAACAAGACATCAGGCGCTGCGACCAACGCGCGGCCCAGCATCACACGTCGGCGCCAACCGCCGGATAGCCCGCTCATCAACGCCGCGCCGTCCAACCCCAAGCGCGCGACGACTTGATCGACCTGCAGTTGCGCTTGCCAATCCTCTTCATGGCTGGCTTCGATGCCGCCCAAAACCACGTCGCGGACCAGCGCGTCGCTGCCGGGCGACACTTCCTGGGCCAAACTCGCTATCCGCGCACCTGGACGAACCCAGACCTCCCCGCCATCGGGGCGCAGCCGGCGGGTGATGAGTTGCAACAGCGAGGATTTGCCTTCGCCATTGCGCCCCAGCAAGCAAACGCGCTCGCGCTTTCGCAGTTGCAGCGAGACGTTGTCGAGCAATGGTTTGAGTCCAAAGCTCAGGAAGACTTTGTCGAGGCGAACGACGGGCATTGCGTTATAGTAGGCGATGTTGTGGCGCGACAACCGCCGGCGTTCTGCGACGCCCCCTGCACCGCGTAATTCCCTGCAATCGGCCGGGGAAGCGCTGACGCTGGACAGGGAATGATTTTGTTAACAGAATGAATCATGTGAACGTCCTGAGTGAAGCGCTGGATGGCTTGGGCCGGTGGTATGCCGCAATACCACCATTTCTGATTGTGGGCTTCCTGATTGCGCTGCTGCTCGCGACCGGCGTGGGCCAGGCGCGACTGCAGGAAGCCAGCGAGCGGTTGCAAAAATCCGCGGCGCGCGAGCAGTCAATCGACGAGTTGTATACCTCGCTGGCGCGCTCCGTCGCGGCGCAGCGCGGCTTTTTGTTGACCGGTGACAAGACAGATTTCGAGAGCTACCTTGGGGCGGTTGCCGAGGTCGAACCGCGGCTGGAAAGGTTGCGCGCGGCCTACGCGGCAGCCGACACCAGCCTCACCAGCGTCCGGGATTTGCAGGTTTTTGTCGGCAAGAGGCTTGAGGACCTTGCGATGATCCTCGCAATTCAACAGAAGGAGGGACCCGGCGCTGCGATCGCCCTCATGAAGACCAGCGTGGGCCGGGATGCCGGCCAGGCCATCGGCGAGATTTTGAATCGGCTGCGCGACGGTGAAGCGGCCGAGCATGCCGCCGCCGCGGCGCATTGGTCCGCATCCCTGGCCTTGAACCGCTGGATTACCCTTGCCGGCACCATTTTCTACACGCTGATGGTGTGGGTCATTTCGCGGCTGGTGTATCTGGATATGCGCAGGCGCACGCTGCTCACCGCCGAGCTGCGCGATCAAAAACTGCAGCTGGAGCATGAAGTGGAGCAGCGGACGCACGAGCTGGTCGAGCTTTCGACCCATTTGCAAAGCGTGGCGGAGCGCGAGAAGGCCAGCCTGGCGCGCGAATTGCACGACGAGCTCGGCGGTCTGCTGGTGGGCGCGCGCATGGAAATATCCTGGGTCGAACAGCATTTCGCCAAGAACGATCCGGATCTGCTGAACCGGCTGAACCGGGTGCAGAACAACCTGGCGGCTGGCGTCGATTTAAAACGCCGCATCATCGAGGAACTGCGCCCAACGCTGCTCGATAATGTCGGATTGTTCGCGGCGTTGCGCTGGCTATTGAAGGAGACCTGCGCCAGCGCCGGTATGTCGTGCGTCGAGTCCTACCCCGACGAGGAACCGCGGTTCAAGTCCGAGGCATCGATCGCGCTGTTTCGTATTGCACAGGAGGCTTTTAGCAATATTCTGAAACATTCGAAGGCCAGGACTGTGGATATCAGCCTGGACATGGACGATGAGACCCTGCTGATGCGCATCGCCGATGACGGAATCGGAATTCCGGCGAGTCGCTTCAATGCGATCGGCTCGCACGGCTTGGCATCGATGCGGCATCGCGTCCGCGCCCTCGGCGGACGATTGGATGTGCGGGGACCGGAGTCGGGAGGCACGATGCTGGTCGTGCAAATTCCCGTCGCGAACGCGGTGCTGCAGGTCAGCGAACCGGAAGCCACTTAAAGATGCCCTCGTTGCCGCCGGCGGAGCATTGAATGCACGCCCGCAGGATCCTGATCGCCACGATTCCCTTCGCCGGCATCTTGCTGAGCATCGGTGCGCTGTGTGCAAACCGCGATGCGCTGCGCGAGATCGTGCAGGACGAATGCGTAGTTCATTGGCAACAGCGGCACACGGCAGCGCCCTGCGAGCGCGTTGCCGAAACGTACGCCGTGCTCGCCGACCGCAAAGGCGGCGCACACTTCCTGCTCATTCCAACCCGGACAGTGACCGGCATCGAAAGCCCCGAAGTGCTCGAGCCGGACGCGCCGAATTATTTCGATGCTGCCTGGCGAGCGCGTGATCGCGTAGCCGCCGTGGTCGGACACGAGGTGCCCCGCACCGCGGTGGGACTTGCGCTCAATCCCAAGCATGCCCGCAGCCAGGATCAACTGCATATTCATATCGAGTGCCTGCGCGCCGATGTCGCCCGCTCATTACAGACCGCCTCGGCAGGAATCACCGCTTCGTGGTCTCTCATCGACGTGGCGGGTTGGCATTTCGATGCCCTGCGCATCATGGGTGAAGACTTGGGCGCATCCAATCCATTCCGGCTGCTCGCCGATCGATCGCCGGCTGCAGAATCGCGGCTGGAAGACTACAGCCTGGTCGTCGCCGGCATGCAATTCAAGGAGGGACCGGGTTTCGTGGTGCTGACCGGCACGGCGCTTCCCGGCGAATTGTTGTTGGATTCGAGTTGTGCCGTCGCTCGTTCCGCAGAAATCGCGGCGCCGCGTGCTTTAGAGACGTACGTTGCCCGCCGAGATCGCGGCGAACAGGGCGGCGTCGACGGGCACATAGCGCTGCGCTGAGGGATCATCGAAATACAGCGGTCCATCGGCGCGATTGGGGTCGAATCCCGCTTGCAGCAGCTCCTGCTTGCGAGGCTTGAACGTGCCGGTTGCGTCGAGCTTGGTCAGAATCCTCAAGAACACCGGCCGCGCGTAAGGGGGCAGGCGCTGCGCGACATCTTTTCGAAACGCCGCAAGATCGAAATCGGCATTCACCACCAGTGCGGCGGCACCCGCACGGCCATCGGCACCGGGCACAGTCACGCCGTACACCACTCCGTCCAGCACCCCGCGGCTCGCCGCGAGCGCACTTAAGACCTCGGCCGTCGAAACGTTTTCCCCTTTCCAGCGATAGGTTTCTCCGACGCGATCGACGAAATAGAAGAAACCGCGCTCATCGCGGCGCATCAAGTCGCCGGTGCGGTACCACAAATCGTCTTCCTTGAAGACATTGCGCAGCACCTTGCGCGCCGAGGCGTCCGCATCCGCATAGCCTTCGAATCGGCCTGCGCGCTCGCCGCCCGCAGGAATGAGCCCGACGGCCTCGCCAATCTCATTGGCCGCGCACAATTCGCAGTACCCAGCTTGGTTTCGCCGCGGCTCTGCCGTGTCAACGTCGAATCGCAGCAGCGCCACCGGCAGGCGATTCGAGAGATACGGCGGAATACGACCGATGGCGCCGGGTTGGCCCTCGCAGTTGTACAGCGAAAAATTGCCCTCGGTGGATGCGTAGTACTCGAGAATTCGCGGAATCCGAAACCGGCTCTTGAACGATTCCCAGACTTCCGGACGCAAGCCATTGCCGCAGGCCAGCCGCAATGAATGTTCGGTTTCAAGCGCCTGGCGCGGCGAGTTGACCAGGTAGCGGCATAGCTCGCCGATGTATTGAAACAAGGTGCAGCGTTCGTCGCGCACATCGCGCCAGAAGTCCGACGCGGAAAACCGCGGTCGAATCACCACGGCGCCACCGCTCACCAGCGGCGCAAAAATCGCGACCACGCCGCCGACGCTGTGGTACAGCGGCAAGCAATTGAACATGCGATCGGAAGGCTTGGTATCCATCATGCCGGCAAACCAATAGCTCCACTGCATGAGCCGGTAATGGCTGACTTTCGCCGCCTTCGGCAGGCCTGTGGTACCCGATGTATAAATGTATAGCGCGGTTGCGTCGATGGTCGGAGGCGCGCGCTCCGCGGCTCGCAGTGGCTCTCCCGACAATGCCGCAAGTTCGGGCTCGAGGGCCGCAAAATTCTGCGTGCTCGAACCAAGCACGCGGCAGGACAAATCCGCGGGCAGATTTTCGCGGATCGCGGCGACTCGCGGCGCGAGATCTGCGCCGACGATCAGCGCCTTGGGCCGCGCGATATTGATGGAATGCGCCAGCACTTCGCCCGCCAGCTGGGAATTGACCAGCGCCACCACGACGCCGAGGTGCGTGAGGCCGAGCCAGATGGCCGGGTATTCGGCGCAATTTCCCATCAGCAGCGATACCGCATCGCCGCTCACAAGACCTTGCGCGATCCCCCACCGGGCGTACTGATTGCAGCGAAATGCCAGTTGCCGATATGTCATCGAGACGTCGCTCGAGATCAGCGCGGGCGCGGCGCCGAATTCGCCGCCCAGCCGTTGCATCAATGCCGGCAGCGTAACTGCTTGATCGCCGATGTTTGCCGTCTTGCCGAGGGCCCGGAGCCAGGCATCGCGAGCGAATCTCGAATCACTCTCGAAGGACTCAGTCACGGATTTTTCATTTAACCTATGTCTATGGGTTTGCGAACCATACCACGACTACCTGCATGGTTCGCGATACACTAGAAGCACCATAAGCTTACGAAAAAAAGCAGCATGAAGCGGGAAACGATCGCGATTCACGGTGGCTTCGACTCGGACCCGACGACCAAGGCGGTCGCAGTGCCAATTTATCAAACGGCCGCGTACTCCTTCGATAGCGCCGAGCACGGTGCGGCATTGTTCAACCTCGAGGTTCCAGGATACCGGTACACGCGGATCAGCAACCCGACCACCGATATTCTCGAACAACGGGTCACCGAACTCGAGGGGGGAGTCGGCGCGCTGAGCGTGAGCTCCGGGCAGACGGCGCTGTATTACGCCGCGATGAACGCGTTGGAAATGGGGCGCAACATCGTATCCGTGCCGCAGCTGTACGGCACCACCTACACTTTGTTCGCACACATCATGCCGAAGATGGGCTTTGCTGTCCGTTTCGCAAAATCCGACCGCGCCGCCGATCTCGAGGCGCTGATCGATGAGGATACGCGCGCGATATTTTGCGAGACCGTCGGCAATCCGGCCGGCAATGTGTGCGACCTCGAGGCCCTGGCGCGCCTGGCGCATCGCCATCACATGCCGCTGATCGTCGACAATACGGTGGCGACGCCGATGCTGGTACGGCCGGTTGAATACGGCGCGGACATCGTCATTCACTCGTTGACGAAATTCATGGGTGGGCACGGCACGACGCTCGGCGGCATCATCGTCGATTGCGGCCGTTTTCCGTGGCAGAACCATGCGGCGCGCTACCCGATGTTCACGCAGCCGGACGAGTCATACCACGGTTTGGTTTACACGCAGCACTTCGGCGCCAGCGCTTTCATCGGCCGCTGCCGCTGCGTGTATCAGCGCACGATGGGGGCGGTGCTTTCGCCGTTGAGCGCGTTTCTATTGCTGCAAGGCATAGAGACGGTGGCGCTGCGCATCGATCGCCACGTGGAAAACGCGCTCAAGGTCGCGGCATTCCTGCGCGCCGACCCGCGGGTCGAGTCGGTGAATTTCGCCGGATTCGCCGACAACCCCTACCATGCGTTGGTGCAGAAATATCTTGGCGGCAGAGCGTGTTCGCTCATGACTTTCGAGATTCGCGGCGGGTTGCCAGCCGGCATACGCTTCTACAACGCGCTCAAACTGTTCAAACGACTGGTCAACTTGGGCGATGCGAAATCGCTGGCGTGCCACCCGGCATCGACGACGCATCGGCAAATGACATCTCAGGAACAGCTCGCGGCGGGCGTGACTCCCGGCAGTATTCGCTTGAGCGTGGGCATTGAGCACATCGATGACATTCTCGCCGATTTAGATCAGGCGCTCGGCGCAGCCGCTTGAATCAGAAGCCATTGCCGGATGCAGTTCCGGCGTTATTTCCAAACGCTGCGGACCGCGAGCGAATCGGCAGCTGGCTCAACCTCGAGCTGGAAGCGGCGTTGCAGCGCATCCAAGCGGGCCCGGTTGCGCCGGCAATCGATGTACATAAATTCAGCATCGAGCTGGAACGCTTCGACTTCAATACGCCGCAGCCGCTCGAACATGCCCTGCGCTGGACCATCGATCGCATGGAGCATGGCATCGTACAAATGTCGAATCCGCGATATTTCGGCCTGTTCAATCCCGGGGCAAATTTCCCGGCGCAATGCGCCGATCGAATCGCGGGATTGTTCAATCCGCAGCTAGCGAGTTCGGCTTCCTCGCCCTTGCCGGTGGCTTTGGAAAGCCATGTGATTCGAGCGGTCGCGCGTCGCGCAAGGATGAGTGAGGAAGCCACCGGACATTTCGCCACCGGCGGATCGGAGGCAAATTACACCGCGCTGCTGTGCGCGCTGACCGGCGCCCACGCGGGTTTCTCCACAGAGGGTGCGCGCGCCTTTGCCGGGCCCGTCAAGTTCTATACGTCACGCGACTGTCACATTGCGTGGCTGAAGATCGCGCATCAAGCGGGCGTCGGCCGCGCCGCGCTGCATCTGGTGGATACGGACGGTCTGGGCCGGATGAATCCGCAGGCGCTGCTGCGCGCCATTGCCGAGGACCGCGCCACGGGCGCCGTACCCGTGATGGTGGTTGCCACGGCGGGGACCACCGGCGGCGGCATGATCGACCCGTTGCACGCCTGCGCCGATATCGCGAGCCAGCAAGGCCTCTGGTACCACGTTGATGCAGCCTGGGGCGGCGCGGTGCTGGCGTCGAATCGCCTGCGGGGACTGCTCGACGGCATCGAACGTGCCGATTCGATCACCATCGATGCCCATAAATGGCTGGCGACGACCATGGGGTGCGCCATGTTCCTGACACGCCGCGGCCCGCTGCTGTCCGAAGTATTTCACGCCTCGACCAGCTTCATGCCGTCGAGCATTTCGGGGATCGATCCTTATCTCAATACCCTGCAATGGTCGCGGCGTTTTCTCGGCTTGCGCCTGTTCCTGGCGCTGGCGGTGGCCGGGTGGGAGGGCCTCGGTGCACACGTGGAGCGCGGCGTCGAGGTAATCGAGCGCATCAAACAGAGGCTGCTCGCACTGGGATGGGGCATCGCCAATGACTCCGCGCTCGCGGTGCTGGCGGCGATCCCGCCCGCTGAAATGGGCGATGTGCGAGCTCTGGTGCGGCGGGTGGTTGCCTCCGGGCGCGCCTGGGTGGCGCCGACTACATTTGAAGGCCGCGACGTGGTGCGCATATGCGCGACCAACGGGGAAACCGGCGCGCCAGACGTGAATGCGCTGATCGCGGTGCTGAACGAGCGTCCCTGACGACCGTTGAGCGCCCGTGAGCGAGTCGCGCTGATCCCCTACCCCGAGGTGCGTACCACCAGGTCCGCTATAGAGGACAGCGAGTGGAAGTTCTCCGGCGTGATATCCGCTTGGGCAATCGCCAGGTCGAATTCCAATTCGACGGCCAGCATGAGATTCACCATTTTCAACGAGCTGATGCCTAGATCGCTGAGTTGAGCGTCCAGCGGAAAGGGGTCCGGTACCGGGCTGCCGGCCCCCAGAACCTGTTTGACCAGCCCGATCAGTCGCTCTTTGACTCCCCCCTGCGTCTGCGGATCCACTCGACTTCTCCCGGAGAAAACAGGGCCGATCATAACTCGTAGCGGAGGATACGTAATACGCCTAAGATTTTACATACTTTCGAGGAAACTGAGCCCAGCGTCACCAAGTGACAATATATCCGCAGCGGCGTTATTGTCCGTGCCGGGCAGTCCCAGCATAATCGGCAACTGCATAGCTTCAGGGATGGTCAGGAATGGCAACGGATACTCGTCGAGCTACCGGCACCCATCGGGTAATAAATCTACGCCAAAGCGACCTGACGGCGCGGGCCCGCGCGGCCGCCGAAATCGCCAAGGTCAACGCGGCAGCGGTTGATACCGAGGCGCGCTTCCCCACCGAGGCGTTCGCCGAACTGCGCAAGCAGCGGCTGCTCGGCTTGCAAGTTCCGCAAGCCTTGGGCGGTGAAGGCGCCACCATCGCGGAAATTGCCGACATCTGCTACATCCTCGGCCAGGCGTGCTCGTCGGCGGGGCTGATTTACGCCATGCACCAGATCAAGATCGCGTGCATCGTACGTCACTACAAGAACACGGCAGCCCTGGAGCGGGTGCTTCGTCGCATCGCCTCGGAGCAGTTGCTCATGGCATCTTCGACCACCGAGGGACAGGCCGGCGGCAACGTCCGATCCAGCGAGGCCCCCGTCGAGCACGATGGCGAACACGTCACCCTCGAACGCAAGGCGACCGTGATTTCCTATGCCGTGGAAGCCGATGGAATCGTAACGACCGCGCGGCGTGCGGCCGATGCCGCGGGCAATGACCAGGTGTTGTTGGTTTTGTTGAAGGCCGACTATACGCTTGAGCGATTGCAGGTGTGGGATACCCTCGGTATGCGCGGCACGCACAGCGAGGGATTCACACTGCGCGCGCGCGCTGCGGCCGGCCAGCTCATGCCGGAACCCTATGAAAGAATTCACGCGCAGACCATGGTGCCTTTCGCGCACCTGCTGTGGGGCTCGGTATGGGCGGGAATCGCCGCTGCCGCTGCGGCCAAGGCGCAGGGGTTCATCCGTCACGTGGTCAGACAATCGAATGGCCAAATGCCGCCCGGTGCTGCGCACTTCACCCAGGCGGTGTCAACTTTGCGAAATCTTCGCGGAGTACTCGCGGCCAGCCTGCGCAGCTACGAGGCCGTGATGGCGGATGAAAAGGCCGTCTCCTCGATGGAGTTTCAGGCGACGATCACATTGACCAAGGTGCAGGTGTCGGAACTGGCGGTGACCACCGTGCTCAGTTCGCTGCGCGCTTGCGGCCTGTCGGGGTACCGCAACGACACTGAGTTCACCATAGGCCGGCTGCTGCGCGATGTGCTGTCCGCGCCGCTCATGATCAGCAACGACAGGATTCTATCGAATCTCGCCGCGACGTCGCTGATGACACCTCTGCCAGCCTCGATCAGCGGTTGAGCGGCGTGTCAGCCGACGGCGCCTCGCAGTACCCGCTCGCGCATCTGGCCGATGCGCTGTTTCGCCCCATGGGCGTCGACGGGGTATACGCGCGCACCGCGTTGTATGTGGATCTCGTCGAGCGCCTCGAACACTACATCACGCGGCAGCGCAGCCCTGATGCTGAAATCATGCGCTTTCCGCCGGTGATGAGCCGCACGCAGCTGGAGAAATCCGGCTACCTCAAAAGCTTCCCGAATCTCTTGGGATGCGTCTGCGCTTTGCACGGCTCGGAGGCCTCGATCCGATCGGCCGTCGAACGCTACGACAACGGCGGCGATTGGACCACCTCGCTGACCTCGTCGGATCTGGTGCTGTCTCCGGCCGCTTGCTATCCCGTCTATCCCATTGCGGCAGCGCGGGGCAAGCTGCCGCCCGGCGGATTGCAGTTCGATATCGAGGCGGATGTGTTCAGACATGAGCCTTCCTTGAGCCTCGACCGCCTACAGTCGTTTCGCATGCGGGAATTCGTGCGCATAGGCTCGCCGGACGAAATCGTGGATTTCCGCGAGAAGTGGATGGCACGGGCG
>Ga0210388_10005398_pt1 | contig 10006 bp, 10 predicted proteins | sample IncBWC19OmetaG_FD_155485 | JGI IMG/M metagenome (GOLD analysis project Ga0210388, IMG submission 155485) | Forest soil microbial communities from Barre Woods Harvard Forest LTER site, Petersham, Massachusetts, United States - Inc-BW-C-19-O ...
TCCGCGCCTTTGCGTACATCGTCGCGCGAAACGCCTTTGGCAAACAATTTGTCTTTCATGCGGCGTTTCACGGAGTCCACCTCGAGATCGAGGATGCTTTTCGACGGCCGCACATACGCGCACGCGGTAAGGAAACCGGCCAGCTCGTCGCAGGCGAAGAGCGTGTGCTCCAGAGCCGATTCGCGCGGCACGTTGGTGTAGTCCGCGTGCGAGAGGATGGCGCGGATGATCTCCTCGGAGTAGCCCTGCTCGCGCAGAATCCTCGCGCCTTCCGACGGATGCCCCTGATCCGCGGCGTGTTCGTGATTGGGCCAGCGCTCGTAATCGAAATCGTGCAGCAGCGCCGCCAGTCCCCAGGTCTCCTCATCCGCCCCGGCCTTGCGCGCATAGTCGCGCACACACGCCTCCACGGCCAGCATGTGTTTGCGCAAACTCTCCGAAGCGGTGTACTCGCACAGCAGTGTCCAGGCATCCTCGCGTGTCGGCATGCGTATCCCCCAACCTAGCGGCGGTCTTCAGACCGGCCCTCCCGGTCTTCCCCAAAAGGAACAGTAGTCTAGCAAGGCGCAGGTACGCTTGAAAACCGATGCGCATGGCCTCTGATGCTGGTCCAAAAATGGAAATGAGGACACGATGGACGGGGTCAAAACTCGTCATCGATGCGTCCAACTGGCGCTGCGTCTCCGAACTAGAAGCAAATTGCTCCTGTCGAGTGTATCCCTGAGATTCGACAATTGCTCTGCCGTTGGGAATCGCAAAGCTCCAGTTGTTTGCGGGTGATGTTTCATTGGCGCGGGGAGATCGCACACGCCTGCTGCGCTGGCTTGCGGATGAAGAATCAGTGGCGGTAGGACAGACAGGAATGTCTGTCCTACAGGGGAGCGTGCGGAAGACTGGGCTGTGGAAAACTTTGGGCGAGGGGACCACTAGGGGTGTGGTGAGTGCGGAGAAAAAGCGCAAGGGTTCGTGGAGAGGTGTGCGCAAGGAGACACAACTGCCCATGAGGACAGGCGAAAACCGGGCGTAGAACGGCGAAGCGCGGAAAGAAAAAATGAAAAAAGTCTAAAAATACTCTTGACAGAAAATGGCAAGCACACGATACTCCGGTTGCGCCAGTCACTGCCTTCCCAGCGAACGTTCCAGCGTTCCTCTCCTATCCGCACGCCGGACAAACAGTCAACAAGGAGCACCGGTGTCGGCACAATTAGAAAAAGAAACCATGAATTCGCTAGAATTGGATCGGGAAGTCATCCGCTGCAAGACATGTGGTCTCGTCCAGTACCGTACGCGCACGGGGAATTGCCGCCGTTGCGTGCGCGCCCTGCCTCAGCGCTTGGAGTTCCTGATTCCTCCACCGGCACCTGAGGAGGAAGCAGTCGCTGAACCAGCGTCGGAAAAGTTCGTCAACCAGGAGACGGTCGAGAATATCGGCCAGCGCATTCGCCAATTGCGCGAATCGCGTGCGATGACCCAGAGCCAGCTGCAATCGCGCTCGAAGGTCTCGCGGTCTTATTTGTCGCGCATCGAAAGCGGGCAGATGACGCCGAGCCTCGGCACTTTGGAGAAAATCTCCGAGGCGCTGAACGTCGGCTTGAACCGCTTCTTCATACCGGAATCGGATGGCGAAGCGCTGCTCGAGGATCCGTTCATCCTGGGATTGCGGCCGTTCCTGCGGCAACTGGATTGGGAACAGTGGCAGTCTATCCTGAAGCGCTTGCAAGCGATCAGCGACCACGTTCACGCAGCGCCCGTTACTCTCCGCCCTATCGGTAATCCGGCGCGGCTGCCGCAGCCCGCGTCGGCGAATGGCAACGGCAACGGACACATCGGGGCCGGGCATTCGAATGGGCTTGCGCATACGCTGGCCCATGGTCACCCGCAGGGCTATCCGCTGCGGCGTCCGGGCGCGCCTTTTGGTTCGCAGGGCAAGCCGGCGTTTCAACGGCCGCTCGCGCGGTAACGTTTTTTTTCACGGCAGAGCACAGATTGACGCGGTGTCTCTCGAATCGATTCGGGGGACGCCGCGTTTTTCGCTTTGTGGGCACGATGCGGCAGACAGTGGTTAGTGATCAGTAGTCAGTGAGAAAAGAAAAATTGGCGGTGGCAGGCTCGTCGCAGTTCTGAGCGTGCGTTACGATTTAGTGCGATCGCGGGACAGACAGGAATGTCTGTCCTACTTTTTTGCGCACATGATTGGGGAGAGATGATTATTCGCGGATTACGGAGACTTTGGCGGAGGGGACTTCGAGGCGCATGAGGCGGTGGTTGGTGTCGAGAAGCAGAAGGATTTCGAGGTCCGCGGTGGTGACCTTGAGGCCTTCAAAGGACTTTCCGTCGGCGGTGGCGGAGCCGGTGGACTCGACGGTGATGGAGCCGGGAGTGAGTTCCTGAGGGATGAGGACGGGGAAGGTTTGCGTGCCGCGCTTCGTCCAATCGTAGACGCGCGCGAGTACGGCATATTGATAGTAAAGATTATTGTCCAGCACAGCGATTAACGGAGAGTTGAACGTGAGATCTTGTTGGAAGGGGCGCGCGCCCTGCATCTCGAGGATGATGCTGGCGACGCCGTTGGCGAAGGTGATGTGCGCGCCGTTGGTTTTTTCGGCTTGCGCGGTCCACTCGTAGCTGATGGGCGCGCCATTGGATTGCAGCGTGAGCGTGCCGGTAACTTTGCTGCTGGCGCCGGTGGGAAGCTTGATATCTGAAGTGCCTTTGGCGAGCCAGCCGCCGCCGTTGGGGCCGATTTCGAATTCTTCGTGGCCGACGGTTTGGCCGTCGAGCTTGATGGTGAATTTCGCCTTGTCCTGAGCGAGGACCCCTGGGACGGAATTTGCGGCGCCTTTTTTTTGAGCGGCGAGAGTTAGCGCGGCACAAGCGAAAATCGCGAGAGCCAAGACAAGCGATGGTGTTCTGAATTTCAAAGTACTTCCCCCCGCGTTTATTGTCTCTCAGGAGAGGGGTTTCTCGACGACGAGATACGACTCGTTTCCACCAGACGCAACAATGCCGCGGCGCAGAATTTCCGCGACGACTTGGGCGGGGTCGCCGGAACTGTCCACGCGATGGTCGGCCAGTTGATAGGAAGGCAGGCGCTGGGCGTGGAGCGCGCGAAAGCTGGACTCGTCGCGGAAAAGCGGTCGGCCAGTCATGGTCATGCAGCGCGAGAGAAGAATTTCGATCGGCGAATCGAGCCACAGAACGGGAACGCCGGCGGCGCGAAGAAATTCGGGGCATCCGGGTTGCGCGTAGGTGCCGCCACCGAGGGCGAGCACGGTGCTTTCCTTGAGCTCGGCGGCGCGGCCGAGTGCGGCGCGAAGCTGATCGGCTTCGATCTGTCGAAAAGCAGGTTCGCCTAAGCGTTCGAACATATCGGGAATAGTCAGGCCGGCGGCTTCTTCGATACGTTCATCGAGATCCACGAAACGCCAGGCGAGCTGGCGAGCGAGGAGCGTGCCAACGGTGGTCTTGCCGGAACCCATGAATCCGGCGAGACAAAGAATCGGGACGCGAGCTTGCAGCCCGCGCGAAGAAGGAGTTGTTGCCACGAGATTGTTGCGCGAGAAACTAATCGCGCTTCAGGATGCGAATTGTACCACTGTAGGAAGAGAGTTCGACTTTCGCGAGGCCCTGGCCGAAGGTGCCGAAGAAACCCTTGGTGAACTTGGAAGCGATGTGCTTGACGCCGTGGGAATCGGGGCGCAGGAAAGCAGCGGCTTGATTGTCCACGGTGCCCATGGTGGTTTGCGCCTTCAGATCAAAGGAATCGTTGCCGGAGAAGCGAACTTCCACGAGGCCTTTGCCGCTCTTCATGGTGTAAAGACCGGTGCGGACAAAATCGCCGTCGAAGAGAATATTCCCGGTGGTGGTCAGAAGGTTGACGTTGGTGAGGCCGGGCTGAAGAATTTGCGCGTTGCCGCTGATGGAGCTGAATTCCAGCTTGCCGGCGCACTGCGTGCAGACCAAAGAGCCGCCGGTGGTGCGGACGATGATGTAACCGGAGACTTCTTTCAGGTGGACATCGCCTGCGACGCTCTCCAGTTTCATGTCACCCATGACCTGTTCGACATAAATAAGACCGGTCTGCGTGGTGAGTTGGAGTTCGGTTTCTTCGGGCACGGTAAGTTGCAAGTTGGTTTCGAGCTCGAGAGGCTGAGCGGAACTGTCAACGATGCTGGAGGTGACGTCAATGCGATCGCCGGCTTGCTCCATGTCCACGGCGACTTTGTCGGAAGAGCGCGTTCCGGTGATCACGACTTCGGGGTTCTTCCAGGACTTGACTTCGATACGGCCATTGGCGACGTTGTGAATCGCGACAACCGGGCGGCCCTGAACAGAAAAATGTTTTTCGATGTGCTGTCCGGCGGCAACGGCGGCAGCCGGCCAGAGGAAAAGACCGGCGCAAAGTAAGGGCAAGATGCTCGAGTTCACCTGCGAGCTTGCCCGCGCGGGAGACAGCTGCATGCGTGGCCGCAAAGCGACCAACATATTCGCTCGGATACCCATGTTAGTTAACGCTCCCACCACGATCCATCATCGTGGACAGTAATTCCGCTTTTTGCTGGTAGGCGTTGGCCAAATATTCGCGCGCCAGATCGTCCTGCGGCTCTTCTTTGACGCGGCGCTCGCAGTCAGCAATAAAATCGTCAACAGTTTGAAGATTGTCCCGGAGAGAAGCATCCACGGGAGAAGTGCTGGCAAGAATCATGCCACGAGCGACGGGCTCCTGATCATTGAGGGTAGCGCGCGTGGCGGAGAAGTCGTTAAGAGCAACCACCGAAGGCTGCGGGGAAGAAGGTTCGATCACGCGATTGTCATTGGTGATCTGCAGAACCGCGGCGGCGGCGATCAAGACACCGACGGTGGTGGTGGCCAGCGCGCGGCTGCGGAACAAATCACCGAAACCACGCCACCAGGAGGCGCGCTCGACACCGGGTTCAAAGGGGGGCGCAAGAACCGGTTCCTTGATAATTCCTTCGGACTCCAGCTGTGCGCGGAGAGAAATCCAAATACGCTCGGGAGGCTCGATTTCGGAGGGCATCTTGCGGGCAACATCCACGATGCTGGTCAAGTCCGCGAGAAAATTGCGGCACTCGCGGCACTCGGAAAGATGCGCGCTAACCGCCGCTGGCAGCGGCGCCAAACCTTCCTGTTCAACAACAGCTTCCACGTCCTTACACAACATGGCCATCACTCCAAGAGGCCGGCCGCTGGAGGCCGTCCCGTACGACTTCATTCAGACCTGACCGGCGCATGACCCTAGTTGCGCCGCGAAGCCGCTACCACACCCCGAACTTACGCCCATTGTAGCTCAGTCGTCGTGCGCCGTCTGGGCTTTCGCCGCATGCCGTACCTGCCGGGCCTGCTCGCGAACTTCCTCCTGAAGAAGTTCACGCAAACGAGTACGCGCCTTGTGCAACTGCGACTTCGAATTTCCCACGGAGCATCCCATGATGTCCGCAATCTCATTGTGCTCGTAGCCCTGAACATCGTGGAGCACAAAGACCGTGCGATACCCTGGCGGAAGCTTCCCGACGGATCGCTCCAAATTGACCCGGTCCACCGCGCCGCTTAGACGCAAATCGGGAGCGCCGATATCTTTCCTTGGGCCACCTGTTTCTTCGTCGGGCTCCGTCGTTTCTTCCAGAGAGGCCACCGGAAGAGATTTCTTGCGCAAGCGCATGAGCACTACGTTGACGGTCATGCGATGCAACCAGGTTGAAAAAGCCGACTCGCCCCGGAACGTCCCGATTTTGCGGAAGAGCTGCAGAAATGCTTCCTGCATGAGATCTTCCGCGTCGGACGGGTTGTTCACCATGCGCAAGCACAACGCGTAAACGCGACGGCCATGGAGTTGATACAAAAACTCAAAGGCCGCGGCATCCCCGGCTTGGGCCAGACGTATGGCATCTGCTTCAGTCACCGGCTTGGTAGACCGAGGAGAAGTCGCTGCTTTGGAATCGCCTGGTCGGTTACGGGCCAACGGTCCAATCGCGGCGCATCCACCACTTCGGATGCACCGTGTACCCCCTAGAGTTGTCCTGGCAGAAACGCGTATGTCTAAAAGAGACACCCCGGAAAAGGGGTTTATTCCCGGGGAGTTACCCGGGGACAAGCGCGTACGCCGGCGAGACTATTGTCCCGCGATCGCGGTCATCCGTCTATGGCGGAGCAGGCGCTGGCGGGCGAGAGCTTCCGTCCTCTGAGACTCGGACTGGTCGGAGACGGTCTGGCGGAAGGCCGAAAGCTGGTCTGCCGGAAGGACGATCATAAAAGATTTGAACAAAACCACGGTTTCCCGGAGACAGGTATTGAGGTCAAAATGAGTCGAATCGACCTCTTCCCAGATGATTTCCGGGTCTGCGGCGGCGCCTTCGGCAAGATGCTGGACGGCATCATGGAAGTCCTTGCCCAAATCCTCAACCATATCTCCCAAAGTGCTGACCTTATGAAGGAACTGGAAGCGATGGGAGAACAGGACACGATTTAGCAGGCCACTCATGCGCGCGTTATGGCGGCCTTTGGGGCCACGGAAATTCTCAGGATCGAGAGGCGCGGCGTTTGGAATGGTGCCGTAATGCTTGGCGTGTTCGGAAAGGGCGCGGAGGAGTGCGGCAAGCGGTTCGGTGAGCAGCCTGCATAGTTCCGAGGAAACACCTACTGCCAGAAGGGATTTCCCGAATTGACCCTCGCGGTGGAGGCTGATGGCCTCATCGAGGGAAATGCTCCACATGTTGTAGTTGGATTCGAGTTCCTGTTTGTTCCTGTGGAAAAAATTTTCTTTCTCATCCGGCAGCCAGGCAGACCAATCATCTCTGACAGACATGCCTCGGGCTGAGGGGGTGCGGGCACAGTCTTTCACGGGAGTTCTCCGTTTGGGGCAGCGGGGGGAGTATATCAAAAAACGATTTTTACGGTGAAGAATGTTATTTCCCATAGTAAGGGAAAAAGAATGCTCATCCGTTGACGTCATCTGAATGCTATCGGATGACGACTGTGGGACGTTAGAAGGCTTTCCCCATTTGGTCCATAAATTGGGAGGGGCGGCTACCGGGCCAGACGGCGGCCCCAAGCGGGACAGAGTCCAAAACTCGTATCCTTCTATATAATCCAAGTCCCGCGAGCGGGGTTGATTGACGGAAGAGCTCCGGGGAAGCAAAGACAGTTCACGGGAGCAAGCATGAACCAGGGTGGTCGGCAAGGGGTGTCCTCACCGGAAAATCATTCGAACGCAAACCAAGGGGATTTTGGCGGAAGCCGGGATTCGTTCCTTTTTGGGAGCATGAACATCGCCTGGCTTCTGGCGGGGGCGGCGGTTTTGCTGCAGATGGCCACGAATGGGCGGTATGGGTATTTCCGCGATGAGCTTTACTTTATCGAGGCCAGCAAGCATTTAGATTGGGGTTATGTCGATTTTGCGCCGCTGGTGGCTTGGCTGGCGCGAGGCACTATCGCGCTGCTGGGCGATTCGCTCCATGCCATCCGGGTTTTGCCGGCGCTGGCGCAGGGCGCGGAGATTGTGCTGACCGGGCTGCTGGTACGGGAGTTGGGCGGGAAGCGGTTCGCGGTATTTCTGGCTTGCCTTTCGGTGTTCGCGGCGCCGGTGATTCTGGGGAATGCGACGCGGCTTTCGATGAATCCGTTCGAACCGCTGTTTTGGATGGGCTGCGTTTATTTTCTGTTGCGAGCCATCAACAGCGATCAACCTAGAATCCTCGTTTGGTGCGGCGTGATGCTCGGCATTGGCCTGGAGAACAAGCACTCTACGGCTTTTTTCCTGGTAAGTCTCATTGCGGGCTTGCTCGTTACTTCCGAGCGGCGGCTTTTGTTCACGAAGTGGTTTTGGATTGCGGCGGCAGTGGCGCTGCTGATTTTCCTTCCCAACTTGGTGTGGCAGATCCAGCATCATTTTCCGACGCTAGAGGCCTTGCGGAATGTGAAGGCCACGCACAAGAACATTGAATTGCCGCCGTTGGCGTTTTTTCGCCAGCAAATACGAATGCTCAATCCGGCCAGCGTTTTTGTTTGGCTCGCGGGACTCGGCTATTTGCTGTTTCATGGCGAAGGGAAGCGCTATCGCAGTTTGGGGATGACGTATCTGGCGTTTCTGGCGGTGATGATGGCGCTGAAGGGGAAGGACTATTATCTGGCGCCGATCTACCCGATGTTGTATGCGGCTGGCGGAGTCTTTTGGGAGAAGCTGACGGAGGCTCGCGAGGGGCTGCGTTGGGTGCGAGTGGCTATCCCCGTACTCGTAGTCGCAATTGGGGCGATTGCTCTGCCGCTGGCGATTCCCATTTTGCCGGTGGAGAAAATCGTTCCTTATATGGAGGCGCTGGGGATCAAGATGACGCGGACGGAGGTGCAGGATCACGGGCTGCTGCCGCAGCATTTTGGGGATGAGTTTGGCTGGCCGGAGATGGTGGCGGCGGTGGCGCAGGTGTATGACGCGCTGCCGCCGGAGCAGCGGGGCAAGACGGGGATCCTGGCGGGGACGTACGGCGATGCGGGGGCGATTGATTTTTTTGGGCCGCGGCTGGGGCTGCCGAAGTCCATCAGCGGGCACCAGAATTATTATCTTTGGGGGCCGAGGGAGTACACCGGGGAGAGTTTGATTTTTTTGCACTACGATCTGGAGGACGTGCAGAAGTGGTGCCAAGACGTGCGCGAGGAGCCGAAGATGGAACCTTATTATGGGATGGCGGAGGAGCATTACACGATATTGATTTGTACGGGGCTGAAGAGGCCGCTGGCGGAGGTGTGGCCGCGGTTCAAGGTTTGGAACTAAACCCTGCCTGGAGTGGGTTCACTTCGTTCCTCGGTGAGCCGCGTTACAGCCAAGTGTGTCCAATGGTACAGAACGCTCTTTGCGTCGGAGCTAGAGTTGTGACAGTTCGGGCGAAAAGGAGAGCTAAAGTGCCAAACACAAAAACCATGAAGGCAGCCGTAGTTGAAAAATTTGGGGAGCCGTTGGTGGTGCGAGAAGTTCCCATCCCAACGCCTGGGCCAGGGCAGGCACTGGTAGAAGTATTTGCCACCGGCGTATGTCATACGGATCTACACGCGGTGGACGGGGATTGGCCCGTCAAGCCGATCATGCCACTGATCCCAGGCCACGAAGGAGCAGGAATCGTCGCGGCGCTCGGGCCGGGCGTTACGCACTTGAAGGAAGGCGACCGCGTGGGAATCGCGTGGCTGCACAGCGCGTGCGGGCATTGCGATTACTGTCTTGCGGGTTGGGAAACGCTCTGTCCGGAGCAGCAAAACTCCGGTTACTCGGTGAACGGAAGTTTCGCGCAGTACGCGCTGGGGCAAGCGGATTACCTGGGACGAATTCCCAAGAGCCTTTCCTTTGTGGATGCGGCTCCAATCTTGTGCGCGGGCGTCACCACGTATAAAGGATTGAAAATGACGCAGGCGCGGCCGGGCGAATGGGTGGTGATCTCCGGAGTAGGCGGCCTGGGCCACGTGGCCGTCCAGTATGCGAAGGCCATGGGACTGCACGTCGCGGCGGTGGATCTGGGGCCAGAAAAGATGGCGCTGGCGCGGAAGCTCGGAGCGGAAGTCACGATTGATGCAAAGACACAAGACCCTGTGAAGGAAATCCAAAAACAGATCGGCGGAGCGCATGGAGCGCTGGTGACGGCGGTTTCTCCGATCGCGTTCAAGCAAGCGGTCGGGATGCTTCGCCGCGGCGGGACTTGCGTGCTGAATGGTCTGCCACCGGGGGAGTTTCCGGTTTCGATTTTCGACGTGGTTCTGAATGGTTACACGATTCGGGGATCCATTGTGGGAACTCGGTTGGATCTGGAGGAGTCGCTTGCGTTTGCCGCGGACGGCAAAGTGAAGGCGACGATTGAGACCGTGCCGATGGAATCCATCAATGACGTGTTCAGCCGGCTCAAGAAGGGGCAGGTCAATGGGCGCGTGGTGCTGGGAATCCGGGAGGAAAAGCGTGCGATGCCGGCATTGGAACGGCTGGCGAGCTAGGCGAGTTTACATGGGCAGT
>Ga0210388_10005399_pt1 | contig 10005 bp, 6 predicted proteins | sample IncBWC19OmetaG_FD_155485 | JGI IMG/M metagenome (GOLD analysis project Ga0210388, IMG submission 155485) | Forest soil microbial communities from Barre Woods Harvard Forest LTER site, Petersham, Massachusetts, United States - Inc-BW-C-19-O ...
GCCGAGATCGAGGGTCAGGCTGTGCGGCTGGGCGAATCCCTGAAACTGCGTCAACGCGAAATCGCCGAAGTAACGATGCGCGAGTAAATCAGGCAGCACGTTGTGACCGTGTTCGTCGGCCGCTGCCGCTGGAGACTCCGCGTCGCGACTCACCACGACCTTGAACGGAGGATACGGCGGGTTCGAGGCGAAATATTCGTTGGGATACACGTCGACGTTCGCCGGGTGGTCCACTGCCAACACGCGCACCTGATCGAGATAGACAGCCTCTTCCAGCGGTTCCATGAAGCGGAAGCTAAGAACGGTCGTCGGTCGTTGGTCATTGGTCGTTGGCAGAGCCTTCTCACGCTGAGTGGCGGCTTTTTGCGGCGAAGGACCTGTGCAACTCGCCGGGGAGTGCATAGGTCCCTTCGACAAGCTCAGGACAGGCTCTTCGCTTCGCTCAGGATGACAAGCAGCGGATGAGAGGTCAGTTTCTTTCTCGCGAATCATCCCGTGGTCAATTTTGATCCACTCCACCGGGCGCGGGATGTCACGCTGGTTGGGGCCGATCCAGTGGCCCACGACGCCCGCGCCCAGCATGTCGGCGACAAACTCGTACTTCTCGCCGTTCCACACAAACAACGTTGGACACGAACTGCCGCGGCGGTCGATCTCCATAATGTCCTGCTGCTTGTCGCCCGCCACCTGGATTTCATCCTGCAACACGCCGGTCGGCCACAGCATGCGCACGATGTCGGCTTCTTTGGCGTCGCCCAGACCGACCACGATGTCGGTCGAGTTCTGCCCGAGATATCCGTTGGAGCCATAAATCTCAAACTTCTGCCGGTTGCCGCCGGAGAAGACTTCGACTTTCGTGCCGATAGCGGACTTGTTGTCGGCGAGTCCCTTGAGCGACAACCGCAGCCAATGATTCTGATTGGCACCTTCGTTTTTCAGCAACACCGCGGGCCCGTGATTCTGCGTAATCAGCAGATCGGTCGTGCCGTCGTTGTCGTAGTCGCCGGTGATGATCGCGCGCGGATCTTTGAGTTGAATCTTGTCGAGGCCAACGTCGGTGGTGACGTCCTTGAATCCATCCGGCCCAAGATTGCGGAATAGCCGCACTTCGCCCTTGCCTTCCTTCGTTTCACCGACGGCGACCAGGTCGACCCAGCCGTCGTTGTCGTAATCAAAGGCAGCGACGCCGTAGGCTCGCACCCAATTCGTCTCGGGGAGTTTCACCTGCTCGAAGGACTTGCCGTGATTGTTGCGCCAGAGGGTGAGCGCCGGGACGGTCAGTCTAGTGAGTGCAACATCCATCCAGCCGTCGTGATCGAAATCGAATGCCGTCACTCCAACGGTTGGTATTTCAACCGGTTGCTTTCCATCGGCACTCGCCGAGGGGGTGAACGGGTGCGAAGGCGTGAACTTACCCTCACGGGGATTTTGGAAGATCGTTCCACCCTCCCAGTCTGCTACCAGCAGGTCTACCGCCCTATCATTGTTGTAGTCGGTACCGATCGCAGCGCTTGCCCAACGTGACGTCGAAACGCCGATGTCAACAACCGTAAACGACCCATCACCATTGTTTCGCCAAACAGCATTCGAGCCCACGCAGTTGGCCACGCACTCCCACATCCCGCCGGCACCGTATAGGTCCAGGTCGCCGTCGTGGTCGTAATCAACAAAGGTAAGACCTTCGATGGCGGCACCCTTGATTCCCGCCGTCTCCGCCACATCCTTGAAGGTCCCTTTTTTCTCATTGTGCAGCAGTAGAATTCCCTCATCACGACTCACAGCTAAGTCGGTAAAACCATCGTTGTCATAGTCGCCAGCTGTGCAACTGCGGGCATGAGCGCTCGAGTCTAGGCCGGCTCGTTTTGTTACGTCTTCAAATTTGCCATTGCCCAGGTTGTGATAAAGGACGAGGCCTCCCTGCGGGCCGTTGTCAGCTAGAAATAAATCGGGCTTGCCATCTGCATCGTAGTCAAAGAAACAGGCCCCGGCCCCCGGCCCTTCATCCTTATCCACATTGGTAGCTAGCATCACCGGTTTTGAGGTGATTCCCGCCTCCTTCGTCACATCCACAAACTGCACCTTGATCTGCGCCGGAGCTTTCAATACCGCGCTCGGCGACTCCACGGCGCGGGAGTACTGGCCCTGCTCACCGTAGGCCAGGCTCATTGGGGAACCGATTTTGTTTTGCGTGATGTACTGGAATTTCTTGAGATGCTCGCGGGCGTGGTCCACGTCGCCGGATTGCTGGTAGGCGCGCGACAATCCGAATTCGGCCGAGGCGTGGATCGGATTAATTTTCAGCGCCTGCTGAAAGGCGGCGATGGCTTCGGGAAATTGCCGGGCCTGCACGTAGGCGGTGCCGAGAAAATACCAGGTATCGGGATCGCTGGCGTCGATCTCGGTGACGCGCTTAAAGGCGTCGATGGCGGCGGGCGCGTCGCCGGTGTTCTTGGCCAGCAGGCCGAGGTTGTACCAGGCGTTCGGATTTTTCGGATCCTGCGTGAGCGCGTCCTGCAGCGCAGCTTTGGCTTCGTCGATCTTCTGCAGGTTCAGGTAGGCGATGCCCTGATTCAGCCGCGCGATGGCGAGTTTGGGATCAGCCTCCGACGCCTGCTGGAAATATTTCAATCCTTTCTCGAAAAGCTGCTGGTTCATATAGGCCGCGCCCAGATTGTTGAGCCGCGCGGCTTCGATGGGGTTGGGCGCTTTCGGCTGCGTTTGCGGAGCGGAGTAGAGACCAAAGGCAGCCAGCAGCATGCCGGCGAGAGCGGCTGAGATTCGGGGAGTCATTGCAATCAAGATTTAACCACAGAGGGCACGGGGGAACACAGGGGAAAGGCTGAGACGCTCCCAGCGGGTAAAACGTCGGCGAACAAAACGAGTTGGCGTTCCTTGACATAAGCACTGTCATCCTGAGCGAAGCGACTGGTTCGCGAAGCGAAGCAATCGTGCAGTCGAAGGACCCCGTGTTCGATTGGAGTTGCCCCGGCTGATCAGGGAGTTCTTGTCGCGCCCTTTGCATCGAGAGAATGCCTTACGGTTGCAGCGTGACTGCAGGAATGCTTGGGGTCCTTCGACTCCGTTGAGCCGCGCTTTGCGCAGCCCCACTTCGCTCAGGATGACAATCGATAATGGTTGGTTCAGTGAATGGGTGGAATTTTCCAGGCTCTGCATTCTTTCTCCAGTGCAGCGGCGACGGCTAGAACTCGTTCTTCTTCCCAAGGTTGCCCGACGAGCTGCACGCCGATGGGTAGGCCTGCGGGTGAATGGCTCACCGGCACGACGGCGGCGGGATTGCCCAGGAGATTGAACCATTCGGTATAGCTCCAGGCATCGAGATAATCGACAATCTTTCCGTCGATCGTCCAGCGGCGCTCGCCGTGACGAAATGCCGGAATCGCCGCCACGGGACAGAGCAGGATGGGATAGGTCCGCATCTGCGCCAGAAATTCGGCGCGGAGCGTATCGCGGCGAATCCATGCATTCAGCAACGAGTCGCCCGACAGTTCCGGTTCGGCGGCGGACCACTCGAGAAATTGTTTCAGCGTCGGGCTGATATCGTGCTCGTGCCCGCTAAGCATATGCTCGTTAAACATCGGACCGATCAGCATTCCTCCCGCCTTCACGAAAAACTTCTTCCACAGCTGGCGCGCTTCTTCGAGGCCCTCGGGACGAAATGGTTCCACTTGAAATCCGGCGCGCTGCAATACTTCCGCTGCGGTTCTGACCGCGGCGCGAATCTCGGGCGTCACGGGGGTGCGGCCATCATCTTCGAAATATCCGACGCGCAGGCTTCTGACCTCGTCATCGTCGCCTCGCAGCCGCCGCAGCGGGACGGGAGCGGCGCAGCTGTCGCCGTCGTCTGGGCCCTGCATCACTTGAAACAGAGCGTTTACGTCGGCCACCGTGCGGGCCATGGGTCCAACCACGCCGATCAGCGCAAATGGGCCGCCCGACGCGGGATAGTGCCCGGTCGAGGGAACGCGCCCTGGCGTGGGTTTGAGCCCGCAGATGCCGCTGAAGTGTGCGGGGACGCGAATCGAACCGCCGCCATCGCTGCCCACGCCTCCCGCCGACATGCCCGCCGCGATCGCCGCCGCCTCGCCGCCGCTGGAACCTCCCGGGGTGCGATCAAGATCCCACGGACTATTGGTGCGGCCGTAGAGCAGATTGTCGGTCTCCCACGCCATGAGAAGTTCAGGTGTGTTGGTCACGCCGAGCACGATCGCGCCCGCGCTGCGCAGGCGCGCCACCAGTGGGGCATCGGTCTTGGCGACGACGGCGGCACGCAGACGGGTTCCGGATTCGCAACGCAGGCCGCCGACATCCAACGAACTCTTGATGCTGACGGGAACACCGTGCAGCGAGCCGAGAGGTTGGCCGCTCGTGACGGCGGCTTCAGCGGCACGGGCCTCGCGGCGCACACGCTCGGCATCGACGTGCACGAACGCGTTCAATTGCGGATTCAGTCTTGCGATCTTCGACAGATGCGCTTCCGCGAGATCGACTGGGGAAAGTTTCTTCTCGCGGATTTGGTCTGCCATGGTTACGGCAGAAAGAAAAGTGAGATCAGTCACGATGTTCTCGTCCGCATGGCTTGATCGAGCATCTGCTTTTCCTGTTTCGTCAGCGGGCGATGCGCGCCCTTGGCGAGATTGCCCAGTTGCAGCGGGCCGATCGCCACGCGGACCAGTCGGAGCACTTCGACTCCCAGCGCAGCCAGCATGCGGCGAATCTGGCGGTTCCGGCCTTCGTCGAGTACGATCTCGAGCCAGCAGTTCTTTTCTCCGGCCCGCAGCAGGCTGGCGCGTGTGGCCCGCAACAACTCTCCGTCTTTATTCTTTATGCCGCGCACCAGCGTCTGGGTAAATTTCTGATCCGCCACGCTTGCGACTTGCACGTGGTACGTTTTCTCGAGATGCGTTTCGGGCGCGGCGACGCGTGCGCCCCATTCGGAATCGCTGGTCAGAAGGAGCAGGCCTTCGCTGGCTTTGTCGAGGCGTCCGACGGGGCCGACCCACGGCAGCGGCCCGCCTGCCTTCGCGAGCGCGTCGTAGACCGTGTCGCGGCCCTTCTCATCGGAGGCTGTGGTCACCAGACCGCGCGGCTTGTTCATGATCAGATAAATTTTTTCTGCCGGCTCGATGGCCTGATCATCGACGGCCATGTGATCTTTGTCTAGGCGAACCGGCGTCTCAGGATCGCGGCGGGGTAGTCCATTCACGCTCACGCGGCCCGAGAGAATCAGTTCTGCGGCCTGCGAGCGCGAGCAATATCCCAGCTTCGAGAGCGCGCGCGCCAGGCCGACTCGTCGGGCTGCATCTTTCGATGGCACGGGTTCATCCTAATCGAAACCGGGAGTCGGTCGTCAGTTCGTGGCGTGTCATGGTGGGCCTACGGTTTTGTTCTTCGACCGCACAGACGGCACCAGCAGGTACATGGGGCCTTCGGCCCGCAGAAGACGCGGGCCTCACGATGACAGAGATTAGAAGTGTTCCGTCTCCATGCACAATGCCTCCGGCCTTGGTACCATGTTGATCGCCAAACCAGTGGAGGCTTTATGGCGCACCAGCACCCTCCTCGTTTTCTGAAGATTGTGGACGACGCGAAGTCGCGCGTGCGGGAAACCAATGTCGCGGAGGTGAAGGCGCGAATTGATCGCGGCGAGAAGTTCGTGCTGGTCGACGTGCGCGAAGAGAGCGAGTTTGCCAAAGACCATCTGCCCGGCGCCATTCACCTGGGAAAAGGCATCATCGAGCGCGACATTGAAGCACGCGTGCCGGAACTCGGCACGGAGATGGTGCTCTACTGCGGAGGCGGGTTCCGCTCGGCGCTGGCTGCAGACAACCTGCAGAAGATGGGATACACCAACGTGATTTCGATGGACGGCGGCATTCGCGACTGGCGCGAGAAGGGCTATCCGCTGGTTAAGGATTAGGGGAACCGGTCTTAGGTCTTAGGTCTTAGGTCTTCGGATACTGAGTCGATGTTCGGGATTCTGCGTCGAAGCTGATCCCAAGACCCAAAACCTACGACCTAAGATCCACGACCGAATACTTAACACCTGACTTTTTATGAATTTTCGCATCTTCTTCTGGTCGCTCACTTCAGCGCTGGCTGGATTTCTTTTCGGCTTCGACACCGTCGTCATCTCCGGCGCGGAAAAAACTATTCAGGCGTTGTGGGGGCTAAGCCCCGAACTACATGGCATTGCCATGGCGTCGGCCCTATACGGCACCGTCGTCGGCTCCCTGCTCGGCGGCTGGCCGGCGGACAGGTTTGGGCGCAAGGCGACGCTGCTGTGGATCGGCGTTCTTTATTTTGTCGGCGCGGTGGGCTCAGGCCTGGCGCCGAATGTGACGGTGTTCATCATTTCCCGCGTCATCGGCGGACTCGGCATCGGCATCTCCACCGTGGTCGCTCCCATGTACATTTCGGAGATCGCGCCGCCCAAGCATCGTGGCCGGCTGGCCGGCATGTTTCAGTTCAACATCGTTTTCGGCATTCTGATCGCATTCGTTTCGAACGCGCTGCTGGCGGGCATCGGCGACAATGCCTGGCGCTGGATGCTGGGCGTTGCGGCGTTTCCGTCGATGCTGTACGCCGTATTCTGTTTCGGCCTGCCGGAAAGCCCGCGCTGGCTGCTCAGCCGAAAGGGCAACCGCGAAGCGGCGTTGAGCGTGCTGCAACGAATCGAACCTGACGTTTCGAGCGCAGAAATCGCTGCCCAGGCGGACGCGATCATCGCAGCCTCCACCGAGCAAGTTTCTTCCGGACACTTCTGGACGAAGCGCCTGCAGAAACCGATCCTGCTCGCGATCCTGATTGCGTTCTTCAACCAGATGTCGGGCATCAACGCGATTCTCTACTTCGCGCCGCGGATCTTCGAACTGACCGGCCTGGGCGCGAAGGCCGCGCTGCTGCAGTCGGTCGGCATCGGCATCACCAATCTGGTTTTCACTTTCGTTGGCCTCTGGCTGATCGACCGGCTGGGCCGGCGGACGCTTCTCTACATTGGATCGTTCGGCTACATCTTGTCGCTCGGACTGGTGGCGTGGGCGTTTTTCAGTGAACACTATTCCATCGTGCCAGTGTGCATTTTTGCCTTCATCGCCGCTCATGCCATCGGTCAGGGAGCGGTGATCTGGGTATTCATCTCAGAAATATTTCCCAACCGTCATCGCGCCGAAGGCCAGACGCTGGGCAGCTTCACGCACTGGATTTTCGCGGCGTTGCTCACAACATTCTTTCCGAAGATGGTTTCGGCTTTCCCGCCCGGATATGTGTTTTCGTTTTTTGCTGGAATGATGGTTCTGCAGCTTCTGTGGGTGAAGACCATGGTCCCGGAAACGAAGGGCGTACCGTTGGAGGAGATTCAGAGGCAGTTGGGGATCGAGTAAATGCTCATGTCATCCTGAGCGTGACCTATTTGCCGGCTGAGCGACGGCGCCGGCGGGTGCATAGGTCCTTCGCTTCGCCCAGAATGACAAAGGATGTCACTGTTTCGGCAAACTCGGCAGCGGCACTTTCTGTTGAATTCCGGATCCCTCGACTACTGTGTAAATGAAATCCGCGGCGACGTCGCGTAGCGTTTCCGTCGCTCCATTCGGCCAGCGGATACTCACTGCGCTCATCTTGTCATTCGATCCCAGGCCGAAGTGCAGCCGCAGATCGTTCTGCGAAATGTAGCTGGCTCCGCCGCGGACTTCGTCCATTTGTGTCAAAGTTCCGGACTTCACGGTGACGCGCGCGCCGATTGCCGCTTTATTACTCTTCGTCCCGATCAGCTTGAACAAGACGCGATGATTCGCGCTGTGGCTGCGGTTCAGCAGCAGTGAGGGAGGCTCGCCCACGTTCAGCACCACAATGTCGATGTTGCCGTCGTTGTTGATGTCGCCAAACGCAGCGCCACGCCTCGATTTCATCGGCAGATCAGCCAGAGTCGATGACACATCTTCGAAGGTCCCGTCGTGATGGTTGCGGAATAACACGAGCGGCTGACGGTAGGTGGTGCCTCCCGTGGCATTGTCGGCTTGCGGGTAAACGTGTCCACTGGCGACGAAGGCGTCAACCCAGCCGTCGTTATCCATGTCAAAAAATGCGGTTCCCCAACTCACCAGCGGATACGTCGGCTTCATGATTTTCGAACGCACGCTGACGTCGGTAAAATTGTCGCCGTCCAGATTGTGGTAGAGCGTGGTTCCCTGCTCAGTGAAATTGGTGACGATCATCGAGAGTCGCCCCTCGTGCAGGTAATCGCCCCAGTCCACGCCCATGGAGCCCTGCTGCAGGCCGTCTCCGCTCAGAGCCGCGCCACTGAGCAGGCCAACATCCTCAAACGTTCCATCGTGTTTATTCCGGTAAAGGAAATTCGGCCCGGTATCGTTGGCCACGTAGAGGTCGGGCCAGCCGTCGTTGTCGTAGTCGCCCCAGGTCGCGCCCAAGCCATAATAATGATGCGGGTCGTCGACTCCAGCCTTCTTCGAAACTTCTTCGAACGTGCCGTCGCCTTTGTTGTGGTATAGCAGATCCGACTCGCCGGGCATGCCCCACGGACCGCACTGCACCAGGATTCCTTTGTAGCGGCAGAAACGAGGATCGTTGCCAAACTCCGGCAGCTTGTCGATGTCAACGTGCACATAGCGCGAAACGAAAAGATCAACGTGACCGTCGCGATCGTAATCTCCCCAGGCTGCGCCGGTGCTGAAGCCGCCGCCGGCGACTCCGGCCTTGTCGGTGACGTCTTCGAACTTGCAGTCGCCAAGATTGTGGTAGAGCGCGTTGCCGCCGAAGCCGGTGACGTAAATGTCCTGCAGTCCGTCGTTGTCATAATCCGCGACGGCGACGCCCATACCCCATCCCTTGCGGGTCAAGCCCGCTGCTTTAGTGATATCGGTGAATTTCGGATCATCTCCGTGAGAGTCGGCATCTTGATGGTAGAGCGTAATCAAAAGGTCTCCGCCGTGGCGATAGCGTTCGACCGTCGAACCATTCACCGTGATGATGTCGAGTTTGCCGTCGTTGTCGCAATCGATCAACCCGACGCCTCCACTCATCGACTCGACGATATATTTCTTGTCGGCAGAAGAAATGTGCGGGACGGTGAGCCCCGCTTTCTCGGCGATATCTTCAAACTGCGGGACGGTCGCTTGTGGGGTCTGATGCTGTGCCGCTCTAAACTGCGGAGTCTGAGGCGCTTCAGGCTTGGCGGGGGCAGTTTGGGCGGGCGCGACCGTGGCCAGACATAAGCCCATCCACAGGCCAAGCCGGGTTCGCATAGGCGGGAGAATTCATCGATTATAGCCGAGCTCAGTAAATCAAGAGACTTTAACCGCAGTGGACGCGCCGGAGAAACGGAGAGTGCGGAGGGATCGCGGAGGGATCGGGATTGATCCGCTCCGCACTGCGCTCATGTCGTACACTCTCCGTCAAAGTACGACTGGATTACGTTTCCGTGTGCCAGGCGAGGATGTAGGGCGCGCGGTAGAAGACTGCCTTATTCTTTTCCCGATTACGAAGTGGTGGGGCCTTTACGATGGTGAGCTTTTGCGGCTCACGGCCGGTACGCGGAAGCTGAAACGAGCGCTCCAAACGAATGGCTAACGCAAAGTCGCCACTGGCCGTGGGTTGCGCGCGAAGAACTTTGCCGCGCGCGCTCAGGAGAATGCCAGGATCGGTCGTATGTTTCACGCCAACCGCGACTTCGACCAGGGTGCCCTCGGGGATAAGACAGTCGGTCGACAGCAGAATGCCGCCGAGGCTGATGTTCTCAGACCGGGCTTGCATTTCCTGGCGAGCCATGCGGATCAAGACAGGCAAGTGCAGCGGGTAACGCATTTCGCGCCGTTCTATTCGTCGGTCGTTGGATCGGTCCATAGACGGGCCTGCAGATCGTCCTGTGCGGGAATCTTGCGAATGGGGGAGGGTCATAGGGTCTCACCTTCTTTTCTTGCTTGATGGGAGAGAATACCCGGCGGCGAGGTCGGGCGGCAGGTCACGGAGGTA
>Ga0210388_10005400_pt1 | contig 10004 bp, 8 predicted proteins | sample IncBWC19OmetaG_FD_155485 | JGI IMG/M metagenome (GOLD analysis project Ga0210388, IMG submission 155485) | Forest soil microbial communities from Barre Woods Harvard Forest LTER site, Petersham, Massachusetts, United States - Inc-BW-C-19-O ...
CTGACGACCGGGACGCCACACCGCGACCACGGCCATACCCTGTCGGCAGCTGCCCGCGGCGCGCACCGAACCCGGCTTGACATCGCCCCTGGGGCCGACCGCAGCCTGACATCGCCGGGCAGCCTGCCCGGCATGAGGAGGCCGCAGTGGAACTGCTGACGAGCGGGGAGTTCGCCCGGGCGTCCCGGCTGTCGCGCAAGGCGCTGCGCTTGTACGACGAGCTCGGCCTGCTGAGCCCGCGCCAGGTCGATCCGGCCACCGGCTACCGGCTCTACGCGGCCGCGCAGCTCGAGCAGGCCAGGCTGGTCGCCTGGCTACGCCGGCTTGGCATGCCGCTCGCGCGCATCCGGGCCGTCTGCGCGCTCCCACGGGCGGCAGCCGGTGCCGAGCTCGCCACGTACTGGGGCCAGCTGGAGGCCGAGCATTCGGCCCGGCGGGAGCTGGCCACGTTCCTCATCAGGTATCTGTCCGAGGAAGGCACGTCCATGGATGACACGCAGGGAACGCTGGCCGTCAGGTACGGGGTCCAGTCCGACATCGGTCTTGAGCGCGAGGATAACGAGGATTCGGCCTATGCAGGCGCCCAGCTGCTCGCGGTGGCCGACGGGATGGGCGGCCACGCGGCGGGCGAGGTGGCAAGCGCCGCCGTTATCGACGCGCTGCGGCCGCTTGACACCCAGGTCCCAGCGGGCGAGCTGCTCGACGCCCTGGATCACGCGGTGCGCCGGGCCGGCCGGGCGCTGCGGGACATGGCCGCGGCAGATCCAGCGCTGACCGGCATGGGCACGACCCTCACTGCGCTGCTGTGGTCAGGCTCGCAGCTTGGTCTCGTGCATATCGGCGACTCGCGTGCCTACCTGGTCCGCGACGACGAGGTATTCCAGATCACCCACGACCACACGATGGTGCAATCGCTGCTCGATGACGGCAAGATCACCCGGGCCGAGGTCGGTGCGCACCCGCAGCGCTGGCTGCTACTGCGGGCGCTGACGACGGGCGGCGACTTCGCGCCTGACCTTCAGCTGCGCGAGGCGCGGGCCGGCGACAGGTACCTGCTGTCGTCGGACGGGCTGCACGAGGTCGTGGACGCCGAGTCGATCGCGCGGGTGCTGCGCTCGGTGGCCGACCCGGACCAGGCCGCGAAGGACCTCGTTGCCCTCGCCGTCAGCGGCGGCGGCCCCGACAACATCACGTGCATCGTGGCGGACGTGGTGCAGGCTTAGGCTCCGTCGCGCCCGCTAGGCTCCGTGCGCCCGCTAGGCTCCGTCGCGCCCGCTAGGCTCCGTGCGCCCGCTAGGCTCCGTCGCGCCCGCTAGGCTCCGTCGCTACCGCCCTGCCATCGCGGCTTGCGCTTCTCCAGGAACGCGTGCATCCCCTCGCGCGCGTCCGGCAGCTGGCTCGTCGCCGCCATCACCTCGATCGCGTAGGCGTAGGCCTTCTGCTGGTCCAGGTCGATCTGCGCATAAAGCGCCTGCTTGCCGATGCCCTTGCTCGCGGCAGATCCCCTGGTGACGCGGTCCAGCAGGTCGGCGGTGGCCGAGTCTAGCTGCGCGGCTGGCACCACCCGGTTGACTAGTCCCCAGTCCAGGGCCGTGCGGGCGTCGATCACATCGCCGGACAGCGCGAGCTCCGCTGCCCGCTTCCGCCCGACATTTCTCGCGATCGCGACCATCGGCGTGTGGCAGAACCAGCCGCCCTTGCCGCCGGGCGCGGCGAATCCGGCGTCCTCGCTGGCCACGGCGAGGTCGGCGCTGGCAACGAGCTGGCAGCCCGCGGCGGTGGCCAGCCCGTGCACCCTGGCCACAACCGGCTGCGGCACCTGCTGGATCAGCGTCATTAGCTCGGTGCACGTGATCAGTAGCGCGCGAACCGCGGCGAAGTCGGCGTCGGCCACGTCGGCGAAGTCATGTCCGGCGCTGAAGACGGGGCCGTTGCCGGCCAGCACGATGCCGATGGCGTCGCTGTCCCCCACCTGCGTGAACGCCGCGATCAGCTCGCGCATGTGCGCAAGCGAGAGTGCGTTCCTGCGGGCGGGCCTGTCCATCGTGATCGTGGCGAACTCGCCGGACCGGTCCACCAGGACGTGCTCAAACTCCATCGCGACCTCCTCGCCCACCGTCCACCCTACGACCCGGCCGGGCCGCGGCTACCGCTCCGGCTCCGGCGCGGCTGCGGCTACGGCTCCCGCCAGGTCGGCGAACCGGCTCTTCACTACCGCCGCGGTGTCATCGGCCGGCGCGTCCCAGATTTCCTGGTTGAAGATCTCCACCTCGGCAAAGCCCGTGTAGCCGGCCCCCAGCACCATCGCGGTGATAGCGCGCAGGTCGATGCATCCGTCACCCAGGTGACCTCGGCCAAGCAGCACGTCTTGCGGCAGCGGCAGGACCCAGTCACACAGCTGGTAGCTGACGATCCGCCCGGCCGCCCGGTCAATGTCTGCCGCCAGCTGCACATCCCACCAGACGTGGTAGGTGTCCACGACCACCCCGACAGTGTCGGCCGGGAACTGGGCGGCCAGATCGACGGCCTCGCCGAGCCGCGAGATGGCGCACCGGTCCGCGCAGAACATCGGATGCAGCGCCTCGATGCCCAGCCGGACGCCGGCCTGCTCAGCGAATGGCACCAGATCGGCCACCGCGTCGCCGATCATCTGGCGGGCTAGCGGCAGGTCCTTGCTGCCGGGCACCAGGCCGCCTGCCACCAGGATCAGCGCATCGGCGCCGAGCGCGGCCGCCTCCAGCACCGCTGCCCGGTTGTCCGCCGCGGCGGCAGCGCGGCGGCTGGCGTCCGCGTGGGTAAAGAATCCGCCCCGGCACAGACTCGAAATGTGCAGGCCAGCGGCCCGCGCCGCCGCAACCGTGGCCGCCAGGCCGGCCTGGGCGACCTTGTCGCGCCACAAGCCGATCGCCGCGATGTCGTGCCGGACGCAGAGGTCGATGGCGTCCAGCGCACCGAGCTTCTGAACGGTCGCCTGGTTGAGCGAGAGCCTGCTGAGGTCGATCACGGTACCCGCCGGCGGTCAGGCTGGGCTCGCGATCGCGGCGCGCTGGCGAGATACTCCGACATCCGGCCGACCGCCAGCTGCGGGTCATGCAACGCGCCGGCCGCAGCGGCGAGCTCGAAGATGCCGATCAGATGCTCCGGCGAGCGCCGGTCCTGCCATCCCGCCAGCATCGCGAAGTGCGGCTGGAAGCCGTTCAGCCAGGCCAGGAACGCCACGCCGACCTTGTAGTCGTAAGTCGGCTCGGCGAAGATCAGCCGGCTCAGCGCCACCGTTGGCTCCATCGCGGCGTCGTAGCCCGCCAGATCACCAAGGTCCAGGGCGTGCAGCGCAGCGGCCGCCGGGGCAGTGATCGCGGCGAACGCGCCAAGCAGCGCGTCGCTGTACCGGCCGTCTGCGTCGCCGCGGATCAGTTCGGCATAGTTGTAGTCGTCACCGGTATACAGGCGGACGCCGGACGGCAGCCTGCGGCGCAGCGTTCGCTCGTGGCTGGCGTCGAGCACGGACAGCTTGATACCCGCGACCTTGCCGTCGGCGCGCTCGACCAGCCGGAGGACCGTGTCCGCGGCCGCCTCAAGGTCCTCGCTGCCCCAGTAGCCGCGCAGCGCCGGGTCGAACGCAGCGCCGAGCCAGTGCAGCAGAACGGGCTGGCGCGCGACCGTAAGCACCTGCCGGTAGACCTCGAGATAATCGTCGGCCGATCGCGCGCTGGCCGCCAGCGCGCGGCTCGCCATGACGATGACCTGCGATCCCGCCGCCTGCACGAAGTCGACCTGGTCCGCATACGCGCCGATGATCGCAGTCAGCGAATGCACTCCGGCGGTCAGCTGATCGGTGCCGGCGCCGCTGGCGATCCGCATACCCAGTTCGGCTGCCCGCGCCGACGACCTGCTGATCAGCTCACGCGCCTGACCGAACGTGAGCCCCATGCCGCGCTGGGCGGTATCCATGGCCTCCGCCACGCCGAACCCATACCGCCAGAGCTCCTCGCGGAACCGCAGGGTGGCATCCCAGTCGATGCCCCCGCCGGGGCAAGCGGCGACGTGCGCCGCGGCATACACGCTCCGCCGCACTGGCGGCGGATACCCGGCCGCCCAGGCTGGGGTTGGCACATCGAGCGGCGCCGCCCGGCCGGGGAGCACGATCTGCGCGTTCATCTCAGATCTCAAGCGGCGGCACGGTGAGGCGGCGCCCCTGCGCCGAGGACTGCTGAGCGAGACCGGCGAGCTGCACGCCCTTTGCACCTTCGGCGAGATCCCAAGGGAACGGGGTGCCCTCGGCCGCGGCCCGCAAGAACAGCTCCCACTGGACCTTGAAGCCGTTGCCCAGCGGCTCGTTGTCTGGCACGTCGGTCCACTGTGCGAGGTAATCGATCGGATCCGGCAGGTCCGGATTCCAGACCGGCATCGGCGTCGAGACCCGGTGCTGGATCGCGCAGTTGCGCAGCCCAGCGACCGCGCTGCCATGCGTGCCGTCCACCTGCAGCTCGACGAGCTCCCGGCGATTCACCCGGACGGCCCAGGACGAGTTGACAGAGGCGACGACACCAGAGTCGAACTCCACCACCGCGTACGCGGCGTCGTCCGCGGTGACGTCGTACCGCTGTCCCGACTCGTCCCACCGTTCCGGCACGTGCCTGGCGGCGCGGGCATACACCGTGCTAATCGGGCCGAAGAGATCCTCGAGCAGGTACTGCCAGTGCGGGAACATGTCGAGCACGATGCCGCCGCCAGCGTCCGCGCGGTAATTCCAGGACGGCCGCTGCGCGGCGATGTCGTCGCCCTCGAACACCCAGTAACCGAACTCCAGCCGGGCCGACAGCAGGCGGCCGAAGAATCCGGACCTGACCAGCCGGCGCAGCTTGATCATTCCGGGCAGGAACAGCTTGTCCTGCACGACTCCGCTCGTGATGCCCGCCTCGCGCGCCTGCCTGGCCAGCCGCAGCGCGCCGGCCAGAGTGCCCGCGGTGGGCTTCTCGGTGTACACGTGCTTGCCCGCCGCGATGGCCATGGTCAGGCTCGCCTCGCGCGCGCTCGTGACCTGACTGTCGAAGTAGACGTCGACCAGCGGGTCGCTCAGCACCTCATCGAGGCTGGTCGACCAGCGCTCAAGCCCGTGCCGCTCGGCGATCTCGCGTAGCCGGTCCTCCCGCCGTCCGACCAGGATCGGCTCGGGGTATATCGAGGTGCCGTCCGAGAGCGTGATGCCGCCTTCGGCCCGGATGCTCAGCAGCGACCGCTCCAGGTGCTGGCGGTACCCCATCCGGCCGGTGACCCCGTTCAGGGCAACGTTGATGACCTTGCGTGTCATGATCGCCCTTCGGGTTCAGTTCGGCTCGGTGCGCATGTCCGTTCATGCGCGCGGGACTGGATGGCCCGGACTGGGCGGTCCGGACTGGGCGGTCCGGACAGGCGGCCGCAGTCCCGGTTTCGGAAAGCACTTTCCCAAGATTAGGCTGGCTTTGGAAGACGGGTCAAGGTAGCGGAGGAGGCGACAATGACGGACTCCGCTGGCGCGCCCGCGGCATCGTCGGATGCCGCCACCGCCCGTGACACCGAGCCGCACTCAGGCCAACCCGGCTCGCAGGTCACGCTCCAGGATGTGGCGGACCGGGCGGGCGTGTCCCTCACGACTGCGTCGCGGGTCCTGAGCGACAGCCCGCGGCGGGTTGGACGGCAGCTAGCCGGCCGCGTGCAGCAAGCGGTCGCCGAGCTCGGCTACACGGCGAATCTCCAGGCCCGGGCAGTCGCCACCGGCCAGAGTTCCATGGTGGGCGTGGTCGTACACGACATTGCGGACCCGTACTTCTCGTCGATCGCGGCCGGCCTGATGGATGTGGCTCGCCCGCTGCGGCTACTCGTTTGCCTGTCCAGCACGACGGAGCACGAGGCAGGCGAACGGAAGTATGTGGCACTCATGCGTTCGCAGCGGGCCCGGGCTGTGATCATTATCGGCAGCAGGTCTGACGACCCGGTCATGCTGGCTGAACTGCGCGCGGAGATCGCCGCTTTTACCAGGTCAGGCGGCCGCGTCGCGTGCATCGGGCAGGACCTGCTTGACATCGACACGATCCTGCCGGAGAACGCGGCCGGTGCCGAGGCCCTGGCCGCGGCCCTCGTCGTGCAGGGCCATCGCAGGTTTGCCGTGCTGGCCGGGCCGCCCGGCTTGCTGACCGCGCGAGACAGGCTGGCCGGATTCGCCGCCGGGCTCGCCGAGTGGCGGGTCAGCATCGATCCGAAGTTGGTCGTGCACGGCGCATTCACGCGGGACGGCGGCTATGAGGCCATGAGCACAGTGCTGGCGATGGGCGGCGAACTGCCCGATTGCGTCTTCGCCGTCAACGACGTCATGGCGGTCGGCGCGCTGGCCCGGTTGCGGGCCGCGGGCGTGTCGGTGCCCGGCGACCTCGGCCTGGCCGGCTTCGACGACATCACGACGCTGCGCGACGTCTACCCGCCGCTCACGAGCGTCAGGCTGCCGCTCGCGCAGATGGGAGAGATGGCCGCACGTCTCGTCCTCACCGCCGCGAGCGCCGACCGGTCTCGCGTCCTCCCGGTGCCAGGCGAGGTCATCCTGCGCGAGAGCACCCTTCGGCTGCCACCGGGTCGTTGAGAACGCGGAAACCATCGACGAGCGACGATCTGCCGGTCATGGGTGTCGAATTACTGTTGCCAGAGCAACAGCAACGCGACACCCATGGATGATCAGGACCTGGCTGCGCGACCTCTTGCGTGCGTCCCGGCTCTCCGGTACGTTGCGCCTAATCGGGAAAGCGCTTGCCAACGAGCGAGACCACCTGGCACGGTCTGGCGGCCGAGTGGCGCGGCCAGCCGGCATGCTGGCCGCGTGGCCGAAGCAGGGATGCGGAGAGTTGTTGTGGAGGCTGTCGACCAGGTGTGGCTGGAGTCGGTGTTCACCGACGGCCACTTCCACCGGTCCCTCGCGGGCGCAACCATGGCCGTCCGGGACAAGGCCTCCGGCGAGATTTTCGCGGTCGCCGGGCTCGCCGGACCAGCCGACGTCGACGCCGCGGTCGCGGTCGCGACGAGGGCACAGACGGCCTGGCGCGAGCGCACCTATGCCGAGCGGGCAGCGGTACTCCGCGGCGCCGCTGCCGCTCTCGCCGATCGGGCCAAGCAGTTCCGCGACCTCATCGTGCGCGAGACCGGCTGCATCGGCGGCAAGGCTGACTACGAAATCGGCGCCGCGACCAGTGAGCTGATGGAGGCGGCCAGCCTGGCCTCGCGCCCGGTCGGCGAGGTGCTCCCGTCTGGTCACGCCGGCCGGTTCTCGCTGTCTGAGCGCGTCCCGGTCGGTTTGGTTGGCGCGATCACGCCGTGGAACTTCCCGCTTGTGCTCGGCATGCGGGTCATCGCGCCGGCCGTGGCGCTGGGAAACGCCGTACTGCTGAAACCTTCGCCCGAAACGCCAGTCAGCGGCGGGCTGGCCATCGCCGCGCTGTTCGCCGATGCGGGCCTGCCGGCCGGCGTGTTCCAGGTGCTGCCGGGTGACGTAGAGGTTGGCCACCGGCTGGTCACTCATCCCGACGTCGCGATGATTCACTTCACCGGGTCGACGAAGGTCGGTCGACAGATCGCCGCGACGGCAGGCGGCCTGCTCAAGAAGGTCTCGCTGGAGCTCGGCGGCAACAACGCGCTAGTCGTGCTTGACGACGCTGACCTGGAGCAGGCCACGATGATCGGAGCCTGGTCGAGCTTCCACTACCAGGGCCAGACCTGCATCACCGCCGGACGGCACATCGTCCAGCGCGCCATTGCCGACGCTTACGCCACCGGACTGGCGGCGCGGGCGGCGGCGATCACCGTGGGCAACACCTTCACCGAAGATGTCGGGCTTGGCCCAATGATCAATTCGAGCCAGCTGGACCGGGCGTCCTCGATGCTGGCCGAGGCCGTCGCCGACGGCGCCAAGGTGATGGCTGGCGGAATTTCGGACGGACCGTACTTCCGCCCGACGGTCGTCCGGGACGTGCGCCCGACATCACGCCTATGGACCGACGAGATCTTTGCGCCGATTGCGCCGATCCTGGTGGTCGACGACGATGACCAGGCCGTCGCGGCGGCTAACGACACCGAGTATGGCCTGGTCAATTCGGTGCTCACCGGTGATCCCTACCGGGGCATCCGGCTCGCTCGGCGGCTGCGCGCCGGCATGGTGCACATCAACGACGCAACGCCGCAGGACGAGGCGCTGGCCCCGTTCGGTGGCATCGGCCAGTCCGGCCTCGGCGGCCGGTCTGGCGGCGACGCCAACATCGAGGAGTTCACCGAGCGGCGCTGGCTGACCGTGACCGACGGGCCAACGCACTATCCATATTGAATCCGACCCCGCGCGCCTCTTTCGCTGCGGCGTGCGACAGCAGACAATTCAGGCACCGCTTCCGGCGATGAAATGCAGCTGAGGAGTAAAGATGAGCGACGCAGCTTCTGTTCCATTCACTGAGACCAAGGCGCCCGAATCGCCCGAGCGGCTGCATCGCGGCGCGCTCAGTCTGATCGACATCTCGGCATCCACCATGGCCAACATCGGCCCGGCCTACAGTTTCTTCTTCGGGTTCGGATTCCTCGTGTTCACCGCGGGCGTCGCCGCACCGCTGACGATCATCGTGGCCGGCATCGCGATCGCCTTGCTGGGCAACACGCTGTCGCAGTTCTCCAGGGCACAGCCGTCCACCGGCGGGTTCATCTCGTTCGTAGGAAAAACGTTCGGCGGCACCAGCGCGGTGACCACCGCCCTGCTGTGCGGCGCCGGTTACATCATCGCGATCTCGTCGGTGCTGGCGATCTCCGGCGGCTTCCTGGCCGATATTCTGCAGTATTACTTCGGCTGGAACGTCCCGTGGATCATCTTGTCGGTGCTGCTGACAGCCGGTGCAACGGTGATGACGATCCGCGGCGTCGGGGTGTCAACCAAGCTCGCGGGGTTCTTCTTCGCCTTCGAGATGCTCGTCCTGATCGTCGTCTCGGTCGCCATCCTGATCAAGAACGGCGGGCATCTCAGCATCGTGCCGTTCGAGCCCAGCCACATCACCAAGGGATTCACCGGCCTGGCGGCCGGCTTCCCTCTGGCCATCTACTTGTTCATCGGCTGGGAAAACTCGGCCGCGCTGGCCGAGGAGACCGGCAACCCGCGCCGCAACGTGCCCAGGGCGGTTTACCTCTCGATCGCCATGATGATCGTGGGCTACGTGCTGTTCGCGTTCGCGACAGTGACCGGCTTCCACTACAACGGCACGGCGCTGGCAAGCTCCTCGATTCCATTCATCTCGGTGGCGCACGACGCACTGGCCGGCTTCGCGTTCTTCGCCTACGTCGCCGGGCTGACGTCGACCATCGGCGTGCTCATCTCGGCCGTGAACTCCCAGGCCAGGCTGATCTTCAACGCCGGTCGTGAGGGTCTGCTGCCGCGGTGGATCGGCAGGGTGCACCCGGTCCGCAAGACCCCGATGAACGCCATCTACGTTTTCGTGGCGATCGCCAGCGCCATCATCCTGGTGTGGGCACTGCTGCATCTGCTCGGCGGCCATAAGCAGAGCGGGAGCATGGTCGCGATCAACTTCTTCGTCGAATCGTCGACGCTGGGCACCATTCTGATCCTGGTGGTGTATTTCCTGGCGAACCTCGCCCTGCCGTTCTATTACCGCAGGTTCCGGCCGGCCGAGTTCAACGTGGTCAAGCACGCTGTACTGCCCGTGCTCGGGATGATCGCCATCGCCGTGCCGGTCTACTACCTGTGCAAGCCTGGCCAGGCGGCGCCGTATGACTGGTTCCCGTACGCGGCACTCGCGATGGTGGTCGTCGCCGTGGTCTACGCCTGGGTACTCAACCGTCGCGACCCTGGACTCGGGGAGCGCGCTGGCTCGATCGTGGCAGATGAGTGATGTGACCGACATCGCCGTCCCGGCAGCCAGCCCGGCGCACCTACGGTCAGCCCATCCGCTGGACCCGGTCAGCGCGACCGAGTACCGGGCCGGGCGGCAGGT